>Ga0307414_10001377_pt1 | contig 12583 bp, 10 predicted proteins | sample DK1Ometagenome_FD_203804 | JGI IMG/M metagenome (GOLD analysis project Ga0307414, IMG submission 203804) | Maize rhizosphere microbial communities from greenhouse at UC Davis, California, United States - DK15-O-3 | ecosystem: Host-associated > Plants > Roots > Rhizosphere > Soil | place: USA... | reverse complement strand
TATGCTAGATATTTTGACGACGAGGATCTTAAGGAATATTTCAGCATGGGGCCTATAATTCCTGAAAAATTTGGAGCAGAGTATCTTCGCGGAGGCGACAAAAGGTATCCGTACAAAGAATTCGTTGTTGGAGACAAACTTGTACGACGTCTATCTATATTTTTGGATGCAGCAGAAAATCAAATACTATTGCCTGATAATTTATCCGGCTCTTGTATCTCATACTGTTATAAAAGCCAGCTAAAAAATACAAAGAAACATGTGATGGACACCATACTACACAGCTTACATTTAAAATACAGTATATCTGACAGTTTGATGGACGTGATACAATTGGAGGTTGCAGAGAAGGAGACATTGAAAAGATTTCTTGCTGATTCAATAGCTCGTGTGGGCCGTTCCAGCTCTTCGGACACCTATGCTGCAATTGACTATGATGATTTCTCAAAATTAACAAGAGCGATTGAGGAGAAGTTCCAAAAAGTAGTTGTAATGAAACCAGATACCATTTGGAATAGAAAAATGTCCCTGACTATAAAAATTGATAACATTCAAAATTTAACAACCTCACTCAAACCATACGGCATTAAAATGACAATGATCAAAAAGAAGCTACCAGTATATCGATTTTTACTAAGGAACTGAGCCGGAACTGGCTTTTTCAGTAAATTATTTTCAAATAACCAAATTAATGTCGTTTAGAATAAATCTATTTTAATCCTATGATTTCACAGAAAATAGATAAATTAAAGTCAAACCATAATATTTATTTACCTGTCTTGTCTGATTTTACCTGTTATCAAGACAGTGTATTTTGGAGTCTTGAACCGCGAATACGAATGTTGCTCAGTTTCTTCCTTTTTTCTTGACAAATTCAGTAACTGAGTTTTGACTTAAGAATGGAACAACGCCCCAACAAATAGGTAAATAACAACCAATTGAGCCTCCAACATAAGGAATGCAGGATTTACACATGGGAGCCAGATTTACAATATTTAAGTGAGATTTAGTTAACCACACATTAATCTAATTAGTTTTATATAACTTTCAATCTAGCTGGAATATAATTAAGTGGGTTTCTTCCTTATATGAATTGATCGATGTCCGTTAAAAAACAACTCTAACTTATTATCAAATGTTAATACGAACTTTGTTTCCTCCAAATGAGGAGATGACAATTGATCGGTGATTAATACTCCGCCTTTTATTTGATAAGTCATTATAATAATTTCATCCTTTATATCAGAATGTAGTGTATATATCAATTCACCATTGACTTTAAATTCCATAGATATATTACCATATATTTCAAATGATCTAACATCATCAGGATCTAATATCCAATAACCCAATATTTCTCTATACACCTTTTTAAAGTCCCATTAAAGTTCATCAACATTCTGTTCAAAAGATTTTACTGTGAATAAAACTTTCAATTCAGCTACTTAAACATGTAAGATACTACTATTTTATTTTAACACTCCAATTAAGTAGAGATGCATTCGTAGCTCAGTGAAGACAGAACAAGTCGGCCCTACAGGTAATATTCTTCTTTAGGGTGGTTAGCCATATATCTAGACCCCATAACGCTAGAGAATAAGATCCTTGCACATACGAAGGACAGAATAAATATTATGAATTACAGATAACAAAACTTACTACTCACTGAATAACCCACTGGTCTTGATTGCGTTTTTAACTGCAATATTCAAACTCCGGATTGATCCCGTTTGGTTTACCTGTGCTGATCCCTTGCGGCCGGTCAACGGCACATAACCCCATGCACAAATACAAGAATAGATCTGTTTTTAATCTACAAATCTTATCTTAGTATATGAAACGCTCCAAATTTCTCCAGTTATTCTTAGGAATTACTTTATTCCTTATTTTCCCAAGAGCCAGTGCACAAACTGTTTTTGAAGGACAAATTATCAACAGTACATCAGAGGCGCCCATACCCAATGTCAATATACGATTAGCCACGAAAAAAATCACAGCTACGAGTAATGCGCAAGGATATTTCAGAATATCAAGCGCTGATTCTGTTGTGAAAGATACGCTCATTTTTAGTTCAGTTGGCTACCAGACGCTCAAACTCCTCACCAGCGCCTATCAAAAGAACGGCTTCATTTCCCTGGTACCAACCACAACTACCCTGGAAGAGGTGAGTATTACGAATGAAAAACTTAAAATTGTCCGTTTAAATAAATTTGACCTAAGCGATATCAAAGAAGATCCCCCTGGAGCGAAAGCGGGCCCTTTTCCAGTGGTCACCTACCCCTTTTCACCCAGGAATCGTTTTTTCGCCAAATTGTTTACCGCCCCGCAGGGAAATGCGGTACTGACCCGCGTAGGTCTGGGAAGAAGAGAATTAGACGAAACGAAGTATCCGGACAAGCCTCTGGTAACTTCTCATATCAAAACCCGTTTTTTGCTTCATGTCCTGTCTGTAGATCCAAAGACCGGCGCACCAGATACATTGCTATTCAGTAAAATCATTAACCTGACAGACAAGGCGCTCTGGGTTGAACTGGATCTTCGCAAAGACAACATCATCATCAACCCTGCTGAGTTTTACATTGCAATAGAATGGATGCACATTCCATTCAATGAGGTCATCAAGTTATTTTACGCACCAAAAGTACGGAAGGTCAACAAAAAAGGAAACCAGCTACTGGAAGATGTATCAGAATACACAACGCTTTATGAGCCCGCCCTGATCGAATATAAAAAGAAAAAACCTGCTGTTTCCTGGATTAAAAATCATGAAAACAAATGGCAGCGCTATGACTCGGCAATTTCAGAACAGAAGCGTGAAATTGCCTTATCGGCCACTATAAGCTACTAAGACATGAAGACATTATTTACATTTTTGCTGCTGGTGCTGGTAACCAGGGTTCATGCCCAGGATAAATTAAACGTATTTCACATCGTCGACAGCGACACCAAATTGCCCATTCCAAGCGTCTCGGTATCCATAATCAGAGCGAGGCTGGCCATTAATACAGAAAATGATGGCATATTTAGTATTCCGGGCGACTTATCGGCAATGCGGGACACCATTATTCTTGCTGCTCAAAACTACCAGGTCTTTAAGTCCCCTATCCGGGAACTAAAGGGGCGGGACAACATTCAACTGGCCAGAGTTGCTTTTTTGGCCCCACCAAAACAACCGGTATCCAAGCCAGATACCTTACTCAATGATTTCAATTCGAGCGACATCGAGCATTATGCCGGTATAAAGGAGCGCGCCACTCCATTCGAATGGTTGCAGCTTGCCCAGCGATTTGATTCACCAAAGATTGGCGGTGTAGTGAAAAACATCTCTATTTATCGCCTTGTATTTAACTTGAATAGTGAACGGCAAATGGACTATGCGAGTATGGAATACACCAAATTCCGCGTAAGGATCTACGGACTGGACAGCCTGACCCATGGACCCGGCCGGGATTTGTGTTCGAAAGTGATAGAGGCAAAAAGCAATGGCAAAAGGCACATAAAAATCGACTTAACGAACCTTAACATCATAATTCCTGATCCAGCGTTTTTTGTTGCTGTAGAATGGGTCCGGGACTTTCACAACATGGGCTATGTGAGGTTAAATAATGCCGATGGCCTAACTATGGACAGGGTGATCAACTACCGGCCCGCCATCGGCATATCTCCTGTGAAAACGAATAACTTGAACATATGGGGCATGAATTTCAGAAGGGCATGGCTTCCATACCGCTATTTCTCACCCGACTTTACCGACCTGGCCATAAAAGCTGAAGTGAGCAAATAAAGATTTTCTATCCCCTATCATAGAAATCGCTTTTTAATTATTTTAGCACCATTTATTAACCAAACTGATGGACCATAAAAAGAAAAAAAAAGACATTTTACACCATATAAAAACCATACTATATTTACAGCTTAAAGACGTGGTATCCTAACGAAAATAAATTGTCAAGCGATATGGAAATTAACTCAATAAATAGATACCTGTTAATTGTTGCCATCCTGATCGGTTCAACAAGATTATCGGCACAGTCGCGAAGCGATAAGTATCAATATCAAATTGACTTGTTGAATATGCGGGACAATAAAGTCCTGGTTTCCCTTTTGCCGCCCAAAACCAATCTGCAAGAAGGTAAATTTATAATGCCCAAGCTGGTTCCCGGTTATTACGATGCGATGAATTTTGGTCAATATGTTTCAGCATTTCAGGCATTCAACAAGAAGGGTGCGCCCATCACTGTTAAAAGATTAGATACAAATACCTGGATGGTGCCTGATTTGAAGAATACTGCTAAAATAACCTATGAGGTATCCGGAGGCTGGAAGAATCTGACAGAAAACACTCCGGGTGCAAGATCTGCGGCAAGTACCTTTAAAAAAGACAGTCTTTTCCTATTCAATTACAATGCATTGACTGGCTATTTTGAGGAAATTAAAAACAGAGGCTACTGCATGGTTTGCTCAATATCGCCATTAGGTTTAGCATCCAAATCCTTAAGAGCATCAGGACGCGTGTCTTTGATATTAGAAATTAATTTCGCAGGATCTGTAAGAAGGGTTTGATAGTAGACAACTCCATTCTGTAAAATTACAGGGAGTCACCTAGGCTTATTAATAACTAAGCTTACTATTAGGTGTTGGTAAATGTTTCATATATTGTGTGCTGAACATCACTCTCATTTTATGGCTAAGAAACCATCACCTAAAAAAGAAGCTCTATTATTCATCGATACAAATATATTCTTGGACTTTTATAGGTTTAGGAATACTGAAGTCTCAATTAAATTTTTAGATGAAATAAAAAAACACAAGGACATTTTAATCACTACAAAACAGGTTGAAATGGAATTCAAAAAAAATAGGCAAACAGTTTTACTCAGCACGTTTGGTGAATTAAAAAAGTACAAAACAGAGAACTACAAAATACCTGAAGTCTTAGAAAATAGTGTTGAAATTGACAACAAAATAAAAGAAGCTTCAAAAATCATTGAAAACGAATTAAAAAAACTTCCAAAAAAAATGGAAGAATTGTTTAAAAACAAAATTAATGATCCTGTATTTACTACTGCAGAAATTGTATTTAAAAATGAATCCCCATATAATTTAAAAGATCTAAATGAGGAGATATTTACTCTGTCTAAAAGGAGATTTAAATTAGGGTATCCTCCAAGAAAAAACACTGATAATTCGATCGGTGACTCAATAAATTGGGAATGGATAATTAATTGCGGGAAGGTCTCAAAGAAGGATATAATAATTGTTACTAGGGATGGTGATTATGGGCTGAGTTTAAACGGGGAACCGTATTTAAATGATTTTCTTATCGATGAGTTTACTGATCGAACGAAAGGAAAGAATAAAATAACAGTTACTAACAAGTTAGCCACGGCTTTTAAACTAGTAGAAATTCCTGTTTCACAAGAAATGATTAATGAAGAAAATGAAATTAGCACTTCTAAGATGCCAACCTTTAAAACATATTTAGATTTAATTAAAAAGCTAAAAGAAAACGGAACCTTAGATCAATTTGTCGAAAAAAGTTATATCCCAATGTACAAACACTTCCCAATGTTTCCCGACACAGAATAACAAAGTATCGCTAATTATTCTTTAAATGTTAATTCTTCACCACTCAATGCAAAATACAAATTCTGTAGTTGGTGGACGTATTTAACAACAATTAGACTCTCTCCGTTCATTGTAAATAGATATCCCCATTCAGGATTGTCTACATCGTCATTAACCAGAACTAGACCTATATCGGACCAATATTCGCCACCATTACGGTCTAATTTCCTTATACTTTTATCAAACCCAAACTTAGCCAACCATCCTTCGTTTCGAGGGATTCCCTTCAACACATCAACTGGTTGAGTAAAAGGTATAATATCCGTATAAGGGTAATTCAACATTGTAATTTCCATGCCGTCTATCCCAAAAACCTCACCAAACACATTATCAATAGCTAGTACATAATTCCCTAATCTTGGTATACTTGCTTTCATGGTTTACTGGTTAAGTTGACCGCCAGTTGTTGTTTCCAATTTCGGTCTACACTAGAGTCAGTTTGTCTTGTCCTACCATATTAATATAGCGAAACTGTAACAGCATGAATAACTGTTTACAGTTTCCCGTATTTAGGAGTGGATAATTCTTTTTATATTGGAACAATTTATTTTAAGCATTGCTTAATTATTGGGCTCTTCTCTCAAAATGAAAAATCAGCATGCAAAAACAATAAAGAAGACCGCTTAAAGGACTCAATTAAAAAAACAAAAACACGATAATATATAATGTCAAAAACTATTGCCAAAGCCGACATCGATTTTGAAAAAGAACTCTGGGATGCCGCTAATGAATTAAGAGGTGCTGTATCTGAGAACAATTATAAAAACTACATTTTACCCCTCGTGTTTTTAAAACACCTGAGCGAGCGTTATGACATTGTACAGGATGAAATATCCTTTTTGCTGCAAGATCCCAAATCAGAATACTACACTACAGACAAGGAAGAAATAAAGTATGTACTCGAAGATCACGACGAATACCGCTCCCGTAATACATTTGTTATTCCTAAAAAGGCATCCTGGAAATATCTTAAAGACAATGCAGAGCAAGATGACATTAAAGTAATCATCGATGATGCTTTTGATGTGATACAAGACTTATTGACGGAGCATAACCCGCAATTAAACAATTTGCTACCTCGTATTTTTGTACGATCGGAATTATCACCAAAGCAAACCAGTGGAATTATCAACTTGCTATCGCACCCTAAATTCTCCGAAAAGGAAAACCCCGAAAGTGATATTTTGGGTCGTATTTACGAGTTTTACATTGGGCGTTTTGCCATGGCCGAAGGTTCTGGTGCAGGGCAATTTTTTACACCCGGCAGCATTGTGCGTTTACTGGTTGAGATATTAGAACCCTACAAAGGCCGCATTTTCGACCCAGCCTGTGGCAGTGGCGGTATGTTTGTGCAAAGTTTAAAGTTTATTAAAGAACACGGTGGTAATAAAAACGACATCTCTATTTACGGACAAGAGATGACCGCCCAAACCCTTCGTTTGTGTTTAATGAACCTTTTATTACGTGATTTATCATTTGATATTAAATTAGGAAACTCCCTGTTGGATGATAAATTCCCAGCTTTAAAAGCTGATTATATTATTGCCAATCCTCCTTTTAATGTGAGCAACTGGCATCCAGAAGATTTACCCGAAGGCGACCCACGTTTATTTGGCCCAAAAGAAGAGTTCACAACAGATGGTTCTGCCAATTACATGTGGATGCAAACCTTTTGGCACCACCTAAGTGATACCGGTACCGCTGGCATTGTAATGGCAAATGGTGCCATGACTTCCAACACCAAAGGAGAGAAAAACGTACGCCAGCACATGGTAGAGAACAGTATGATTGACTGCATTGTACGCTTGCCCGATAAACTGTTTTTAACTACTGGCATACCGGCCTGCTTGTTTATTTTAAGCAAAAACCGCGACGGTAAAGATGAGATACACCGCGAACGCAATAACGAAATTCTGTTTTTAGATGCCTCGAAAATGGGCACTATGGCCAGCCGTAAACTAAGGGTTTTTACAGATGCTGATGTAAACCGAATAGCAGAGACTTACCACAACTGGCGTACTACAGGCAAAAGCTACGAGGACATTGATGGTTTTAGCAAAGCCGCCACCCTTTCCGACGTACAAAAGCAAGATTACAAACTAACACCCGGCATTTACGTAGGCACCGAAGCCGAAGAAGATGATGGAATTTTGTTTGAAGATAAAATGGAAGCCTTAAAAGCCACGCTTTTAGCACAATTTGAAAAAAGTGAAGAATTGAAGAAACAGATTATGGCTAATTTTGAAAAAATATAAGGATGCAGGATTGGAAAACATATAAACTTGGAAAAATTACCAAATGGAGTTCTGGCGGTACGCCGCCTAAAATGCATCCAGAATATTGGAACGGTAAAATACCCTGGATCAGTGCTAAAAGTTTAAAAGGAAGGTATGTATTTGATTCGGATTTAAAAGTTACAGAAGCAGGATTAAAAAAAGGTAGTCGGCTTGCGTTAAAGGGAAGTATTTTATTATTGGTAAGAGGTAGCGGTTTATATAATGATATTCCAGTTGCAATGGCTGTTATAGATGTCGCGTATAATCAAGATGTTAAATGTATAGAACCGAAAATAGCAGACTTGTTAAATAATTTTTTGCTTTATTGGTTTAAGGGAAATAAAGTAACACTATCAAATATGCTTGAAGCTACAAGTATTGGTGCAGGTAAATTTGATATGGATAGATTATTTAATTTGGATGTGAATCTTCCATCCCTTCAAGAACAACAAGCCATCGCCTCCATACTTTCTGCTTTAGACGATAAAATAGAGCTGAATCTGCAAATAAACAAAACCTTAGAAGAAATGGCTATGGTTTTGTACAAGCATTGGTTTGTAGATTTTGGTCCTTTTCAAAATGGCAATTTTGTAGAAACAGAGCTTGGAATGATACCTGAAGGTTGGGAAGTATCTTTGTTTTCCAAATTTTATGACTTAAAAAAGGGTTTATCCTATAAAAGTAAATTTTATTCTAAGAATGGCTTACCAATGATAAACTTAAAATGTTTTGATAAAAATGGAGGCTTTAGAGAAGATGGTATTAAGTATTATTCTGGTGATTTTAAACAAAGCAATGTTGTCAAGCCGGGAGACCTAATGATTGCAATGACCGATTTAACTCAAGATAGAGCTGTTTTGGGATCTCCAATAATTTGCCCAGAAATCGGCTCTGGAGCAAATGTAATTGCTTCTTTGGATATTGGCATACTAAAGCAAAATAATGTCTTTCCAGAAAACTTAAACCTTTATTTTAACTATAAAATGAGGACAAAAATATATCATGAATATATTTTGGGATATGGTAATGGCTCTACAGTCATGCATTTAGATAAAAAAGGAGTGCTGGAATATAATTCGATTGTTCCAAGCCCTGATGTTATTTTGGAGTTTAATAAAATTGTTGGGAAATATAGAGGTCTGATGATGACAAATGTTCATGAAATCAAAGCCCTCACCACTCTCCGCGATACCCTATTACCCAAACTCATCAGTGGCGAAATACGTGTAAAAGATATTGAACAAATGGTAGCAGCAGCCCTATGAAAGACATGATTGAAATAACGGTTCAAAAAGCGGCTATCGAATGGTTCCAGGATTTGGGATATACCCATAAAGAAGGCAATGCATTAACCCGAGACCTTAAAAAAGTAGTGCTGGAAGATGATTTGCGTTCATTCTTAGTCAAGACTTATCCAAACGTCCCAGCTACTGCCATTAATGAAGCAATGGCTGCCTTTACCCAACATTTGGGTATGGACACAGACCACCGCAACCGAGACTTTCATCGTAAAATGACTCAAGGCGTTTCCGTAACCTGGAAAGATGCACAAGGCAAAGAATCTGCCCATCATATTTATCCCATCAATTTTGCCGAACCAGAAAAAAACAACTTCATTTGTGCAGACGAAGTCACCATTATAGGCAAAAACACCCGCCGTACCGATTTGTTGATTTTCATTAATGGTTTGCCCATCATCGTTTTCGAATTCAAGAATATGTTTGCACAAGAAGTCGGTGTGGATAATGCACACGGGCAAATTGGGCATTACTTATTAGACATCCCACAGTTATGGGATTATAATGCACTTACCATTATTTCAGACGGTCGCGAAGCCTTGCATGGCATGTATAATTCCTCGCTCAAATGGTTTTCCCCATGGAAAAGTTTAACTGGCGATACCATCGAAAGCAACAAAGACCTGCAATTAGAAACCCTGATTAACGGGTTATTTCCGAAGGATATTTTACTCAGCTATTTACAGAATTTCATCTTTCATGAAGACCACAATGGTAAAATCATAAAGAAAGCAGCTAAATACCACCAATTTTGGGGTGTTCATGAAGCGGTAGCCTCAGCAATAAAAAATATAAAACCACATGGCGATGGTCGTTTAGGGGTAATTTGGCATACCCAAGGTTCGGGTAAAAGCATTTCCATGGCCATTCTAACGGGTATTTTGCGCCAATTGCCCGAAATGAAAAATCCAACCATCGTTATACAGGTAGATCGTTCTGATTTAGACCAACAATTGTATGAAAACTTTGTGCTCTGTAAAGATTTGGTGGGTGATGTTCAGCATGCCGATACTACGGATGAGCTGCGCCAATTGTTAAGTAACGATGGCGGTGGCGTAATTTTTACTACGATTGAAAAATTCCGTTTAAAAGATTTAGAAGACGGTAAAGAGAAAGAACACCCTGTACTTTCAGAGCGTTATAATTTAATCATCATGGCCGATGAAGCCCACCGTACACAATACGGTTTTAATGATGGCGCTTTTGCGCAAAACATTAGAATTGCATTACCCAATGCCTCTTTTATTGGTTTCACAGGAACACCTGTTGACGGTAAAGGTGCCGATACGGAGCTGGTTTTCGGTAAAACGATTCATACTTACGATATTAAACAAGCGGTAGAAGATGGCGCAACTGTGCCAATTTACTACGAACCAAAAATGGTTCCGCTAAACATTAATGCAAAATATGCAGCAGAATTGGACTTGGCTGATGAAGATGACGAAGAAAGCAACCATACCGTTTGGGCAGCCATAGAAGATGCGGCTGGTGCAGCAGACCGAGTAACACGGGTTGCCGCTGATATCTTAGAACATTTTAATGCCCGCATACAATCGCTAGATGGCAAAGCCATGATTGTGTGTATGAGCAGGAGAAATTGCGTAAAAATGTACGATGCGCTTATTGCTTTATCAGGTTGTCCAGAAATTGCAGTCATTATGACCAGCAATATTAGCAAAGACCCTGCTACCTGGAATCCACACGTACGAACAAAGGAAAATATGGAAGCCATAAAAAAGCGTTTCCGTACACCTGAAGATCCCTTGAAAATAGTAATTGTTCGCGATATGTGGCTAACGGGATTTGATGCGCCATGTGCACATACCATGTATGTAGATAAAATTATGAAAGGCCATAACCTGATGCAGGCTATTGCTCGGGTAAACCGCGTTTTTGAAGATAAAACCAATGGCTTGGTGGTCGATTTTATAGGTATCTCTGGTTTTTTAGCCGAAGCAACTAAAAAATATACCGGTAGCGGAGGCGAAGGAAAACCAACCATCGATATGGATGTTGCAGTTGCAACGTGCTTAGCACAATTTGCAGCAGTAAAAGAATTAATGGGCAATTTTGATCTGGAAGACTTCAACAAGATGAAGGAAAACGAAAAATTGAAATGGTCGAATAGTTTGGTCAATGATTTACTCCATTCAGATCCGGTGACCGATGCTTTTTTACTAGAAGAAAGAAAGCTCACCGAGTTAGTGGCCATCACCAATTCTGATCAGCGCATTTGGGTCATTCAAGAAGAAGTTGCAATCATCCAAAAAATACGTGATGTGATTCGTAAAATCAAAACCCCTCCTGGTCCACAACGAATTAAAAATGACCGCATCAAGGATTTAATTAGTAAATCCATCGAATCGCAAAAGATTGTGGATTTAGCGGCTATGTACGATTTAGATAAAATAGATATCTCTATTATCGATGACCGTTTCCAAGCCATGGTAAAAGAAAAAAGCGGCGAGAATATCAAAGTTGAATTATTACGACGCATTATTAATGATGAGCTAAAAGTCCGCATGGTAAAAAACATTCGCAGAATGACCAGCTTAAAAGAAGAGCTAGAAAAAGTTTTAAGCAAATACCACAAGAACAGCCTCGATTCTATCGCTGCCATTAAACATCTATTGGATATTGCTATGGAGTTTAAAAACGATGACATCCGTACCAAACAACTGGGCTTAACGGAGGATGAACTGGCTTTTTACGATTTGCTTTCAGCCAACGAAAAAATCATCAATCAATCAGGACCTATTCAAGATTTGGTGCATAAAGTAGTGGCTTTGGTCAAGAAAAACCTGCAACTGGATTGGACCAAAAAAGAAGATGCCCGCTCTGCAATACGTTTGGCTGTAAAAAAAGAATTGAAAGGAAAAGTTCCATTTTCTGAATTAGATAATCTATTGAAAGAAGTATTAGAGCAAGCAGAAGGGCAGTATAAGGATTGGCCGTTGATGGCTTAGAGCAACGGAGGAAAGCAAAAAATTATACATAAGAGGTTTACAGCAGAATATGTTTAATATTTTTAACAATGAAATCTAAGTTGAGCTCAAAGCCGCCTGCAATACTCAACATTGCCCAAAAAAAGCCCTGCCTAAAAGACAGGGCTCAATTCCCAAAACACCAAATTCTCTATTTACTGTTCTTTTTTTCGGTGATCTCTTTACGAATCTCGATGGCAAATACCTTTAGATCTTGCATCGCTTTACGAAGCCTAGTTCCTGCAGCACCATTATTCTGGTTATAAAATTTAGTCGCATCCGCTTCAATGCCAGTGATGAGTTCTTTTACTTTTTCAAATTTTTCCATTGTATCTATGCTATATCAATTATTAAATTTTCATGTTTAACAGACACTAAGATATTCAAATGGTGCCTA
>Ga0307414_10001376_pt1 | contig 12584 bp, 12 predicted proteins | sample DK1Ometagenome_FD_203804 | JGI IMG/M metagenome (GOLD analysis project Ga0307414, IMG submission 203804) | Maize rhizosphere microbial communities from greenhouse at UC Davis, California, United States - DK15-O-3 | ecosystem: Host-associated > Plants > Roots > Rhizosphere > Soil | place: USA... | reverse complement strand
ATTGGGAAAGGGTTTTACTTTTGAAAAGAGGCAATACCGTTTATCAATAAGCGGTAAACACTTTTATGTGGACTTAGTCTTCTATCATAGGATATTGAAGTGCTTTGTTCTGATTGATTTAAAGCGTGGAGAGGTAACTCATCAGGATGTTGGACAGATGAATCTGTATCTAAACTATTTCAAAAAAGAAGTGAATACCGAAGGGGATAATGAACCGATAGGAATAGTCTTAGGGGCAGAAAAAGATCACATTCTAATAGAATACGCAACGGAAAGTATAAGTAATCAACTTTTCATTAGTAAATACCAGCTTTTCCTTCCGGATAAAAAACAACTTGAAAACGAGCTAAATAAGGTGTTGGAAAGCGAGTGAGTATTTTGTTTTACCTCCGGTCACTTGGGCTAAACCCCAGTCGAAGCATCCAGATCAAACAACAGACAACCAAACAACAGCCCCGCAGATAACCCGACACCGCGCAGCGGAGAACTGGACAACCCGAAAACACTGCAAACTGAATACTGCCTACTGTCTACTGATCACTGCCCACTCATTCCTAATTCTTAATTCTATATTCTTAATTCTCAATTCATCATTCCTAATTCTCAACCCGTCATCCAGCATCCGTCATCCGTCATCCAGCATCCAACAATCCGACAACACTGCAAACTGCCCACTGAACACTGCGACTGAACACTGTGACTTAACACTGCGACTGAACACTACCCCAAAGGCCTCGTAAATCGTAATTCGTAAATCGTAATTCCGACAACGTGACAACTCGGGAATAGCGCCGGAACTCCTACCACTTTAAACTCTTCATTTTAAACTTTACACTTCCAACTTGCTCTTCAACTCCTTTGAATTTCTTCTCTTCCTGCCGATAGCATTCCTGCTATACTGGTTTGTATTCCAGAAGAACCTCAAAGTCCAAAATGCATTCCTCCTCTTGGCCAGCTACCTGTTCTACGGCTGGTGGGACTGGAGATTCCTCGGGCTCATCATCCTGAGCTCAGCCGTGGATTATTGGTGCGGGATCCAGTTGGCAGCCAGCAGTCGGCAGTCAACAGGAGCCGGACAGTCAGAACCGGGCAGCAGTACACAGTCAGCAGAAAATACTGCCCACTGGAAACTGAATACTGCAAACCCCCAATCCTGGTTGAAAGGCAGAAAACTCTATCTCGGTATCAGTATGCTGTTTAACCTTGGGTTACTCGGTTTTTTCAAGTACTTCAACTTCTTCATCGACTCCGCTGCCGAATTCATTACCATGCTTGGTTTCCAGGCGCATCCCAGCACGCTCAACCTCATCCTCCCGGTCGGTATCAGCTTCTACACCTTCCAGACCATGAGCTACACCATCGACGTGTACCGGGGCCGGCTGGAACCCACCAAAGACCCCATCGCCTTCTTTACCTTCGTGGCATTCTTCCCCCAGCTCGTCGCAGGACCCATCGAGCGGGCCTCAAACCTCCTACCTCAGTTCTTCAAGAAGCGGGAGTTCCAATACCAGCAGGGCTCCGACGGCATGAAACTCATCCTCTGGGGACTCTTCAAGAAGATGGTCATCGCCGACAACTGTGCCCTGGTCGTCAACCCGATCTTTGATAACTATCAAACCGCTTCAGGGCTGGAGCTCGTCATGGGAGCCATCCTATTCGCCTTCCAGATCTACGGAGACTTCTCCGGCTACTCGGATATCGCAATCGGTACGGCCAAGCTCTTCGGCTTCGAGCTCATGACCAACTTCCGGACTCCCTACTTCAGCAGGGATATCGCCGAGTTCTGGCGCAGATGGCACATCTCCCTCTCCACCTGGTTTCGGGATTACGTCTACATCCCGCTGGGAGGCAGTCGGGTGTCCACCGCAAAAGCCATCCGCAACATCTTCATCGTATTCCTGGTCTCCGGTTTCTGGCATGGGGCCAACTGGACCTTTATCGCCTGGGGTGGGATTCACGCGGCATTGTTTATCCCGATCTTCTTGATTGGGAAGAATAGAGCCCATATGCACGAGGGAGAGCATCTACTGCCTTCTTTAAAAGAGGTTTTCCAGATGATCTTAACCTTTTTAATAGTAACAATAGCTTGGGTGTTTTTCCGGGCGGAAAGTATTACAGCAGCGGTAGGTTATCTGAGCGGCATAGTAACCAATCCCTGGAGCGAAGGATTTAGACTTTCTCTCTATTATCTGCCTCTGGCAGCAGTAGGGATGATGCTGAGCCTTGAATGGATCTTTAAAGGGAAACAGATTCTTTCCTTTCAGTTTCCGGCTCTTCGATATGCCGGATATGCCGGAGTTGTCTTCACGATCTTGTTTTTTGGAGCTTTCTTCAACCCTCAGGACTTTATTTATTTCCAGTTTTAATTTTTTGAAGAAGTTTATTTTAAAATGTGTGCTATTTTTTCTACTTCTCTTGGGTATTTCTTTTATTCTGGATTATATGATTCAGGAAGGACTGAAAACCTCAAATTACAGAGAAGTCACCAAATGGAATGAGGTTATTCAGGGAGGAATAGATGCGAAAATTTTGATAGTGGGTTCCTCAAGGGCATTGGTGCATTTTGACTGTGATTATATCCAGAAAGTAACTGGAAAAACCTGTTATAATCTTGGATTCGATGGAACAACCTATCCTCTTCAGAAATTAATGCTCGAATTATACCTCAATAAAAATCAAAAACCTGAGAAGATAATATGGTCTGTAGATTACCATTCCTTTTCTTATGCTCCGGACTTCTATGGTTTCGAGCAGTTAGTCCCTTATCGGGACAACACTTATATTCGGAAAATGCTATCCATGCATGAAACTCCAGACTATCAATTCCATATTCCGCTGTTCAGATATTCCTATAATCCTAAAATGAAAGTAATTGGATTATATTCCTTTTTAGGTATATATCAAAAAGATCCAGTTCTTACGAATGGGTATCGAAAGCAAGATAAAGTTTGGGATGGTACATTTGATGAGTTTAGACGAAGCAATCCACAGGGATATTATATAAACATTGATCAGGGGGTTTTTAATGATTTTTTGGCTTTCAATAAGATTTTACACCAGGAATCAGTAATTACTTGGGTAATATCCCCCTATTTTAAGGAATACCAAGAAATGATTCTTAATAGATCAGAAATTGGAAATCGATTTGAAAAGGCAGCTAATCAACTTCGAATTCATCTGATGGATTATTCCAATGATCCTCTAAGTCAGGATAAAAGCAATTTTTATAATTCCAATCATTTGAATAACCAGGGAATTGAGCAGTTTATGAATGTGTGGCTGCTGGGCAAGTCTTGGACCAATTAGTACCTTCAAATGCTCGGATATGATAAGAAATACAGCTATCCCAATCCCATTGCTCGATTTCTGGTCAAAAGTGTTATTGGATTTTTTTTCTTGATCAGTTTTGTGACCGGTTATGGTAGTTTCTGTGATAGCTTCTTTTCTCAAAAGCAGTATTTGGACCTTTCAGAAAAGAAACAATGGGTGCTGGCCCAGCAGGGAGGAAGCTACGATTATGCGGTCTTGGGTTCCAGTAGGGCTTTTGGGGCCTTTGATATGAATCTATTGGATAGCTTGAGCGGATGGAATGGAATTAATCTTGGCTCCAATGGGAGCGGATTTAAAGACAATTACTTGGTTTTGGCTCTGTTTCTGAAATCCAACAAGATTAAAAGACTGTTTTTGCAAGTGGATATGGGATCTCTTAATTCCAAGTCGTCTTTCAGCAATGAGTTTCACGCCTTTACCTTTATGCCGTACTGGGAGGAACCGGAGGTCAGGGAAGTTCTCAAAGCAGAAATTCCACTATTAGACAACCCCATCTCCTCAACCTTTCCTCAATGGAGGTACTTTTATTTTAATAAGTATTTTTCCCCAAAAGAAGTTTGGAGAAGAGTTATGGGAGTAGAACAATCAGAGGATCGATACAAGAAGGTAAAGGGTGGAATGCAATCTTCTGCGATACGAGTTCAGTTTGAGGAAACAGAAATCAAACTTTATTCTCAGCCGGAGAACATTGACAAGGAAGATTTCGACTTTTTGAACAGGATTGTCCAACTGACCAAGACTCAAAATATTCACACTACGCTATTTGTTGCTCCCCGATACGAATCAGATAATCAAAAACTAAAAGCGGTGTTGGGGCAATACTCAAACGCAACGATCTTTCCGGAGGGTTTTGATGAATCGGACAGGGCAATGTTTCAAGATCAGGGCCATTTGAGCGAATATGGGAGGTTTTTGTTCACTAAAATGTTTTTTGAGAAGTTTGATAAAACTGAGGAGAATATCAGTTTATAAAAAACCTGAATTGAAGGTTGTAATGTGTACTGTATTTATATCAGTTTCTAACTTACCGTTTTAGTAACAAGTAAGTTGGTGAAAATATTTAAAGAAAATGCATGAATAATATATTGAACTGGGTGTCCCCTAAATATATAAAAAAGAGAATCGCAAGAAACATTCTCAATTGGGTTAAGGAGAAAAGAAGGGTTGAATCGAGTCAAATTCCTAGTTTCTCAATAAACCAAATAGCAATACAAAACACCAAATTATTGGTGGATCGCCAAATACTATTGGATTATTTGCCAGAGAATGGGGTTGTAGCTGAACTAGGAGTAGACACAGGCATTTTCTCTGAGTCCATTTTAAGAATATGCAAGCCAAAAAAATTGCATTTAGTTGATGTCTGGGCTACTCAGGAGTATAGTCAGACAAAAAGAATTCTCGTCGAAGAGAAGTTTAAGGAGGAAATTGAATCAGGAATAGTTGAAATTAATCTTGGGTTATCAGTTGATGTCGGAGCACGTTTCAAGAATGACTACTTCGATTGGATTTATGTTGATACCAACCACTCTTACCAAACCACAATCAATGAGCTTGAAACTTGGAGACCTAAGGTTAAAGAAGGTGGAATAATCGCTGGTCATGATTTTATAGTGGGCTACTGGGATGGAATGATTCGATATGGGGTGATTGAAGCAGTATACGAGTTTTGCACGAAATATAATTGGGAAATTATGTACCTTACTATGGAAATTGATACTCATCCAAGTTTTGCCATCAGGAAAATTGGTTTTGTCAATTGAGGATGAAGGCGGATTTTAGATATCTGAAAAAGAATATAAATAGAACCAATATTTATATTCATTCTGTCCTCTTCAATTGGATTAATAGTAATAGATCTTTCTGTAGTTTTCTTCGTAAAAGTTCCTTTTTCTCTAAATGGGTGGTTGTTGATCCCAAAAAGACATTCAGAATAAATTTCCCAGAAAAAAGTAAGTTTTCGTTTATCCAGATTGGAGGCAACGATGGTGTGTCGTTTGATTTTTTATATTCAGAGGTGATAAAAAGAGATTCAACTGGATTGATTGTAGAGCCATCTCCAAGGTATTTTAGTGAGTTGAGTCGTAACTATGAAAATTTTAGAAATGTTAAGCTGGTTAATAAGGCTATTTATAGAGCCAATGCTTTAATAAAATTGTATGAGGCTAACAAAGGTGGATTAGAAAAAATGCCGGATTGGGGAAAGGGAGTTGGATCTGTAAATAAACTACATTTAACGAATAGAAATCTTTCAGACAATGATATTGATGAAATTGAGGTAGAAGGCATCACCTTTATGGACTTGCTGGAGTGCTATCCTGAATATAAAACAGTTAATTACCTTCAAATCGATACGGAAGGTTTTGATTTTGAGATTTTGAAGTTGATTGATTTTTCAAAATTCCAATGTGATTTTATTAGATATGAACGAGCAAATCTTAGCCATGCTGATCTTCTGGAATCTGAAAGACTGCTTAAAAGTAGTGGGTATGATATTGTTGGAGATGAGCATGATAATTTTTGTTTCAAATCCCCATTATTTTATCAGTTAAAGTACAATCGGAGGTGATCAATTGAAAAAGATCGTTTTTTTTGTCGACAGCTTTCCCAACTACTCGGAGACTTTTCTATATAATCAGATCTATTATCTATTGGATCAAGATTGTCATGTCAGAATTTTGGCCCTTAAATCCCATGAAGGGTTTTTAAGCAACATACATAGCAAATTATTGGAGTATGATTTAACAGGAAGATGTTGTCTTCTAAAACACGGAATTGGTCTGGAAATTTTTAAGAACTTGATTTTTCATCCTATTCTGTCTTATCGAATTCTCGCGTTTTGGGGCATAAAACGAGGTAGCTTTCTTATAAGGAATCTTAGATTATTACTTAGTATTTCCAACTATGACGTTATTCACGCGCACTATGGACACATTGGGGCTTTAGTTTGCGATTTAAGATCAGTTGGGCTTTATTCTAACACTAAGATAGTATGCTCATTTCATGGGGAGGACGTCTCGCACAACTTACGCAATACACATACAAAGAAGTATTATCACATCGGAAGGCTGGCAGATGTAGTCACCGTTAATTCAAAGTACACATACGATTGCCTTTTGAAATCAGTGGGCGAGGCTTGGAATAATGTAGAAATAGTTCCAGTACCCGTTGACGTTAAGTATTTTAAGCCTTCCTCCAGCCCATCAAAAGAAACGGACTGTTTCAAGATTGTTTTTTGTGGTAGGTTAATAAAATGGAAGGCTCCTACATTGGCCATTCAAATTGTCTCGAAACTTCTTGAGTTGGGATTTACAGTCAAATTGGACCTTATCGGAGATGGCCCGGAATACCAGGTTTGTGGGAAATTAATTTTGCAGCTTGGATTAGCTGATTCTGTCCGACTTCATGGAGCTTTGAGCCAGGAGGAGATTATCGCTTACTTTGAAGATGCCAATGTGTTTTTATTTCCCTGCATACGCGAGCCAGATTCGTTAAAAACAGAAGCCCAAGGCTTGGTTTTGCAAGAGGCACAAGCTATGGGATTGCCGGTTGTTATTTCCGATGTTGGCGGTATGAAATATGGGATGATCCATGGCGAAACAGGCTTTATTGTCGAAGAATATCAAGTGGCTGATTTCGTAACTAAACTACGAGAGTTGATAGAAAATCCATGCCGTAGAATAGAAATGGGTCTGGCTGGAAGAGAATATGTTAAAAACAATTTTGATGTCGAAGTCATTGGTGCCAAAATGCTGACATTATACGGCTTCCATAAAATAGAAGCCTTTGGATAGTCAGGTTTCTGTTATTGTCCCCATCTACAATGCACAGGATTTTTTGGAGAATGCTGTTAATTCTGCCTTGGTGCATCCCTATGTAGGAGAAGTTATATTGGTTGAAGATGGCTCGACGGATACAAGTTATGACATATGTCTTAGACTTTCCGAGCAAATTCAGCGAGTAGTATTGCTGACACATCCGCATAGAGTAAATAGGGGAGCTGCTGCTTCCCGGAATCTGGGTGTTGAAAGGTCGGCTTTTTCATTGATTGCTTTCCTGGACGCTGACGATACCTATTATCCCAATAGATTTTCAGAAGCAGTTTCACTACTTAAGAATAATCCGACTGTTGATGCCTGTTTTGGAATCGTAGAAATAAACTATTCAGATAATGGAAGATCAAAAATGATGGGCTTTATGAACCGAGATCCCATGACTTCAGTTTTGACCTATTTGCTCAAAGGCGGATATTTCCATACCAATTCAATCACTGCCAGAAAGGATTTTTTTCAGAAGGTCGGTTTTTTCGACCAGGCATGCTGGCCACATGAGGATACAGAAATGTGGATAAGAATGGCCGCAATGGGAAGATTGGAGTCAATTTCTGAACCGAACCCAATAGCAATTTATCGGATCCATGGAAATAATTTGAGCCGAGTGACTTCATTGCGTTCCAAGATGGAGGTGTGGAAGAATATTTATAAAAAGGTGTTTTATTTACCAATAGGACTGACAAATAAGATATTGATTCTAAGACAATTCGGTAAGGTGTGGATAAGACAATTTTTGCACAGCAAATGAAAACAGTCATAGCCGTCCACAACCTCTCCAAGCGTTATCGCCTGGGTCTAAAGGAAAAACATGCAGAAACTCTGGCCGGACAGGTCGCGGAATTGATTAAGTCTCCTTGGCAAAACCTGAAGAGACTGCGCGAAATGAGCCGATTTGGTTTAGAGGATGAGTCAGTATTTTGGGCTCTAAAGGATATTGATTTTGAAGTGAATGAAGGTGAAGTACTCGGAGTTATCGGAAAGAATGGCGCTGGTAAATCTACTCTTTTAAAAATTCTTTCTCAGATAGCGGAACCTACTTCGGGAAAAATTGAAATTCATGGTCGTGTTGCTTCTCTTTTGGAGGTGGGAACCGGCTTTCACCCAGAACTTTCCGGTCGAGAGAACATCTACATGAACGGAACTATTCTGGGTATGACTAGGAGGGAAATCGATTCCAAATTGGCTGAAATCATTGATTTCTCTGGGGTGGAGAAGTTTCTCGATACGCCTGTCAAGTTCTATTCCTCGGGTATGAAGGTACGATTGGGCTTTTCTGTCGCCGCGCATTTGGAGCCCGAGATTCTAATTATTGACGAGGTCTTAGCGGTTGGTGACTTCGAATTTCAGAAAAAATGCCTTGGCAAGATGGAGGCTGTTGCCAGTCAAGGTCGGACGGTTCTTTTTGTGAGCCACAACTTGGAAGCGGTCTCTAATTTGTGCACTCGGGCCATTTTGTTGTCCAATGGAAACATGGTTGCATCTGGCGGTGTAAAAGGGGTGATTGATACGTATCTGGGATCTGGAAATTCGCAAAGCAATCTGTATGAGAACCTTGAGAGATCAGGAGAATCATTTATAAAGAGAATACTGATTAAAACCTCCGAGAAAAATGGACATCATAATTTTGGAAAGCCATTAGAGATTGAATTTGTCCTTTTTTCAAATAGGAAGATTCCCAGTGCAACTCTCTCGTTTCAATTGTTTGATGAAAAAAACAGAGCTATTGTTCACAGTTGGATATTCCAATCTGAATCAAAGTTTTGTGACAGGCCCGGAGAGTTTAAAGTAACCTGCATTATTGAATCCCCAAAGTTGTATATGGGGAAGTACTATCTAACTGCTCATTTTGGAGAAGGAAAGGGGGGCGAAAAGTATCAGTTGATAGAAAACGCCTGCTTTTTTGAAGTTAACATGCATGGTATATACCGTGAATTTGACTGGTCTCCCTTTGCATGTGCCTATCTGGAAAATTTTGAATGGAATGTTGAATCGACTCTTTAAAAAGAAAAAAGTTGCCTTCAGTGACAACAGTTTTGCTGATTTGGATCAGGATGAAAATGAGATAATCAATCTCGTCAGCCCCTATACCATGACTTCCAAAGAACGACTGGTGTCCCTGATTCGCGCGATCCGATATATAGGAAAAAATAATATCGTGGGCGATTTCGTGGAATGCGGTGTTTGGAAGGGAGGAAGCATAATGGCAATGATCTTGGCATTGAAGAAGATCAACAGTCTGGATAGAAGAATTTGGATATGCGACACTTTTCAAGGTATGACTTCGCCTATTTCGGATGACTCCAAATTCGATGGCACACCTGCAAAAGATCTCCTCGAGAAGGACAAGGAAAGAATCTCTAATGTCTGGGCTGTAAGCGGACTGGAGGAAGTGAAGTCAAACATAGAGAGTCTTAAGTACCCCGATTACCTACTTGAGTATGTGGTTGGACCAGTTGAACAAACATTGCCAGATCTAAATATTCAGAAAATTTCCCTTTTGAGATTAGATACTGATTGGTATGAGTCCACAAAAGTTGAAATGGAATTGCTGTTTCCTCGACTCGTGAAGGGAGGTATCCTTATTATTGATGACTACGGGCATTGGCAAGGCTGCAAAAAAGCCGTAGATGAATATTTGGACTCTCTAAATCGCCCATATTTTTTGAATAGAATAGATTACACGGGTAGGTTACTTGTCAAAGATTGGGAATGATCGACTTCAATCCTTCCGAGATCACATTTGAAAACATCGATAGATACTATATCAAGAAGTCCCTCTTTCAATATGTTGTTGGAAAAAATGCTGTCTTCAGAGGAGATCTACTTGATGTAGGTTGTGGGGAAATGCCATACCGGAAATATATTCGGGAAAACTCCTCGGTTCAATCCTATTCCGGAGTTGATTTGATCGGCGGAACCGAATATCATCAAAACATCAAACCGGATTTTTATTGGGATGGAATTAAATTTCCATTTGCGGACGGAACTTATGATTCCGCTCTAGCCACGGAGGTTTTGGAGCATTGTCCAGATCCGCAAGTAATATTGAGAGAGATCTTTCGAGTGTTAAAGCCAGGTTCGCCCCTCGTATTGACTGTTCCATTTATTTGGCCAACCCATGAATCGCCATTTGACTTCTATCGGTATACACCCTTCGGCTTGAAATACCAATTGGAGCTAGCTGGGTTTGAGAATCTTGGAATTTCTTGTTTGGGAGGTTGGGATGCATCTCTGGCTCAAGTTTTAGGCCTTTGGCTAAAGAGGAGGAAGATGAGCAAAGCAAACCAAAGACGTCTTTTCTTTTTCCTAAAGCCTATCATTCAGTTTTTGCTCAGGAAGGATAGAATATTGGACCCAGACTCAGAACAAAATTTGATTACTAGCTTAGGAGTGGTGGCATGGAAAAACTGAGGATTTGCTTTACCTCTACATCAGCCAACGCCTATTCCGAAACCTTTATTGAGAATTTGAAGCTTGGATTAGAAGGAACGGTGTTTCACTGCTATGGGGATATTTTTCCCTACATGTCGCTAGACGGTAAGATTCAAAATTTCAAATCACCGCCCCTAAAAGATCTCGTATTGCAGCGGCTGGGATTAATCCGGCAACCGTTGCAGGAATATTATCTGATTAGGTACCTAAGGGAAAATCGGATCAAGTTGATCTTCGCCAACTACGGTCCATCAGGTGCGGCATTGGCACCAATTGCTAAGGCCCTGGGTATTCCGCTCATTGTTCATTTTCATGGCTTTGATGCGTCCATCTATTCGGTATTGGATAAGTACAAGGAAGCATATCGGCAGCTGTTTGAGGTGGCAAATAGAATCATAGTGGTTTCCGAAGAAATGAAAGTGGATATGATCAGGCTGGGTACCCCAGCAGGAAAGTTAGTGAAAATTACCTGCGCCCCCCATGCGCGATATCTGGATCTCAAGCCTAAGTTTTTGAGCAGTCAATTACTTGCAGTTGGAAGGTTTGTAGAAAAAAAGGCACCCTACCTGACTTTGATGGCTTACAAGCTCGCAAAAGAGAAGTGCCCTGGACTGAGTCTTAAAATGGTCGGAGATGGGGATTTATTGCCTGTCTGCAAAGACCTGTGTCACTCGTTGAATATACTTGACGTTGAATTCTTTGGCGTGCAAAGCCCGGCTAAAATAGCGGATCTGATGGAAGAATCTTTTTGTTTTGTCCAACATAGCAAGCAGGCGCGGAATGGGGATAAGGAGGGTACGCCTGTCGCTATCCTGGAAGCAATGGCCGCTGGTTTGCCTATAGTGAGTACTCATCATGCGGGAATACCTGATGTAGTGTTACAGGGAGTAAATGGCTATCTGGTAGAAGAAGGTGATGTTGATGGAATGGCAAATCGGTTAGTAGAACTTTATTTTGACCGGAGTACGGCCAAACAATTCGGTATCAAAGGGAAGGAGTTAATCCAAAAAGATTATCGGCAGGACGATTACTTTCAACAGATCAATAAGCTAATTGGTACTGCCCAAGCCTATGGATAGCTTACCATTTGTTTCTATTCTAATACCCAACTACAATAAAGCTTACTATCTAAGAGAGACCATGGAGTCCGTATTGGCTCAGACTTACACAAGCTGGGAATGCATTGTCGTGGATGACTGTAGTACCGATAATTCATGGGCGTTTATAGTTGAATTCGCAGAAAAGGACAAAAGGTTTAAAATTTACAGACGGCCGGATTATTTACCCAAAGGCGGAAATGTATGCCGGAATTTTGCTTTGGAGAAAGCTATGGGGGACCATGTGCTATTCTTGGATTCAGATGATGTGCTTGCACCGTATTGTTTAAAAAATAGGGCGGATGCGATACAACTAAATTCAACAGCTGATTTTTGGGCGTTTCCTACTGCCCTTTTTAAGAATCATCCTTCAGATCTCGGGTTCCTTTGGAACAAAGACGATGCTGGGGAATCTGATCTCAGCAGGTTTCTGAGGATGGATGCACTATGGCAGACTTCCGGATGTGTTTATAGAAAAGTGTTTTTAATTTCTTTAAACGGACTATCTCCCCATAGGAGATTTTGGCAGGATTACGAACTGCATTTGAAAGCGCTTCTTACTTCGCAGTCCTATCAAAAACACTTTGAGCTTCCACCGGATGTCTTTATTCGGAACGGAGATCCAACCTCTCTAAGCCGATCTACACCATTTTCCGCTGATTTGGGGATCTTGCAGGAACGGATTCATTTCTTGGAGGAGATTTATGAATATACCCAAGCTTGTAATATAAAATTGACAAAAAAGGAAGTTCACTCTCTTTTTTCCTTTCAATATTATTTAATTCTTCAATTGTGGGTAAAGCATGGAAGACTTAATCTTTTTCTGAAGAAATGGAGAGTTTATAGTAGGCAGTATGGTCTCTCATCTTTCCTCCAATTGAAGGGTTTGTACCAA
>Ga0307414_10001375_pt1 | contig 12585 bp, 13 predicted proteins | sample DK1Ometagenome_FD_203804 | JGI IMG/M metagenome (GOLD analysis project Ga0307414, IMG submission 203804) | Maize rhizosphere microbial communities from greenhouse at UC Davis, California, United States - DK15-O-3 | ecosystem: Host-associated > Plants > Roots > Rhizosphere > Soil | place: USA... | reverse complement strand
TGGAGACAGTCGCCCTCGAAGGGGATCCACGGGTGCATGGCCTGAAACGCGCCGGCGAGGTTCGCGATCTCTTCGTCGTCCGGGCGCGGTCGCCCGGTCGCGCGCCTGCGGTTCGCGGTTCCCACCAAGGCGGCGAAGGGCGCCCTGGCGAAGACCGCGGTCGAGACGAGGCTGTCGAGGGCGGCCCGGGCCAGGCAGGGGAGGGGAAGGGGGCCCGAGGCGAATCCGATCTCGCCGGCCAGGCCGGGCAGGGGGAGCCGCGGAGCATCCGGAGCGGCGCCGGCGAGAAGCCCCAGGGCCCGCAGATCGTCGAGGACGTCTTCGTCGGCGAGGATTTCGCCGGGGCGGGCGCCGAACCGGACGAGCGGCCCGGCGTCGGCCAGGAGGGCGTAGTCGTCGGCCTCGACATCCAGAACGACGAGATCGTCATGGCAGCGGGCGAGATGAATGTGGGGCGCCAGGAAGGCGGGCGTGTCCTGCGGCATGACCTGTTCGCAAGGAAGGCCCGGGCGGCGACGGCAGGCCTCCGCCCGGGGGGACGTTCAGACGGGAGTTCGGCTGCGCATCACGCCGATCTCGGCGAAGTCGCCGATCGGCTCGTGCCGGGTGAGGTCGTGGGCGCTGCCGAGGCGGGTCAGGGTCAGTCGGGTCGTGGTCATCGCGTTTCTCCGGTTGGCGGGAGAGCGAAGAGAGGACCGCGCAGGGCGGCCGCCGTATGGGAGGCGACCGCCCCTTCCGCTTCAGATCGGAGTCTTGCTGCGGTTGACGCCGAGTTCGGCGTACGGACCCTCGGGTTCGAGTTGGGTGAGGGCCCGGGCGCTGCCGAGACGGACGCGCGCGATCCTGGTGGTCTTCATCTTGGTCTCCCTGGTTGATCGCCACGGATGTGGCCGGACCAGTCAGCGCCCGGACGGGCCCTCTGCAAAGCTATATCCGGCGTATATCCGCAAGGGGCCCCGAGGCGTCGCCGGATCACCGGCCCGGCTTCGGTCGGCGGGCCGTGAGATCCTCGCGGCCTTCCTCGAGAAAGGTCGCGGCTTCCTCGGCGCGGCGGCCGCCGATCTCGGCGAGGGCGTCGAACATCTCGCCGAAGGCGGCGATCAGGGAGCGGGCGTCGAGGTCCCGGATGCGGTCGCCCATCTCCCGGTCGTAGGCCTGCAGCAGGATGGTGAAGGTGGTCATGAACTTGTTGTCGGCGGTGCGAACGGCGAACGCCGGAGAGCCGATCGCGATGGCGTGCAGCAGGCCATAGAAGTCGCAGTCGGTGGCCTCGCTGAACCGGTGCAGGTAGTCGAGATTGAGGCGGCCATGACCGGCCTCGAAATGCTCGTAGGTGCGCAACGGCATGTTCAGGGTGGTGGCGAGGTCCCGGGTGGAAAGACCGCGCAGCTTGCGGATTCCCTTCAGCGCGGCTGAGCGAAGGTGACCGTCGTCGCCTGACTCCAGGGCGGCCTCCTCCATGGATACTCCGTTTGCTGATCGACGATCACTCATGGTGCGTCGGGACGGCCGGACGATCAACGCCCGCGTGTGCGGTCGCCGACACAATCATGGTGAACGGCCGGCTTGTGGCGGACGGCCCGCAGGTTTCTGGCGGTCGGGGCGACATTTTGTTGCGCATCACGCCTGTGTTGTCCGCAACCCATTGGCGAGAGTCGCGCCTCTGCCGATAACGCCGGGTCTGTCTGTATGGAGTGCGCCGTGCCGAGAGCCCGCGATCCCTTCAGTCTGGCGCTCGCGAGCATTCGCGACCGGGCGATGCGCGGCGTCTACGAGCCCGGCGGCTCCATCGTGATCATCGAGGAGGCGCGCCGGCTCAACCTGTCCACGACGCCGGTGCGCGAGGCCCTGGCCTGGCTCTGCGGGGAGGGCCTGCTGGAGCGCGCGCCGCGCGCCGGCTACCTCGCGCCCCGGCTGGACGCCGCCCTGTTGCGGGACCGGTTCTGGGTCAGGCTGCGCACCCTGACCACCAGCCTGGAGCTGACGGCGGATCTCGACACGGCGACGACGCCCGAGGCGGACGCCTCGGGCGACCGGGCGGTCCGGGACCTGTTCGATCGTCTCGTGCGGGCGACGGGCAACCGGGCCCTGGTCGAGACCTTCCACCGGGTCGACGCCCAGTTGCGCATGCTGGGCGAGGCCGAGGCGCGCGTGTTTGGCGATGCGGCGCAGGAGGCCGGCGCACTGGCGCGGCTCGAGACGGCCGGGTCGCGGCTTCAGCTGGCGGCCGCCGTCGAGGCCTATCACCAGCGGCGCATGGACAACGCCGCCCTGCTGGTGCTCGAGGTCGAGCGGCGCGGGCCGCGGCCGGCGAACGGGGACTGACATGAAGACGCGGCTGATCCCGGGAGGCCTCGGCCTGCTCGCTGGATGCCAGGCCGCCACCCAGGCCTTCGCCTGGCTTTACCGCAATGCGGAGGCCTTGGGGGCGGCGTTCAGACCGGCGGAGGGATGGGCCCTGTATCCGCCCTGGGCGATCATCCTGTGGCGGCTGGAGTTCGCGGATGAGGCGGCCCGGGCCTTCTCGGTCTGCGCGCCGCTGATCCTGATCGGCGGCGTAAGCGGGCTCGGCCTCGGGGTGATGGCCGAAGGCGCTGGAGTGCTGCGGCGCACCCGCGGATGGGGCGGGCTGGCCGAGGCGCGCGCGGCCGGGCTGACGGCGGCGGGGGGCTGCGTTCTGGGCCTGCTCGGCCGGCGCCTGCTCGCCACCACCGATCTTCGGCCGACGCTGGTCACCGGCGGCACCCGGTCCGGCAAGGGCCGGGGCCATGTCATGCCGACTCTCCTGTCCTGGCCCTCCAGCGTGCTGGTTCACGACCCCAAGCGGGAACTCTGGCGGCTGAGCGCCGGCTGGCGCGCCCGGTTCAGCCACGCCCTGTATTTTGATCCGCGCGACGCCGCCTCGGCCTGCTGGAATCCGTTGGCCGAGATTCTGCCGGGGCCGGGCGAGTTGGCCCAGGTCCAGCGTCTGGTCTCGATCCTCGCCGATCCCGGCGGGGTGAGGGACGACGAGGCGATCTGGGACCGGGCGGCCTCGGAGATCCTGGAGGCCGTGATCCTGCACGTGCTCTACACCGCCGCGGACGCGGACAAGACCCTGCTGACCGTGAGGACCCTGCTGGCCGACCTGGACGACGCGGCGGAGGTGATGGCGCGGACCCTGCACCGGCCCGGCGCCGGCGGCCGGGCCGAGACCCATCCCTTCATCGCCACCGCGACGAAAGGCTATGCGGCCATGCACGACCGGTTCCGTACCTCGGTGCAGGGGACGGCGCGCTCCTATCTCAAATGGCTGGCCGGAGAGGACGTCGAGCGGGCCCTGTCGCGCTCGGACTTCGCCATGGCCGACCTGATGTGCGCCGCCCATCCGGTGTCTCTCTACGTGCAGGTCGCGCCGGCCGACGCCGCGGCCCTGCGGCCGCTGGTGCGGCTGTTGTTCCATTCCGCGGCCCAGGCCCTGACGGTGGAGGAGAAGGCGGCCGCGGACGGCCGCGCCAAACGGCACGATCTCCTGATGCTGATGGACGAGTTTCCGCTGCTGGGCCGGGTCGCCTTCTTCGAGAAATCCTTGCGCCTGCTGAGCGGCTACGGGGTGAAGGTGATGTTCGTCGCCCAGTCGCTCAACGACATCGTCGAGACCTATGGGCCCAACAACACGCTTCTCGACAACTGTGCGGTCTACACCGCCTTCTCCGCCCTGGACCCGCTGACCCAGGACAAGGTCTCGAAGCTCACCGGGTCCGTGCTGGAGACGCGTTTCAGCCGCAGTTCCCCGGCGGGTCTCGGCGAGGGGCGCAGCTCGGTGTCCCGTTCGCAGGTGGAGCGTCCCCTGCTCGAGCCGGGCGAGGTGCGCGCGCTGCCGGAGGACATCCAGCTGATCTTCGCGGCCGGCGTCCGGCCGTTGAGGACCCGCAAGCTGCGGTACGACCGGCGCGAGCCCTTCCGCAGCCGGGCCAGGGACCCGGCCCCCGATCAGGCCGCGAGCCTCGACGGGCCGCCGGCCGGGCCCCATCCCTGGGCTGGGCGGCGCGCACTGGGCGAGGATCCGCAGGCTTCCCTGCCGCTGTTCAAGGAGGTGGCGGCGGCGATGGACGACCGCAAGGTCGCCGCGCGGGTGGCGGACATCTACGGGCGGGTGGCGCAGGAGATGGCCGCGCAGGAGGCGGCTCTCGATCATCTGAGAGGTCCTGGACATGGCTAGGAAAGAGGCGGCGACCTGCCGCGTGCAGGTCTATCTGACAGACCCCAAGATCGCGGCGGGACTGAACCGGGAGGCGCGCAGCGGCAAGATTCCGCTGAGCCAGGCCGCGGGGCGGGCGATCGCCCGGGGGCTGCTGCGCAGTCCGCAGGCCGATCCGGAAGACCGCCTCCTGCAGCTCGAACGCTCCTTGCGCGACCATATGCGCTCCACGGCCCGCGACATGCAGATCGTCCAGGAACTCCTCATCGAGGTCGCCCGAGCCTTCTTCCTGCGGCTGCCCGATGCTGTGATCGACGAGGATCCGACGGTCCAGGCCGCGGTCGAGCGCCGGATCGAACGCCTGCTGGACGCCACCGCAGCCCGGATCGTCGCCGGCCGTGCGGAGCGGAACGGCGCCGTCGCGCCGGAAGACAGGACGTTCGGCGCGGCGAACTGATGGCCGATCATCCGATCATCGCCGGCCGCAGGCTCGAGGCCCTGCGCCACGCCCTGGGTCCGACCGTGCTGGCGGCCTTGATCGAGCCGGCGGTGGTCGAAATCCTGGCGAACCCGGATGGGCGCCTGATCCTGGACCGGAGCGGGGAGGGGCGCCGCGACACCGGCGAGATCCTGACGGTCGAGGCGCGGGAGCGGGTGATCCGGCTGATCGCGGACTACGCCGGCGAGACGGTGACCCGGGAGGATCCCAGGCTCTCAGGCGTGCTGCCGGGCACGGGCGAGCGCTTCCAGGGGCTGCTGCCGCCCGTGGCGCCGGCGCCTGCGTTCTCGATCCGCAAGCGGCCGGCCCTGATCTGGACACTCGACGATTATGTGTCGGGTGGAGTGATGAGCAGCCGGCAGGCGGATATCCTGCGGGTTGCGGCCCGGGACCGGCTCAACATCCTGATCTCCGGGGGGACAGGGTCGGGCAAGACCACCCTGGCGAACGCCGTGCTCGCCGAACCCGCCTTCGCGGACGACCGGGTCTTCCTCGTTGAGGACACCCCCGAACTTCAGTGCTCCGCCTGGGATCTCGTCTCCGTACTCACCCGGCGCCGGCCGGTGGCCATCGGGGTCGTGGACCTGGTCCGGGATGCGCTGCGCATGCGGCCGGACCGTATCGTCGTTGGCGAGATGAGGGACGGGGCGGCTGCGCTCGAGACGCTGAAGAGCTGGAACACCGGTCATCCCGGGGGCCTGTCCACGATCCACGCCAATACGGCCGACGATGTGCTGCGGCGGGTGGAGGATCTGATCGCCGAGGTCTCGGCGGCTACGCCGCAGCGTGCGATCGCCCGGGCGGTCGACCGGATCGTCCACATCCGCCGCACGGACGCGGGCCGGCGGGTTGAGGCCATTCTCGGCGTCGCGGCGGGGCCGGACGGCCTCTATCGGGTGGAGAGCCTCGGATGAGCGGACCGGTGGCGGCTGCTTATGCCCGCCGTTCCATCCACACGGCCTGACTAACATTAGATTGCAAACTAACATCAGCAGTGTTAGTTGTCGTTCCAAGGTTACTCAGGAGCGGTGATGATCGCCGACCGCCTTTGGCACGATGCCGAGAGCTATGTGCGCCAGCTGTTCGGGGCGGACCTGCGCAGCCGGCCGGCCGACACCGGCCTGTTGCCGTTCTTTCTGACTGAAAAATATGAGATCCGCGAGGGTCGATTGCTGGGCCGGCCCGCCCTTCTGCTGGGGGTGGAAGGGCGGGACCTGGACGCGCCGACGACCTCGGCCAAGCACATGGCCCTGGTGCGGGGCGCCCTGGGGTTGCCGGTGGTGCTGGTCACCGACGCGCTCAGCGCTCATGGGCGGCAAAGGCTCATCCAGTCGAGCGTGAACTTCATGGTTCCGGGCAATCAACTGTTTCTACCCGAGTTCGGGACCGATCTGCGGGAGCATTTCCGGGCCGCCGAACGTCCGGTGCTCGAGCAACTCACGCCGGCGGCCCAGGTGATCGTCCTGGCCAGGCTGTTGGGGGAGGATCTCGACGGCCTGACGCCAAAGGCGCTCGCCGACCGTTTCCAGTACACGCCCATGAGCGCGGGCCGGGCGGTCGACGAACTGAAGCAACGTGATCTGATAGACGTCACGCCCCGGGGCCGGGAGCGCCGGATCGGGTTCGACCAGGACCCGGGCAGGCTGTGGCGAACGGCCCGCCCCCTGCTCCAGAGTCCGATCCGGGCGACCCGCGCCGTCGGCGACTGGCCGGCCGGGATCTCCGCGCCGGCGGCCGGCGAAACGGCGCTGTCGATCTATACGGATATGGGTCCGCCGCGCCAGCCGGTCGTCGCGGTCACCTCGCGCAGCTGGAAGGGTCTGGTCTACGATCATGACCTCAGCCCGGCCGATCCCCATGATCCCGGCGCCACCGAGGTGCAGAGCTGGAGCTATGACCCCCGAATTCTGATCCACGCGGGTCCGGTGGTCGATCGCATCTCGCTCTATCTGACCCTGCAGGACCGGCACGACGATCGCGTGCGCGAGGCCGCGGACGCCCTTCTGGAGCCATTCCCATGGTCGTAGGTCTCGATGTCTTCAGACTCGCCTTCGCGGGCTTCGAAAACCAGTACGCCCTTATCGGCGGCGCGGCGACCGAGGCTCATCTCGAGGCCGCGGGCCTCGAGTTCCGGGCGACCAAGGATCTGGATATCGTCCTCTGCCTCGAAGCGCTGACGCCGGAATTCGTCGCGGCCCTGTGGGCGTTCATCGAGGCGGGCGGTTACGAAACCCGCGAACAGAGCGACGGGGCCCGGCAGTTCTATCGCTTCAGCCGGCCGACCGACCCGCGGTACCCCGCCATGCTGGAGCTGTTCTCCCGCCGGCCGGAGGTCATCTCGCTGCCGGAAGGCGCGCGCTACAGCCCGATACCCACGGACGGATCGGTGGAGAGTCTGTCGGCGATGCTGCTCGACGACAACTACTATGCGCTTCTCCAGGGCGGCATGACCCGCGTGGAGGACGTCTCGGTGCTCGATGTACAGACCCTGATCGTCTTCAAGGCCTACGCCTACAACAATCTGGCGCGCGACAGGGCCGCCGGCGGCAATGTCAGCAGCCGCAACGTGACCAAGCACCGCAGCGATGTGTTCAAACTCCTTCAGCTCGTGCCCGCCGCGCTGACGATGCAATTGCCCGAGGCCGTCCGGGCGGATGTGCAGGCCTTCGTGACGGCCGTTCGCCAGGATGAAGGATTCGATCCAAAGGCGTTGAACCTGCGCTCGGACAAGCCAACGCTTCTCGGGCGCCTGGCCGAGATCTACGGCGTAAGCGCAGACGGCTGACCGGGCGACGAGACGCACCCGACCGCGGCGCAATCGCGTCCGATCCCTGTCTCCCCGTCCCTGGCTCCAGATCGCCCACGCGTGGACTGTCGCCTTCCGCCGGATCTTGAGCCGCCGCGGCCCGGTCCCACGGGCGCGCAGAAGGGGGCGATCCTTCCTGCCGCATCGCCGCCTGTTGGCCAGCCGCCGCGCTCCAGGCCGCCGAAGAATGTGGCGACGCGAACGCCCGGGGAGAGCCGCGCCACGTCCCCGGACGCCGGATAATTTGGGACTGGCCCCTGCAATGGCGGGTTCGCGGGCAAGGATGGCAAGTTGGTGCAGGTCTTCTTCCCGGTCGTCCGTAAGTCGTGAACGCAACTTTTCTCGACTGTAGAGACGACCCTGCACAAGTCTTCTAGAAGTCATCTGTAAGTCATTGAAAATAATCATTCCTCACTGTTGACAAGCTGTGGATATATTTGCTTGCAATAGGCGGCGGCGCGTGGAGACGCGCTGAAACAAGGGAAGCCTGACATGCGACGGATACTCGGGCGCCGGCTCTTCGGCGCAATGATGACGTGCGGCCTGATGGCGGCCGGGCCGGCTCTGGCCGGCGGTTCGGGGATGCCCTGGGAAGGCCCCCTGCAGCAGGTCGTGCAGTCGATCACCGGACCGGTGGTCCAGGCCGCCGCCGTGGTGGCCGTGGTCATCTTCGGAGCGGGCATCGCCATGAGCGAGAACGGCTCGTCGATGCGCCGGGGCCTCGGCATCATGTTCGGCCTGTCGATCGCCTTCGCCGCCTCGACCTTCTTCCTGGACTTCTTCGGCTTCGCCGGCGGGGCGGAGATCGGATGATGGCGGGCCTCGCCGATCACGGCCGGCCCGAAGGCTGGGACCTCCCGGTCGCCCAGGCCCTGGCCGAGCCCGTCCTCATGGCGGGCATGCCGCGGGACTATGCGATCGCCATGGGCACCATCGCCATGGTCCTGGGCCTGGCCCTGCGGATCTGGTGGCTGGGTCTGCTGTGGTGGGCCGCGGCCCATGCGATCGGCCTGTGGGCGGCGCGGGCGGACCGCCGCTTCTTCGACGTCCTGCGCCGGCACCTGGCCCTGCCCGGTCACCTGGGGGCGTGAGGCGGCGATGCGGTTTCTGGACGAGCAACGCCGCCGCCCCGCCGCCCTGGCCGATCACCTGCCGTGGGCGGCCCTGGTGGCCCCGGGCGTGGTCCTCAACAAGGACGGCTCCTTCACCACCGCCTTCCGTTTCCGGGGACCGGATCTGGAGTCCTCGACCGAAGACGAGCTGATGGCGGTGCGCGCCCGCCTCAACAACGCCCTGAAACGCCTGGGCAGCGGATGGTGCCTGCACATGGAGGCGCGCCGCCGGCAGGCGGCGCCCTATCCGGAAAGCGACTTCGACCTGGATGTCGCCTGGCTGCTCGACGCGGAGCGGCGCGACCGGTTCGACAGCGGCGAGCCCGCCTTCGAGACCGACTATCGCCTGGCCGTGACCTGGCTGGCGCCCGCCGACGAGACCCGGCGCCTCGAGCGCTGGCTGTTCGACGGCCTGGCCCGGGCGGGCGCGGGCTGGCGCCAGGCGCTGGCGGCATTCTCACGCGAAGCGGCGGCCGTGTTCGACCTGCTGTCCGACGCCCTGCCGGAGATCTCTGCGCTGGACGACGGCGAACTGCTGACCTGGCTGCACGACTGCGTCTCGCCGCATCCGGTTCGGGTCTCGCCGCCGGACCGGCCGATGTTCCTGGATGCGCTTCTGGCCGATGCGGGCCTGACCGGCGGGGTCTCGCCGCGGCTGGGCGGCCGCTGGCTGCAGGTCGTCTCGGTGCGCGGCCTGCCGGCCGCGACGCGCCCGGGCCTGCTGGACGCGCTGGGAACGCTGTCCTTTCCCTATCGATGGACCGCGCGCTGGATCGGCCTGGACAAGCCGGAGGCCGAGCGGGAGATCGTGCGGCTGCGCAAGCGCTGGTTCGCCAAGCGCAAGGGCGTGGGGGTGCTGCTTCGCGAAGCGATCACCAAGGAGGAGGTTCCGCTCCTCGACACGGACGCCGCCTCCAAGACCGAGGAATGCGACGGGGCCCTGGCGGCGCTGGGGGCGGAGAGCTGCGCCTTCGGCTACCTGACCCTCACCGTCACCGTGCTCGATGAGACGGAGGAGGGCGCGGCGGCCAAGGCGCGGGCCGTGGAGGCGGCGCTGAACGCCCGGGGCCTGGTGGCGCGGACCGAGGACCTGAACGCGGTCGAGGCCTGGCTCGGATCCCTGCCGGGGGAGCCCTACGCCGATGTGCGCCGGCCGATCGTCTCCACGCTGAACCTGGCCGACCTTCTGCCGGTCTCGGCGGTCTGGGCCGGGCCGGACCGGGACGCCGCCCTCGACGGACCGCCGCTGGCGACGGCGCGGACCACGGGCTCGACCCCGTTCCGCCTGGTGCTCCATGTGGGCGATGTCGGCCACGCCATGGTCATCGGGCCGACGGGCTCGGGCAAAAGCGCCCTGCTGTCCTTCCTGGCCCTGCAGTGGTTCCGCTATCCGGACGGGCGGGTGATCTTCTTTGACAAGGGCCGTTCCGCCCGCGCCGCCACCTTGGCGGCGGGGGGGTGCTGGCGGGCGATGGAGCCCGGCGCGCCCTTTTCGCTCCAGCCCCTGGCGCGGATCGACGACGAGGCCGAACGGGCCTGGGCCTCGGAATGGATCGCCGAGACCATCCGGCTGGCCGGACTGGAGCCCGTGCCTCGCGTGCGCGAAGAGATATGGGCGGCGCTGGCGGCCCTGGCCGGGGCGCCGGCGTCCCAGCGCACCCTGACCGTCTTTTGCGCCCTGGTCCAGGACCGGGCCGTGGCGGCGGCCTTGGAGCCGCTGACGCTGAAGGGGCCGCACGGCGCCCTTCTCGACGGGGAAGGGGAGACGCCCGTCCCGGGCCGTTTCGACACCTTCGAACTGGAAAGCCTGATGGGGACGCCGTCGGCGGTGGCCCCGGTCCTGTCGGCGCTCTTCCATCATCTGGAGCAGGGCTTTGACGGCCGGCCGACCCTGCTGGTGCTGGACGAAGCCTGGCTCTTCCTCGGCGAGACCGCTTTCGCGGCGAAGATCCGGGAGTGGCTCAAGACGCTGCGCAAGAAGCGGGTGGCCGTGGTCTTCGCCACCCAGAGCCTGGACGACGTGGCCGCCTCGCCGATCGCCGCCAGCCTGATCGAGAGCTGCCCGACCCAGGTCTTTCTGCCCAATCCGCGGGCGCTCGAACCCGCCTCGGCCCGCCTCTACGAAGGCTTCGGCCTCAACCGGCGCCAGCTGGAGCTGATCGCCTTCGCCACGCCCAAGCGCGCCTACTACTGGCGCCAGCCGCGCGGCCGCCGGCTCTTCGACCTGCGTCTGACCGGCGTGGCGCTCGCCCTGTGCGGCTCGGGCGCGCCGGAGGACCAGACCCTGATCGACGACATCCTCGCCCGCTCCGGAGAAGGCCGGTTCGCGCGGGAATTTCTCACAGCCAAGGGAGTGCAGCATGTCGACGCCGTTCTCGACGCCTTCGCCCCGCCGCTTGCGGCGGAATAGGTTCAACGCCGGACTGGCCGCCCTGGCGGGGGCGGCCGCCCTTTGCGCGGCCGGCCCGGCGCCGGCCCAGCAGGTCGTGTTCGATCCGCGCAATCACATCGAAAACGCGCTCCAGGCGGCCCGCCAGCTGGAAAGCCTGGCCAACGAGGCGCGCAGTCTGGCCGCCTCGCCCTACAGTCATCTGGCGCAGAACAGCCAGGCGCTGCGGGACATGGCGGAGCTGGCGCGGACAGCCCGCGGTCTGGCCAGTTCGGCGGAGGGCCTCGAGCGGCAGTTCCGCGACCTCTATCCCGATGATCTGTCCGGCGCCGATGTGGAACGGCTGCTGGCCCAGGGCGGCGCGCGCGCCGAAACCGCCCGGCGGACCGCCCAGGACGTGGCGCGGACCGCGGCGGCGCTGGAGCGGCTGGGCCGCGGCCGCGACCAGAGACTCGGCGGCGCGCTGGCGGCCAGCGAAGGCGCGGCGGGCCAGACGGCGGCGGTGCAGTCCACCAACCAGATGCTCGCGGTCCTCGCCGAGGACCTGGCGGCCCTGCGCACCATCATGCTCGCCCAGTCGCGGCTGATGGCGGAGGCGGCGGCGCGGCAAGCGGCCGACCGGGCCGCGGGAGACGAGGCCCGCCGTCGGCGATGGGCGCGTCCGGTCGCCGCGCCTTCCGCGCCGGCCTTCGATCCCCTGCCGCACGCGCGGAACTGAGGAGACGGACGATGCCGGTCGGCGTGGAAACCCCCAACGAGCTGATGGTGGTGTTCTCCAACACCATCTCGGCCGGGTTCGACGCCCTCCAGGGTTCGGTCAACGGCGTGTTCGGCCTGATGATCGCCCTGGTCGTGGCCCTGACGGGCATCCAGTGGGCCCTGTCGCCCAATCGCGAAGTGCTGGCGTCCGGCTTCGGCAAGGTGCTGCTGATCGGCGTCTTCGCCTGGCTGATCAACGACTGGCAGCGCCTCTCCGAGACGATCTACGCCGGCTTCATCGAACTGGGACTGACCGCCGGGGGCGGCTCGCTCAGCCGCGCGGACTTCCTCAATCCGGGCGCCGTCCTCGCCCAGGGCTGGGAGGTCGTGAAGGCGCTCGGCGAGACCCCGGCGCCCGTCGGCAACCCGCTCGACGTGGTCGGCAACATGGCCGACGCCCTGATCCTGGGCCTGGCGATGATCGGCATCATGCTGGCCTTCGCCGTGCTGGCGCTGCAGATCGTCGTGGCCCTGCTGGAGTTCAAGATCGTCACCCTGGGCGGCTTCGTCCTCCTGCCCTTCGGTATCTGGAACAAGTCCGCCTTCCTGGCCGAGCGCCCGCTCGGCTATGTGGTGTCCTCGGGCCTCAAGGTGCTGGCCCTGGCCATCGTCGTCTCCGGGGCGCGGGCGCTCTTCGACCAGCTGCAGCCCTCGGCCAATCCCGACATCTACGAGGCCCTGAGCATTCTGGTGGCGGCGATCCTGCTGGCCATGCTCGCCATCTTCGTGCCGAACCTCGCCTCGGCCCTTGTGACGGGCGGCCCCGCGCTCGGGGCGGGCGCGGCGGCGACGGGCGCCCTGGCGGTCGGCGGGACCGCGGCCCTCGCCGGCGCCGCCGTG
>Ga0307414_10001374_pt1 | contig 12591 bp, 12 predicted proteins | sample DK1Ometagenome_FD_203804 | JGI IMG/M metagenome (GOLD analysis project Ga0307414, IMG submission 203804) | Maize rhizosphere microbial communities from greenhouse at UC Davis, California, United States - DK15-O-3 | ecosystem: Host-associated > Plants > Roots > Rhizosphere > Soil | place: USA... | reverse complement strand
CTTCGAATCCGAACTCAGGGCCGACCAGGATCGCAAGATTCGATTAAGTTCAAGTAAAGGCAGGCTTTTGGCGCGTCGGCTTGGCGTCGGCGGACCATGGGGAGACATAAAGGGAGACGCAAAAAAGGCGGGACTGGATGGTCCCGCCTTCTTCGTTGCTACGGTGCGCGTACTCAGTCGAGCTTAGAACGCGCCATATTGTTCGTTCCCGACGAAGCCGAGCTTGGTCACGCCGCTGCGCTTGATCTCTGCCAGCACCTGATCGACGATCACATAGCGGGTCTGCGCGTCCGGCTGGAACTGCAGCTCAGGCTCCGGAACCATCCGGGTGGTCTGGTCCAGATACTGGCGCGCCGTCACCAGATCGACCGGGTTGCCGTTCCAGGTGATGACGCCGGCGGCGTCAATGGCCAGCTTGTTCTTGACCGGATCGACCGGCGGAGGAGCCTGGTTCGGTTGTTCCTGAGGCAGGTCGATCTTCACCGCGTGCGTCTGGATCGGGATAGTGATGATGAACATGATAAGGAGAACGAGCATGACGTCGATCAACGGCGTCGTGTTCATTTCCATCATCGGTTCGCCGTCTTCGCGGCCGCCACTCATGGCCATGATCTATACTCCTGAGATTCTATTAAAGCCGCATGCGATTGGCGCCGGGTTCCGGTTCGGAAATGAACCCGACCTTCGCGAAGCCTGCGCGCTGCATGTTGTAGACGGTGCCGCCGATGCAGCGATAGGGCGTATTGATGTCGCCGCGGATATGCACTTCGGGCATGTCCTCCGGCGTCATATTTTCAACGCCGCCGGCCTTTTCGATGTCCGACGTCAGCTTCGCCACTGCCCGGTTGAGCAGCTCCGATGCATCGACGCGGGTCATGTTCCAATATACGGCGCATTTCCCGTCCGCGTCCGTCGTGATCGACAGCGAGACATTTTCGGGCTTCGTCGTGGTCGGCTCAAACGCCACTTTGGGCAGTTGAAGATCGACCGTCTGGATTACGACCGGGACCGCGATGAGGAAGATGATGAGCAACACCAGCATGACGTCCACGAGGGGCGTCGTGTTGATGTCGGACATCGGGGTTTCGTCGGCGCTATCCGATCCAACGCTCATTGCCATTGATCAAATTCCTAACATTCCAACATTCTCTGCCTGCGCCACGACCCTTCGGCATCCTGTCCCGGGAGTGGCGAAGTCAGCCCGCCCGAACGGAGCGGGCTGACTTTGGCAATCAGGCCTTCTTGGCGGCTGCGGCAGGAGCGGCAACGGCTGGCTTGGCGGTCGTGACCGGGCCAGTGTTGGTCGGCTTCACCTGGCCACCGGACACCATGTAGCCGAGGATATCGACGGCGAATGCCGCCAGATCTTCGGCGATCGACTTGTTGCGGCGCTGCAGCCAGTTATAGGCAAGCACCGCGGGAACGGCCACGGCCAGACCAAGGGCGGTCATGATCAGCGCCTCACCGACCGGGCCGGCAACGGCGTCGATCGATGCCTGACCGGCGGCACCGATCTTGATGAGCGCGCGGTAGATGCCGATAACCGTACCGAACAGACCGATGAACGGAGCGGTCGCGCCGACGGTGGCGAGGAAGGCAAGGCCGGTGCCGAGCTTCGAGTTGATCGCCGCTTCCGAACGGGCGAGCGAACCGTGCAGCCAGTCATGTGCTTCAACGGGGTCGGTCAGCTTGGTGTACTGTTCCTGAGCGGCAATGCCGTCATCGACCAGCTGCTTGTAGGCGCTGTTCTTTTCAAGCTTGGCGGCGCCTTCCTTCAGGCTGGCATTGCGCCAGAAGGTCTGGCGGACCTTGCGGGCCTGATTGATGATCTTCTGCTGCTCGATGAGCTTTGTGAACAGAATGTAGAAGGATGCGACGGACATGCCGCAAAGGATCAGGAACACGGTCCAGGCAATGACGCCGCCCTGCTCCAGAGCTTCCATGAGGCCGTAAGGGTTTTCAGCGGCCGGCGCGGCTGCTGCTGCTGCGAACTGGATGAACATTTCAGTAACTTCCTCTAATAATATGTTTGGTCAAAAAGAACGGCCAGCCGTGAAAACGGCCAGCCGCCCTGGAAATCATTCCGGTATCCGCCACACAACGCGGCTGGTATAGCTGCTTGCCATCGCATTGCCGCTGCTGTCCTCTGCGGGACGGAAACGAGCGCGGCGCATCAGGTTCTTGCAGGTCTCGGCATCCAGATCGCCATGTCCGCTGGACGAAGTGACCTGGCAGTCAGTCACCTTGCCGTCTGCGCCGATGGTCAGACGGAAGCCGGTCGTGCCCGTCCGCTCTTCACGGAGTGCGCGTGAAGGATAGTCGTCCGGCGTGACCCAGCTGCCCGGATTGCCGCGTGGGGCCGCGGCCTTGGCAGCCTGCTTGGGCGCGGGCGGCGGCGGTGGCGCGGCCACGGGCGCCGGCGTGAACACGGGCGGAGGCGTCCGCACGGTCGTGACCGGCGGCGGCGGCGCGGGCGTCTGCACGATCGGCGGCGGCGAAACGACCGGCGGCGGCTCAATCGGCTGATCGGGCGGCGGTGGCGGCGGCTCCTCCTCAGGGGGCGGTGGCTCCTCCTCGACATCGATCACATTGAGCTGCTCGGCCGCCTTTTTGACATATTTCATGCCAAGGCCAGTGACAAATGCGTAACCGAGGACAGCATGGATAAGGGCAACGATGACGATCGAGATCATTCGACTCGAACTCATCGAGTGGTCAGCATAGGCCATTCAGAAACGACACTCCTTAACTCTGCTTCCAAAAAAAATCAGCGCGTCCGGAAAGGTGAAGCGGTGGAAGCCACGTCCATCTTTCGTTCGGCACCAAAATTTTGTTTGATATTTTCCTATTCCTCTATCGCGCCCCGGCCCGGTACGCAATCGCTTTATCCACACGCGCCTTTTCGGGCGCGCGGGGTAGCGGTTAGGGCGGTTCTGTGCCAGTTTGATGACGCACGCAAGTCTCAAGAGTAACCATGTTGCAGAAAAACATTATCGCCCTCGCATTTTTTGGCCAGATTTTCGCCGTAATTCCAGCATTTGCGCAGGTTTCGCCCAGCGCGGCGTCCGTCTCTTATGCCGATATGGCGGACCTGTCGGCGGACACGCCGCTGGCCATTCAGGCGCAAATCAGGAAGGCCGTGACGGTCAAGCCGGAGCGGGCGCCCGGACTGGCCCAGAATCATCAGCGCTTTTATGTGGAGGCGAGGGTTCTGAAACTGATCCGGGGAAAGAACGGCATCGGCAGGGACATCAGCTATGTTATTGATTTACCGCTCGATTTCAGAGGGCGGGCGCCCAAGCTGAAAAAGCGCAACGTGCTGCTCTTCGCCTATCCGGTGGACGGCAAGCCGGGTGTCATTCGACTGGCCGCACCCGATGCACAGATGGACTGGTCAGCCGAGAAAGAGGCGATGCTCCGCACGATTCTGGCCGAAGCGGTCGCGCCAGACGCGCCCCCGCGAATCACCGGTGCGGGCACCGCATTCCATTCGGCGGGGTCGATTCCCGGCGAAGGAGAGACCCAGATATTCCTGACGACCGAGAGTGGCGATCCGGTGTCACTATCGATCATTCGGCGCCCCGGGCAGGAACCGAGCTGGTCGGTCGCGCTGGGGGAGATTGTCGATGAATCCGCCGCCGTCCCAGCGCCGGGCAGCCTGCTCTGGTACCGGCTTGCCTGCTTCCTGCCGCGAATATTGCCGGACAAGGCCGTGTCCAGCCTGTCGCCAGATGACGCCGCCATGGCGCGCAATGACTATCAGATTGTGGTGCGCGGCCTGGGGCCTTGCGGACGGACGCGAGCGGTCAAGGCGTCCTGATAATCGATTCCTGCCAATCCCGGCCTTGGATTTACGCCGCCGCGCCGCTATCAGCACGCGCTGAACTGTTGAGCGGGGAATGAAATGGCTGTCGATAATGCATTGCGGGTGGCGATTGTTGGCCTGGGCACGGTCGGCGGTGGCGTTATTCGCCTGCTTGAAACCAACAGCAAGCTGATCGCGCGTCGCGCCGGGCGGCCCATTACGGTCACCGCCATTTCCGCCCGCGACAAGACCAAGGACCGGGGCGTGGACCTGTCGCCTTATGAATGGGTCGATGATATGAGCAGCCTTGCGGCGCGCGAGGATGTCGATGCGGTCGTCGAACTGATCGGCGGAGCCGACGGCCCGGCGCTGACGCTGGCCCGCCAGTGCCTTGCCGCCCGCAAGCCCTTCGTCACCGCCAACAAGGCCATGATCGCCCATCATGGGCTGGACCTGGCGCGGGACGCCGAACAGTCAGGCGTGGCGCTGAAATATGAAGCCGCCGTCGCGGGTGGCATCCCGGTCATCAAGGGCCTGCGCGAAGGCGCGGCAGCCAATGAGATCAGCCGCGTCTATGGCATATTGAACGGCACCTGCAACTATATCCTGACCACGATGGAAAAGGAGGGGCGTCCTTTTGCGGACGTGCTGAAGGACGCACAGGAACTGGGCTATGCGGAGGCCGATCCGACCTTCGACATAGACGGCATCGACGCTGCGCACAAATTGTCCATCCTTGCCAGCCTGGCATTCGGAACGGCGCTGGATTTCGACACCGTCAATATAACGGGCATTCGTCATGTCATTGCCGCCGACATTGCCGAGGCGGCGGCGCTGGGTTTCCGCATCCGGCTGGTCGGCATGGCCGAGACCGGGGCGGACGGGCTGTTCCAGCAGGTTCATCCCATGCTGGTTCCGGCCAATCACCCGCTCGCCCATGTCGATGGGTCGTTGAACGCGGTGGTGGCGGAGGGCAATTTCGTCGGCCGCCTGTTCTTCCAGGGCGCGGGCGCGGGTGACGGACCCACCGCTTCGGCCGTGGTGGCCGACCTGATCGACGTCGCGCGCGGCGAATATGGCCCTGCCTTCGCGATGCCGGTGGATTCGCTCGATCGCCTGCCCAAAGCCGACACGGGCAAGCGGACGGGCAGGGTCTATCTGCGCTTCAAGGTGAAGGATCAGCCGGGCGTGCTGGCCGAAATCGCCGCTGCCACGCGCGATGCGGGCGTGTCGATCGAAAGCATGATCCAGCGCGGGGAAAGCAGCAATGGCGGTGTCATGCTGGCCATCGTCACGCATAGCGGCGAGCTGTCCTGCGTAGCGGACACGCTGGAGCGGCTGAGCGGGTCGGACAGCCTGCTCGGTGCTCCGATGCTGATGCATATATTGGATTGAGTGGCGGTTGGGGTAAGCTTTTGCCATTCCCCTCCCGCTTGCGGGAGGGGTTAGGGGAGGGCATGTCATCGCGCCATCCTTACAGGCCCTCCCCGGCCCAGTCGGCGACCGGCCCTGTCCCCCAGACAGGGCCGCAGCGCCTACTCGCAAGCGGGAGGGGAGTTACCTCACACAACCGGCGCCACGCCCAGTCTTGGGATCTCCACCTTGGGGCAGCGGTTCATGACCACGCGCAGCCCGGCGGCTTCGGCGCGGGCGGCGGCATCCTCGTTGATGACGCCGATCTGCATCCAGACCGCTTTGGCGCCTGCCTTGATGGCCGCATCGACCGCGTCTCCCGCAGCGTCGCTCCGGCGGAAGATATCGACCAGGTCAATGGGGACGCCGATCTGGTCCAGGCTGGCCCAGACGAATTCGCCATGGACATGTTCGCCCGCGATGGTGGGATTGACCGGCAGCACGCGATAGCCCTGATCCTGCAGAAAGCGCATCACGCCATAGCTGGGCCGCATCGGATCGTCCGACGCGCCGATCATGGCAATGGTCCGGGTGTCGCGCAGAAGCTGCGCAATGTCGTCGTCTCGGGTCAGGGGCATGGGCTTCTCCTTGCTGCCCAAAGTGGGAAGCGGGGGAGGAGAAGCCAAGTGCAAAAATGCGCCGCTATCGGGGCCGGCTATTGTCGATCCAGCGGGCGAGCTTTTCGGCCACCGCCAGGAAGGCCGCGCCCTCCGGCCCGTCCGACGCCGCTGGCGGTTCGCCTGCGTCCGATGCGCGGCGGATGGCGATGTCCAGCGGAATGCGGCCGAGGAAGGGCATGTTCATCTGTTTGGCCGCGGCTTCCGCGCCGCCCGTGCCGAAGGGATCGGAAATCTCTCCGCAATGGGGGCAGGCATAGCCCGCCATGTTTTCGACCAGGCCGATCATCGGCACGTCCGCCTGCTCGAACAGGTTGACCGCGCGTGTGGCGTCGATCAGCGCCAGATCCTGCGGCGTCGATATGATGACGACCCCGGCGGGCTTGTGCTTCTGCATCATCGACATCTGCACGTCGCCGGTACCGGGCGGCAGATCGACGATCAGGACGTCGATGTCGCCCCATTGCGCGTCGATCAGCTGGCCCAGCGCATTGCTCGCCATCGGTCCGCGCCAGGCGATGGCCTGTCCCGGCTTGGCGAGCTGGCCCATCGACAGCATCGGCACGCCATAGGCGTTGGGCACGGGCACCAGCTTCTTGTCCTCGGCCACCGGTTTCACGTCTTCGCTGCCCAGCAGGCGGGGTTGCGAGGGGCCGTAAATGTCCGCATCGACCAGGCCGACCTTCTGTCCCAGACGTTTCAGCGCGACGGCCAAATTGGCGGCGAGGGTGGATTTGCCGACGCCGCCCTTGCCGCTGCCCACGGCGATGAGGCGCATGACCTTTTTTTCCGCCGTCATGGCGATCCGCACTTCGGTGATGTCCGGCAGCGACTTCATCTGGCCGCGAATGCCGGCTTCCAGCACTTCGCGCTGCATGGGGCTGAGCCCGGTCACGTCGAGCACGAGGCTCAGCACGCCGTCTTTCAGGCGGGGGGCGCTGGCGCGGCCCTTTGCGGCGGCTTCCAGCAGGCTTTCGATGTGGCTGAGGTCTGTCATGGCGGCGCTTTAGTGGAATATCGTGGGAAAGGCACTGTTTTTCCGTGTTGGGGGTTCCTATACAGGGGGCATGAGAAAATTTACCGGGTGGATGGCGCAGATTGGCGCTGCGATGAGCGAGGGCGGCCCGTGGGGCGGGCGTGGAACGGGAGGCTCCGGCGGCGATGGCCAGGGGCCGGGCGGCAAGGGCCCCCGCAATCCCTGGAGCCAGCCTCCGGGCGGCGGACGCCCGGGCGGACGCGGCCCATCGGCGCTGGACGAGCTGTTGCGGCGGGGCCGCGAGGGCTTTGGCGGCGGCATGCCGCAGCGGCCCGACGCCCGGCGGCTATGGCCCATCCTGGCGGTCCTGTTCGTCGTCATCTGGATTGCGCTCACCAGCATCCATCGGGTCGGGCCGCAGGAACGCGGCGTGCTGACGCGGCTGGGCAGCTATGCGGGAACCATGCGTCCCGGCATCAGCTTCAGCCTGCCCGCGCCCTTCGATTCGGTCGCGATGGTGGACGTGGAGGAAATCCGCACCATCGACATTCCCACCGGGGCGGGGGAAAAGCTGGTGCTGACCGGCGACCAGAATATCGTCGATCTTGCCTATTCGGTGCGCTGGAACATTCGGGACGCGACGCTGTACAAGTTCCAGCTCGCCGACCCCGAAGAGACCATTCGCGAAGTCGCCGAATCCGCCATGCGCTCGGTCGTCGCCACGGTGTCCTTGAACGACACCATCGGTTCGGGACGCACCGAGATCGAGCAGCGCGTGCAGCAGCGGATGCAGGAAATACTGGACGGTTACCGGTCAGGCATATTGGTGCAGGGCATTGCCATCAAGCAGGCCGATCCGCCCGAGGCCGTCAACGACGCCTTCAAGGAAGTATCCGCCGCGCAGCAGACGGCGCAGACCTATTTGAACGAGGCGCGCGCCTATGCACAGCAGCTGACCGCCAAGGCGCAGGGTGAAGCGGCGGCCTTTGACCAGGTCTATTCGGAATACCGGCTCGCGCCCGACGTGACGCGTCGGCGCATGTATTATGAAACCATGGAGGAAGTGCTGGCGAACGTGGATAAGACGATCATCGAGTCCAGCAATGTGACGCCTTATCTGCCCCTTCCCGAACTGCGGAAGCGGGCGCAGCAGGCGACCCCTGCCGGTGGCGAGGGGGCGCAATGATGGGCAACATCACTCGCAATCCCATTGCGCTGGCGATCCTGGCGATCGGCCTGCTGATCCTGATCGGCAGCACCTTTTCCATCGTGCCCGAAACGCGGCAGGCGGTGATCGTCCGCTTTGGCGAGCCGGTGCGGATCGTCAATCGCTTTAAGACGAATGAGGATTTCGGCAATACCGGCGCAGGGCTGATCGCCCGCATACCCTTTGCCGAGCAGATCGTCTGGATCGACAAGCGCGTGCTGAGCGTCCAGATGGAGCGCCAGCAGGTGCTTTCGACCGATCAGTTGCGGTTGCAGGTCGATGCCTTTGCGCGGTATCGGATCGTCGATCCGCTGCGCATGTACATCACGGCGGGCAGCGAAAGCCGCGTGTCGGACGAATTGCGCCCGATCCTGGGGTCGGCGCTTCGCAACGAACTGGGCAAGCGGCCGTTCGCCGCGCTGCTCAGTCCGGAACGCGGGCAGGTGATGGGCAATATCGAGGCCGGCCTAAACCGCGTCGCGCGGCAATATGGCGCGGAGATCGTCGATGTGCGAATCAAGCGCGCGGACCTGCCCGACGGCACACCGCTGCAGAGCGCGTTCCAGCGGATGCGGACGGCGCGTCAGCAGGAAGCGCTGACCATCCGGGCACAGGGCGCGAAGCAGGCGCAGATCATCCGGGCGGAGGCGGATGCCGCAGCCTCCCGCATTTACGCCGACAGTTTCGGCAAGGATCCGGCCTTTTATGAATTCTACCGGGCGATGCAGAGTTATCGTCTGACCTTTTCGCCCAATGCCAAGGGCGACTCCTCGATCATCCTGTCGCCCAACAATGATTATCTGAAGGAATTCTGGGGCCGTTGAGGCATGCAATTCGGCCATATTCAATATAGGTTAAGGCAATCCGCAGCATAGGGTGCAGCCTGTCCATGCGTTCTGAGTGAGAGGAAATAACACTGTGCGTTACGCTTACGCCATTACTGCAGCTCTCCTTCTTGGCGGGACGGCCATCGCCGTAACGTCGCATGATCCGCTAGGCGCGCAGACGGCCCAAAATGAAGGGGCGGCGATGCAGGCCGCCGCGCCGCGCGGCGCGCCGATGAGCTTTTCGGCCATGGTCGAGCGCCTGCAGCCGGCGGTGGTCAATATTTCCACCCGTCAGCGCGTTCAGGTCCAGAACCCCTTCGCGGGCACGCCATTCGGCAATCTGTTCGGCCCCCCCCAAAGTGGGCAGCCGCAAACGCGTGAAGCGCAGTCGCTGGGATCCGGCTTTATCGTGTCGCATGACGGCTATGTCGTCACCAACGCGCATGTCGTGTCCGGCGGCAACGCCAATGCCGTGGTCGATAGCATCACGGTCATCCTGCCCGACCGCAAGGAATATTCGGCCAGGCTGATCGGCCGCGATGTCGCATCAGACCTTGCCGTCTTGAAGATCGAGGCCAAGAACCTGCCCTTCGTCAAGTTCGGGGACAGCACCCGGACGCGCGTGGGCGACTGGGTGATCGCCATCGGCAATCCCTTCGGCCTTGGCAGCACCGTGACGGCGGGCATCGTATCGGCCCTCCATCGCAATACCGGGCAGGGCGGCGCTTACGACCGGTTCATTCAGACCGACGCCTCGATCAATCAGGGCAATAGCGGCGGCCCGATGTTCGATCTCAACGGCAATGTCATCGGCATCAATTCGCAGATCCTGTCGCCCACAGGCGGCAATGTCGGCATCGGTTTCGCCATTCCATCCGAAACCGCCGTTCCGATTATCGAAACATTGAAGAAGGGCGGTTCGGTCCGGCGCGGCTATCTGGGCGTCGGCATCGGCCCCATGTCCGAAGACCTGGCGGAATCGCTGGGCCTGCCGAAAAATCGCGGTGAGTTCATCGGGCAGGTGGTTCCGGGCGAAGCCGCCGCCAAGGCAGGCATCAAGGCGGGCGACGTGGTCGTCAAGGTGAATGGCGAAGAGGTCACGCCCGACAATACCCTGTCCTATATCGTCGCCAATCTGCCGGTCGGCAGCAAGGTGCCGATCGAACTGATCCGTGGCGGCAAGCGCATGACGGTGACGGCCACTGTCGGCGAACGGCCGGCCGAGGAGGATCTGGCAGGTTTCGGGGCGGAGCCACGGGAGGATTTCTCCGATCAGGACCAGCAGAGCAGCCAGCAGGCGGCACAACAGGCCCTGGGCATTGCGGTAACGCCGCTTACCCCCACCATCGCCCGGCAATTGGGTGTCGATGCGTCCCTGAAGGGCGTAGTCATCACCGCCGTCGATCCGTCTTCCGATGCGGCCGGCAAGGGCCTGCGCCGGGGCGATTTGCTGCTGAGCGCCAATAACAGCCCCGTGGTGAACGAGGCGGCCCTGAGCGCGGCTGTCCAGGAAGCCCAGCAGGCCGGGCGCAGCGCCGTCCTGCTCCAGATCCAGCGCGGCCGGGGGCAGCCGGCGTTCATTCCGGTTCGGTTGGTGAAGAAATAGGGGCAGATATGTAATCCCTCTCCCCTTCAGGGGAGAGGGCCGGGGAGAGGGGCCTGCGGGTTGCCCTCTCAGCAACGGAATCCCGCACTTCCCCTCTCCCGGTTCGGCTTCGCCTCACCACCCTCTCCCCTGAAGGGGAGAGGGTAATCGGCCCCCCCCAACCCATTTTTCCCCGCGACCTTCCATGATCGAGCGGTTATGATCCGCCGCAAATCATGGGGAACAATGCCATGTCCGATACCACCGACATCTTCCTGGGCCTGGGCGGGGGCAAGCCTCAACTGCTGAACCTCAGGCGCGCCAACCGGCACGGCCTGATCGCCGGCGCGACCGGCACGGGAAAGACGGTGACTCTGCAAGGGTTGGCGGAGAGTTTTTCGAGCGCAGGCGTTCCGGTTTTCGTTTCCGATGTGAAGGGCGATCTGGCGGGTCTGGCGCTGCCGGGCGCGTCGAGCGGCAAGCTGCACGATATATTCGCGGCCCGGGCGGCGGAGATCGCACAGGCTGATTGGGCCTGCCGCGACAATCCGGTGATATTCTGGGACCTGTTCGGGGAGCAGGGGCACCCTGTCCGCACGACCATTTCGGAAATGGGACCGCTGTTGCTGGCCCGGCTGCTCAATCTCAATGAAACGCAGGAAGGCGTGCTGGCCATTGCGTTCCGCGTGGCGGACGAACAGGGGCTGCTGCTGCTCGATCTGGGCGACCTGCAGGCAATGTTGTTGTGGTGCGCGGAACATGCAGACGAGCTTTCCGCGCGTTACGGCAATGTCACAAAGGCCAGCGTCGGCGCGATCCAGCGCCAGCTCCTGAACCTGGAAAGCCAGGGCGGCGATCATTTCTTCGGCGAACCCGCGCTCGATATTGCCGACATGATCCAGTGCGATGCCGACGGGCGCGGTATGATCAACATTCTGGCCGCCGACCGGCTGATGGCCAGTCCGAAGCTCTATGCGACATTCCTGCTCTGGCTGTTGTCCGAGCTGTTCGAAACGCTTCCCGAAACGGGCGATCCCGATAAGCCCAGGCTCGTCTTCTTCTTCGACGAGGCGCACCTGCTGTTCGACGATGCGCCCAAGGCGTTGCTGGACAAGGTCGAGCAGGTGGTCCGCCTGATCCGTTCCAAGGGGGTCGGCGTTTACTTCATCACGCAAAATCCGATCGACATTCCCGAGGATGTGGCCGGACAGCTTGGCAACCGCGTCCAGCACGCCCTGCGCGCCTTTACCCCGCGCGATCAGAAGGCGATCAAGGCGGCGGCGGAAACCTTTCGCGCTAATTCCGGCGTCGATGTCTCCACCGCCATCACCGAGCTGCGCATCGGCGAAGCGCTGGTTTCGCTGCTGCAGCCGGACGGTTCGCCCTCGCCGGTCGAGCGGACGCTGATCAAGGCGCCTTCCTCCCGCGTCGGCCCGCTGGAATCCCGCGAGCGCGCCATCATCATGAGCACCAGCCCCTGCGCGGGCAAATATGAGGAGAGGGTCGATCGGGAATCGGCCGAAGAAATTCTTGCCGCCCGCACGGAGCAGGCGCTCGCCGCATCGGCCGCGCAAAAGGCTGAGGCAGAGGCGGCCAAGGCGCGCGCCGTGGCTGAAAAGGAACAGGCCCGCGCCGACGCTGTGGCCGGGCGGGAGGCGGAAAAGCCCTCCGCGCTGGACAGGGCGATCCAGTCAGCCACCCGTTCGGCGGGATCGTCCATCGGCCGGCAGGTCGCGAACGAAATCGGCCGCCAGATTTTCGGCGGCGGGCGCAAGTCGGCATCAGGCGGCCTTGCCGGGCGCATCATGCGCGGCGTGCTGGGCGGCTTGCTCCGGGGGTGAGCACGGGCGGGCTTCCGGCCAAAAAGGGGACGTCAGGCTATCCCTGACCCTTCGTCCCAATTGGTGCGACCCGCCTGGGATGGCAATGCAGTATCCCAGGAGCCACGTTGGATGAACAGGCGAAGGGGGGAAATGTTCCCGAGAATTTAATGGTTTATGCCGGTCGGTGTGATGTGGGGAGGAGCTGTCCGGAACCCTCTCCCTCAATGGGATCGTTGCATAATTCAGTCAAGTTTGATTCATTGTCGTCATTGTGGGAGATGACGATGATGGGACAGCTTGGCTTTGCGGATGGTTGGGTTTCTCCGAAACTGGGGCGC
>Ga0307414_10001371_pt1 | contig 12595 bp, 11 predicted proteins | sample DK1Ometagenome_FD_203804 | JGI IMG/M metagenome (GOLD analysis project Ga0307414, IMG submission 203804) | Maize rhizosphere microbial communities from greenhouse at UC Davis, California, United States - DK15-O-3 | ecosystem: Host-associated > Plants > Roots > Rhizosphere > Soil | place: USA... | reverse complement strand
CGCGCGCCTGCGGACGCAGCGCCGCGTGGCGGTGCTCCATTACGCCCCGGTGCGCGCGACGGTCGAAGGTGAACCGGTCGAGATCTTCCCGTATCTCGGATCCAGCCGTCTCGAAGAGCCGATCAACCGCTACCGCGTGAGCGCCGTCTTCCACGGCCATGCGCACCGCGGTACCCCCGAGGGGCTGACCAGCACCGGCGTGCCGGTCTACAACGTCGCGATGCCGCTGCTCGCCCGCTCGCAGCCCGATCGCCCTCCCTTCCTCATCGTCGAGATCCCGCGCGAACCGGAAGCCGCGCAGCCCGCGCCGGCACAGCCCGGGAGCACGAGCACCGCCCCGCCGCTCGTGCGCACGGCCTAGTTCGTGCACTGAACGGACCTGCCATGGCGTTCGAGTCTCCCCTGTTGACCTCGCCGGACAAGGCCGAGCTCTACCGGCATACGCTCGAGATGCTGAACCGGACCGGAGTGCCGTATCTCGTCGGCGGCACCTACGCGTTCCACTACTACGCGGGCATTGCGCGCGCGACGAAGGACTTCGACATCTTCGTCCGCGAACGCGACCTGTCCCGCGTGCTGGACGTCCTCGAGCGCACCGGCTTCAAGACCGAGATCACCTTCTCGCACTGGCTCGCCAAGGCGTTCGTCGGCGATCGCTTCATCGACATCATCTACAACTCCGGCAACGGCACGGTCGAAGTCGATGACGAGTGGTTCGCGCACGCCGTCGACGAGGAAGTGCTTGGCGTTCCGGTGAAGCTCTGTCCTGCCGAGGAGATGATCTGGTCGAAGTCGCTCATCATGGAGCGCGAGCGCTTCGACGGCGCCGACGTGGCGCACCTGTTTCGTCACTGCAGCGGCATGATCAACTGGGACCGGCTGCTGCGGCGCTTCGGCCCGCACTGGCGCGTGCTCCTCAGCCATCTCGTGCTCTTCGGCTTCATTTACCCTGGTGAGCGGGCGCTCATCCCCTCCGCGGTGATGCGCGATCTGGTCAACCGGCTCCTCGCCGAGCTCGACGTGCCGACGCGCGACTCGAAAGTCTGCCAGGGAACGCTGCTCTCCCGCGCGCAGTACCTCGTCGACGTCGACGAGTGGGGCTACGAGGACGCCCGCCTCACGCCGCGCGGATCGATGAGCGCCGAACAGGTCGCGCACTGGACCGCTGCCATCGATAAATCGCAATAGGCAGCACCCTTGCACACCGTGACGCATGCCGGGCACAACACTCCGCCGCGGACCTGATTGCGTCGCCATCTTCGACACCTCCGACGACGTCGTGGAGATGCTGCGCGTCCTCGTCGAGCAGGCCGGGTTCGTCGTCGTCAGCGGGCACATCGATGACGTCAAACGTGGGCACCTGGATCTGCAGACGTTCGTCGAACAGCACGACCCGAAGGTGATCGTCTACGACGTCTCACCGCCGTACGATCGCACCTGGGGGTTCCTGGAGCACCTGCGCTCGCAGCCTCCGCTTGCGGGACGTCAGTTCGTCATCACGACGACGAACGTCGGGCGAGTGAAGGAAGTGGTAGGACCGGCGGAGGACGTGTACGAGATCGTCGGGCGTCCGTTCGACCTCGATCAGATCGTGAAGGCAGTCAAGGAGGCGTCGAGGGCACGAGCGACGCGCTAACCCGCTAACGCGGCTTCCAGGTTCCGGTTCCAGGTTCCAGGTTCCAGGTTCCAGGTTCCAGGTTCCAGGTTCCAGGTTCGTGGTTCGGGGTTCGGCGTTCGCGGTTCCGAGTTACTGTCCGTCGCCGGGATCGCCGACGACGACGAGTTCCTCTGCGGCGCCGCGTATCTGCGCGCGCGAGAGCACCTCCGCGCGGATCGTGTAATAGCCGGCGGGCAGGTTCTTGAACTCCACGGTGTGGATCTTCTTCCCGTTTTCCCCTTCGAGCACCACTTCACTCGAGCGATACAGCCGATCGCCATCGGCTTCGACGCGCAGCGTGCGATTGTCGGCGTTCGGTTCGACCGCCACGGTGATGCGCACGGTCGCGGGATCTGAGAAGTAGCGGCCGCGAATCCGAAGCTCCACGACATCCTGCGCGCCGGGTGCGGACGCTGTTGCCAGAATTGCGGCGGCGCTGACTGCCCCCACGATGATGCGGCGGACGGTGCGGACGTTCACGACTTCGATCCTCCTCGCGGAAGTTCGTCGTGCATGAACGGTGCCCATCTATTGTTGACGTTCGAGGATCCAGCAGACGGGACCGACCAGTTTTTCGAGGAGCGGCCGGGCCTGCCAGTCCTCGAGACGGATCGCGTCGCTCGCCTCGATGTCGGCTTCGAAGTCGCGGCGCAGGCGTTCGGCCACCGCGGCATCGCGCACCGCGACGTTCACCTCGTCGTTGTGCTCGAACGATCGGTTGTCCACGTTCGTCGTGCCGATCACCGCCCACGTCCCGTCCACCATCAGCGCTTTGACGTGCGTCATCGCGGGCCGGTACTCGTACAACTGCACTCCGGCCTCGAGCAGGTCGCGGAACATGCGCCGGCTCGCCAGCCGCACCCACCGCTGATCGGTCATCCGGCCGGGAACGACGACGCGCACGCGGACGCCGCGGCGGGCGGTGCGCGCGATGGCACGGCGCATCGCGCGATCGGGAAGGAAGTACGGCGTGCTGATGTCGATGTCGCGCGTGGCGCCTTCGATCAGCATCTGGAACACCACGCGGGAGACCGTTGCGCGGTCCGACGGAGAGCTCTTGACGAGCATCACCGGCATCGTTCCGGTCTGCTGCAGCGCGGGCCAGTGGCGCGGCCCGGTCAGAATCTCGCCGCAGCATTCCAGCCAGTTCTCGGCGAACACGCCTTGCAGCGCGGCGACGATCGGACCCTGGAGCCGGGCCATCGAATCGCGCCATGCCGGGTGCGTACGAAACATCTTTCTCTGCGGCTTCATCCACCAGTCCGCGACGCCGGCGCCGCCGGTGAACGCCACCTTGCCGTCGACGACGAGCAGCTCGCGGTGGGTACGGTTGTTGATGCGATGCAGCCGGTACCACGACATCGGTTGATAGAAGCTCAGGCCGCAGCCGGCCTCCTCCAGCCGATCGCGGTCGGCCTGTCGCAGCCCGGAGCTTCCGATGGCATCGAGAGTCAGCCGCACCTCGACGCCCGCCTTCGCGCGGTCGATCATCGCGTCGATCAGCATCTCGGCGACGTCGCCGGAGCTGAAGATGTAGGCCTCCATGTTGACCGACGACTCGGCAGCGCGGATGGCGTCGCGCATCGCCGGGTAGAACGACGCGCCGTCGGTAAAGACTTCGACGCTGCTGCCGGCGTGCATCGACGCCTGGCAGGTGGACTGGATGACGTGCAGGAAGTCGTCGCTGTCCGGCCGCAGCGGCATCGTGACGCGGTAGTCGATGCGCGGGGTGAACAGGATCACCATCGTCAACCAGACGACGAAGGCAATGCCGAGCAGGGTCCAGAACATGGGGGCTATTGAGCGTCGAGCATCGCGATCGGCGCGACCGCGAGCACGTCGGCAAGCCGCAGCGCGCCGTCGGCCACCGGTATGCAGTCTGCCGTGAGGGCGTGGCGGTAGCAGCGCGCGCGTGTGCCGGGCAGGAGCACGCGTGTGTCGCCCCACACCCGTTCGCCGACCGGACCGCCGGCGCCGTCCGGCAGGAGCCCGGCGATGAGGCGCGGCACCACCACCAGGATCTCGCGCGACGCGTGGCGGCGCAGGAACCCGAATGCATGATCGCGGCGCTGGCCGTCGAACGTCAATGGCTCGTAGCCGCCGAACTGAAACACGTCGGCCATCGAGCGGCGGAATTCGAGCAGCCCGCTGGTGACGAGCAGCTTGAGGCGATCGTCGCCGGGTGAAGCGACCAGCTCCTCCAGCAGGTGCCGCCGCCCGCCGTTGCTCGACGCGCTCGCAATGTCCCTCAGCAGCCCCGTCCGGCGCGCGTAATCAACCGGCCGGCGATTGTCGGGATCCACGAGGCTGAAATCCCACAACTCGGTGCCCTGGTAGAAATCGGGCACGCCCGGTGCGCCGATTTTTAGTGCCAGCTGCGCGAGCGAGTTGTACATCCCAAGGCGCGCGATGCGCTGCGCGAAGGCGGCGAAGTCGTCGTGAAACGCCGTGTTCTCCGGCGAGAGCACCGCTTCGACGAAGTCCTTCATCGCCTCTTCGTGGCGCTCGCTCGGGTTGATCCAGCTGGTGACGACCTTCGCCTCGCGCATCGCCTTCTGCATGTAGTTGACGATGCGCTCGCGATAGGTCTCTTCGCCGGCCGCGTCCATCGGCTCGAGCGGCCATGTGCCAACGAGCGATTGGTAGAGCAGGTACTCTTCGTTGCGGCTTGGATACGACTGGCCGTCGATGGTGGAGCGGCCGCGGCGGTTGATGCGCGCCCATCGCGCCGCCGCCTGCTTCCACGCGCCGGGAACTTCGGACAGCACGTTGAGCCGCGCGCGCACGTCCTCGCTCCGCTTGGTGTCGTGGGTCGACGTCGCGGAGAGGGCGTGCGGCCACTTCGCCGCCCGCGTGCGCAGCCAGCCGTGGAGTGCCTCCGGCGCCACGCCGAAGTGATCGGGCTCGCCGCCGACCTCGTTGAGCGAGACCAGCCGGTTGTAGTTGTAGAGCGCGGTGTCCTCGATGCCTTTCGCCGTGACCGGGCTGGTGACCTGCTGGAACTTGCCCACGAACTTCAGGTACTCCTCGCGATCGCTTTCCGGGATGTAGTCGGCCTGCTTGAGCAAGAGGTCGCGCACGAAGTCGAACACGGCGCGCGGCCGACCCGGATTGCGCCGCTTCGCTTCGGCTACCGCGTACTCGACGTAGCGGCGGTCGGCCTGACGCACGTCTGCCTCGCGGTCGTTCACATACGTGCGGTAGACGGGAAAGCACGCGATGATCTCGCGCATGGCCTGGGTGAGGCTGTTCAGCGTGAAGTCGCGGTAATAGCGGCTGCGCTCGGAGAAGCGGTTCAACTGGTGCGCGAGCACGTTCAGCTCGCTGGCCATGCTGAGGCGCAGGATCAACTGCTTGCTGCGATACACGATCTCGCGGAACGGCGTTTTCAGCCGCGAGAAGTTTTCCCACACGGCGTTGAACGCCTTCTCGTTGCGGCTGTCGACGAACAGCCCGTTCAACTGCACCAGGAAGTCGTAGCCGGTCGTACCCTGCGTCGGCCAGTCCGGGAGCTCCTCCTCGAGCCCGAGAATCTTTTCGACGACGACGTAGAGCGGCCGCTCGGTGAAGATCTCGGGACGGGTGTCGCGCGCGCAATCCTGGAGGCGCGCCAGGTAGTCGCCCGGGTCGTAGAGGCCGTCCACGTGATCGATCCGGAAGCCGTCCACGAGGCCGTGCTTCACGAGTTCGAACGGCAGCGCGTGCACGCGGGTGAAGACCTCGGGATCCTCCATCCGGATCGCCGCCAGCTCGTTGATGTCGAAAAACCGGCGGTAGTTGATCTCCTCCGCCGCCACCCGCCAGTGCGCGAGGCGATAGGCCTGCGCGCCGAGGAGCGCGTCCAGCCGATCGAAGCTGTGCGGATCGCCCTTGATGCCGTTGAAGAGCGTCACGACACGCGCAATGTGGTCGGCGACGATCGACGACTCGCGCGTCAGCGTCCCCAGCCGCCGCTTGATGACTTCCTTCTCCCGCGCGCGTTCGATGCGCGCCGCCGGGTTGACGTCGGCGAGGCTGGGCAGCCGTCGGATAGCGGTGAGGATGCTCAGGTACTCGGCCGCCTCGATGCTGTCTTCCCCGAGCGCCTTAATCAGCGCGTCGACGTCGGTGCCGAGCACGCGCGCGTAACTGCCCGGCGCCACCGGCAGCGTCGTCTCGTAGTAGTGGAGCGAGAACCCGCCCTCCTCGTAGCGCAGCGTGATCTCCTGCCGTTCGAGCACGACGCCGTACGAGGCGCCGAGAATCGGCAGCAGCACCTTGTTTTCCAGCTCGGGCTTGAGCGGGTGCCAGTCGATATCGAACACGCGGGCGTAGAGCGAGCTCGGTCCGTTCTCGAGCACGTCCTGCCACCACGGATTGGCCGATTTCGCTATGCCCATGTGGTTGGGCACGAGATCGATGATGTGGCCCATGCCGTGCGCGCGAAGCGTGCCGACCCAGCGACGGTAGCTCTCGTCGTTTCCGATCTCCGGGTTGATGCGCGTCGGGTCGGCGACGTCGTAGCCGTGCCGGCTGCCGGGGACTGCGGTCAGGTAACTCGACGCATACGCGTGGGAGATCCCGAGGGCGTGCAGATACTCGACAATGGCCGTCGCGTCGTCGAAGGTGAACTCCGCGTGGAGTTGCAGCCGGTAAGTTGCCGTGGGAATCGTCGCGGGTGGCATGCGGGGACGATTGATCAGCAAGCGAGGTACCGCGCTGGAACGGCGATTGCTGAAGAGGTGCGCGTGGATGATCGGCACCTTACCTCGACCGTGATCGTGTGGGCCCTGTGCGCCGGCTGGATTGGCTGCGGAGGGGCAACCCGGCCGCCGCGCGTCCCCGACGCGCCTCCGTCGCGCGAGCAGATGGCGCAGTTCTGGATCGATCCCGCCAGCCGCCCGCGCGACACGTTCTGGGGCGTTGGCGGCGAGAAACTCGCGCCCCCACCGGACGCGCACTACAAGCTCACGGCGAAGGACGAACTCGGATTCAGCGTCAGCTACGACGTCGCCGGTCCAGACGACGTCGAGTGGAGCGCGAAGATCGGTCCCGAGGCGCAGACCGAGACGCTGCTCTCGCGCCTGCTCTGGGGCCTCGGCTACCACCAGCCGCCGCTCTATTACTTGCCGTCGTGGAACCTCATTGAGGAAAACGGCGAGGTGAAGAAGATCAGCGAGGCGCGCTTCCGGCCGAAGCTCGACCACCTCGATCGCAAGGACGAGTTCTGGCACTGGGCCGACAATCCGTTCATCGGCACGCGTCCGTTCAACGGCCTGTTCGTCATTCTGCTGATGTTCAACAGCACCGACCTGAAAGACGACAACAACAGCATCTACGAATTGAAGGAGCCGTGGGCTGGCATGCCCGACGTCCGCCGCTGGTTCGTCGTGCGCGACCTGGGTGCCGCGCTGGGTGAAACGGGGAAGCTGTACCCGCGGCGGAACTGGATTGACGGCTTCGAGCGCGAGGGCTTCATCACCGGCGTGAAGGGGAACAGGATCGAATTCGCCTACACCGGCCGCCACCGCGAGCTGCTGCGGATGGTGACGCCCGAGGACCTGCGGTGGGCGGCCACGCGCCTCCAGCGGCTCACCGACGCGCAGTGGAAGGACGCGTTCCGCGCCGCCAACTACAGCGAAGAGATTCGCGATCGCTACCTCACGAAGATCCGGCAGAAGATCGACGAAGCGCTCGCCGCCTCGCAGCGCGCGCGGGACACCGACGGTGTTTGACCAGATGCCGGCGGGGCCGCTTCCGCCCGAGTTCTCGCGCTTCATCCCCGACCTGCTCGAAACGCACGCGCAGCAGGTGGTCAATGCGCTCATCGTGCTGCCGCTTGCGGCGGCCGTCGGCGCGGCGCTCGCATTTCGCCCGAGACGCCGGGGGACGCCGCCGCGATCCGCGCCGGTGATCCAGACGCAGATCACGCTGTCGATCGTCGGCGCTCTGGTCATGCTCGTCGTCGGCTCGAGCCTCGCGCGCGCCTTCGGCATCGTCGGCGCCGCGAACCTCATTCGCTACCGCGCGAAGATTGACGACCCGAAGGACGCTGCCGTCATGCTGTCCACGCTCAGCCTCGGGCTGGCCACCGGCGTCGGCCTGTATGGCCTCGCGGTCTTCGGCGCCCTGTTCATCCTCGCCGTGCTGTGGGCGGTGGAGTCGCTGGAGCCCGAGAGCCGCAAGGCGTTCGAGCTGAAGATCACCGCCCCCGATCCGGCAGCGATCCGTACCGATGTCGAAGCGGTGCTGCGCCGCTACGACGTCAAGTACGAGATGCGGGGGTCCGGTGCGAAGGAGCTGGCCTACGAAGCGCACCTTCCGATGTCGGCGAAGACGGACCGGGTGTCGAATGCCATCCTGCTGCTCGAAGGCGAGGACAGAAAGGACGTAGAAGTGACCTGGGAGGAGAAGACGAAGAAGTGAAGCTCATTACCCAGCCGGAGGCCGGCATCGCCCCGCTCCTGTCGGCGGTCAGGCGCGCGAAGAAGACGATTGACATCGTGGTGTTCCGGTTCGATCTCGACGCGCTGGAGGACGAGATCGCCGCCGCCGTGAAGCGCGGCGTCGCCGTGCGCGCCCTCATCGCGCACACGAATACCGGCGGCGGCAAGCGCCTGCGCAAGCTCGAGACGCGCCTCCTCGGCCGCGGCATCACCGTCGGCCGCACGCCGAACGATCTCGTGCGCTACCACGGCAAGGTGCTCGTGGTCGATCGCAGACGCGCGTACGTGCTTGGCTTCAATTACACGAAGCTCGACCTCGGCAGCCGCAGCTTCGGCGTGGTCGTCGAGTCGCACCGCATGGTGAAGGAGCTGCTGCGCCTGTTCGAGTCAGACGCCAACCGGACGGAGTACACGCCGCGGCTGCGCGACCTGGTCGTGAGCCCGGAGAATGCACGGCGCCGGCTCGAGTCGTTCCTGCGCAAGGCGCGCACGCGCATCGACATCTACGACCCGCAGGTGACCGACGATCGCATGCTGGAGCTGCTGCGAAGGCAGGTCGCGAAAGGCGTTGAAGTGCGGATGCTCGGCAAGCTCGAACGCAAGTGGGCGGGAGCCGGATTCGATGCGCGCCCGTTTCCCGGACGGCGGCTGCACGTGCGCGCGATCGTTCGCGACGGCCGCCGCGCGTTCATCGGCAGTCAGAGCCTGCGCAAGCTCGAACTCGATAGCCGCCGCGAGGTGGGGATCATCGTGCGCGACCGCGCCGTGGTGCGAAAGCTGCAGAAAACGTTCGAGCGCGACTGGCGAGAGACCGAGCCGGCGTCGAAGAAGGCGGCAAAAGGCGTGAAGAAGAAGGCGGCGAAGGCCGCCAGGGCGGACAAGACGCTGAAGAAGGCGGCGTGATGCGCACCGGAACCTCCCTCCGTGGTCCCTCGTGGCGTTTGCCCGTCGTGCGCGGTGTCGCGGCCTTGTGCCTCGCGGCCGCCGTATCAGCCGCCGGACGGCCGTCGTTCCGGTGGTTTGCGCTGACGCTCGCCGCGTACTGCATCGTCGACGGCATCGTGTGGGTCGCGGCGGCGTACCGCCGCTCAGTTGTCGGGTTGTCGCCGTGGTGCCTCATCGTGCGCGGAGGTGGCAGCATCGCGGCGGGGCTCGCGTTTGCGCTGATGTGGGGAGCGACGGCCGAGCCGATTCGCGCGCTCGTCATCGGCTGGGCGGCGTTCGCCGGCTTGTTCGACGTCATCGGCGGCTGGTGCGCACGCGGTCCGGTGGACGGTGCCACGTTCCTCGTGCTGAACGGCGTGGTCACCGGCTTCATGGCGGTCATCGTCGCGACGCTGCCGCCGGTGGCGTTGAGCGATGCCGCGGATCTGATCGCGCTCTACGCGACGATCGCCGGCACCGTACTCCTGCTCCTCGGCGTGCGGCTGGCGCTGCACACGGCGCCGGCCACCGCGGTGAATGTCCAGCGTCCGATCTGACGCGTGCCGTGCACCTTGTCCAGGTCCTGCTTCCGGTCTACGACAACGACGGCCAGCTGTTCTCGCGCGACGAGTTCGCGCGTGTCCGCCGGGAGCTCACCGACCGCTTCGGCGGCGCCACCGCGTACACGCGCGCGCCGGCGGAAGGATCGTGGGAAGACGACACGGGCCGTGTCCACCACGATGACGTGGTCGTGATTGAAGTGATGGTGGAGTCGCTGGATCGCGCGTGGTGGACCACATACCGACGCACGCTGGCCGGACGCTTCCGCCAGGTGGAGCTCGTGATCCGGGCAACAGCAATGGAGAGCTTGTGATGGCTGTGAAAGAGGTTCCCGCAGCGTCCGGGACACGTGCCGCCGCGGTACGGCCGGGCGAGCCCGTTCCGCTTGGCGCGTCTTACGACGGGAAGGGCACCAACTTCTCCCTGTTTTCCGAGGTGGCCGACCGCGTCGAGCTGTGTCTGTTCGACGAGCAGGGGAACCAGCGCGCGATTGCGCTCCCCGAGCGCACCGCGTTCTGCTGGCACGGCTACCTGCCCGGCGTGAAGCCCGGACAGCGATACGGGTTCCGCGTGCACGGCCCGTGGGACCCCGCCAGCGGCGTGCGCTGCAACCCGTCGAAGCTGCTGCTCGACCCGTACGCGCGCGCGATCACCGGCGAGTTCAAGTGGGGACGCGAGCTCTTTCCCTACCCGATGGGCGGCGACGATCTCCAGCGCGACGACTCCGACAGCATGGCGAGCATGCCGAAGAGCGTGGTGGTGGAAGACGGGTTCGACTGGGGAGGCGACCGTCGTCTGCAGACGCCGCTGCACGAGACGGTGGTTTACGAGCTGCACGTGAAGGGGTTCACGAAGCGCCACCCCGACGTGCCCGAGCCGCTGCGCGGCACCTACGCCGGGCTCGCGCATCCCGCGGCCATCGAGCATCTCACCCGCATCGGCATCACCGCCGTGGAGCTGCTCCCGATTCACCACTTCGTGCACGAAGCGCATCAGATCGAGAAGGGGCTGCGCAACTACTGGGGCTACCACTCGATCGGCTACTTCGCGCCGCACGGCGAGTACTCGAGCACCGGCGACGCCGGCGGCCAGGTGAGCGAGTTCAAGCAGATGGTGAAGGCGCTCCATGCCGCGGGGCTCGAGGTGATCCTCGACGTGGTCTACAACCACACCGGCGAGGGGAACGAGCTCGGTCCCATCCTGTGCTTCAAGGGGATCGACAACCGCGCCTACTACCGGGTGGTCGACGACGACCCGCGTTACTACATGGACTACACCGGCACCGGCAACAGCCTGAACATGCGGAACCCGCACACGCTGCAGCTGGTCATGGACTCGCTGCGCTACTGGGTGCAGGAGATGCACGTCGACGGCTTCCGTTTCGACCTGGCGTCCACGCTCGCCCGCGAGCTGTATGACGTCGACCGGCTGTCCGCGTTCTTCGACATCATTCACCAGGACCCGGTGCTCGCCACCGCCAAGCTGATCGCCGAGCCGTGGGACATCGGCGCCGGCGGCTACCAGGTGGGCAACTTCCCGGTGCGCTGGTGCGAGTGGAACGGCAAGTATCGCGACACGGTGCGCGACTACTGGCGCGGCGAAGACCAGACCCTCTCCGAGTTCGCCAATCGTCTCACCGGGAGCGCCGACCTGTACCAGGATGACGGTCGCAAGCCGTATGCGAGCGTGAACTTCGTCACGGCACACGACGGTTTCACGCTCCGCGATCTCGTGTCGTACAACGAGAAGCACAACGAGGCCAACGGCGAGGACAACAAGGACGGCGAGAGTCACAACCGCTCGTGGAACTGCGGCGCGGAAGGACCGACCGAGGACGCCGGCGTCAACGAGTGCCGCGCGCGGCAGCAGCGCAACTTCCTCACGACGCTGCTGCTGTCGCAGGGGATCCCGATGATCGTCGCCGGCGACGAGATCGGCCGCACGCAGCACGGGAACAACAACGCGTACTGCCAGGACAACGAGATCTCGTGGCTCGATTGGGAGTCAGCCGACCGCGCGCTCCTCGAGTTCACCCGTCGCGTGGTGCACCTGAAACGAGAGCACCCCGTCTTTCAGCGACGGCGCTGGTTCAAGGGGCGGCCGCTGCACGGCAAGGATGTGGCGGACATCGCGTGGCTGCGGCCCGACGGCGAGCCCATGTCCGAGGAGGATTGGCAGGCCGGGTTCGTCAAGTCGCTCGCCCTGTTCCTGAATGGCGACGCGCTGCGCGATCTCGACGCCGACGGCGAGCGGCTGCGCGACGACAGCTTCCTGCTGCTGTTCAACGCGCATCACGAGCCGCTCCCGTTCGTGATGCCCGCGGCATCGTTCGGCGAGCAGTGGCACGTTGTGGTGGATACGACCACTGAGCTGGGCGAGAATTCGCGCACCGTCGCCTCAGGCGCAGCGATTGAGGTTCCGGGCCGCGCGATGCTCGTCCTTTCCCGATAACTGCGGGGCTGCGATCCATTCCACGCAGGGGTTTGCTAGGATGGGGCTCCCTTGAGTGTCCCATCATGAGCGACGAAGCACTCTTCTGGTCGAAGAAGGGCGAGGTGGCGTGCAGCCAACACCTGCCGGCGCTCGGCGACCCTCGCCGCGTCGCGGAAGACTGGCAGCCGATTCCCGCCAACTCGATGCGCCGCATTTCGTACCAGTGTCAGCACTGCGTGACCGGACGGCCCATACGCCATAATTCTGCGAAAGTGCACGCGCCGCTGGCGCCCGTCATCCTCAATGTCGACGATCGTCCGGCGAGTCTGTACTGGCGCGATCGCGCGCTTCGCATGCACGGGTTCACCGTCACCAACGCCGCCACCGGCGAAGCGGCGCTGCACGCTGCGCGTCAGATCCATCCGCAGCTGGTGCTGCTCGACGTGCATCTGCCCGACATGGACGGGCGCGAGGTGTGCCGGAAGCTGAAGCGGGACGAGAAGACCGCGTCCATCCCCGTCGTCCTGATCTCCGCGACGCTCGCCGCTCGCGGCGAAGGCGTGCACGACCCGCGCGCCTACGATGCCGATGGCTA
>Ga0307414_10001370_pt1 | contig 12603 bp, 12 predicted proteins | sample DK1Ometagenome_FD_203804 | JGI IMG/M metagenome (GOLD analysis project Ga0307414, IMG submission 203804) | Maize rhizosphere microbial communities from greenhouse at UC Davis, California, United States - DK15-O-3 | ecosystem: Host-associated > Plants > Roots > Rhizosphere > Soil | place: USA... | reverse complement strand
CGACAATGCAACCACGCGGCAAAGCTTTCCCTTCGCCTTCCATCTCGACGCGACGTACCGCATTGAGGGCGCCTCGCTGCTCATGCAGATGACCGCGCATAATCCCGGCGATGTCGATCTTCCGGCCAGTTTCGGCTTTCATCCCGGCCTCGGCTGGCCGCTCCCGTTCGGGCAGGCCCGTCAGGATCACCGCATCCTCTTCGATAAGCCCGAGCCAGCCGCGCTGTGCCTGCTCGATGCGGGGCTGATCGCCAGCGAGGACCGACCAAGCCCGGTCGAAGGCCGCACGCTCAACCTGCACGACGATCTGTTCACGGACGACGCCCTCATCTGGCGCCAGCTGGAAAGTCGCGCCTGCCTCTACGGCGCGGCGCAAGGGCCGCAGCTCCACCTTGAGTGGAGCGACATGCCGAGCCTCGGCATCTGGACCAAACCCGGCGCGCGCTTCATCTGCATCGAGCCGTGGGATGGCATTGCCGACCGCGACGATTTCTACGGCGACATCTGGCAGAAACCCGGCATCCGCGCGATTGCGCCGGGCGCATCCTACACATGGTGGATGCGGATCACGCTGCTGAATGGCAAATCCGCCTGATCCGCTTGCGATTCCGCCGCCCCCTTCCCTATAGGGGCACTAAGATTGCGCCTGTCTGCTGATGCGACGGGCGCCACCAAGCGTTTCAGGACATTATCCCCCTTATGACGATCCCGTCCCGCCGCACCTTTGCGATCATCTCCCACCCGGATGCCGGCAAGACCACGCTCACTGAAAAGCTGCTGCTGGCCGGTGGCGCCATCCATCTCGCCGGTGAAGTCAAGGCGCGCGGCGCGAACCGCCGTGCCCGGTCCGACTGGATGAAGATCGAGCAGCAGCGCGGCATTTCCGTTACCTCGTCGGTGATGACCTTCGAGCGCAATTTCGATGATATTGGCGCGGTCACCTTCAATCTGCTCGATACGCCGGGGCATGAGGATTTCTCCGAAGATACCTATCGCACGCTCACTGCGGTCGATTCCGCCGTGATGGTGATCGACGCGGCCAAGGGCATCGAGCCGCAGACGCTCAAGCTTTTCGAGGTGTGCCGCCTGCGCTCCGTCCCCATCATCACCTTCGTCAACAAGGTGGATCGTGAAGGGCGTGACGCCTTCGAGCTGCTCGATGAAGTGGCGGACAAGCTGGCGCTGGACGTATGCCCGATGAGCTGGCCGGTCGGCATGGGCGGCGAGTTTGAGGGCATTTACGACTTCGCCACCAACCGCCTGATGCAGCCGGTAGGGCCGAGCAAGGAATTTGACGGCAGCTTCACCCAATATAGCGGCCTCGATGACCCCAAGCTCGCCGATCAACTCACATCCCAAGGCCTCAAGCGCCTGCGCGACGAGAGTGAGCTGGCGCAGGGCGGCTATGCGAGCTTCGATATCGAGGCCTATCGCAATGGCGATCTCACCCCCGTCTATTTCGGCTCCGCGCTCAAGCGCTTTGGCGTTGGCGAGCTGATCGAGGCGCTTGCCGCTCACGCCCCGCCCCCGCGCACCCAGCCCGCCGAGCCCGGCCCGGTGGAGCCAGACCGCGCGGACGTGACCGGCTTCATCTTCAAGGTGCAGGCCAATATGGACCCGCAGCACCGCGATCGCATCGCCTTCATGCGCCTGTGCTCAGGCAAGTTCCGGCGCGGCATGAAGCTCACGCCATCGGGCAGCGGCAAGCCGATTGCGGTGCATTCGCCCATCCTCTTCTTCGCGCAAGATCGCGAGATTGCGGACGAGGCCTTCCCCGGCGACATCATCGGCATCCCCAATCATGGCACCTTGCGCGTGGGCGATACGCTGTCTGAAAAGGCGGATGTGCGCTTCACCGGCCTGCCCAACTTCGCGCCGGAAATTCTGCGGCGCATCGCGCTGAAGGACCCCACCAAGACCAAGCAATTGCGCAAGGCCCTGGACGATCTCTCGGAAGAGGGCGTCATCCAGGTCTTCTATCCCGAGATTGGCGGCCAGTGGATTATCGGCGTCGTCGGCCAGCTCCAGCTTGAGGTGCTGATCAGCCGACTGGATGCGGAATATAAGGTTGCCGCCGTGCTGGAAATGGCGCCGTTCGACACCGCCCGCTGGCTCTCCGGCGATATGCGTGTGGTGGAGGACTTCACCAGCATCAACCGCAGCAATATGGCCAAGGACCGGGACGGCAAGGCCGTGTTTCTCGCTCGCTCCGCCTGGGACGTGAACTATCAGGCAGAGCGCCACCCCGACATCAAGTTCAGCGCCACACGCGAGCGCTGAGGCCTCAGCCCGCCTCGCTGGCAACCAGCTTGAGGTCCGCCGAGCGCGACAGATGCGTCATGCGGCCATCGATCTGGCCGCCTGTGGCGATGCTGATTGTCTCATAAGTCACATCACCGGTAATCCGCGCCGTCGCCTCAATCACCAGTTCCTCAGCATGGAGCGATCCCTCGATCGTCCCGCCGATCCGCGCGCTCTTGGCGCTCACATGGCCCTTGATATGGCTCTCGGCGCCCTGCACCAGCGCGGCGCAAGCGATGTCGCCCTCTATCCTGCCGTCGATATGCAGATCCACGCTGGCCTCGATATTGCCCGTGATGGCGACATCGCCACCGATGATCGAAAAGGGCGTGTGCCTAGCCCCGGTGGCCACTGTCGGTAACCCGGCGCTTGGCCGTTTGCTGGACTTCGAGAACATCCTGTCGGGCCTCCAGAAAGGGGCGCGGATTGACCACCGCACCGTTGACGCGCACTTCAAAATGCAGATGCGTTCCGGTCGAACGGCCCGTTGAGCCCATGCGCGCAATCGCCTGCCCGCGCGTCACTTTCTGCCCCGCCTTGATGCCATAGCCCGAGAGGTGGGCATAGAGCGTCGTCAACCCCTTGCCATGATCGATCTCGACCACTTTGCCATAGCCCTGGCGATCACCGACATAGATCACCTTGCCCGGCGCGGCGGCGAGGATCGCCTGACCATAAGCCCCGCGAAAATCGATGCCCGAATGGAAGGCAAGCGCGCCATTGAACGGATCGCGACGATAGCCGTAGGAGCTCGTCGTCGCAGGCGCAGCAGTCGGCTTGCCCGATGGGATTGCCGCCAGCGTCGCTTCCATTGCATTGAGGCGTGTCAACAGCATGGCGAGCTCGCGCAGATCAGGCTCGGCGGCAATCGCAGCGGAAACAGGCAGGAACGGACCACCCTGCGCTTGCGCGCGCCCGGCAAGCCGAGCGGGATCGAGCCCAAAACTGCGAATTGCCTTCTCGACCTGCGTGATGCGAGCCTGCGCCGCATCGGCAAGACGACCTTCAAGCATGATCTGTTGCTTCTGCAAATCATGCATCCGCACCTGCGGAGAGGCTGCGCTCAGCGGCGTACCGGACTGTGCGCCCGTCGCGGGCGCTTCAACGGTGGGCAAAGCGCCAGCGCCGCCTTCCAGCCCCGCGCCCAGATTGGCGCGCAATATATCTTCCAACGCCTTCTGCCGCTGCTTTATATCGCGGGCGATATGATCGACCGAATTGCGATAGGCATCGACCTTCGCTTCACGCGAATCGATCGCCGCACGATCCTGCGCGACAGCGCCGCGCTCCATCAGGATGCTCGCCTGATTCCACAGCATCGCGCCGGTGCCCACAGCCCAAAGCAGCGCGATCACCGCCACCATGGCGGCGCCGATCAACTGGAAACGTGTCGTGATACGGAGAAACCGAACCTGCCCGCCGCTGCGGAGAAAAACCTCTCGCTCAGGTGCGAGCGATAGCAGACGCGCGATGATCCCTCCGGGCGTTGTCTTGTTCACTGCCACCCGATTACTCTGTTATACGTCATTACATTGGTGAACGGGCTGCTAACAGATGAAGCCCCTCCCGGCGAATCCGTGCGACGAACCGTGCGCCGAATCGAAGCTGCAACAAGGCAGGGCGAAAGGCGGACCTGCAACCAAGGTCAATGTTCCGCGTTTATTCGCGTCAAGATCGGGACTCGCTTCAAAATCGAGTCGCGCAAAAACTGCGCTGGCTTGGACGCCCCGAGCCTTTGCAAAAGCCCCGGATCGCCTGAACAACTTGTCTGGATTTATGCATGAGCAGATGCGCCATCACGTCCGCACGGCTAGATATTGCAAAGCACACGATTTGTGCGTGAGAAGCGATTGCTGCCGTTGCCATGCTCGAATTGCCCGGTTATAGGCCGGGGCTTAGCCGGATCGGGAGCCACTTCCCCCCGGTGAGAGCGGAGACGTGGGTGAGTGGCTGAAACCAGCGGTTTGCTAAACCGTCGTGCCCTGAATGGGGCACCCCGGGTTCGAATCCCGGCGTCTCCGCCAGCTCGGCGTTGCGAAAATATGCGGGCTTACATCTTTATTGCTTTGTGATTCTTTGAGATTTGATCGCTGATCCGCGTTCAGGCTCCCAAGATGTCGGCCTAAGCTGGTCAGCCAAACTCGACGGTTGTGGCGAGGAAGGTTGCTGACGAGCGGGCGATAAAGCGCGCTCGTCAGCGCTTGTTTTACTGGGTTTCGTTGAGCGCCGTGTTGTCGGCGCTCATATCGTCCGCGCCGCTTTCAGATGTTTGAAAGAAACCACCTCCCACCGTTGCGATGAAGGCGACGACGATGAGGACGAGGCTTATAATCAGGATGTTGCGCGTTACCTTGGTGCGCGATCCGCTGCGGGCCTCCACGGTCGATACATGCGTGACCGTTTCGCCATTCTCTTTTTCTTCGTGCATTTTAGCTCTCCCTCCGAGCGATTGTGATTGGTGAAGGGCGCGAGGATTATCGCGCCTATGTTGCTGGATTTGTGGGACTTACCCTCCAGATCGTGTTGGAAAGGTCGTCTGCGACATAGAGGACGGCCCGCCGCGCGTCGTAGGTCACGCCAACCGGCCTTCCACGCGCTTTGCCGTTGACGAGGAACCCGGTCACAAAGTCGCGCTGCTCGCCGGACGGACGACCGCTTGCGAATGGGACCCAAGTGACTTTGTAGCCCGACAGGTCCGGTCGGTTCCAGCTGCCGTGCTGGCCCACAAAGGCGCCCTCGCGATAGGCGCCGCCCATGCCATTGCCGCTCACGAACGTAAGGCCAAGCGCGGCGACATGAGCGCCCAGAGCGTAATCGGGCGCGATGGCGCGTGCCACCATGTCGGGGCGCTGCGGCCGTGCGCGCGGATCGACATTCTTGCCCCAATAGCTCCACGGCCAGCCATAAAAAGCGCCAGGCTGCACGGATGTGAGATAATCCGGCACGAGCTGCGCCCCGATCTCGTCACGTTCGTTCGCGACGGCCCATAGCCCGTTCGTCCAGGGATTGATCGCGAGCGCAGTCGGGTTGCGCAGGCCACTGGCATAAATCCGGCGCGCGCCCGTCGCGCGATCAATTTCCCAGATGACGGCCCGTTCTTCCTCAATGTCCATGCCGCGCTCGCCGACATTGCTGTTCGAGCCGATGCCGACATAGAGCTTGCTGCCATCCGCACCGGCGGCGAGCGACTTGGTCCAGTGATGATTGACCTGCGATGGGAGCTTCGTGATCTCCACGCCGCTCGAACGCGGAATCGCCGTCTGGCCCTCGCTATAGGGGAAGCGCAGCAGCTTATCCTGATCGGCAACGTAGAGATTGCTATCGACAAAGGCGAGACCATAAGGCGCATCCAGCCCGTCGATAAAGACGGTGCGGGCCTCGGGCTTTCCATCGCCATTCGCATCCCGCAACAGGGTGATGCGGTCGCCACTTTTGACGTGGGTGGTTCCCAGGCCCTTCATGTAGCCTGCAATCACATCCTTGGGCCGCAATTTTGGGGCATTGCCGCCGCGCCCTTCTGCAACCAGCAAGTCGCCATTGGGCAGCATCAGCATCTGCCGGGGAATCAGCAGGTCCGTCGCCAGCGGAACGATCGTGAAGCCCTCGGGCACGGTCGGCGTCTGGCCTTCCCATCCGGCGGGCTTGGCGATCTTGATCGTTGGCACAAGCTTTTGCTGGATCGAGGGAAGCTGCGGGATCGCCCCGGTTTCCTTCACATTGTTCGAGCCGCCACAGGCAGCGAGCAGCAATGTGGCGGACGCCGTGCAACAGAGCAGGCTGGTCTTCATTTCGCCTCTCCCGCGAAGGCCGCCGAGTGGCCGATCCAACCTGCGATCAGAGCCAGTATCGCGCAGACTGCGGAGAGGAACAGACCCGTCGCGCCGACCGAACTCCAGGCGTCATGGCTATGCTTGAACGCATTGAACAAGCCCAACACCCACATTGCAGCAACCGCGCCAAGATAGATTGCATGGTGACGCCCCAGTCCTGACCTGCGGCTTCGCACCCAATCCAATATTGCCCATACCACGACCGGCGCGCCAAACAGCAGGGCGCCAGTAATTGCCCATTGCGAGAAGTTGGACCACTGGATCTCCGCGCTGTTCAGATAGGTGATGTCGGAGAGGAAGGCCGCAACGAACAAGGCGATCGGGAAGGACAGCAGGATCGCATGGACAGGATGAAGCTGATGCGGATGAATTGGCCGAGACATTTGAGGCTCCAGCGCAGAGGCGAGAAGAAGAATATCAATTGTTCAATGAGCCACCCGTCCGATGGTTGCATTTGGGGCAATTGCGATGCGCAACGAACAAGGCGGCGCGCGCCATCCTGTCACGCCCGATGGCCGCTATTTCGTCGTGCGCGGGCGTTGATCACGCGAAACTCGCACTGGGCGAGCGCGGACCGGTGGTGAAACGGTGACGCGCCTGCCATCAACCGCCACATGGCGCGCAACACGCTTAGGCGGATTGGTTCGCCGCCTTGGCGTGAGCACGATCAGGCGAGATGGCTCTTGCCGATGCGCAGCGACGCGAGGCAAAAGACGCTTTGGGGGCCGCTCGCGAAAAGGACTCGCCATGCCGCTAAAACTCGAAGGATCATGCCGATGCGGATCGATCCGCTTTTCCGCTGACAGCCACGCGCCCGTGCCATTCATGCGCTGCTATTGCTCGATTTGCCGAAAAACGGCTGGCGGGGGTGGCTATGCGATCAATCTCCATGCTGACAAGAATACGCTCAAGGTCGAGGGCGAAACCGCCATTTTTCACGCAGAGGTCAAGGACAAGCAGGGCGCTTGCCGGGTGAGCAGCGGCGAGCGGCATTTCTGCGCGCAATGCGGCTCCGCCTTATGGGTGTTCAGCCCGGACTATCCGGAGTTGTTCCACCCATTCGCATCGGCGATCGACAGCGAATTACCCAAGGCTCCGTCGCTCGTTCACATGATGCTGGGATCGAAGGCAAGCTGGGTCGAACCCAAGATTGGGCCGGATGATGAGTGTATGGAGGAATATCCCGACGCTGGCCTTGAGGACTGGCATCGCGCGCACGGCCTCTGGATCGATTAGCTAGTCATCAAGGCCGCGCGCGAAGCGGTAGCTTGTTTGCTGGAAGTCTCGGGCGCGAAAGAAGCCATGATCATTGTTGATCATGACGTCGCTCATTGCCTCAATCTGCTGGCAGCCGGCCTTTGCAAGCGCTTGCTCTGCGGCGGACAGCATGGCGGTTGCTAAGCCGCGGCGACGGTGCCCTTTATCGACGATGACAACGGTCAGCCGACCGATCAGCCCATGGTGGATTGAGGGGATGACCGCCCAGCCGCAACAGCCAACAATCTTGCCATAATCGGCCACGACCAGCCCGCCCTTTACTTTGCGCGCAAGAGTGAGATTGGCGAGGATCACATCGGGCTCGATGGATATGCCGCTCAACTGGCCGAGCAATTTGGCGAGGGCAGCGGCATCGGCTGGCTTGGCATCCCGAACCTTGAGCACGGGCTCGGGCGCAGGCTTGGGCTCAGGGGCTGGCTTGGGCGGTGGGGGCGCACGATCGGTTCGTGTTCGGCTTGGCGGCGGGGGCGGGCTCTTCGGCGTCTTCTCACGCGGTGGGGCGGGCTTGGCGCTCTCTGTGGCGGACGGTTGCCGCGCCGGTGTCGTATCCGCCGATTGCTTCCATGTGCCAAGCGCGCTGCTACGCAGATATTGCGCGATATCGTCGGCGCTTGCAGTCAGCCCATCCTTGCCGATGCCGAGCAGTGGCTCCCCTTTGGCATCCTTCAAGCCATATTTGCCGAAATCGCCGGTCCCCGGCTTGCGGCGTCGCGATTTCACCAGCTTGAGCTGCCGGTGCTCAGCCATCTCGCGCAATTCGACGTCGCTGATCTCGGCGCTCATGGGACTCAGTTTCTCGCGGCCAACCGCGCCCTTAATCCTTGCTCAGCGCCTGCGCCCTGTGCGCGGCGCGCTTGCCATCTTCGGTCTCGACGATGAACTGCGGCTCATCTTTTGAAGCGGCGACTTTATGGCCCTTGATGTGCGTGGGGCTCGTCACTTTCTTGACGACCTTGCCATGCGCTTCGCCGCCATGGCTCTTCCAGGATACCTTCGTGCCAGCCTTGGGATTTTCGTCCATGCCTGCTCTCCTTCATGGCATGAACAGTCGAGCTGGGAAAATGTTGCCGCGCCTACGGAGCCTTGTCGTCGCGCGCTATGCGATATGGTCCGGATCGAAGCGCAAGCGGCTTCCCTTTCCAGCTCAGGCGCACCAATCCCTCGCTCACCATTGCATCGATCGTGGCATGAACCTGCGGCATGGCATCGTGCCAATCACTCGCTGTCGCATCTGGGCCGGATCCGGCTGCGATCGCTCTCGCCACCTCGCTCGGGCAGATTGTGGCGTCCCTCGCGCGTGCATCCAGCAACTCAAGCGTGAGGGCGCGCGCGTCCTTGTGCGCCTCTGTCACGGCGCGATCAGCCCGATCTTGTCCAAGGCATTAGCAAGCTCGGCGTCCATTGCATCGTCGCCCTTGGGGGTCAGGCGATTGAGCGCCGTGCGCACGCGTTGCTGCGCGATCTGCAATGTCTTGTGCCGCACTTCACGCGTCGCATTGGTGCGCCAGGAGCGGCTTTCGCCAAGCAGCGCTGCCCATTTGGCTTCCTCCGCCGAGAGGATCGCCAACGCCAGCCGCAATCCATCCCGGCGGCCATGCGCATAATCATCAGACATTTTTGGTCGGTCTCTCATGGTGAGCTCCGCCATATGCGTGCGGAAAAATGCAGGATAGCCGACCCCCGGCGCAGCGGCCAGAGCGGAGAGAAAAGCTAATCTGGATCAAAATTGCAGCTTGGGCGTTCTCGTCATTCCTTGGCAACACATGGTGCGCAAATGGCGTTGGGGCGGATAGTTTGACGAACGACATGCCGGAAAACGGCGAGGATCGCCTCAAGGCCCAGGATTCAGAACGCATCGCGGCAGAAGTCGTCGGGATGGATCGTGGGACCGACCCATTTGTGGCGGCGGTGCGCGCCACGCGCATGCCGATGATCATCACCAATCCCCGGCTGCCGGACAATCCGGTCGTGTTCGCCAACGACTCCTTTTGCAGGTTGAGCGGCTATGATCGCGCGGAGATCCTGGGGCGCAATTGTCGCTTTTTGCAGGGACCGGAGACGGACCCTGCCACGGTCAAACTGATTCATGATGCAGTGGAGCGAGTCGAACCCATCGAGATCGACATTCGCAACCATCGCAAGGATGGCTCGCCCTTCTGGAACCGCCTGCTCATGGCGCCAGTGTTCGATGGCTATGGCAAGCTTGCCTATTTTTTCGCCAGTCAGGTGGATGTGACCATTGAGCGCGAGCGGCTTGAGGGGCTGGAGACGGACAATGCCGCGCTTATGGCGGAACTCACGCACCGTATGCGGATCGAGCGCGAGAGGGACCGGGAGCTTGATCTTGCAATGCGCGCGGGCGGTTTTGGCGCCTGGAGCATGGACCTTGCGACGCGTAAGATTGTGGCATCCGATGCTTACAAGACGATCCTGGGGCTGCCGCCTGAGCACGAGCTCACCTATGATGACCGGATTGCGTCGGTTCATCCCGAGGATCGCGACCTTGTGCTGGCGCAAATCGAGCGGAGCTTACGCGATGGTGTCGATTATCAGATTCGCCACCGCATCGTCACGCCACAGGGCGAGGTGCGCTGGGTTGCATCCCGCGGCCTGACAATTCTTGATGCTGGCAGCCAGCCGGTGCGGATCGCTGGTGTGACCACCGATGTGACGGCGCAGGTGCGGGCAGAGCGGATGCGCGCGGCCATGATCGAACTGGCAGACATTGTCCGCGAGATCGAGAATCCGGTGGACATCGCCTATGCCGCATCGGAAATCATCGGGAAGACGCTGGAGGTCGATCGGGTCGGCTATGGTCTGGTCGATCCGATCACCGAGACCATCACCATCGAGCGGGACTGGAATGCGCCGGGCATCCAGACCATCGCCGGGGTGCTCGATTTCCGCGATTACGGCTCGTACATCGAAGACCTCAAGCGGGGCGACACCGTGGTGGTGACGGACTCGCGGGCGGACGCGCGCACGCGGGCGACCTCGCAGGCGCTCGAAGCGATCAATGCCCGGTCCTTCATCAACATGCCGCTGACGGAGTCCGGCGGGCTGGTTGCTCTGCTCTACCTCAACCACAGCAAGGCGCGCGCCTGGCCGGATGACGAGTTTGCCTTCATCCGCGATGTTGCCGAGCGTACGCGCATCGCGACTGAGCGGCGCCGCGCCGAGCGGCATCTGGCAACGTTGAATGCATCGCTCGAACAGCAAGTGAAGGATCGCACCGCCGCCCTGATGGAAGCGGAAGCGGCCCTGCGCCAATCGCAGAAGATGGAAGCCGTTGGGCAGTTGACGGGCGGGCTGGCGCATGACTTCAACAATCTGCTGACCGGCATCACCGGAAGTCTCGAAGTGCTTTCCAATCGCATCGCGCAGGGGCGCGTGGCGGAAACAGATCGCTTCATCACCGCCGCGCAGGGCGCTGCACGGCGCGCAGCCGCGCTCACGCACCGCCTGCTCGCCTTTTCGCGACGGCAGACGCTGGACCCCAAGCCCACCGACCTGCGTCGGCTGGCCAACGGGATGGAAGAACTGATCCAGCGCACTGTCGGCCCGGGCATCATCGTGGAATCCGTGCATGCCGCGGGGCTTTGGCCGGTGATGGTCGACCCCAGCCAGCTGGAAAATGCGCTGCTCAACCTGTGCATCAATGCGCGCGATGCCATGCCGGATGGCGGCAAGCTGACGATCGAAACGGGCAATCGCTGGCTCGATCAACGCGCCGCCGCACAGCGGGATCTGGCGCCCGGCCAATATGTTTCGCTCTGCGTATCCGACACGGGCACGGGCATGACGGCAGATGTAATCGCCAAGGCGTTCGAGCCCTTTTTCACGACCAAGCCGATCGGTCTGGGCACGGGCCTTGGCCTCTCGATGATCTACGGCTTCGTCAAACAATCCGGCGGTCAGGTGCGCATCTATTCAGAGCCGGGGCAAGGCGCGATGATATGCCTCTATCTGCCGCGCTTCGTGGGCAAGCTTGACGATGCCGAGACGCAAAGCGAAATGGACGCCACGCCGCACAGCGAGGTGGGTGAGACGATCCTCGTGATCGACGATGAGCCTACTGTGCGCATGCTGGCGGCCGAAGTGCTGAGCGAGCTTGGCTATGCCACCATCGAGGCCGAGGATGGCCCGGAGGGTCTGGCGGTGCTGAACAGCAACCGCCGTGTCGATCTGCTCATCACGGATGTGGGCCTGCCCGGCGGGATGAACGGTCGGCAGGTGGCGGACGCGGCAAGGCTGGCGAGGCCGGGCCTCAAGGTGCTCTACATCACTGGCTATGCGGAAAATGCCGTGCTCAGCCACGGGCATCTGGACCCGGGCATGCACATCCTCACTAAGCCCTTCTCGATGGAAGATCTGGGACGGCGGGTTTCGCAAACATTGAAGTCGGACTGAGCCAGACTGTTGAATGGTGCAGCAAAGTATCAAGAAGATCAGCCCCCACTAATCTGGATTAATATGGTTGGGCGATTCATCGTGTTTTAGCTTCAAACATGTTGGATTTAGGGAACAGCTATTGACGCGCAGCATTTTCGGGTTGAGCAATCAGGAGACCCGAAATGCCCGATGGACACCTGTCCGATCAAATGGATGACGCGCCCCTAGCTGCTTCCAAAAATTCCGATCGCATTGACCGCGCGAGCGAGGAGCTGGTTGAGCCCAAGGGCGACAGCCTCACCAGCGCGACGGTAACGATCAACCGGCTCCGCTCCGAACTTTATGCCTTCTGGAGCGATTTCAGCAATCTGCCCCGCTTCATGGATAATCTGGTCACTGTCGAGATGCTGGAGGCAGGCCGCTCGCGCTGGGTGGTGAAAGCTCCCGCTGGCACGACGGTTGAGTGGGTGTCGGAAATCACCGAGCAGCGCGAGGGCGAATATATTGCCTGGGCATCGCTGGAAGGCGCGGATGTCCCCAACAGCGGGCGGGTAGACTTTCGCGATGCTGGTGAGCGCGGAACAATCGTCACGGCGACCATCCTTTACGATCCACCAGCGGGCTTCATCGGCAAGGTGATTGCCAAGATGTTTCAGCGCGAGCCCGCCATTCAGGTGCGGCGCGATCTGCGCCGGTTCAAGCAACTGATGGAAACCGGCGAAATCGCCACGGCGGCATGGACCCGCGCCCAATTTGAAGAGGAGATGGCCTGATGCGCGCGCTCACCTGGCACGGCAAACAT
>Ga0307414_10001369_pt1 | contig 12607 bp, 7 predicted proteins | sample DK1Ometagenome_FD_203804 | JGI IMG/M metagenome (GOLD analysis project Ga0307414, IMG submission 203804) | Maize rhizosphere microbial communities from greenhouse at UC Davis, California, United States - DK15-O-3 | ecosystem: Host-associated > Plants > Roots > Rhizosphere > Soil | place: USA... | reverse complement strand
TCCGCGACGAGGCCCGCGGCCGTGCCTGGCAGGACAAGATGAAAGCCGCCGGCATCGACGTGGCGCTGGCGCAGGGCGACGTATCCTCGCCGGAGCAGGCCGAGGCGCTGGTGCGCGAGGTCGAGCTCCAACTCGGCCCGGTCGACATCCTGGTCAACAACGCCGGCATCACCCGCGACTCGACCTTCCACAAGATGACCGCGCAGCAGTGGAACGATGTCATCTGCACCAACCTCAACTCGTGCTTCAACGTCACCCGCCCGGTGATCGAGGGCATGCGTGAACGCAAGTGGGGGCGGATCGTGCAGATCAGCTCGATCAACGGCCAGAAGGGCCAGTATGGGCAGGCCAATTACGCCGCGGCCAAGGCCGGCATGCACGGCTTCACTATTTCGCTGGCGCAGGAAAACGCGAAATTCGGAATCACCGTCAACACCGTTTCGCCCGGCTACATCGGCACCGACATGGTGATGGCGGTACCGGAGGAGGTACGCAACAAGATCGTCGCGCAGATCCCGACCGGCCGCCTCGGCACGCCGGAGGAGATCGCCTACGCGGTGAGCTTCTTCATGCCGGACGAAGCCGGCTGGATCACCGGCGCCAACCTGTCGGCGAACGGCGGCCAGTACATGGGCTGGTGACGGCGGCGGCGCATGAGCGGTTCAGTCGCCACAAGTTGCAAAGCGGCCACGGCCTGCGCCATGCTGCAAAGCATCATGACCTAGAGCATTTGCTCCATGCCTGCAACCCGCGTCATCAAGAAGTACCCCAACCGCCGCCTTTACGACACCGAGATCTCCAGCTACATCACGATCGAGGACGTGCGGCAGCTGATCGTCGACAACGAGGACTTCGAGGTTCGCGATGCACGCTCGGGCGAAGACCTGACCCGTCAGGTGCTGCTGCAGATCATCGCCGAGCACGAACAGGACGGCGAGCCGATGCTGTCGACCCAGTTGCTGAGCCAGATCATCCGCTTCTACGGCGACTCCCTGCAGGGCTTCATGGGCAGCTACCTGGAGCGCTCGATGCAGGGGTTCCTGGACCAGCAACAGCAGTTCCGCAAGCAGATGGGCGGCATGATCGGCCAGACCCCGTGGGCGATGATGAACCAGCTGACCGAGCGCAACCTGGCGATGTGGAAGGAATTTCAGAACCTCTCGGGCAGCGTCGGCCAGACCCCGGCCTCGGGCAAGAAGCCGGAAGGCAAGCGTTGAGTTCAAGGCACGGGGAATCTCTCCTACTGCAAGGGCTGGCCGGCGCAATACTTCTCGTGGAACGCGGCCGCCTGCGGCATCAATGCCTGCAGGGTCTGGATGCGGTTGGCCGGATCGGGATGGGTCGAGGCGAATTCCGGCGGGCGCTCGCCGCCGCCGAGTTGCGACATCCGCTCCCATAGCGGCACCGCCGTGCGCGGGTCGTAGCAGGCCGCCGCCGCCAGCATCAGTCCGACCTGGTCGGCCTGGGTCTCGTGGTCGCGGCCGTACGGCAGGATGAACCCGTACTGCGCGCCAGCGCCAAGCGCGGCCATCACCGCCTGTTGCTGTTGCGGGTCCATCCCGCCCAGGGCCATGCCGGCGGCCATCTGCCCCATCTGCACCAGTTTCTGCTGGGCCATGCGCTGGGAGCCGTGGCGCAACAACGCATGGGCAATCTCGTGGCCCATCACCACCGCCATCGCGTCCTCGTTCCCGGCGATCGGCAGCAGGCCGGTGTAGACCGCCATCTTGCCGCCAGGCAAGACGAACGCGTTGGCCTGGTCGGACTGGATCACGCTGACGTCCCACTGGAACTGCTGGTAGGCAGTCGGTGCCTGCTGCTGGTTCATCGCGGCGAGGTCGGCGGTGACCTGTGGCACCCGGGCCACCAGCCGCTGCGCGATTGCGCGGATCTGCTGGCTGACCTCGGCGTCGGGCGGCATCAGCGCGCCCTGGGCCTGGGCATCGCCCAACACCTGCTGGTAGGCCTGCGTGCCCAGCTGGATCTCTTCTTCGGCGCTGGCGCCGTAGTGCGCGGTCTCGCCGGTATACGGGTCGGTTTCGGCACTGCCGAACCATTGCCACGCCGCATAGCCGGCGAACAGCAGCAGGATCCACCAGCGGATGCCGCCGCGCCGCCGGCCGCCGGTGCGGCGCGTACCGCCGCGCATGCCACCCAGGGAACCAATGTTCATTCGATGCTCCTCAAGCGCGGTGGCGCGATGGTGATCCGGTCAGATTTCGCGGACAACGCGGAACCCGACGCGGGCATTGGTGGTGTCGCGGTCGCTGCCCAGGCGCCAGGCCGACCGCGTCTGCTCCGGCGAACTGGCCCACGAGCCACCGCGCACGACCTTGTCGGCGCATCCGGGGTTGATCCAGGCCTGGCCGTCGACCGGCGCGCGCCGGTAGCTGTCGTGCCAGCAGTCCGCCACCCACTCGCTTACATTGCCGGCGAGATCGTGAAGGCGATATGCATTGGCCGAGTACGAACCGACCCGCGCGGCCCCCCAGGCGTCGTCGCCGTAGCCTTTGAAAGCGTTGCGCCAATGCCGACCACCGGGCGACTCGTCAAGCGCGCCGGTGAAGTTGCCTGCGCCGGCCGGCGGCGCGCCATCGCCCCATGGGAACCGCGACTGGCTGCCGGCGCGCAGCATGTATTCGAACTCGGCTTCGCTCGGCAACCGGTATTCGTGGCCGGTCTGCTCCGACAACCACTTGGCGTAAGCCGCCGCATCCTGTGCACTGACGTGGACCACCGGCAACTGGTCACCCGCCGGCTTGCCGGCGTAATCGGAGCGCCAGTCGACCCCGCTGCGACGCACCAGGCTGCCACTGCGCTCGTCGTAGACGGTCGAGTGACCGCGGCGGGTGGCGCGCGCCTGGTAACCGGTGGCAGTCACGAACCGGCGGAACTCGCCGACGGTGATCTCGTTGCGCGACACCGCCAGCCCGCGGTCGAAACGGATGTTGCGGCTCGGGCGCTCGCTGTCGCGCGCATCCGCCTCGTCGTCCGCCGCGCCCATCCGGAAGGCGCCGTGCGGTATCACCACCATCTCCGGCCCCCGTCCGCCGCGATCCAGCGCTTCGGTGAAGGCCTGGCCGGGGCGGAACAAGCCGTAATGACTCGCCAGTTCGATCTGCCGACGCAACTCGACCGCGGCAGGATCGCCCGCCGGCGCGATCCGCAACAGGGTCGCCAGGTGACGACGGGCCGCATCGAGGTCCTCGCGGGTCAACGCGGCAAGCCCGAGGTCGCGCAGGTTGCCCACCCTCGAGGCACGCTGGCGCGCGATGCGTTCGCGGGCGTCGGCGGCGGTGTCCATTTCCGGCCGCACCTTCGCGGCCTTGGCCAGCCAGTCTTCGGCGGCGGCGTAGTCGTCCTGGTTCGCCGCCAGTTCGGCCTGGCGGATCAGCGCGCTTTCCGCCGCGGCCAGACCCTGCATGGCGCGGGCGTCGCCCGGACGCAGCCGCAACGCCTCGCGGAAGTGCGCGACCGCGCCCTTTCCGCCCGCGACAACGAACTTGCGCGCGTTCAACGCGCGTTCGCCGCTCAGGTTCGCCTGTTGCGCCCCATCGGCGCGCCCGACCCGGGCCAGGTACTCGACCACCGCCTCCTGTTCCGGCGCGACCTCGCTGGCCACGGCGGCGATCTCCTGCGCCCGCCGCAATGCGGCGCGGTCGTCGTCGATCGCGGCCAGCGCCGCGTCGCCGTGCTGCAACACCGCGCCCACTGCGCGCTCCAGCCCGGCGGCGACCTCGACGTCGTCGGGCACGTGCTCGCGCAGCGCCAGGTACAGCGGAATCGCGTCATCCGCCTCGCCGAACAACTCGTCGGCCTCCAGCGCGGTGGCCGCCTCCTGCTTGCGTTGTGCCAGGTTCCCGGCATCGACCGCGACATCAGGCGCGCGCCAGGCGGGAACCGGCGACGCTTGCGGATCAGGCCGGATGCTGATGATCGGTCCGGCTTGGCCTTCCGCGCTCGCACCGGGGCTGCCCGTCGCGGTCGCCGCGGGGTCCGGTTCACCAGAGCAGGCCGCCAGCAGCACCGCGATTGCCAGCGCGGCCGACAACGCACGCGAAGCAGTGGCCGGCGATCCGGCTGGCGCGATGTCTGGCAATCTGGCTCGCAATCGTCCTCCCGGCCCGGCTGGCGGATTCGTGCCCGCGTGGGGCGTCCTGAAAGTAGGCTATTGTCGCCCACCCCGGCAACCCGGCCGTCGATCCCCAGACATGTGTCCACAGACCCGATGATTCCAGGCCCGACCTCCCCCGCGCATTCGCCCGCTCCGACCTGGATCACCGATCCGGCGGCGCTGGCCGGTCATTTTGCTTCCCGCCCCGAGCGCATCGGGCTGGATACCGAGTTCATCCGCGAACGCACCTACTGGCCGCAGCTGGCGCTGGTGCAGATCGCGATCGAACGCGACGGCGGCCTGCAGATCCTGCTGGTCGATCCGTTGGCGCCGGGGATCACCGACGCACTGGCCACGATCCTGGCCGACGAGTCGATCCTCAAGGTCATGCACAGCCCCAGTGAGGACCTGGTCGCCTTCAAGCACGCCTGCAAGGCGGTTCCGCGGCCGTTGTTCGACACCCAGTTGGCGGCGGCACTGGCCGGGCTCGCCGGCGGCATGGGCTACCAGAAGCTGGTGGAGCAGATCACCGGGGTGGCACTGGCCAAGGGCGAGACCCGCTCGGACTGGCTGCGCCGACCGTTGTCGCCGTCGCAACTGGAATACGCCGCCGACGACGTGCGCCACCTGTTCGAGATGCACGATGCGCTGGACGGGATGCTCGGCGAACTCGGGCGACGCGAATGGCTGGCCGACGACGCCCGCCGCACCGCCGCCAATGCCGACAGCGACGCACTCGAGCGCTGGCCGCACCTGTCGATGCGCAGCGCCCACTTTCTCGACCTCGCCGCCCAACGCCGGCTGGTGCGCCTATTGCGCTGGCGCGAGGCCCAGGCGCGCGACAGCGACCGGCCGCGCAGTTGGATCCTCGACAACGAACTCGCGGTCGCCCTTGCCCGCACCCCGCCGCCAGACCCCGACGCGCTGCAGGCCCAACTCGACGCGCATCCCAAGGCTCCGCGCAAGCTTGGTGACGCGATCTGGCGGGCGCTTTCCACGCCGCTGGGCGACGAGGTCGACACTCCCGATGCCGGCGTGGCAGAGAAGCGCGACAAGAACCGCGTGCGCCAATTGCAGGATGCGGTCGCCGCGCGCAGCGCCGAGCTGGGGCTGCCCGACGGCTTGCTGGCCTCGCGCCGCTATCTCGAGGCATTGCTCGACCATGGGGAATGGCCCGACGCGCTCGCCGGCTGGCGCCGCGAGGCCTTGGAACCGAGCCTGGCGCCATTGCTGCCAGAGTGATGCGGGGGCTGGCGTCGCCGCTTCCGGCCGGCTAGAATCACGGCCTTCATGGGGCGGTAGCTCAGCTGGGAGAGCGCCACGTTCGCATCGTGGAGGTCAGGGGTTCGATCCCCCTCCGCTCCACCATGAATCCAAAGGGCCGCGAGAAATCGCGGCCTTTTTTGGTTTTGGGGCCGCGGAAATCACGGCCCTCAGGCTCGGCGTCGCCTCAGTCGGCCAGCCACGGCTCCGCGATCTCCAGCGCGGTGCGATACGGCTCGGGATCGTTGCGGTTGCTCAGCAGGATCACCGTCAATCGCCGCTGCGGCCAGCGCACGATGACGTTGCGGAAACCCATGGTTTCGCCGGAATGCCAAAAGCTGTCGCCGGTGATGCGCCAGCCGTAGCCGTATTCGACCGTGGGGTCGTCGGTCGGTGTCACCGCGGTGAAGGCGAGGCGGCGCGACTGGTCGTCGAGCAGGCGGTCGTCGTACAGCGCCGCATCCCATCGGGCGAGGTCGTCGATCGACGAGTAGATGCCGCCATCGCCGAGCACCGCGCTGGTCTGGCTCTGGTCGGTGCGGGTCCACTGTCCGTCCGCCCGGCTGTAACCGTAGGCCCGATGGGCAATCTCGGGACCGCCCTGCACGTAGGCCACGGTGTCGTGCATGCCCAGCGGCAGGAAGATCCGGTCGCGCAGGAAGGCCTGGAAGCTCTGCCCGGAGGCGCGCTCCACGATCAACGCCAGCAGGGCGTAGCCGCTGTTGCTGTAGCGGTAGTCGCTGCCGGGCTCGAAGTAGGTGCGGTCCTGGCCTTCGAGGATGTGCAGCACGTCGGCGTCGCGCAGTTGCGCGGTCATCGTCGGCGGGATCACCTCTTCGTAGTCGATCAGGCCCGAGGTGTGGCTGAGCACGTGATGCAGGGTGATGTCGTCGGTGGCGGGCGGCAGCGACGGCAACCACTGGCGCAACGGATCGTCGAGGTCGAGCGCGTCGTCCTCGGCCAGCAGCAGGATCGCGGCGGCGGTGAACTGCTTGGTGATGGACGCCAGCCGGTAGTTCGTCGCCGGACCGGCTTCGATTCGGCGCTCCAGGTCCGACCGCCCGTAACCGCGCCGCACCACAGGCTCGCCGTCCTTCAGCACCAGCAACGATGCGCCGGGCACGTCGCCGGCGTAACGCGCCATCAGTCGGTCGGTGGTCGATTGCGACACGGATAAGTCGTGCATCAACATTGGCGCCGGTTCGTTCTGGTGGGTGTGATTCTGCCGCGAGGCGGGTGTGATCGACGAGCAGGCACAGAGGACCGCCCCGAGGGCGATCGCCGCCGTGAATCGCGATACTGCCCTAATCGCAGTCGCCAGTGCGCTCAAAGGCCAGGTCCTCATAGTCGGAACTGAAGTCGGCGTTGGGATCGACCTTGGCCATCGCAAGTGCGGGCGATGCGCCAGGGTCGGCGAAGTCGAGCCAGGCTTCGTCGAGACCCGGGCCGTCCCAGTCGACCAGCAGCCGTTCGCCCACCGCCATCACCTGGCCGCGCAAGCGTGGCGATTTGGCCGAGGTGAAGCGCACGCCGTCGTCGGCCTTGCAGATGGCGATCTCGCCGAACCACGCGTCGGTGTAGCGGCCGAGCCGGCCCTCCAGCGCCGCAGCGGTGGCCGGCACCCGCGCGGAAGTGTCCGGCACGGGGCCGTCGTCGTTGGAGGCCGGCTGGTTGGCGAGGCGTGCGGCATAGCCGGCGACTGAGGGACGCTCCTGCGGGGCCGTGAAATGCTTGAGCAACACCTCGTTGATGACGGTCCGCGCCTCGTCTGCGTCACCATTCATCAACACCACGAAGCCGGAATCCGAGTCCGGCAGCAGGGTCATGACCGAATACATGCCCGACAGCGTGCCGGTGTGCGAGACGGTCCACGCGCCGTCGACATCGGCCAGCCGGAAGCCGAGCGCGTAGGCGTAGTAGTGGGTGTCGTTCCAGTCGCGGCGGCGCTGCGAGATCGGCATCGGCGTGTACGCGGTCCACATCGCCTCGCGCTGCCGCGGTGAAAGCCATTGCAGTTGCTGTTCGGTCGGGTCCAGCCAGTTCCGCGCCCAGGCGAGCATGTCGCCGAGGCTGCAGCGGATGCCGCCGGCCGCGGCCGATGTGATCGCCGGGATGGTGTCGCCTTCGATCGATGCCGGGATGTTGCGACCGTCCTCGCGCCGGTGCGGGCGCGCGATGTTGCCGACCGCGTCGCGGTCGATCTCGCCGACCCGGCAGCGCTCCAGCCCGAGCGGCTCGAACACCTCTCGCCGCACCATCTCCTCGTAAGGCGCGCCGCCGACCGCCGCCGCGACTTCGCCGGCGACGACGTACAGCAAATTGTCGTAGGCATAGCCGGCGCGGAAGCCGTAGGCCGGCTTGATATGGGCCAGCCCATTGATGATGTCGTCGCGGTCGAAATGGTTCGGTTCCGGCCACAACATCAGGTCGCCGCCACCCTCCGGCAGGCCGCTGTTGTGGACCAGCAGGTCGCGCACCTGCATGTGCTGCGTCACCCACGGATCGTGCATGCGGAACTGCGGCAGGTGCTTCACCACCGGGTCGTCCCAGCGCAGTTTGCCGGCGTCGACCAGCCGCGCGAGCACGCTGGCAGTCATCGCCTTGGTGTTGGAGGCGATCTTGAACAGGGTATCGGCGGTTACCGGCTGGCCGGAACCTTCGACCAGCTCGCCGGCGGTGCGGGTGTAGGCGACCTCGCCGTCCTCGATCACACCGACCGCGATGCCGGGCAACCCGTAGCGGGCGATGAGATCGTCAATCGCGGCGTCGTAGAAGGCCGTGTCGGGATCCGCGGTGGCCGCGTCGGCGGCCTTGGCACGCTGTTCGACCGCCGCCCACACCCGCAGCAGGTTGCCGCTCCATATCTTCGCGATGTCAGCTTCGCTGAAGCCGCGTTCGCGCAGTCCGGCGGTGACGTTGGCGGTCTGCGAGGCGTCCATCCAGCCGGTGATACCGCCACCGCCATCGAAGTCCGACGCCAGGCCGACGTGGTCGATGCCGGCGACCCCGACCGCGTGCTCGATGTGGTCGAGGTAGTCGTCGAGGGTGGCGATCGGATGTTCGCGCTCGATCCGCGCCAGACCGGCCTGGTAGGCGGGTAATGCCTCGTGCACTTCGCTGTCGAACTCCGCCGCGCCGGCCTGCTCCGCAACCTGCTTCTGCAGCGCCTCCTCGGCGGCCTCGCGGGCCGGATCGGCCTTGAGGAAATAGGTGTAGGCGACAATCTGCGCCACCCCGCCGTTGCCGGCGATCGCACGCAACAACTCGTCGTCGAGGTTGCGCGGGTGGTCGACCAACGCCTGCGCCGCGGAATGCGAAGCGATGAGCGGCGCGGTCGAGGCCTGCAGCGCGTCGCGCACGCAGGCGTCCGAGGCATGCGAGACATCGACCATGATTCCCAGAGCGTTGGCCCGCGCGACCACCTTCCGGCCGAACTCGCTGAGGCCGGTGACGCCGGCCGGCTGGTCGCCGAATTCCGGCTTGGTGCCCGAACTGGTGCAGATGTCGTTGTGGCCGGTATGGGTCAGGCCGAGGTAGCGCGCGCCGCGGCGGTAGGCCGCGTCGAGATTGGCGAGGTCACGGCCGAGCGAATAGCCGTTCTCGATCCCGATCATCGCCGACAGCACTCCATCGGCATGGTTGTCGCGCACCTGTTGCGGCGTGGTCGCCAGCCGGATGCGGTCCGGGTAGCGTTGCAACATCATCTCGATCGCCGAGTATTTGCGCTCGGCCACCGCCATCGCCTTGGCGTAGCCCTCCGGCGTGCGCGGTCCCTGCTCGACGTAGATGACGAAGAACGCCGCGTCCAGGCCACCCCGCTCCATCTTGCCGAGGTCGACCTTCAGTTCGGTATCTGTTCCGACATCGAAGCGCGGTTCGCGCATGTAATCGTCGGGGATGTCGACGTGGGTGTCGATGGTCAGTGGCGGCTCATCGGCGCGGGCGGCACCACTTGCCAGCGCGAACGCCAGCACATACAGCGGAAGCAATCTCATCGTCCAGCTGACCTCCATCGCGGCAGCGGCCAGTGTACGCCGCAAAAAAAAGGCGGCCCGCAGATGCAGGCCGCCAAGGGGTATCGCGTCAGAAGTCCAGCGAGAACGTCAGTTGCGCGTAGCGTGGCGACTGGAACCGTACCGGGCGCAGGAAGTTGGCGTTGAGTCCGCCATCCACCGACTCCTGCAGGTCCTGGTTGACGTCGATCTCGCGTTGCTGGTTGAACAGGTTGTAGACCGAGAGCTTGATCGCCAACTCGCCGAACGCCAGCGGGCGCTCGTAGGCCAGGCTCGCGTTGACCACGTAGGTCGACGGCATCGTGCCGTAAGAACCGCGCGGGGAGTGTTCGAACACGCGCTGGTCGGTGCTCCAGGTGTCGCCCAGTTGCGGGTTGGCGATGGTCTCCTCGGGCGAGCAGGCCTCCACGCAGATGAAATAGCTGTGGTAGGTGTCCCAGTTGAACGGATTGCCGACGCCGAAGCCGGTGATCGGCCCACCGGTCTGCGCGTTCACGCTCGCGCCGACCCGCCAGTGCTCGGCCAACGCGTAGGCCCCACGCAACTTGAGCTGGTGGCGGCGGTCGTTGGCGAGGTAGCCGTAACCGCGCAGGTTGACCCAGGGATCATCGAAGTTCTCGGTGCGGCCGGCATCGGCGAACTCGGTATCGGAGTTGACCGGGCCTTCGGCGTTGCCCTCGCTCTTGGACCATACATAGGACGCGTTGAATGCCCACTTGTCGTCCCAGGCGCGGTCGATCTGCAACTCGATCGACTTGTAGGTCCGCTCCGGCTCGACCCATCCGGTCTGGCCGGCCGGGGTGGAGCTGGTGTAGTTCCAGCCGATATCGCCGTCGTCATCGGGTCCGTAGACGTAGTTGTCGTGCTCGGTCCAGGCGCCGGCCTGCGAGGTGTCGACGGTGACATAGCCATCGTTCTCGCCATCGCAGTCGGTGTCCCCCCAGAACGTCACCTCCTCACCGGGGTTGGCCATGACCCAGCCCGGTCCGTTGCGACCGCAGTGGGTGGCGCTGATCTCCATGTCGTCGATCGCGTTGTTGAGCTCGCGATAGGTGCCCTGCACGCCGTAGGACCAGCTCTGGCTCAGGGCCTGCTCGAAGCCGAGGATGAACTCGTCCTGGAAGACCGGATCCATGTCGGCATCCACCTCCGAGCGCAGGTCGCCGACGGTGCCGTCACCCTGCGAGTTGTCGAAGCCGAGTTGTTCGCCGAGGACCGGCATCAAGTAGGTGAAGCCGTTGCGGGTCTGCTGGATGTAGCCTTCGAACGCGTGGTAGGCCCGCGCGTCGAGGAACCCGCCGGCCTGCTTGATGTTGATCACGTTGGCGACCGGCAGGAAGTAGCGGCCGGCGTTGCCGAACAGCTTGGTGCGGCCGTCACCGCGCATGTCCCAGGAAAAACCCAGCCGCGGCGCCCACATGTCGTCCATCTTGATGTAGCTGTTGCCGTCGCTGTCCTTGTTGTCGAAGGCTTCCTGGCGGATGCCCAGGTTCAGCAGCAGGTTGCGGGTCACCTGCCAGTTGTCTTCCAGGTAGAACGCCGAGTTGATGGTCTCGAACTCGCCGTCGACCCCGTACTGGCGTGCGCGCACGTAGACGTTCTCGCCCGGCGGCAGCACCGCGCCGTTGGAGTCCGGGATCGCCGCGCCGGGCGTGTCCAGGTACTCGATGCTGTAGAAGGTCTGGTCGGGGCCGGGATAGTGGCGGTCATAGTTGGAGATGTTCTCCTCGTGGTCGGCGCCGAAACGCAGCAGGTGGTCGCCGACCTGCCATTCGAAGTCGGCTCGCATCGCAGTGCGCTCATCCAGCCGTGCCTCGACCCGCGAACTGGTTGTGCAACCCAGCGGAATGCCGGGGTCGGGGAATTCGTCGGTCACCTCCTGCACCACCGGGCTGCACTCCAGGTCGCTTGGCGAGTACTGCGAGTTGTTGCGCTCGGTCTCGCCGTACATCAGCTTCATCGACAGCACGTCGGTGAGGTAGCCGGTGTAGGTGGTGTTCCAGTTCTTGCCACCGGACTCGAAGAAGACCGGCTCCGACGGATCGGTCACCGCGCCGGTCTCGAAATCGTAGGCCGAGGTGATCGCCGCCGAAGTGTTCTGGTCGGAGAAGCCCATGAACTCGAGCAGGTGGTTGTTGTTGATCTGCCAGTCGACCTTGCCGCCCCAGAAACCATCGTCGGAGGTGCTGCGGGTCAACGTGGTGCCGGCGTTGTTGGTGTTCTGCGGCTGGTAGTCGCGGGCTTCGAACATGGCGAAGAAGAACAGCTTGTCCTTCACGATCGGGCCAGAAGCGTAGAAGTTGAGCTTGGTCCGCGAGTAGTTGTCCTCGCTGGCGGTGATGTAGCGGGTGCCGTCCTGCGCGTATCGGTTCTCGGACTCGGCCTGCCAACGACGCGGCTCCAGGGTGAGCTCGGTGCCGAAGTTGAACTCGTTGGTGCCCGAGCGGGTCACCGCGTTTACCACGCCGCCGGTGCTGCGGCCGAATTCGACCGAGTAGCCGCCGGTCTTGACCTGGAACTCCTTGTAGAACGCGAACGGCGCCGACGAGAAGCCGACCCGGTTGTAGAAGTCGGTGACGTTGAGGCCGTTGACGTAGAAGCTGTTCTCGGCGACCGAGGAGCCGCCGAAGGAGATGCCGCCGAACGAGGCATCGCCCTTCTGCACGCCCGGCGCCAACTGCGCGACCGAGGCGATGTCCTGGTCGACCGGCAATCGCTCGATTTCCTCGCGGGTGACGTTGGTCGCCGACTCGGTCGAGGTCACGTCGACCGCGTTGACCACCCGCGAACCGGTCACCTCGACGGTACCAAGCGTGGACACCGCCCCACCCGAGGCGGCGTTGACCACGGTCGCGCTGCCGAGGGCGACCCGCACCTGCACCGGCTGGCCCACCGGCTGCCCGTCCACGCTCGTCTGCAACTGGTAGGTGCCCACCGGCAGGAACGGGAAGCGGTAGCTGCCGTCGCTGTTAGCGGTGACGGTGCGGCTGAAACCGGTCTGCGGGTTGGTCACCGTGACCTGCGCGCCGGCCTGGGACTGACCGACCACCGAGCCATCCTGGGCCAGCGCCATCGGTGCCAGCGTTGCCAAGCCGAGGCCCATGGCGATGGAAAGCGCGGTTCTCTTGAATGCCTTGCTGTTCATGTCCCCTCCGGCGGTGCGATGGTTGACGACGGCCTTGTACGAAGCCGTCGAAGGTTTCAGTTGACGATCTCG
>Ga0307414_10001368_pt1 | contig 12613 bp, 9 predicted proteins | sample DK1Ometagenome_FD_203804 | JGI IMG/M metagenome (GOLD analysis project Ga0307414, IMG submission 203804) | Maize rhizosphere microbial communities from greenhouse at UC Davis, California, United States - DK15-O-3 | ecosystem: Host-associated > Plants > Roots > Rhizosphere > Soil | place: USA... | reverse complement strand
GGGATGGGCCCGGCGCGTCAGGCCATTGATTACCGGCACGGTGGAGCCCTCGGATAGCTCCACAAGGTCGGCGTGGCTGAGAATGCGGATCATGATGGCATCGACATAGCGGCTCATAACCCGGCCAGTGTCGAGGAGAGTTTCCTCGCGGGCCAGCTGCATTTCCTGGCCAGACAGCATGATGGTTTCGCCGCCGAGCTGGCGCATGCCAACGTCGAACGATACGCGGGTGCGGGTGGACTGCCGCTCGAAGATCATGGCGAGGACCTTGTCGGCCAAGAGCCGGGGGCGGTCGCCCTCCTTGAGGCGCTGTTTGAGCGATGAGGCAGCGTTGAGCATGCCGCGCAGTTCAGAATAATCGAAATCGTCCAGATTGAGAAAATGCCGTGGGGTGCCGGTCGAAGTCATGGGCCGGGTTCCTTTTATGACGCTTTGAATATGATGGGTCGCTGGGCCTCCCCCTCAGGGAGGAGGAAACAAACCGCGTCGCCGGCGCCCAAAATGATAGAAGGTGAGAGCCATCAGCCGGCCGCTGCGACGGTGGCTGTTTCGGCTTCGATGGCGTCGAAGGCCGCCGAAAGCTTGTCCATCGCTTCCTCGATATCGGCTTCGGTGACGATCAGCGGCGGGATCAGGCGCAGCACATTATCTCCTGCCCCAATGGCGAGAAACTGATGGTCGTCGCGCAGCCGTGCCACGAAATCGCGCACTGGCGGGGTGATCTTGATGCCAGCCAGCAGACCCTTGCCGCGCAGTTCAAGCACGTAGTCAGGATATTTCTGAGCCAGTTGCTGTAGATGCCAGGCAAGCTTCTGGCCCATCTGGTTGACGTGGTCGATGAAGCCGGGCGCGAGGATGCGGTCGAGTACGGCGTTGCCGACGGCACTCGCCAGCGGATTGCCGCCATAGGTCGAGCCGTGCGTGCCGGGCACCATGGATGCAGCCACATCGCCCCTGGCAAGGCACGCACCCAGCGGGAAGCCGCCGCCGATGGCCTTGGCCACGGCCACGATATCGGGCGTGATGCCTGACCATTCAAAGGCAAAGAACCGGCCGGTCCGGCCATAGCCACATTGCACTTCGTCAAGGATCAGCAGCATGCCATGCTCATCGCACAGCGCGCGCAACCCTTGCATGAACTCGGGGGTCATGGCCGTTACGCCGCCCTCGCCCTGCACGGTTTCGATCAGGATGGCGCAGGTCTGCGGCGTGATCAGCGAGCGGACGGCGTCGAGGTTGCCGGGCGCAGTGTGCTTGAAGCCGGGCGTCGGCGGACCGAAGCCTTCCAGATACCCGGGGTTCCCGCCGGCCGCAATGGTGCCCATGGTGCGGCCGTGGAACGAGCCGGTGAAGGCGATGATCTCGTAGCGATCCTTCTCGCCCTTGGCCCAGAAATAGTGCCGCGCCGTCTTGATGGCGCATTCGAGCGCCTCGGCGCCTGAATTGGTGAAGAACACCGAGTCCGCGAAGGTCGCATCGACCAGACGTTGCCCCAGCCGTTCCTGCTCGGGAATGGTGAAGACATTGGAGGTATGCCAGACCTTTTCGGCGGCCGATTTCAGCGCCGATGTGATATGTTCATCGCCATGGCCCAGCGCGTTCACCGCAATGCCGGAATGGAAATCGAGATATTCTCGGCCATGCTGGTCATACAGGCGCATGCCCTGCCCCCGCTCGAAAGCGAGTTCAGACCGGGCGTATGTGCCGTAGAGCGCGGACATGAGGATTTCCTTACCAATATCGAGGGTTGAGACCAGCGTGGCAATCGCGCCACAAATGGCAAAAACGCGCTATTGCGCAGCGCGTTTTCAGGGATGGAGTTAGGCCGAATTCGCCGAGCAAGTCAATCATATGACCGCAAGTCCCTGATTTGACTCAAAGTTCGTTGGCGAAATTTTAACCAATGAATATGCGGGGAAAGTCGAGACCGACTCTTGATCCCGATTCCTTGGCTGTCGTAAACTGCTGGTCATTGGGAACACGATATCTCGTGTGGCGGACCCACCTGACATACGACGCCTAGCGTTATGGCTGCCATGGCCATTTGGCAGCACAATAAAGGATTCTGTTTTGACGATGGATTCAGGAGCACAATCGGCGGGCTGGACTGACGAGCGCGTCGAGACCTTGAAGAAGCTCTGGATGGAGGGCCTCAGCGCCAGCCAGATTGCGGGCGAACTGGGCCAGGGCGTAACGCGCAATGCGGTGATCGGCAAGGTTCACCGGCTCAAGCTTTCGGCTCGTGCCAAGCCAACCAACACGGCACCACGCGCACGTCCGGCAGCGCCCCGGCCCGCGCCGCGTCGTCCGGCAGGTCCCTCGGCCGGTATTTCCAACATGGGTGGCGGCAGCGCCTCCGCTGCTGCAGCCAAGATGCGCCCAGCAATGGCGCGACCGCAATCGGTGGGTGCGACCGCGCTGGCGCACAACCCGGAAATGGAATCGGAACTCTATGTCGCCCCGATGGCGGCCGAGATCTTCATCCCCGAGGACAAGCGCCTCAGCCTGTTGCAGTTGAGCGAAAGCACCTGCAAGTGGCCGATCGGCGATCCGCTGTCGAAGGATTTTTACTTCTGCGGCCAGCATAGCCTTGAGACCGGCCCTTATTGCGATTTCCACTCGCGCCGAGCCTACCATCAGGTGGACAAGAAGCGCCGCTGAGTGTGGTTGCGTAGAGCAAAATCAAGGGCGCCAGTGGCGCCCTTTTTGTTTTGCCCATCCCGGGTCGCGCCTGATGAACCTTGGCGGGGCTTGCATTGCCAATTCATCCACCGCGTCATTCCCGCGAAAGCGGGGATCCCACTTTCGTGTCTAAGGGAAGTGAGATTCCCGCTTTCGCGGGAATGACGCGATGTGATCAAAGTAAACAGTGCCCTCGATGGGGAAGCATTCACATTGGCGCTTTGCGCCGCTGTTTCAGTCGACACCCTCCCCCCGTGCGGCGAGGGATCAAAGGTGGGGGCGTTTAGTCCCGATATGGGGGCCAACCGCAATCCCGCCCCTACGGCAAAAACACGTCGACCCGCATGCCTTCGCCGGGGCTACTCTTGATACTCATCTGGCCACGATGGCGGTTGACGATGTGCTTGACGATGGCGAGCCCTAGCCCCGTGCCTTTCTTCTTGCGACTGGTATCCGCATCGATGCGGTAGAAGCGCTCGGTCAAACGCGGCACATGTTCGGGTTCAACGCCGTGGCCGTGGTCGATCACGGTGATCTGGTGGGCAAAACCCGGACGGCTGGATGGCGCCAGGCTCAGTTCCACGAACTTGCCGTGCGCACCGTACTTGATGGCATTTTCCAGCAGGTTCTCGAAGACTTCATAGAGTTGCCCGCGATCACCGGTCGTGGTGGTCGGCCCTTCGAACAGGGACAGCCGAATTTCGATCTCTGCCGCGCGGGCCTGCATCATCAGTCCCTCGCGCACTTCGCGCAACAGGCCGGCGAGGTCGATGGAACCGGTGGGGCGAACATGCTGGTGCATCTCGATGCGCGAGAGGCTGAGCATATCATCGATCAGCTTGCTCATGCGCTCGGCCTGACCGCGCATGATGCCGAGAAATTTTTCGCGCGCCGCGGTGTCCTTGGCAGCGGGGCCAAGCAGCGTATCGATGAAACCCAGGAGCGAGGCGAGCGGCGTGCGCAGTTCGTGGCTGGCATTGGCGATAAAGTCGCTTCGCAAGGCATCGGCGCGCTTGAGTTCGGTCAGGCTCTGGAAAGTGACGATCAACTGGCGCCCCTCGTCTTCGAACCAGTCGACGCCTGGACAGCGCAGCGGCGAGACCACCACCTTTTCCCAGGTTTCGGAGGGCACCGTCTCGTGCAATTCCACGCTGCGGCTGGCGCCCGTACGGTTGGCACCCTCGATCGCCTGAACCAGTTCCGGGTTGCGCATGGAAAACGTCAGCGGATTGCCATTGCCGATGGCGGGAAACTGGCGCCGAGCAGCCTCGTTGGCATGCAATACCACGCTGCGACGATCAAGCACCAGGCATGGATCGGTCAGCGCATCGATGAAAATGCCCACATTTGTTGCCGGAAGGGTGGGTGGAGGAGGCGGCATGTCGGCGGTGCGGGTTACTGTCACGACGCTCGTCGGCAGCACCGCAACCGCCGCGAGCACAGCCAGGAAACCGACTGTTCCCCCTACGGGGCTGAGCGCACCGAACAGCACCAGCGCCGCAAATACGCCGAAGGTGCCGGCCAGAAGCGGCGCCTGCGCAACGATGCGCGAGAACGCGACGTTCAACACGGACATTGGCTGCTGCGAAGTGGGCTGGCGGGAGTCGGGCTGGTCCATTGGGCTTTATAGTTCAGGGCGTTCGTTGGGCCCTTGCGCTCAAGTGACTGACTATAGCACGCTGGACATGACAATGGAGCGACACCAGTGACTGATCCGTTCGACAGCTTCGACATCGACAATCCCGAACTACCCAAATCAATCAAGAAACACGCCATGCAGTCGGGCGGCTATCCTTATGAGGATAAGCTCGATAAGGCGATATATGAAGCGCAGATGTATGAGTTGCAAAAGCAGCTGGTGTTACTGCAGGCCCATCTGGCGGCCAGCGGCGAGCGGGTGATGATCGTCTTCGAGGGGCGCGACGCCGCCGGCAAAGGCGGCACCATCAAGACCTATCTGGAAAATCTCAACCCGCGCTACAACATCATCGCGGCCCTCCCCAAGCCCAACAGCCGGGAATCCTCGCAATGGTATTTCCAGCGCTATGTCGACTGGATGCCGGCGGCCGGGGAAACAGTTCTGTTTGATCGCTCCTGGTACAACCGGGCGGGCGTCGAGCGCGTGATGGGCTTTGCCACTTCGGAACAGGTCGAGCATTTTCTGGAGGAAGCACCCGAGTTCGAGAAGCGGATCACGCGGGATGGCATCCACTTTTTCAAGTTTTGGCTCTCAATTGGGCGGGAAATGCAGCTGAAACGCTTCCATGATCGGCGCCACGATCCGCTCAAGGTCTGGAAGCTGTCCCCGATCGACCTCGAAGCACTGAGCAAGTGGAACGCCTATTCAACCGCGCGCGATGAAATGCTCCGCCGCACCAACAGCACGCATGCGCCCTGGACCGTGATCCGCGCCAACGACAAGCGGCGCGGCCGCATCAACGTGATCCAGCACGTGCTGCATCATCTGCCGTTCGCCGGGCAGGATAAAGCCGCCATTGGGGAGATCGATCCCAATATCACGCTCAAGGCCGAGGATTTCCTGCAGTTGCACAAGATGGACTGATCGAGCCGGCATGAGCTTTTGGCAAGCCATTGACAGTTTTGTCATTTTTCGACCTACTGGCGTTTCATCAGCAATCGATCGGTAAGCCGGGGCAAGTTGGATTCTAGCGGGCAGAAATCTGTGCTGGTTTCAAATGCGCGAGGATCGTCGCCGTTTGTGCTTGTCTGCGATCACGCGTCCAATCGCATCCCTTCCAAATACGGCAATCTGGGGCTCTCGCAAATTGAGCGGGTCAGCCATATCGCCTGGGACCCTGGCGCGCTTGCCGTCAGCCGCGCCCTGTCGGAAAAGCTCGATGCGCCCTTGGTGCAGTCGACCGTTTCCCGGCTCATCATCGATTGCAACCGCGACCTCGACGCGCCTGACTTGATCTGGACGATGTCGGAAGCGACCCGGATTGCCGCCAACGAGAACGTGCATCCGGACGAGCGCACGTTCCGCATCAATCATTATCACCGCCCCTATCATGCCTCCATCGAGACACTGCTGGAGGCGCGGCGCCATGCAGGCATGGAAACCATTCTGGTCTGCATGCACTCGTTCACGCCGGTTTATCATGGTGTACCGCGGCCCTGGCCGATCGGGCTGATCCATGGCCTCGACCAGCGCTATACCAGGGCCGTTTACGACGCACTCAAGACCGATGACCCCGATCTCAATGTCGGGTGGAACGAGCCCTATGCCGCGCTCAATGGCGTGACGCTGACGCTGGAAAAGCATGGCGATGGACGGGGCCTGGATGCAACGATGATCGAAATCCGTCACGACGAAATTCTCGAACCCGCCGGGGTGGCCATGTGGTCGAACCGGCTGGCCCATTGCCTGCAGACGGCGCGAGTAGCGCATAGAGGGGCATTGGCAGTCTAAGGCATTCCGCCATTCTCCGAGTGACGAAATGTTTAGTGTCTTTGTCTGGTCGCGTTTCCAACCCGGAAAGTGAAGGCACTTTCCCCTGGAAGCCCTCTGGACTTCACTTGGGCATCATCAGGGGGACGTGACTATGGCTGAGACGAGACAGGTCGGCAGTGTCGCCTACGCGACACGCGACAAGGACTATTTCGCAAAACGTGGGCTGGAGCGCTACGCGGGTATCTGGTCGCTCTGGGCGCTGGGCGTGGGCGCGGTGATTTCCGGCCATTTCTCCGGCTGGAACTTCGGGTTCATGACCGGGGGCTGGGGCGGCATGGTCGTTGCTGCCGGCATTATCGCCATCATGTATCTGGGGCTGGTTTCATCCATCGCCGAGATGAGCCCGGCCCTGCCCCATACTGGCGCAGCCTATAGCTTTGCCCGCACGTCGATGGGTCCATGGGGCGGCTTCATCACCGGGCTCTTCGAAAACGTTGAATATGTGCTCACCCCGGCGGTGATCTGCACGTTCATCTCCGGGTATTTCGGCTCCATTACCGGGCTCGATACCGCCTGGTACCCGGCGCTGTGGGTGGTGTTCTTTGCGATTTTCCTGTCGCTCAACATCTTTGGCGTGGCGCTGAGCTACAAGGTGACGCTGGTCGTGACCCTGATCTCGCTGGCGGGGCTGGCGTTCTTCTGGTTCAGTGCCTTCCCCAATATTGATTTTGGGCGCTGGGCACTAAACATCGGGGTCGGGCCGGACGGGGCGGCGGTGGAACTGCCGGAAGGCAATGGCTCCTGGTTCCCCTTTGGCTGGCAAGGGGTGCTTGCCACCCTGCCCTTCGCGGTGTGGTTGTTCCTGGCCATCGAACAGGTGCCGCTGGCGGCGGAGGAATCCGTAGACCCACGCCGCGACCTGCCGCGCGGGATCCTGCTCGGGTTCTGCACGCTGCTGCTTTCGGCGTTCATGATCGTGCTGCTCAACCCATCCATTCCCGGCGTCGGCAGCTTCTCGCTTGGCTCTTCGCTGGAGCCGGCGCTTGATGGCATTCGCGCCATCTATGGCGATGCGGCGGCGCCGATCTTTGGCGTGGTGGCGTTGATCGGGCTCGTCGCCTCGTTTCACACCATCCTTTATGCGCAGGGCCGGCAGGTCTATTCGCTGAGCCGGGCGGGCTACTTCCCCTCGGCGCTGTCGATCACGCATGACAAGTACAAGACCCCGCACATCGCCATGTTCGCAGGCGCCACGCTGGGCCTCGTCGTCATGCTCGCCATCTGGTTCGTCAATGGCGGCGGCGGACCCGGCGAAACACAGTTGGGTGATGACATCATCGGCTCGGTGCTGCTCAACATGGCCGTGTTCGGCGCCATGCTAAGCTACATCATGCAGGCCCTGAGCTTCATCATCCTGCGCCGCAGCCAGCCCAATATCGAGCGGCCGTTCCGCTCGCCGGTGGGCATTCCGGGCGCGGTCCTGACCATCATCATCGCGGCCATCACGCTGTTCTACCAGTTGCAGGACCCTAACTTCTTCAAGGGCGTGATCTGGGTGGTGCTCTGGTGCGCGGTGGGAATTGTATATTTCGGGCTGATCGGGCGCCACAAACTCATTCTGTCGCCGGAAGAAGAGTTTGCGCTGGAGCATAGCGGGGAAGCCGCAGTAGCCGCTGCGGTGGCGCCGAAGGCTTAGTCCACTCACAGTGTCATCCCGGCTCAGGTCGGGATGACATCGCGGCTGCTGCCAACAACAATGAGGAGGAAACCCATGGCCTACAGCCTTGCCGAGCTGAAAGACGACGTGGCCGCCGGGACGATCGACACGGTGCTCGTTGCCTTTCCCGACATGCAGGGACGCATGATCGGCAAGCGCTTCCAGGCCGAATATTTCCTCGAGGTCGCCAACGACGAAACCCACGGCTGCGACTATCTGCTGGCTGACGACATCGACATGGAGCCGGTGCCCGGCTACGAGGCCGCCAATTGGGGCAAGGGCTATGGCGATTTCGTCATGAAGCCGGATCTGGCGACGCTGATGAAAGCCAGCTGGCTGGACGGCACGGCAATCGTGCTGTGCGACCTCTCCGATCACCACCATCACAAGCCGATCCCGCATAGCCCGCGCGCCATTCTCAAGCGGCAGATCGAGCGGCTTTCGGCGCTCGGCTACACCTGCAATGCCGCGACGGAACTGGAATTCTACCTGTTCGACGAGGACTACCGCACCATCGGCCAGAAGGGCCATGCCAAGGCGCTGACGGCCGGCGACTACATCCAGGACTACAACATCTTCCAGACCACCAAGGAGGAAGGCGTGATGCGCGCACTGCGCAAGCATCTGCAGGCGTCGGGAATTCCCGTGGAATCCTCCAAGGGAGAATGGGGTCCGGGCCAGGAAGAAATCAACGTTAAATATGCCGACGCGCTCACCATGGCAGACCGCCATCTGGTGCTGAAGAACGCCACCAAGGAAATAGCCTATGGGCAGGGCAAGGCCGTCACCTTCATGGCCAAATGGGCCTATGGGCTGGCCGGATCATCCAGCCACATCCACATGTCGCTCGCCGACAAAAGCGGCAAGCCGCTGTTTGTGGACGAAAACGACGAGCGCGGCATGAGCGATCTGATGAAGCATTTCATGGCCGGGCAACTGACTTATGCCCGCGACATCACCTATTTCCTTGCGCCATATATCAACTCCTACAAGCGCTTCCAGGCTGGCACTTTTGCGCCGACCAAGATGATATGGTCGCCGGATAATCGCACCGCCGGCTTCCGCCTCTGTGGGGAAAGAGCCAAGTCCATTCGCGTCGAATGTCGCATTGGGGGCGCCGATCTCAACCCCTATCTTGCCATTGCTGCGCTGATCGCTGCGGGCATCAAGGGCATCGAAGAAAAGCTCGTTCTGGAACCGGCCTTTGTCGGGGACGCTTATATCACCGAGCAATTGCGGGAGATCCCTAAGACCCTGCGTGAGGCGACCGAGTTTCTCCGGCACTCGCAAATGCTGGAACAGGCCTTTGGCCCCGAAGTCGTCGCCCATTATGTGCACACTGCCGAGTGGGAGCAGTTCGAATACGATCGCCGCGTGACCGATTGGGAACTCATGCGCGGGTTCGAGCGGAGCTAGTTCCCTCTGGGCCACCAAGGGCACCGGGAAGACATCGCAGAAAATAGAGAGAGAGCGGCCCTCATGACCGACACCGTCAAGATCATCTCCCCCATCGACGGCAGCGTTTATGCCGAACGCCCGTTGGCGACTGAGTTGGAGATTGAAGCGTCCGCAATTCGCGCCAAGGCGGCTCGGCAGGCATGGGCAGAGACGACGATCATCGAGCGGCAGAAGATCCTGACGCATTTCATCGACTACCTCCTGCTGATGAACGACGAAATCGTGCCGGAGCTTGCCTGGCAGATGGGCCGGCCGATCCGCTTCGGAGGCGAGAAGCGGGGCGTTGAGGAGCGCGCCCGCTACATGATCGAATTGGCCACAGAGGCGCTTGCACCATCGGCGCGGCCGGAGAAAGAAGGCTTTACGCGCTTCATCACCCGCGAGGCGCTTGGCACGGTGATGGTCATCGCGCCGTGGAACTATCCATTTCTCACGGCCGTGAATTCCATCGTCCCCGGCCTGATGGCCGGCAATGCCATCATCCTCAAACACGCCTCGCAGACGCTGCTTGCCGGTGAGCGCTTTGCCGCCGCAGCCGAACATGCAGGCCTGCCGCTAGGACTGTTCCAGAACCTGGCAATGGGCCACGAAGACACCGAAAAGCTGATCGGCTCGGGCCAGATCGACCACATCAATTTCACCGGTTCGGTCGAAGGCGGCCGTCGCATCGAGAAGGCTGCTGCGGGCACATTTGCCACGCTAGGCCTGGAACTGGGAGGCAAGGACCCTGCCTATGTGCGGGCCGACGCCAATCTCGATTATGCTGCGGAAAACCTCGTCGATGGCTCGTTCTTCAATTCGGGCCAATCGTGTTGCGGCGTCGAACGCATCTATGTGCATGAAGCGGTCTATGACGGCTTTGTCGAGCGCTTCATCGAGAACGCCAAGGGATGGACGCTGGGCAACCCGCTTGATCCGGACACCATAGTGGGACCAATGGCGCGGGCGAGCTTTGCCGACCATGTGCGTGGCCAGACGGAGCAAGCATTGCGCTCCGGTGCCCAGCGCCACCTCAATGGCAAGCATGAGCTGGATCGAACGGGCTCGCCCTATCTGACGCCGGAAGTACTGACCGGAGTGAACCACCAGATGTCCGTGATGCGCGAAGAAAGTTTCGGCCCCGTGGTCGGCATCATGAAAGTGGCCGATGACAGCGAAGCCATCACGCTGATAAACGACAGTCCCTATGGCCTGACCGCTTCATTGTGGACCGAGGATCTTGATGCTGCCGCCTCGCTTGGCGCTAAAATCGAAACCGGCACCGTTTTTGCCAATCGCTGCGACTATCTCGATCCGGCGCTGGTCTGGACCGGGGTGAAGGACACCGGCAAGGGCGGTGCGCTGAGCGAGATCGGGTATGCGAATTTAACCCAGCCGAAGAGCTATCATTTGAAGCGGGTGTAACCATAAGGCGCCCCATGCCCACGATGTCACCCCGGCCTTGAGTCGGGGGCCATCTCGAGATTTCGCCACGGCCGCAAGGTGGCTCGGACAGGGCACATGGTGGCGAAACCACCCATCTCGGGCTGGATCCCGGCTCAAGGCGGGAATGACGCCGTGAATGGGAAGAGCATAGAGACAAAACGAGGGCCGACATGACCAAAGCCAACTGGAACTATCCTACCGCGATCAAGTTCGGCCCGGGGCGCATCAGCGAATTGCCCGAGGCACTCAAGACGGCGGGGATCAGCAAACCGCTCCTCGTCACAGATGCGGGTCTTGTTAACCTCCCCGTCACCCAAAGTACGCTTCAGCTCCTCAAGGATGCTGGCATTCCCGTGGGCGTCTTTGCCGAGGTCAAGCCCAATCCCATTTCCGCCAATGTGGAAGCGGGGATTAAGGTCTTGCGGGACGGTGGCCATGATGGGGTGATCGCCTTCGGTGGCGGGTCGGGGCTCGATGTGGGCAAGGTGATCGCCTTCATGGCCGGGCAGACGCGGCCAATGTGGGATTTCGAAGACGTTGACGACTGGTGGACGCGCGCCGATCCGGAAGGCATTTTCCCCATCGTCGCGGTGCCCACCACAGCTGGCACCGGCTCGGAGGTTGGACGCGCCGGGGTGATTACCGATGAAACGACACATACCAAGAAGGTCATCTTCCACCCCCTAATGATGCCCAAGGTGGTGATCGTCGATCCCGAACTCACCATCGGCATGCCCCGCTTCATTACCGTCGGCACCGGGATGGACGCGCTGGCCCATTGCCTCGAAGCCTATTGCGCGCCGGGATATCACCCGATGGCGGACGGGATCGCCGCCGAAGGCGTTCGGCTGGTGTTCGAGAACCTGCCCAAGGTCGTCGCCTATCCGGGCAATGTGGAAGCGCGCGGGCATATGATGAGCGCGGCCGCCATTGGTGCGACGGCGTTCCAGAAGGGTCTGGGTGCCATTCACGCCCTCAGCCACCCTGTCGGCGCGCTCTATGACACCCACCACGGCATGACCAATGCGGTGTTCATGCCTTATGTACTGGCGGTCAACCGCCCGGCCGTCGAAGCAAAGCTTGCCCGGCTAGCGGCCTATATCGGGCTGGCACCAAGTTTTGAGGCGTTCCAGCACGCCATTATCGGGCTGCGCCTACGCCTCGAAGTGCCGCATACGCTGGCCGAGTTCAAGGTGGATGGCGCGCAACGCGAACTGATCGGTGACATGGCCATTGTGGACCCCACTGCGGGCGGCAACCCGGTGGAACTGACGCGGGATCGAGCGCTGGAGATTTTCGACCGGGCGATGGAGGGGCGGATCTAAGGCGCAGGGGGCCTGCAGTCGACCCTCTCCCCTTTCAGCGGGCACTGTTTACTTTTGTGACACGGCGTCATTCCCGCGAACGCGGAAATCTCCCTTGATTGCCACTCAAAAGTGGGATTCCCGCTTTCGCGGGAATGACGTTGTGTATCAATTGGCTACCGTGCCACTAGCTCCTCACCAGTTCCGCTACTGTCGCCTTCACCCCGATGTCCAGCAGGCTATCGAGGTGCGTTGCTACGGTTTCTCCGAAGGTCTGGTTATCGCCCAAGTCGGTGCCAAACACTTCGCTCAGAGCAACGAGACCGATGTAAAGGTCCTCCGCGTCATCGATGGCATCGGCGGCGATGGCCATCATGCGCATGGCGAGTGGGTCGCGCACATCGATGACCTCGCCTTTTTCGTCGATGCCGACGACGTAGCGCATCCAGGCGGCAACGCCGAGGCCCAGCCGCTCGAACGGCTGACCTGCCGCCAGGCGGTCGCGGATGGTGCCGAGCAGGCGCTGCGGCAGCTTTTGCGAGCCGTCCATGGCGATCTGCCAGGTGCGGTGCTTCAGCGCTGGATTGCGGAACCGCTCCAGCAATTGGTCGCGGT
>Ga0307414_10001366_pt1 | contig 12624 bp, 12 predicted proteins | sample DK1Ometagenome_FD_203804 | JGI IMG/M metagenome (GOLD analysis project Ga0307414, IMG submission 203804) | Maize rhizosphere microbial communities from greenhouse at UC Davis, California, United States - DK15-O-3 | ecosystem: Host-associated > Plants > Roots > Rhizosphere > Soil | place: USA... | reverse complement strand
CATACAATTTTAACAATTAAGATACATTTAACTGTTTAATTAATATCTTAGCGAAAATTTGATTCCCTTATGAAAAAAATATTTTACACACTTACAACTTGCTTGTTAATAGGATTTAATTCGTTTGCACAACAAAACCAAGACACTTACCAACCGCGTACCACTACTTTTTTTAGCGATGTGCAATTTGGTGGCGGATTAGGCTTGGCTTTTGGTAGCGGATTTACCAATATTGCGGTTTCGCCTATGGCATTAAAACCAATTACCGAACAATTTTCGGCAGGTTTGGGATTGCAGTTTAATTATTTAAGATCGAAAGGTTTTTATGAAAGTACATCGTACGGTGCAAATATTTTAGGAATTTACAGTCCGGCAGAAATGATTCAGCTTTCGGCAGAATTGGAACAATTACGTGTGAACAATACTATTTATACCGATTTTTCTAAAATCAATACCATTAATGATAATTTTTGGAACACCGCTTTGTTTTTAGGCGCTGGTTACACTACTCAAAATGTAACAATTGGTGTTCGTTATAATGTTTTATATAAAGAAAGTGATTTGGTTTACAATCAGGCTTGGATGCCTTTTATCCGCGTTTTCTTTTAGAATGATATATTGGTACAAAAAATCCGAGTTTAAAACTCGGATTTAATGTTATCTCATCCATCCTTCTACAACATAGTTTTTCTCCACTATTTTATATTCAATTCCATTTTCTGGTTGATACCACAACTCAATTCTTGCTCCATATTTATCACCCCATGAACCTTCATAAATCACAAATTCTCCGGAATACATTTTTACTTCTAAATCATTAACGATAATTTTAGAACGATATAAAATTTCTTTTTCTGATAATTTATCATTCGAAGTAATTTCGAAAACTCTAATAAAAAATGAACCCTTTACGTTAGGTTGATAATTTGTGTAATAAGTATAAATACCTGGTTGTGAGTATGTAGCTATTTTAAAGTCGTTTATAATTAAATCGTCTTTATTAATTTCTGTTTCTATCGGAATTTCAATTTTTATATTTTTTGGGATAGTTTTATTTGCACCGTAATAATCTGGTGGTGATAATGTAAAAATTACAGATGTTATTATAAAGAGGAATATAGTAACAATTAACTGCGGAAATATAAAATACCATTTTTTTAATACGATTTGTACTATTGCTGAAATTATATTACCTAAAACATTTATAAAGAAAACAATTAAAGACAAATCAATTATTTCATCTTTCTTTAAAATATTTCCCAAGATAAAAATGAGAATGGGGATTAAATATGTAATTATGGGAATCCACCAAACTGTAAAATATTTCTTAATCAAAATCATTATCAAATAGTTTAAATAAAAGTTGTGTGTTTATTTTTCTGAAAACTCATAATACAATTGTTTCGATAAAAACGATAAATCTTCATAATACTTCAATCTATTTAAAAGAAATTCAGGGAGTTCCCTATTCTGATTTTTGTAATATTCAATCAACGTTTTTTCGTTTCCTGTTAAATCATAAGCCAGATAATTCCAATCGATTGTATCTTTCTGCAAGTTATAATTGGTCATGATATTTCCCCAGTTAAAAATCGAACAAAAGATCAAACTGTAAAAAATTGTCCACGACATTTTATCAATCAAGTAATAATTTGTTCTTTTTTGGTGGATTTTAAGGAAAGAATAAATCAACCCAATCATACATAAAATTAGAAACAAATACACGCCCAACCTTTTATAGGTTAATCCCATTGCGTTGATATAAACCGAATTTTGATAAAAAGCCGATGCTATTAAAAATCCGTTTAAACCAATCCAAATTTTTGTCAATCGAAGGAGCCACGTATTATTTTTTATAAAATTCAACGCATCTTTAAAGAAAAATAAAACCACAACCATTGCCAGGAAAACTGATGTAATGATTAAATAAATCTGGCTGTGGGTGCGTGAACTGTATTCGGAAATATGCTGAATGGTTTGCCGTGCGTTTTCTACATTAAAAACAATTACAAAAAACAACAGCATGCAGTTTAAGCTAACTAATGTGATGATTCCACTTCGGACTTCAAAATCAATTGGAATAAAATTAAACGACGGTTTTTGGTTGATTTGCTGATCTTTAGTGAAATTAAATTTCAGTTTTTTGTCTATGATCTTAATAAAATCGAACACTTTTATGTGCCAAAAAACAAAACTTACGTAAAACCCGAAGATGATGGTAAAGATGATTAATCCGTCGATATTCCATTCGTAACGATTGTACCATTCACTTAACATATCGCTCGATGAAACATAGAGTCCAAAAAAGACCGACAAGATACAGAAAGGCAAAATTACGTACGAAAAAATGGTAACCAATGTTTTTTTAGAATCTTCTTTTTTGAATTCGAACCATTGATCTATCAAAAAGATTCGAGCCACAAACGCCGGCCAGCTTAATACAAAATTAAATGCGTTTGAAATTAATTTCATTTGCGGATCTACCACATAATATCTAAAAACGAACGACGAAACTACTACGGAAAGTACCGTAACTACTGATAACAGCCATGCATTGGAAAAGCTTGTTGCTACAACACAAAATGCCAGAGTTAAAGCTCTTTTATCACGTAAAAGTTTAGGCTGTAAAACCAATTGCGCAATCAATAGAATTAATGCAAAGATGGAAAGATTTGTACCTAGTTCCTGATCATAAAAAAGAACGGCAAATAAAATAGTGCTGATAAAAATTAAAAACTGTTTTTTCATAATATTTACAATTAAAAGTACTTTGTGTTTCAAAGTTTATTGTTAAAAAAATAAGACTAATTTACTGTCTCACTATTTTTTCAAGAAAAGCAAGATGTTGTTGAAATGCCAACTTACCAGCTTCGGTAATTTTATAGGAAGTTCGAGGCTTTTTACCTACAAACTCTTTTTTAATCTCTATATATTCATGTTTTTCCAAAGCGGTAGAATGGCTTGCCAGGTTTCCATCGGTAACTTGTAGCAGGTTTTTCATTTCGGTAAAATCAACCCAGTCATTCACCATGAGAACCGACATTATACCTAACCGAACCCTACTTTCAAATTCTTTATTTAATCCGCTAATTATACTCATTTACTTGTACTTTCTATATAAAATAATACCGTAAACTATATGTAATACTCCGAAACCAATTGTCCAGAAAAACAACCCTTTACCAATAAAAAATAAAGACAAACAACCCAGAATAATTTCAAGAAAACCCAAATATTTAATATCCGAATACGTATATTTTTCAGCATTTACTAAAGCCAATCCATAGAAAATTAAGGTTGTACCAGCGATCAATCCATATAAATTGTACTGCAGCAACGCTAAAACAAACATGCCACCAACTGCTAATGGTATTGCCAATTGAACTAAAATTTTCTTTGTAGTAGCCGTCCAAATTTGTAAACCCAGTTTTTTGCTTTTAAGAACAGTAAAATAACAACCACAAAACACAGCTAACAATAAAGCTGATGCTCCTAAAACAATTAATGTATAAAGCATCTCAGGCTGATAAACTTTAGGCTGGTAAAGATTATAATCTACAAAGTAATCATTTGTTAAATACATCACTATAAAACCTGTTACTAAACCAACAATGCCTGCCCCTACTCCGGATAATCCGCTTAAGGATAAAAATCGAGACGAACGTTCCATCATAGAACGGATATGCGCTAAATCATCAGAAATTTTTTGATTCATCATTATTTACTTTGAAAAACAAAGTTATTTGAATTTTTGAATTAACCAAAAATAATTTATAAATATTTTTTGCATATTTATTTTTTATTTAGATTTAATATAAATAAATTTGCGTAATTTAATTTTAATCTATCAGTTATGAATAATTTTTACGCAACAAAAAAACGTTTAACATCTTTATGCTTATTAGCAGTTGGATTAGTATCATTTAATGCAAACAGCCAATGCACAGCGGTTTCATCTATTAACGAAAACTTTGATACATGGCAAGGAAACCCTATGCAGGGAAATATGGCTATAGATCCATGTTGGTCTACTATTGGAAATGGTGGAATGGTATATGGTTCACAAAATATTACATTTTATGGTAGCATGGGTACCAATGTGGATATGTATTTAATTTCTCCAGAAATTGTTAGCGGTACATATAGTTTATCTTTTTCAGCAGCCTCTTCAAGCCCTAATTATACAGTTGCGTATGAAGTTGGAACTATAGCAAATAAAACTGACAAAAATACATTTGTTTCTTCTGGTGCTGCAGTTGTAAATGCAAGTAATCAAGCTCAAACTATTACAACAAATGTAACCACATCAGCCACACAAAAATATGTTGCTATCAAAGTTGTAACAACAGGTGTTCACAATGCAGGAACATTAGATAACTTTATATTGACTAGTTCAGCTAGCACTCCTAAATTTGACACAAGCAAAGTAACTGTTTACCCTAACCCTACTTCTGGAATTTTTAATGTAGATTCTGAATTAAACATTGCACAAATTGAAGTTTTCAATGTTACAGGTCAAAAAGTTTTAACTACAGCTAATAAGGAAATCAATTTACAAAATGCTGCTAACGGTTTATATTTTGTAACTGTTACAACAAACGAAGGTACACAAGGCACTTACAAATTGTTCAAAAAATAAGAAAAGAAAGTCACATATAATAAAAAAAGTCGAGTTCTAAAAACTCGACTTTTTTTATTTCAAACAACTAAAGTGCCAACCAAAACTGAATGTTCTGTTTTAAGTAAAACATCCGATTTATCACTATTTTCAATCAATAATAAATCTGCTTTTTCTAAATTTATTTTTTCCTTGTTTAATTCAATCAAAGTATCTTTTAATGCAAAAAGAAAAATAAACGATTGGTTTAACTGAACAGTATCATTCAAAAAGAACACATCAGCTATTTCAACATTTTTACTCACCATTAAGTTAAAATCGTTTCCTTTTGTATAGGACGTAATATCACTGTCCGAATCAAATTTAAAAACATCATTTGGTGTGTAGCTTTCTTCTTTTCCATTGATATGTATGTTCAAATCTTTATCTAACATCACTAAAAATCGCTTGTAATCATTGAATTTTGTAAATGTAGACGGAACTTTGGTAATGGTTGCAGCACTTATTCTAAACAAAAAATCGCGCTTTACGTATAGTGCATTTTCCGGATAAATATAATATTCAAACGTTTCTCCTCCATCCCAAATTGTCGGAATCAGAGTATCTTTTGAAATCTTCGTAATTTTCATTTCACTATATCTTTAAATAATTTCCATTTTTTTCATGATGAACGTAGCATTTTTATTCTGGCAGATTCCGTTCTTCAACTTGTAATCAAAATGGAGTTCGTTATTGATAATCTCGACTTCAAAACATTTATTTTCCATAGTTTGCAAATGATTATCGGTTGTTTTACAAACCTCTAAATCGTGTGTCGCAATCATTCCGGTAACATTCAAATTGTGTAGTTTTTCAATAACACCAATAGTTCCCGTTTTTTTATCGTCGGAATTTGTTCCTTTTAAAATTTCATCTAACAACACAAAAACTGGCTGTTTTTCGGCTTCAGTAACAATTTGCTTTAAGCGTTTAACTTCGGCAAAAAAGAATGATTCACTGTCCGAAAGCGAATCAGTCAATCGCATAGAAACCCACAGCGGCAACGGATAAACTACTGCTTGTTTCACATCAATCGGGACACCAGCGTAACTCAACACCAAATTAATACCAACAGTTCGCAGAAAAGTACTTTTACCACTCATGTTGCTTCCCGTTAAAATCACAAATCGTTTTTGGCTGAAATCAATGGTATTTCTCACTCTTTTATCTTTTGAAATCAGCGGATGTCCTAAATCTTCCATCATAATTTGGTTCGATTTAATTGTTGGGTACTGATATTCTGGATTGTTGTAAGCAAAATTCGCCAAACTGTTCAATGCCTCTACTTCACCAATAATTTTCATGAACTTCCATAAATCTTGCTGATGATTTTCTTTCCACTTCATCAATTTTTTATAGACCCAAAAGTGATATTGAAAAGTTCCGTTTAACGCGATAAAGACAAACAAATTGGAGATGGTATTTAGTTTTTCAAAACAATTTGCCAGATTGGTAACGATTTGATAAGCCGTTTTTTGGTCAGATTGCAGTTTGGATTGAAGATCATTCAAATAAACCGATTGAAATTTTTCTGTTTCAAATGTCTGAAGCATTTTTGAATACTGCTGTAAACTGTTAGCGATTCGATCACTTTTACCGATTTCTTTTAAAATATGCTGACTGAAATATCCTATCAATAATAAATTCAACGTTAAGAAAAACACCGTTAATTTTGAAAAAACCGGATGCCAGTTGAATACAGACCCAACAATTGATATCAATAAAAGTACAGGAATTAAAACCGCAAAAAACTGCATAAAAGCTTTCGGTTTTTCAGAAATAGTTTCCGTCCAATTTTTTATTGCAAGATCTTCTTTTTCTGTGGTTCCAGCTAATGATGATAAGGTTTGAAAATGTTGACGGAAAGTCAATTTTTGCGAAAGTTCTTTTACAGCTTCCTGCTTTTTTAGGATTGATGGCTCTGTAGGGATTTTCTGTAAGTTTTTTGCCAACGCATCTTTTCCTAAAAAAGTTCCGGTACGATTGGTAAACTGAAAGATAGAATTAGATCCAAACAAATCTAAATCATACGAAAAAGCATGTTGCGGATTTTGATATTCAATACCATTATTAAACTGATGATTGCCTTCTAAAAAAGAAATTTCATCGGTATTTATCAGCTTCAACGTTTTATGATACGCAATTTTTGATTGTACTTTTAAATAAATATTTACAACAATTATAAAGACAACAATTAGAGCTAGCGAAACAAATCCGTACAAATGATTCTTTTCATACATCATCAAATACAAAAAATATACAGCAGCTAACAGCAAAATAATTCTACTGTAACTTAATATGTTATTTTTCTTAGATAATTTTTTAAGGATATCTGTCTGTTCTTGGTCTATAGTAGCGTACATATTTTGGTTTTAAAATCGATTAAAAATACGCACAAAAAAACCATCTCGCAAATGAGATGGTTTAGGTTTATTATTTTGTAACACTTATTTTATTATAATTTTTTTAGATTGCTCTGCATTGTTTGATTTCATTTTTAAAACATACATTCCACTTTTTAAAAATGAAACTTTTAGCGATGTATTGCTTTTATAATTTTTGATTGTATAAACTTCTCTACCAACTGTATCAAAAATTACAATTTCATTACTTGAAAATTCGTCAGGGAACGTAACATACAGTTCGCTTGTTGCAGGGTTTGGAAATACATTCATTGGTATAGCATCTACTTTATTATTTGAAAGTAAGTAGTTATCTAAATAATTTAAAGCCGACATCATATTGGGTAGTGGTCCTATATTCTGTGCTGTATTTCCTCCTTGAGCTATTCCTGTAGAAATTAATATAGTACGAATTTCGGCAGGAGATAAATTATAATTTGATTGTTTTGCACGAGCAAGCAAAGCAATTACACAACTTGCAACAACTGGTGTTGCAGAACTTGTTCCGCTAAATAATGTGTATGATTGGTTAGGATCATTTCCTAAAAGCGCATAATCACCATATCCCGCACTTAAAACATTCATTCCCCAACCTTGAACATTTACACGCTGACCGTAAGTACTAAAACTTAATCTACTGTGCGTTGTATTACTAGAACCAGCACCTACCATTAAAGCTCCAGAATCCCCACGATTTTTGTACGATAAGTAACTAGTATGATCTAAATTCTGATCACCGTTACCAGCTGCCGCTACAATATGAATTCCAGCAGAAGTTGCTGCTTTTGTAACATCCCAAATACTATTTACATATTCTGCCGGAACATAATTAGGAGAATTTGTTGTAGAATTTACACCACCTGTCTGCATCTCGTATAAAATCACATCGCCTGCAACAGATGCGCTTATAGCAGAATTAATTGCAAATAACCTATTATAACCACTTGTTGTGTATTCTGGAAAAACTTTAAATTCAGAAATTCCATGCTGCATACCTGTTACTCCATAATTGCCGTTATGTGCTGCAACTACGCCTGCTGTAGCTGTACCGTGATCTAACCAACTTGGGCTTACAAGTGAACTTATTGGTAATTGATTAGAAAATTTTGGATCTGTTAACTCTTCATGAGTTACAGACATTCCGTACTCTATATCTCTTACACGAATACCTTGCCCATAAATACCTCGATTCCATGCATATTGCATATTTACACCTGGGTTTACCTGTATATAGTTTTGGCTTTGTTGGTAATTTGGTGTGGTTGGCGGAATGTCTATGAACGGAGGTTGTATAGGTGTTAATGGATTTAATTCTGCATATCTCACAAAATCATATTGTTCTAATTGATCTGCCAACCTATACAATACATCATTAGGCAAATTATTAGTTATAACGTACATCCCTTTTAAAACAATTACAGACTTATCAGATTCGGAATAAGTTATCGCACTATTTCTTAATGCATTAAAATGTTCCTCATTCCATTCAAAAGCAATCTTTAAATCAAGTTTATTATTTTCAATAAAGTTTTTAAATTCTTGATTGGTTTGAAAATAATAATCAGCAATTTCGCTGGTTTGTTCCGGAACTTCAAAAGAAACTAATAATTGATGTTTATTTTCATCGAACAATTTAAATTGTCCTTTTCTATTTTGGGAGTATCCGCTTAATCCTAAAGTAACAAATAGAAGATATAGTATTTTTTTTCTCATGCCGAAATTAATAAGGTAGATTTTTGTAAATTTAATAAATTAGCTGACAGTTTATACTATTTATTGTTTTTTAAGAAAATAAACAATCGTTTTAATTTCTTGCTCTGTTAATTTAAAATTATGAATATAGTTCGTAGAAGTATTCCATTCTTCTTTAATTTTGATAGCCAATTCGTTTTTATGTTGAAGTAAGCTGTCTTGATGATTGATATACTCCATTAAAAAAGATAATTCGTATTTGTTATTTTGAATATTTCCAGCTAGAAAATTATCGTTTGTAACTTTAGAATCATGGCAACCTACACAAAATTTATCATATAATACTTCACCTGTCTTCTCTAGTTTTTGCGAGTTATCTTCCAATACAAAATCTCTTGCAACATTCTTTTCAGAACGATCACAACCGATATTTATCATAAGAATGACTACTATTAAAAAAAGGTTTCTCATTTAAAAACTATTATATTTCAATAAAAATAAATTACTCTTTTAAACAAAAAAAACCATCTTTAAAAGATGGTTTCATATAATTTATTTCTTCTTTGCTCTGCGTTCTCTTGCAATCAGCGTATTTTTCATTAACATGGCAATAGTCATTGGACCAACACCACCTGGAACAGGTGTAATCCACGAAGCTTTTTCGGCAACTTCGTTAAAAGCAACATCGCCTTTAATTACGTAACCTTTTGCGTTTGTTTCATCGGCAACACGCGTAATTCCAACATCAACAATCACAGCACCTTCTTTGATCATTTCTGCTTTTAAAAATTCAGGAACTCCTAATGCAGTAATTACGATATCGGCTTCACGAGTAAATTCTTCAATGTTTTGCGTTGCAGAGTGCGTTAAAGTAACGGTTGCATTTCCCGGATACGCTTTACGGCTCATTAACAAACTCATTGGTTTACCAACAATATTAGATCGACCAATAACAACCACATTTTTACCTTTTGTTTCGATTTTATTACGCTCTAACAACTGCAAAATTCCGAAAGGTGTTGCAGGAATAAACGATTCTAATTCCAATGCCATACGACCAAAATTTTCAGGGTGAAAACCATCAACATCTTTATCAGGATCAACAGCGTTTAAAACCTTTTGTTCATCGATATGCTTTGGTAATGGCAGCTGAACGATAAATCCGTCGATATCGTCATTATTATTCAGTTCATAGATTTTAGCCAAAAGTTCTTCTTCTGTAGTTTCTTCGGGCAAGGAAACCAAGGTAGAATCAAAACCAATTTTTTCGCAGGTTTTTACTTTACTACCTACGTAAGTTAAACTTGCACCATTGCTACCAACCAAAACAGCAGCCAAATGCGGAACTTTTTCTCCGCGTTCTTTAATTTTAGTTACTTCGGCAGCAATTTCGTTTTTAATTTCTTCCGATACTTTTTTACCGTCTAATAATTGCATTGTTGTGTTGTTTAGGAATTTAAAAACCTACAAGATTTTAAAACCTTGCAGGTTTGTTTTAATAGGATTTATTTTTTTTGATTTCTCGACTTCGGTTTAAGACTTCTCGACTACGCTCGAAGTGACAAGATGTTTTATTTTAACTTTATGATTTTCGATTGGAAATTTATTGCATTCCCATGCCTTTCATCTGCCCCATCATGCGCATTAGGTTTTTACCTTGTGCACCCTGCATCATCTTCATCATTTTACTCATTTGGTCGAACTGTTTCAACAATTGGTTTACCTGCTGAATATCGGTTCCCGAACCTTTTGCGATACGCAATTTACGTTTTGCATCTAACAAAGTAGGTTTTTTACGTTCAACCGGCGTCATTGAATGGATAATTGCTTCGATATGTTTAAAGGCATCGTCTTCAATTTCGATATCTTTCATTGCTTTACCAACACCAGGAATCATACCCACAAGATCTTTCATAGATCCCATTTTCTTCACTTGTTGAATCTGACTTAAGAAATCATCGAAACCAAATTCGTTTTTAGCAATTTTCTTTTGAAGTTTTCTTGCTTCTTCTTCATCATACTGTTCCTGCGCGCGCTCTACTAACGAAATAACGTCACCCATTCCCAAAATACGATCTGCCATACGATCTGGATAGAACACATCAATTGCATCCATCTTTTCGCCAGTACCAATAAATTTGATTGGTTTGTTTACGATCGATTTAATAGAAATTGCAGCTCCACCACGCGTATCACCATCTAATTTTGTTAAGATCACCCCGTCAAAATTCAAACGATCATTGAACGCTTTTGCAGTATTTACGGCATCTTGTCCTGTCATAGAGTCTACAACAAACAAGGTTTCCTGTGGTTTAATGGCTGCGTGAACGTTTGCAATTTCGTTCATCATTTCCTCATCAATTGCCAAACGACCGGCAGTATCGACAATTACAACGTTGAATCCGTTTTTCTTGGCATAATCAATCGCATTTGTTGCAATAGAAACCGCATTTTTGTTTTCTGGCTCAGAATAAACCTCAACGCCAATCTGATCTCCCACAACATGCAGCTGATTAATTGCCGCCGGACGATAAATATCACAGGCAACTAATAACGGCTTCTTTGTTTTTTTAGTTTTTAAGAAGTTTGCCAGTTTTCCGGAAAAAGTTGTTTTACCAGAACCTTGTAAACCCGACATTAAAATTACCGTTGGATTTCCCGAAAGATTTACACCAACAGCGTCGCCACCCATTAATTCGATTAATTCGTCTTTAACGATTTTAACCATTAATTGTCCGGGTTGTAACGTTGTTAAAACGTCTTGACCGATTGCTTTTTCTTTTACTTTATTGGTAAAATCTTTGGCAATTTTAAAGTTAACATCGGCATCTAACAACGCACGACGCACTTCTTTTAAAGTCTCGGCAACGTTAACTTCTGTAATTTTTCCGTGACCTTTTAATATATGAAAGGCTTTGTCTAATTTATCGCTTAAATTATCGAACATACTTTTTCTTATTGAAACTAAAGGGCAAATATACAATAAAGTAAAAGATGTGTCAAGATTTTGTTTTTGGTTTATTGACAGATCTTAATATAGGGTGTTGAACAAATTTATCTCAACAAAAAATGCCGCTCTAACGAACGGCATTTTATATTTTACATTCTGTTTGGAACATGAATTCCCAATAGAGTAAAGGCATTTTTAATGGTTTGCCCTACTTTATCTGATAATTGTACGCGGAATACTTTTTTGTTGTGATCTTCTTCTCCTAAAATAGAAACCGACTGATAAAACGAGTTGTATTCTTTAACCAAATCGTAGGTGTAATTAGCAATTAATGCCGGACTGTATGTTTTTGCTGCCTGTTGAATTACTTCTGGAAACTGCGCTAAATTCTTTATAAGTTCTTTTTCTTTTTCGTGAAGCGTTTTCTCTACTTCGTTCGAAATGACAGTAGAATAATCAAAATCGGCTTTACGCAAAATAGATTGGATACGTGCATGACACATTTGAATAAATGGTCCTGAATTTCCATTAAAATCTACCGATTCTTTAGGATCGAACAAAATACGTTTTTTAGGATCAACCTTTAAAATGTAATATTTCAAAGCGCCTAAACCAATCATTTTATGCAGACTGTCTTTTTCTTCGTTCGATAAACCTTCTAACTTACCTAATTCTTCTGAAATTTCTTTGGCAGTAACGGTCATATCGCTCATTAAATCATCAGCATCAACAACGGTTCCTTCACGCGATTTCATTTTTCCCGAAGGTAAATCAACCATTCCGTACGATAAATGATACAGATGTTCTGCCCAATCATAACCCAGTTTTTTAAGAATCAGGAACAAAACTTTAAAGTGATAATCTTGTTCGTTACCAACGGTGTAAACCATTCCGCCAACATCGGGGAAATCTTTTACACGCTG
>Ga0307414_10001365_pt1 | contig 12626 bp, 8 predicted proteins | sample DK1Ometagenome_FD_203804 | JGI IMG/M metagenome (GOLD analysis project Ga0307414, IMG submission 203804) | Maize rhizosphere microbial communities from greenhouse at UC Davis, California, United States - DK15-O-3 | ecosystem: Host-associated > Plants > Roots > Rhizosphere > Soil | place: USA... | reverse complement strand
CCTCAAATTCTGGACGCGGATTTACGGTTAATGTTAAATGCGGACCAATACCAAAACAATCCCCATTATCTTCACTCTCCACACGAACATATAATATTTGCGAAAAAGGTACTTCACTCACATAATTGTTTTGGTTTGTAATTTCATTGAGTTCCAATTGGGCATCATTTAAATTTCTGTAATAATGTACGGTTAGATTTTGTCCTCCCGGAAATTGATCAATAAATTCTTGATTTTCAGATGTTAAATTGAAAACACGTAGACCATCAATAGTGGCATCCTCATCACAAAATTCCAATTCTTGCATATATCCCAATGGAAAAGATGTTGTAGAAACTTGTAAATTTACAGTTGAAACCCTGAAACAACCATTGGTATTTTCTACACGAACATACACGGTATTTGCAGTTGTATTGTTAAATGGTACAGCATTAATTGCATTCGTTTTAGAATCTGCTTCGGCAGGATTAAGGTAATAGGTAAACTCTAAATTTGCTGAATTACCATTAGTAATAATATCATTGACTTCATTCAAATTAAAATCCGTAAAACCATCTGGCATACCATCTTCATCACAATTTCTAAATATGACCGATGGTTGAATAATAGGCAATGCATCCACTTGAATCGAAAAAGACGTATCGGTGTAACAGGTCACGTCTAGATTATTATTCATTCTAACATAGAGAACCTGTCCGTCTTGCACTGTATTCACAAAAGCGTTCGGATTTAAAATCTGGTTAGAATATGAGGCATCAATAAAATAATTCACTTGAAAATCGGCCGCCGAGCTTCCATTTAATAAAAGAGATTCATATTCTGTTAAATCGAATTCAGCAAAGCCATTGGTATCATTTCCATCTGCATCAGTATCACAAATATGCAAAATTGGTATGTTGTCACTAAGTAGCGGAATTACCGTGTTGTATATAATCACATCCACAGCTAATCTAGTTGCGCTTTCACAACCTAATGCTGTTTGAGTGGCATAATATGTTTTAGAAGTTAATATTTCTGAAAGATTTAATGGTACTCCTCCAGTTGCAACATCATACCATAAAATATCAGTTCCCATAGCCGTTAAATTACTAACAGATGCATTCTCTATATCACAAAATGTTTGCTGGTTACTTCCTGTCGGAGCTGCTGTTTTTTGAACCGTTATCGTAATAGAAGTTCTTGTCGCTGTTGTACATCCATTTAACGTAGCATCAACATAATAAGTAGTTGTATTAGTAACTATGGGTGTTGTAAACGAACTTCCTGTACCAACTAAATTCCCTCCAGACAAGGCATCATACCAATTTATAGTTCCTGCACTAGCTGTTGCCCTTAAAATAGCAGAACCATTTTCGCAAATGGTGGCATCAGTGGTTGAAGTAATTGTTGGTATTTGATTGATTGTTGCAACTACAGATCTCCTTACGCCTTCCGTACAACCATTGTATGAAGCCATGGCATAATATGTTGTTGTGTTGTTAATAACGGGCGTAACAAATGTATTCCCTGTATGCAATGGCGAACCTCCAGTTGGAGTGTCATACCACACAACACTACCTATGGATGCTTCTGCCTCTAAAGTTAAAGAACCCACACCACATCTGGCCGCGCCCGTAATAGCTATTATTGAGGGTATAGTAATTTTTGTACTAGCGGAAATATCCACTATGGGATCACCGGTCATCCCACCATACTCAACAATGTAACCTTGTGGAAAATAATCATTAACACCTCCTATATTGGGTAAATCATTCCAACTACCTGGTCTACCAACACCAAAAGTCACATGAATGTAATCTTCATTTCCTAAATTATTTGGTTCGTTATTATTCCAATTAGCATAATTTGGGGTCGTACCATTAGTACCACCATTCCAAAAAATAGTTCCAGCTTCAGGCCCTGTTACCCATTTCCATATACCTTCCGTTTCTTCATCACTACCGCCTAACCAACCAACACCTCCAGCTTGTTCTCCTGATAATTGAGCTTCTTCGGGGCTTAAAATAGTTGCTAAGTATCCCTGCAGGCCGAAATAAGTTCTATTGGCAGCAGCTGTTCTTGCAGCAGACCATGAAATACCAGAACTCGCTACATATTCATAATAATGACCTGTTGAAGGTAAATAATTGGCATCCCCTATAGTAAAGGAAAAAAACTTATCACCCGAAGTCGTAGGAAACAAACTCTCATATACAATATCTCTTACTGCTGCTATCAAATCTGTATAAAGCATCTCGGCCCCTCCAACTCCTGTTAATCTCAATTTACCGGTACTGGCATTCCAAGAAGCTATGATATTTGGATGGGAGCCTGTTAAAGATAGTCTATCTACCCCATTAACATATCCTGTAGAAATTTGAATATTAAACGATTCAATCTCTGTATCATCTGGATCCACAATATCAAAACTCGTTACTATGGGTATTTGCGTTAACGGACAATAATATTGATCGCCTACGGCATTTATTGCTGGTGGTATATTTTGGGATATCCCATGATGAAAACAAATAAAACAAAAAAATAATACCAAAATATCAAACCTACTCATCAAAATTTATACTTATTTAGAAGTTGAATTGCTAAAAATAGGAAAATATTCAAGTTATCAAATACCTAATCGATTAAATAGCCATTAAGCTCGAATAACGTTTTAATTATGTTAATCCAGAATCACTAAATGGTTTAACTAAAAAAAAAAATTGATATTTTTAAATCAATTAAAAAAGTTAAACTCATACTTGATAATTTTAAAGATGCATTTTTATGACAACAGCAAATTAGAAGGCTAATTAATAAACAAAATTTAACATGATTCCTATTAAAATCAGTTACTTTTGATAAAACCTTTATTACTAACCCTCGGTTTTATGACACTTTAGTTTTATGTGGTTGAAAGTAAGTTGCGAATTAGTTTTTGATATTGAAATACCCACTCCTTTTATCTTAATGTTACGCCCCAGAAGTGGTGCACAGCAATGGGTAGCACGTGAAATTTACAAAATAGAACCCAATCTACAAGCTTATGAATATACCGATAACTATGGCAATTTATGTCAACGTATTTTAGCTCCAGCAGGGGAATTCAAAATTTACACCGAAGCTGATGTAAAAACTGCCAATCTGGTCGATGTGGCTCCAGGCGCACCCTTTGTTGATATTCAGAATTTGCCTGATGCTATGTTGAATTATTTACTACCGAGCCGCTATTGTGAGTCTGATAGGTTTAGTGATTTGGCAAACAGTATTACAGCCGACCAATCACCTGGTTATGACCAAGTAGCAGCGATTGAATCTTGGTTACGAGATACCATAAGTTATATACCGGGAAGTAGTGATTATCCTATTTCGGCTATTGAAGTTAATTACAAGCAAAGCGGTGTTTGCAGGGATTTAGCCCATTTGGGTATTGCTTTATGCCGAAGTTTAAGTATTCCTGCGCGTTTGGTGGTGGGCTATTTGCATAATTTAAAACCGATGGACATGCATGCTTGGTTTGAAGCTTTTGTTGGCGGACGTTGGTATGTTTTTGATGCCACACAAACCGAACAAAAAGGCGGCTACGTGTCTGTGGGTTACGGTCGAGACGCTGCCGATGTGCCCATGTTTAACCAATTCGGACCTTCCGTATTTCCTATAAAGCAAGTGATAAATGTTGAAGAATTTGAAAATGGAAAATAGCTTTTTGAATGATTCGTTCTCACTTTATTAATTGTTCAAAAGCATATTTCTCTAACATTTCATGGCCTCCTTCAAATAAGGTCAATTTAATACGGTCAGTTTGCTTAACAAGCATGACTTCTCTTCCAGAAATTTCACCAAAATCGCCCAAAGGTTCTCTAAATTCTAAAAGTGATAGCTTTTCCATTGGAGATACATATTTACTGCTATCTTTTATTTTAAGATCGGTCAGCAATTTATTGTAAAAGTTTATGGAATGTGTAATAGGAATAACATTGTTACCACCAAGTCCATCATATATGCCCGTATTTATTTCTAAGGTGGCGTATTTCAATTTATTGACAGGCGTTTTCCAATAAATTGGCGATTTCTGTTTAGCAATTTCGGCATTTAAAACACCATCCATCGAATTGGTACATGCCAAAATTTCTGGTGTATATTTAAGTCTTAACATTTTAGTTTCTTTATACCATTGCACCAAATCTACAAGAGGCACCCAAGCCGAGAATTTTTTTATTTTATGCTTAGATTTCATAAACATACCTAAAGTGGCATAGCCGCCGCCACTCATTCCCATAACATATATTTTATCTTTATCTACGTTTGCATTTTTAAGTGCATAATCTATGGATGCATCAATATCAGATATTACCAAATCACTACAACAACCATCTTTTGTATTATTTACGCCCCTAAAATTTGGATGGATAAAGTTGAAATCTTTTTCAAATGAAAATTCATTAATGGAATCGTATTGTGTATAATCATGGCTCCAACTATGAAGACTAACTATCAACGGTTGAGGTTTATCTGATTTGGTTTTATAAAAATAAGCGGGCTGAAGGCTTCCGTCAAGCGGAGATTTGATTTCTACAACTTCAAAATCTTTTCGCCATCTTGAAGCTTGACCTTGTCTTAAAGAGGTGTTTTGGCTTAAATCAATCATTGATGATTCAGGGCTGCTGAGACTTGGGAAGACCTGAAGCTGATTTTCTACTAGAATGCCAACAATAATAGCAACAACAATAATTAATATTAAATTCTTATTCATACGGTGGTTTAGTTGGTTTTAAATCTGATACAAAACCTAAGACATTTTATATCAATACTTTAACGAAGTTATTGATTTTCTATAACTAAACAATATGAAAATTATTTATTTAAATGTGTTTTCTTTAACTGTCCAAACACTTTTAAACTTTTTTAAAAGTTAATTTTACTGCGGAATTTGTTCCACTAAAATCTCGTTTCCAGATTTATCAAAGTAGGTACAAGTCATTTCATCCATAGAAACTAACCACTTTTCTATACCTGATTTTGCCGAATCTTCACAAAATGTGGGATAATTGGTTTTTCCTTGTTGGTGCGCTTTTAAATCCGATTTAAATTGTTCTTCGTTTGATGTTTCTGCAATCACTAACGGCTCATACTTGGCAGGTACTTTTGCAGTATGATTATTGGCACCGTGATAGTCAATGTGCCCATCGGTGACATACGCTTCATAATGCATAACGCCTAATCCTTTAATTTCTTTGATGTATGCAGGGAAGTCTGCACCAGATGTCACTTTGCTATGCGCTGCTTTAATTTGTTCTACTGTAAACATGGTTTTTTATTTTATCCTTTATATTGAAATCCAATCACCAAGACTGATGACGAAAAAACTTTGTATGCACTTTCTAAGGCATTCTCCGAGACTACAAAATACTTGATGTAGGGTTTTAATACGTCGGTTGGGAAATGTTTGTCGAATTTCATTTATTTTGTTGGTTTGTTTTAAGCTCATAAATTTAATAAAGACAGACTGTTAAGTTGGTTATATCCAGCAATAAATTATATAAGAACAGCGTAGCATTATTCTATTTTTGTCAATGTAAACTTATTTATTTTAGTTGGTTTTTCCATTTTATAAATTCCGACATCTTCATAATTCTCTTTTACAACTTTAACTACTTTATCTTCAAACTCATTGTTAGAGTTATATCCCAAAATCACATTTCTCAATGCTCTTTTATTGTAGTTCGCTTTGCCTTTAAATCCTTTAACTAAACGAACTTCTTTTTCATAACCCCAGTTTATGGCTTTTCTATAAAATATCTTTCCCATGTCAGAATCTTTTATAATAGGAGAGAATTCCAATTTTTCCAAGTCTTCTAAATAAATTACTGGTCCCAAAACTGAAAAAAATTCTTTATCAATGCTGCTGTCAAATTGCAAACAAACACCTTCATGATTATTGGCATAATTCGCCCATAGTGGCAAGTTCATATAATACATTGAAAAGCATGCAACACCAAATTCAAGTATAAAATCCTTAACTCTTCCCTGAGCAAATTCTTGAAGTTTATCTAAATCATACTCAGAGTCAAAATGTTTTTTAACCGCTTTATCCGTAATTCCTTCATATACTAGCTTGTAAAGTTTCATTGTGGCTTCAGTATTCTTTGTGAGATAAACTAAGTCAGGACTAGAATCAAATGGGTCATTCAGAGATTCTCTGTCTGGAAAATATATATAATTTTCGGCTATTTCTTCGATTGTTCTGAAAGTATTCTGCCTGAATCTAAATATATAAGGTGGTCCTGCTAAATTAATATCTTCGTTCATGAGTATATTATGTCTAACCATAATAATATGAAATAGTTTCAATATTTCATATTAATCCTGATGGCTATCCGAACAAACGAATCTATCATTTTTTTCAGACAAATACAACAAATAAAACCCTATTTCTTCAAATCAATCTGCTTTAAATTCTCGATACGGTTTCTTATTAAAAAGTCATCTATGGTTTCAAAATGCTCAATCACACGTTGATCCTTAAACTCAAATACTTTTTGTGAGAGGCCTTGAAGAAAATCACGGTCGTGCGACACCAAAATAAGGGTGCCATCAAAGTTTTTTAAAGCTTCTTTTAAAACATCTTTTGATTTTAAATCCAAGTGATTGGTTGGCTCATCCAGAATCAACAAATTAACCGGTTCCAAAAGGAGTTTTACCATTGCCAATCGGGTTTTTTCCCCACCAGAAAGTACGCTAACTTTTTTATCGATATCATCACCCCTAAACATAAAACCTCCTAAAATGGTTTTTATTTGGGTACGGATATCGCCTTCAGCCACTTCATCAACCGTTTGGAAAATCGTTAAATTTTCGTCCAATAAAGACGCTTGGTTTTGCGCAAAATAACCCACTTTCACATTATGTCCCAAGGCGCAAGTGCCTTCAAAATCAATCTCTCCCATGATGGCTTTAATCATGGTTGATTTTCCTTCGCCATTTCTACCGACAAACGATACTTTTTCGCCTCGTGAAATGGACATATTCGCATTTTTAAATACGGTGTGACCATCATAGGATTTAGATAAATCCTTTACCGTTACGGGATAATCGCCCGAACGTGGTGCTGGTGGAAAACGTAATTTTAAAGCCGAAGTATCGACTTCATCAATCTCAATAATTTCCAATTTTTCCAACATACGCTCACGCGAACTCACTTGATTGGTTTTTGAATACGTGCCTTTAAAACGTTCAATAAAAGCCATGTTATCAGCTATGAATTTTTGTTGTTCGTTATAGGCTTTTATTTGGTGGGTGCGCCTGTCTTCCCGCAACTGCAAATAATGGGAATAATTGGCTTTGTAGTCGTAAATACGCCCCATTGTCACCTCAATAGTTCTGTTGGTAATGTTATCAATAAAGGCTTTATCGTGCGAAATCACCATGACGGCTTTGGCTTTATTCAGTAAAAAATCTTCCAACCAAATAACGGATTCTATATCGATGTGGTTTGTTGGCTCATCCAACAGGATTAAATCTGGCTTTTGCAATAATATTTTTGCTAACTCAATCCGCATACGGTAACCACCACTAAACTCGCTGGTTAAACGCGTAAAATCTTCACGTTTAAAACCCAAGCCTCGCAATGCTTTTTCGACTTCGGCATCATAATTCACATCTTCCAAAGCATAGAATTTTTCACCAACATCGGATACTTGCTGAATGATTTTCATATAGTCATCAGAATCATAATCCGTTCTGGTTTCCAATTCTTTATTAAGGCGTTCCATCTCGTCACGCATTTTAAAAATATGTGCAAAAGCTTTGGAAGCTTCCTCAAAAACGGTGCAATCATCTTCAGTTAATAAATGCTGCGGCAGATATGCAATAATAACATCCTTTGGATAACGCACATGACCACGACTGGCTTTTTGTTCGCCAGCAATAATCTTCATCATGGTCGATTTTCCCGCGCCATTTTTCCCCATCAGGGCAATTTTATCATTTTCATTAATGGTGAAAGACACCTCACTAAATAAGGCACTTCCGCCAAACTCTACTGCTAAATTATCAACTGAAATCATACTTGTTTTTTATCCTTCTGTTATTGGGATGCAAATCTATAAAAAAGGTAGCATGCGTTAAGTTAAATTATCACAGCTTTTTAATTGACTAGTCTCAAATTAAAACCACACGCAGCGAACTCATAACGGGCATAATCCTTGTTAAATGTCTGTTAAATAACAAATTTTAAAACTGAATAACGTCCATAATCCCTTTCCCAACGTATTTGCAGATAGTAATATAATTATAAAACCCTCAAATATTATGGCAAAAGCTATTTTACCACATACTACATCTGTAGATATACGCAAAGGAGAAGATGTTGGAAAAAATGATCTTCCATCAAACAAAAAAAGAACTTCAATTAAACAAAACATATTAAGATTTATTGGCAAGATTGCTTCAAACCCCACCGATTATGTGGTTTTTGCAAGCACCTACCTGCTCATGTTTGGATCTGTATTTTTAGTTTTTCAATTGGAAGATGATTTTTATGCATTCCATACAAATATGTTAAGCACCACTTTAGGAACTATTTTTTACATTGTAACTCTGGCACTCCTCATGTTCAAATTATCTTTTTTGGTGTTCCTTTTTATTAAGTATTTACAATATAAACCTATTGATTCGGTTTCAGATGACGAGCTGCCAAGTTGCACCGTTATTGTGCCAGCTTATAATGAAGGTAGATTGGTTTATGAAACCTTAGTAAGTTTACATGAAAGTGACTTCCCAAAAGAAAAATTACAAATTATTTCTATTGATGATGGCAGTAAAGATGATACTTGGCAATGGATGATTAAAGCCAAGGAAGAGCTTGGTGATATATTATCCATATATCAACAACCAAAAAATAAGGGAAAACGTCATGCTTTATACCGCGGATTTAATTTAGCAACAGGAGATATTTTTGTTACTGTTGATAGTGATTCTTTAGTGAAAAAAGATACCTTAAGAAACTTGGTTAGTCCATTAACAGTTAACCAACTTTGTGGTGCTGTTGCAGGAAACGTTCATGTTCTCAATACCAAAAAAGCCTTGATACCCAAAATGATGAACGTTAGTTTTGCTTTTAGTTTTGAATTTATTCGTGCCGCGCAAAGTACTATGGGTTCTGTTCTTTGTACTCCTGGAGCTTTAGCTGCTTACAGAAAAGAAGCTGTTATGGGTTGCCTAGACGAATGGATGAACCAAACATTTTTCGGACAATTAACAGACATTGGAGAAGATAGAGCCATGACTAACATGATTTTAAAACAAGGCTATCATGTGATGTTTCAAAGGAATGCTTTGGTACTTACTAAAATTCCTGAAAAATTTAGTGGATTAAGAAAAATGTTTACCCGATGGGAAAGAAGTAATGTACGTGAAAATATAATGATGTCTCGATTTGCATTTACCAATTTCAGGGAAACTTCAAAAACAGGTTTGAGGATACTTTTAATAAATCAGTGGCAGGAAATATTAACTGCTTATCCTTTAGTTATTTCTATGTTATACATGGTTATTACACATCCTGTTTTGTTCATAAGTTCCACCCTTATGGGAATATTGATTTTTAATAGCATACCAGTGGTTTTTTATGCCTTTAAACACCATAAGTCAAAATCATTTTTAGCTCATACGTATGGTATTTTTTATGCATTTAGTCTGTTCTGGATTACCCCTTACGCTATAGCTACTGCAAGTAGAAGAGGATGGTTAACACGAGGATTGGTAGCACAATAATTTATTTTTGTAACCTATATATCATAACAGCATCAAATTAATTTGATGCTGTTTGGTTTTATTTCTAATCAAATGCCTAGTTTATAGTCTTATATCTTGAAAAAAGAGTATCTTCGCGCCTTATTTTAAAAATTTCAAAGTATGAAACGTATTGGTGAGTATAAAAAATTGTTTAATGTGGAAAAAGAAATTGATCTCAAACAATTAAAATCTACTTATAGAAATTTAGTAAAAGAATGGCATCCTGATAAGTTTCAAAAAGGTGATGCAAAAGCTGTGGAAGCAGAATTAATGAGCAGACAAATTATTGATGGTTACCATTTTTTAGTGAGTATTGCGCCAGAAACCAAAGCAGCAAATTTAGAGGAATACAATGAAACTATTAATTCTCCAATAATAGATTGGCAACATAAGGGCATGCTTTTAGAACTAACTTTTTTAGATGGTAATACCTATGAATTTTTTGGAGTTAATAAAGCGTTATTTACTAAGTTTTACCAATCTGGTACCTTGACTCGTTTTGCTAAACGCAATATTTTCAATACTTATACTTATAGAAAAATTAAAAAAAGTGAAGTAGAGGCTTAGACTCATTTACGGTTAGACTTTTAGATTTGTTAAATTTTCAGACTGTTGATTAGATACTTTCTAAAATTTAATTACAACTAAAATCACTCTAGCTCTTTTAGTTTTTGCTTTACAAATATATCTTGATACTGAATCCAAGAAGCAATACGTAGCTTAGCATATTCTACATCCTCTTCCATTTTTGCATTATACAGGTTTATGCTTTCTTTAGGGTCATTATGCAAATCATAAACTTCAACTTTATTTAAGCTTTCGTTAAAAATGTATTTCATATTGTCTTTTCTATATCCGAAAAGATGGTCAGACCATGGTGCAAAGAAAAATGCCTCATTATGATATGTATTAATAAGATCTATGCCTTGCCATACTTTAGGAACATCAATTTCAAGAACAGAAAGTGCCGTAGTGGCAATATCTTTCATACTGGCAATATCTTTTCTACGCTCTCCATTAAAAACTATGGGGTTAATAAAATAGAGTGGTATCCTGAGATTTTCTTCATAAATTCCTGACCCATGTCCATATTGGTTGTGCTGACCAAATGCCTCACCATGATCTCCCATAATAATCACCAATGTTGAGCTATCTAATTGCTTTTCTTTTAAAATTTCCATCACATTACCAATCATGGCATCATTGTGTTTTATTACATTAAGATAGCGGTTAAAGTTTATATTATTTACACCAAAATCTTCTTCATCTTGAGATAAAAAATAAGGATAATGGGCCTGCACAGTCCATAGTATTGATAAAAAATTGTCCGATCCTTCTTCATCTAACCAAGATTTAAGGCGTTCTGAAAGACACATATCGTCAAGTCCATTTCCATCTTCATAAACGTCTTGTTTAAATTCGTTTTCACAATTAATTGTATTTAAATCTTCAATAACATCAAAACCTCTGTGCTTTAAAAATTCATAACTGTTTTGGAAATTTAAATTGGCGGAAGAAAAAAACGAAGTTTTGTACCCTTTCTCCTTTAAAACAGAAGACAAGGTTGGATGATTAAAATTAGGAGCTTCTTGTGTTAAACTTTTATACGAAACATAAGGATAAATAGAACCTAGCAACGATACCAATGATTTGTTGGTTGCAGGAGCATGAGCGTATGCATTATCAAAAATAAGTGCCTGATTAGAATATTTATTAAGATTTGAATTAAGCTGAAATTTACCTCCATAAGAATCAAAATATTCTGCACCTGAAGATTCCAAAACAATACATATAACATTTTTAATTGCTTGTTTTCCGAGGTTTTCTAGAGGATTTTTTAATTCTTGACTTTCTTTGGGAACGAACAATTTTAAATCGTTTGGAATTTCTTTTGAGAAAAAAGAAGCATTATTACCACTATTTAACATAGAAAAAAGCATTGCTAAGATGGCATTATCAGATTTACCTCTATCAATATCGCGATTAGAAGTAAAAGCAAAAATCATTAAACCTAAACTCCCTAAAAGAAATAAGGAGAATATAAAATTTCTTAATACTTTATAACTCTTTAAAATAAACCAAATATTTCTAAAAGCATTTGACAATATTAGCGCTGATAAACCAATAGCAATTAAGCTTAAAAAAATTTTGATGGATAAATTTTGTTCAAACACTTTTTTGGCATCATCACTACCTAAAAAATCAGAATAGTATAACCATTCATAATTAAAAGGTTTTCCCAGATATCTTACCGTCAATATATTTGTAAATGCAACTATAGTTGAGAAATAACCGAGAAATAAAGCTACATTATATATTATTTTTTTTGATCTATCATGCTTAGACATGATTACAAATAAGATTATAAAGAAAGTAACAAAAATTATAACATATAGTAAATCATGAAGGCTATACATAAAAAGAATAGCCATAGATTTCCAATTTGTGAACAAATTCTTCGGATGCTCAAATACAATCTCTGAACGAGCCATCATATAAAAAAGAAACATACTACAACCCAAAAACAGGGTTTTACCGGTATAACCTATCTTAATTATATCTTTAACAAATTTATTTTTTATGAAATGGGTAAGAAAAAATATTAAAGTAAAAATTATTAAAAATAACCAACCGTAAGATATATAAATAGATTCGTCATTTTTCTCTTCACTAAAATAAACAGCTTTTTTATGGATTGGTTTGGAATCTATAAACGATGTAAAACCCTTAGATTTTGTATCCCAAAAATCCTGATAAGACCCTTTATTGTCTTTTGTTATCCAAAAATGATATTCAATATTAGCACCACGGGGCATTTTTAATGATACAGTGAATGTCCCTCCATTCGCGAGCAT
>Ga0307414_10001364_pt1 | contig 12626 bp, 9 predicted proteins | sample DK1Ometagenome_FD_203804 | JGI IMG/M metagenome (GOLD analysis project Ga0307414, IMG submission 203804) | Maize rhizosphere microbial communities from greenhouse at UC Davis, California, United States - DK15-O-3 | ecosystem: Host-associated > Plants > Roots > Rhizosphere > Soil | place: USA... | reverse complement strand
CTGAGTGGGAAACTCAGATCAAATCAGCGCTCAACGTTCTTCCGTCTGACATGGACGTACAACTCGTTCGCGCTGACGCAGATTGGCTTCACGAAAGTGATCTCGATATCGTTGTGACCGGCGGCAGCTCTCAAGTTTCGATGTTTTTAAGTGAGACGACTTTCGCCGGCGGCGCAGATAATGCACCAGCTCTTATGAAGGCGTGGGACATGGCCACCGAAACTCCGGGCAACAACTCGATAGTGTGGATTCATAGCCCGCAGCGCACAAAACTCGAATCCATCGAACCACTGCTGAATCGCATGAAAGGCCGCTTCTATGGACCATCGCTTTATTCTGTGCAAACAAGCGCCGGTTCAGACGAGATCGTGAATAGGCTCGATGGCATCAACGAAGTGAAATCGGTAGTGCGGTTGGGCTCATTACGAATGGACCTCGAGCGTCTTTTTCAACAACTATCGGGTCAGGTTGCGACCCTGGAGTTCGTAAGATCTGTAAAACATCCGCAACCCGATCCGAACCTGGATGGAGTTGAAACTTCCAACCACCTTGCCAAGCTTTGGGCCAACGATGAAGTGGCGCGAATTCTGGGCGCTCGAGATGAGTCGTTGAAAGAAGCCGCTACGCTGCTTGCGCTCCGTTATCAACTTGTGACTCCAACTAGTAGCGCGGTCATCATGGACACGCCTAAGCAAATCGACGGCGGTGATCTCGAACCTAAGGAAACTTTTACAATCAGCGACATTGGAGAGGCTGATTTTGGCGGTCTGTTTTTTCTGGCGGTCCTCTTCTTTGCGAGGCTTATCTTCGTGAAAGTCCGCAAACCAATCCCCAGCATCTATATAACCTGAAATCCATCTCTGCGGTTGTCTGCGTACCTCTGTGTCCTCTGCGTTTGAAACAGCTTTTCACGCAGAGATACGCAGAGGTACGCAAAGAACCGCAGAGATTTGCTAATATCTGGGCCTCTAAACCCCTGTTGGAGGATTCGATGGCAGCAACCCCCCGAATGCCGAGCCGTGTTAGCGATCGACGGCTTTATATCCTGGCAGCAATTGTTACCCCTTTGATCGTACTCGCCGGTTTTGCACGTACTTACTATCTCAAGCCTTTCTTCGGAACACCCGATCTACCCGGTCGCATAGTTCACTTGCACGGCATCGTGATGACCGCGTGGGTGCTTCTTTTTATTACGCAGATATCCCTTGCGGCGACACATCGCACGCGTGTGCATCAACGCCTCGGCATCGCTGGAGGAGTGTTAGCGGCGCTCGTCGTTATCGTTGGTGTTTTGACAGCGCTTTTCGCCGCGGCGCGCGGGCAAAGTCCGGGACCGCCGGCGCTCGCATTTCTCGTCGTTCCCCTGGGCGACATGTTGATCTTCTCGGTGCTCATCGGACTTGCTCTTTACTTTCGCCGCAAACTACAGGTTCACAAACGTCTGATGCTGCTGGCTGCGATCAACTTACTGACACCGGCAATTGCGCGTATTCCGCTGAGCTTCATTACTAACGGTGGACCACTCGCGTTCTTTGGTCTGACGGATCTGGTCCTGCTTGGTTTCGTGGCCTACGACACTTTCAAACACCGGCGTTTGCATCCCGTCTTTTTGTGGGGCTCGATCTTCATTATCGCGTTGCAACCGCTGCGACTGCTGCTCGCTGGTACGAGTGTCTGGATGAATTTCGCGGCCGCGTTAGTGTCGCTGGTGAAGTAAAAATTCTATGAAGACAATCATCTGCTCCGTTCTACTACTTTTAACGTTAGCCTCCGGAGTCCTTGCGCAAACTGCGCCGGACGCAGCCGAGCTGACCAAACTGCTGAACGACTTCCTCGCCGGCGCGTCGCGCAACGACGCCGCCATACACGATCGTTTTTGGGCTGACGATTTGATCTACACGCGTTCCGCCGGCCGGCGCGTAGACAAAGCCGAGGTCATGCGCGACGTACGCAACAGCCCGGCGCCGAAACCGGCAGACCCGAAAACGATCTACACTGCCGAGGACATTCGGATTCAACAGTACGGCGACACTGCGGTAGTAGCATTTCGTCTGGTTGCGACCACGGATACAGGCGGCGTCAAACAGATCGCGAACTTGCTCAACAGCGGCACATTCGTCAAACGAAATGGAAAGTGGCAGGTAGTGAACTGGCAATCGACGCGAATGCCGCGCACCGAAGCCGAGAGCAAGAGCGAAGTGACTACTTTCGGCGCCGCACTCCATCAGGCAATCCTCTCCGGCGACGGTGACAAGGTTAGCGCTCTGACCGATTCTTCATTCATCTGGACGCGCGGCGCGGTGCAAATTGCGCGTCAACAATTGTTGGACGAGTTGCGTGCGGGAAAGTTGAAGTATGAAAAACCGAATGCAGCGAAGGTGAGTATTTCAGTGTACGGCGATACAGCGGTCGTGCACGGCGAACTACAATCAGCCACTCAATATACAATCACGTTCATTAACCAGTTAGGAGTGTGGCGCGCCGTCGCCATGCACACGAGCGTCTAATTCTATTCGGGCTTGCGCGGCGGCTTTGGCGCGGTCTCAGTCGTGGCCGGTTGCGCATCCATCTGCTCGCGACGTTGCTGAAGCTTCGCACGCAGCAGATCAACTTCCGAATCAGCATTCGCAACCGCAACTTCCAGACGCGACTTGCTGTTCTCCACCAGTTTCAACTGCGCCTGAACTCGCGATCTCTCACCCTCGAGCTGTTTCTTCCGCGCTTCACGTGCCTGTTCCGGACGTGTGCTTCCATAACCTGCCGTCGAGTTCTCGATGTTTTCGGGTTTCAAAGCAAACTCGATCTGCTCCAACCTCGATTCGAAGTCGGCAATTTTGCCTTGAACATCTATTAACTGCGACCGCAACTGCTCAGCCCGCTGCTCGGCGCGAGTCAGTCGCTCCATATCCATCTGGTAGCGATCGTCCTCCTGCATCGATGACAACTTGTCATTGAGCCGGTTGACCTGGTTCGAGAGGGTCGTGATGGTCTGCTGAATTTGTTCCTGCTCGGCTGTGGTTGTCGCCTTCTTTTCCTGCTGCGCTGGTTGCGCGGTTTCCTGAGTCGAGTCGGCCGTGCTGATGATCTTTACATCGCCGTTCCCATCAATTTGCGTCACGTCAGCCGGCGCGATGGGCGGATTTGTGATTACGGGCTTAGGAGCCGCAGGCGCGGAGCGTCTGGTGCGTTTCTTCCGGCGCGTCTGAGCATCGCTATCAACCAGGCAGAAGCTGACGACCAGGCAAACTGCAATGAGGAATTTTATATAACTACGAATCCTACCAGGCATGTTCAGGCTCCTTACTTCAGGACTGGCTCTTAAGATACCCCGCTATCCAGATGCCAGCAAGCGCCAGCCGGATGCATCAAGCCTTTTCACGACGCCCTCTACCGGCTGTTCCAAAATTAGCATGCGTACGGCCATCATTGTACGGGCGGCACTCCGTGGCCGCCCCATTCGCGCCGCATGCAGGAGGGGGTGGCCACGGAGTGCCGCCCCTACAAAACACGCCGCGCGACCACTTCATAAAGAGCATTCTTAAAAAACACTCGCTTCAGCCGGTCTCCCACGTGCCGCACTTGCTGTTTTCGCGCCCTTGCCCGCGCTTCCTCAATGTCGCTCTTGGCACTCAGGATCTTGAGCGGTAAGTCATTAAATAGGCTTGCTGCGGCGGTGAGTGTTAAGTGGGTTGTGTGGTCTGCAAATGGACCGACTTCGTACGGCACACCCGCGGCTCTCCAGGTCGAATGCACTCCAGCCGCGAGTGCGTAAAACTGATGATGAATGTGGACAGTGAAATAGAGCAGTCCGCCCGGCACGAGAATGCGGGCCAGCTCGCCGACAATTTTCCGCGGCGATTCAGCGTGATCGACGACGTTGTCGCAGAGCACTACATCGAAAGTCTGATCCGCAAACGGCAGCGACTCCCCAACTGCCGCTATTGTTTGCGCGCGTCGTTGCCAGCGCGGAAACAAGCTTCCATAACTGACGGCCAGCGGGTCGACACCGATTGCGTGCTCCGCTCCAAAATAGAAGATCAACCCGTGCGCGCCACTACCAACCTCAACCACACGAGCATCAGCTTTGATCGGTTGAAACGTCTCGAGCTTGTCACGTACGTTTTTCGAGGATCGCATCATCGCGGCAATGATCTCCTCTTCACGCCCGCGAACGTGCTGTGCCTTTCGTTGTTGGTAGGCAAGCTGGCGTTCGAGCGCCCGTTCAGCAAGTCTCCTGCGCGTCGCCTCACCCCAGATCATTTTGGTGCTTTGTGTGCCTTTTGTGGCTAGAAAGGTTGAACTTTGAAACTGATATCCGCTGCCGTGGCCGCGCTCGTCAACGCCTCAATACGTAACAATTGCGCTCCTGCTTCAGCATACTGACGCACATTCTCCAGCGTCATCTTCCCTCTACACTCAATCGCAATCGAAGTTGATAACTCTCTCGCGATTCCTGCGAGTCGCCCAAACTCAGCCACCTCGAGTCCCTCGATCACTATCACATCTGCACCTGCGCCTACCGCTTCGCGCACTTCGTTCTCAACGGAAACTTCAACCGCAACTTTGTGCAGGTAACCCAATTTTTCTTTCGCAGTCTTCACCGCACTCGCAACGCCACCGAGGATCGAAACGTGATTCGACGTGACAACTACGCCATCGTCCAGACCGAACCGGCTGTTGCAGCCACCGCCAAGTTCTACCGCATAACGCTCGAGTAAACGCAATCCCGGCGTTGTCGCTCGCGTGTCAGCGATCTGCGCGCCGGTGCCTTCAACTGCTTTCACATATTTGTTCGTAAGGGTTGCGATGCCTGAAAGTCGTTGCATCAGATTCAACGCGACACGCTCAGCGGAGATCAGCACATCGGCAAAGCCGATCATTCGCGCGATCACTTTGCCCGCCTCGACCGGTTCACCGTCAGAGACGAACGCTTCGAGTTGTTGCTGCGAATCAAGCGTCAGAAAAACTTCCTCGGCCGCTTCAAGCCCTGCGACGATCATGTTTTCACCCGCAACGAAACGCGCGCGAGCACGCGTGTTGCGGACAATGATCGACTGCGTGGTGATGTCGCCGCGTCCCAGATCTTCGCGCAGGTAGAGACCGATTTGTGAATAGAGCGCGCCTTCGTCGATCCAGTTCATTGCAGGTTCTCGACTGTCTGCTGAAGTTGCGCCGACTGTTGCGCGATGGCAGCGATGCGATCGCGTACTTCGTTGACTCGTTCAGTGGGTGCGCGCGAGACGAAGTTTGGGTTACTGAGTTGTGCTTCGAGTTTCGCAGCTTCTGCCTGTAGCTTCTCCTGCTCGCGCTGCAAACGACGGCGCTCCTGTTCGAAGTCGATCAGACCTTCGAGTGGCACGGCGAGTTCAGCGCCTCCGCTTAAGACAGCCCGCGCCGAAGCTTTTGGCGCATCGAGTCGATCGTAAACAGAAACTTCTGAAGCACGAACTAGTCGCGCGATCTGTTCGCGTGCCGATTCGAAAACGCGACGCAGATTCTCGTCCGGTGCGCCGACAACAATCGGGATACGCTCGCCCGGCTTGATGTTCATCTCCGAACGGATGTTTCGCACGCGCGAGATCAGTTCGATTATCGCTTGCATCTCTGACTCGGCGGCTTCATCAATCAACCCGGCAGTACCTTCAGGATAAGCAGTCAACATCACTGTCGGCTCCGCACCTTTGTAAGCCGCGTGCATACGCTTCTCGCCCGGCAAACGTTGCCACAACTCTTCAGTGATGTAAGGCATGAACGGATGCAAGAGTCGAAGCGCCTGTTCGAGCACTGTCAGCAATCGTGAACGTGCCTCAGTGCGTGCCGCGCTTTCCTGTTCGGCAGTGACGTCGGCTTTGGTGAGTTCGATGTACCAGTCGCAAAAGTCGTCCCAAAAAAAGTGATAGAGGGACTGCACCGCGCCGTGAAATTCGTAACTGTCGATCGCCCGGTTCAAATCGCGCGCGGTTTTGTTGAGTCGCGAAACGATCCACCGATCGTGAAGCGTGGCGGGCTGCTTGAGTGTCTCTTCGTTAACTCCCGCGCCTTCTGAATTAAGCAGGCAGAATCTCGCCGCGTTCCAGATCTTGTTGGCAAAGTTGCGATACGACTCGACCTGCTTCTCGTTCCAACGGATGTCGGTGCTGCCCACCTGTGCGAGCGTGAGTCGCGTTGCATCGACTCCAAACTTGTCGAATACATCGATCGGGTCTACGCCGTTCATCTTCGTTTTCGACATGCGCTGGCCCTGGATGTCCAGGATCGTTCCGGTTATGAATACATCCTCGAAGGGTTCTTCGCCGATGAACTTCATTCCCATCATCACCATGCGCGATACCCACAGGAAGATGATGTCGCGGGCGGTTACCAGCACCGCAGTGGGATAGAACGTTTTCAGATCGTTGGTTTCGTTGGGCCAGCCGAGTGTCGAAAAAGGCCAGAGTCCGGATGAGAACCATGTGTCGAGCACGTCCGGGTCCTGAGTAAGTTCACTTGTTCCGGCCTTTGTGCGAGCCTCTGCTTCGGAGCGAGCGACAAACACTTGACCGTCAGGCGTGTACCACGCGGGAATCTGGTGGCCCCACCAGAGTTGTCGCGAGATGGTCCAATCGCGCAGGTTTTCGAGCCAGTCAGTGTAGACTTTTTTGTATGTTTCGGGAGTGAAGTGTGGCTTCCCTTCTCGCGCCATCAGGTCAAGCGCGAGATCGCGTAGTTGGTCCATCTTCATGAACCACTGCAGCGAGATCAAAGGCTCAATGACGGTTTTGCAACGCTCACATTTCGAGATCGAGAATTCGTAGTCAACCACCTTTTCGAGCAGTCCGAGGGCTTCGAAGTCGGCGACGACTTTTTCGCGAGCCTGGTAGCGATCGAGTCCGGCAAAGTCGGCGCCGGCGTCTGCGGTCATCTTCGCGTGAGTGTCGATCACGATAACCTGCGGCAGATCGTGACGCAGACCCATCTCGTAATCGTTTGGATCGTGAGCGGGCGTGATCTTGACGGCGCCGGTCCCGAACTCCGGATCGACGTATTCGTCAGCGATCAGCGGAATCTCACGACCGGTGAGCGGCAGCAGGATTGTCTGGCCCACCAGGTTTTTATAGCGTTCGTCGTTGGGATTGACGGCGACGGCAGTGTCGCCGAGCATCGTCTCGGGTCGCGTAGTGGCGACGGTTACGCGAGCGTCGCTGTTCTTGATCGGATATTGAAGGTAGTAGAGCCTTCCGGCTTGCGGCAGTTTTTCGACTTCGAGATCTGAGAGCACGGTCAGATCCTGCGGGCACCAGTTAACAATGCGGTTGCCGCGATAGATCCAGCCTTCATCGTAGAGACGCACGAAGGCTTCGCGCACGATGCTTGAAAGCTCTTCGTCCATCGTAAACTTCTCGCGCGACCAGTCGACCGAAGCGCCTTCGCGACGCATCTGCACCGTGATCTGTCCGCCTGATTCGCGTTTCCACTGCCAAACGCGTTCGACAAACTTCTCGCGTCCGAGATCGTGTCGCGACTTCCCTTCCTTCTTGAGCGCACGCGAGACCATCAACTGTGTGGAGATGCCGGCGTGGTCCATGCCAGGTAGCCAAAGCGTCCGATACCCGCGCATGCGCTTATGCCGCGTCATTACGTCCATGAGTGTGTGCTGCAGAGCATGGCCCATGTGAAGCGAGCCAGTAACGTTTGGCGGTGGAATGACAATACTGAACACCGGCGCCCCCGGATCGTGATTTAACTCGGGCGCAAAATACCCATTCCTCTCCCAGCGTTCGTAGTGGTGCTGCTCAGCTTCCTTGGGGTCGTACTGTTTGGGGATCTCCATGCTTATCTCTGCGCTCTGTCTGACTTGAAAACGAAAAGCAACAGTCTACGATAGAGCGCTCGGAAAGTTCAAAACAGCCCCGTACTCATCACTTAGCAGAGAGATTTGAGACGCGAATAATCGGCTGTAGGGGCGGCACTCCGTGGCCGCCCGTCCTACGAATAAATACGGTTGCGAACGACGGGCGGCCACGGAGTGCCGCCCCTACAATTGCACCCGTGAAGATCGAGTTTTTAAGGACAAAGTGTCGACTGTCGCACATTTACGGCGGTTGTGGGTTTCAAACGTGCAAATTTCTCTCATCATTCGCACTATTTTTTCGCGCACGACGTTTGCACTGCTGACGACCCATGAAAATTTTCTTCCGCACCGCCCTCGCTATCGCACTTCTCGCTGTCGCACACGTTAACTCACCGGCAATCACGCCTGATGAAGATGACTATCGCTTTGAAATCGAGCGCCGCGTCAATGCGCATGGCGATGAATTCATGGCGTTGGATCAGACTTCCGATGGTCGTTTTCTAATCGTCGGCACTGAATCCGGCAGGCTGATCATTTGGAGCATCGCGGAGCGACGAATAGTGAAGCAGTTGGACCAGGGCAGCCCTGTTCACTGCGTGGTGGCGCTAAGTGATGCTGATACTTTGGTTGCCGCTGGGGGTATCCATGATGGTCCAATCAATCGCGCAGTTATCCGCAAGTGGCACATTAACACCGGTGAGTCGGAAGAATGGAGGGGATTGATTGATGGCTCAATCATGTCACTTGCATATGAACCGAAGAGCGAACTGATTGTGGCCGACACTCTCACGGGCAACTTAGCTGTGTGGAATTCGAGCAACGGCGCCCTGGTTACCAAACGCAGCTTCGATGCGCCAGCGTCGGGTCTCGCCATCAACGGCAAAGAAATCTATCGCGCGCAAATGTCGCTGACCGCTGAGGAAGAGAAATTCAATTCGATTGTGCAGTTTCGCATCGATCAACCAAACCGTCCCCTTACTCAATTCACTGAAGAGAAGGAAGGCGGAGTTTGGGGAACGCTGGATGTCTCTCCTGATCGTCGCTTCCTCGCAGCGCGGGTATACAAGGAATCCGTTATAACGGTGGTGGTGCGTGAGCTTGCGACTAGAAAAACGATAGCCACGTTTGAGGCGCAGAATTTCGCGTGGGCAGCGGATGGCAGCATCGTGCTGTTTGATCGTGAAGTTGCCAACGCACGCGTCTCAATTGACGCGCGGGGCCGTGCGACGCGCACTGAGTTATTGAAAGGCGCCAAGTGGCACCGTTCAGGATCGCCCGCAAACATGACTGGCCGAATTGTTTCAGCAGACGGCTCGATGGCGTGGGAAGTGTTTCAACTGGGCGCCACTCTGGTCGAGTTGGATCTAAATAAAAAAACCTTCGATGAACTTTACTCCGTGAATGGTCTTCTTTACGCGATTAACGTTCGCGAGCAATCAGATCTGCTTGCTACAGCGGGCGATGATCAGTTTGTACGTGTGCGCAAGTTGTCGAACTTGTCGCTCGTTAAAGAATTCAAAGCTGAGCCGGGTGTTCCTCAAGGCGTGGCGTTGATGGAAGACGGTCGTCATGTTGTGTTCTCGGCAAGTAGTCATGACAGTGCGACGCGAATAAGCGTCGGTGATCTCAGTTCAGGAGAGAGCCGTACGTTGTTCGAAGTGCCGGAACCATTTGTCGGCGTTCACGCAGCCGCGGGCGGTTTTGTATACAAACGCGGAAACAAATTGATGCTCGCAAAATCGATGGACGGAGCAACCGTACGTGAGTATGAAATTGAAGGCCAACTCGACGGCTTTGCGGTGTCAGCAAATGGAGAATGGCTCGTGGCTATTAACGACACGGGCAGTCTGTTTCGCTTCGATATCCGAAAGGGAACTCGATCTCCGGTTGGCGCCGAGAACCCCAAAAGTCTCACCACTCTCACAATCTCCAGCGACGGTCGCTACATTTACGCCACTGAGTTTGAAGGAACCTTGCAGCAGTGGGATACGCAGACAAGCGTCATGAAGAAGATAGGATCAATTCGAGGCCAGGCTCGAACATTAAGACTGTCTCGCGATGAAAAGGAGATCGCGATCGGCGGCAACCACCGCGACGTTGCCGTTTACGAAATCGCCACTGGCGAGCGGCGTCTTTATTTCGAGATCGCAGCCGCGGATTTCTACGTCACGAATGTCTGGCTTGGAGGCGATCGCCTCTTATTCTCAACCGACGCGGGCGTGCTGTTCGATGGCTGGGTGAAGCGGTGAAATAAGGGTGCAGAATACCCCGGATGTGTCCCTGACAGTTCACCATGCGAGCATTGACCTAACTGCGACTAATGAGGCCACGGGCTTTGTTTAAAGAGCTGCCGTGATCAAAAGCGGGCCACTTATGACAAATACTTCAGAGGTGGTTTTTGACGAGCGTAAAAGACTTACGGAACAACCATCCGCACCTCGTAAACCAATTGGGTTTAACGTCGGAACGAAGCCTGAATGAGCGACTCACACAAGCTTTTTGAGGTCGCAATTTGCGACCTCAAAAACAAAGCAGGTAACTCGCGAGAGTTACCTGCTCAACAAATCACAAACCTTACTACGCTCTACTTCGTCTTCTCCAACTGCTGCTTGATCAGCAGTTCCGCCAGATCCGGAACGACCTCCCACGCAATCTCGCGTACCACTTTGTCTGACATCATTTCAACCACGCGTCGTGCGATCGCATCGATCATCTCGGGTGTGAGTTGATCGACACTCAACCCAGTTGAAGGCGCAGCAGCCGGCTCCGGCTCAGCGAACATCGGCTCAGGCTCGACGACATCCACCTCAGATACTGCCGACGCATAAGGAACTTCCTGCGTGTCTGCAAACGAAGAATGAACCTCAGGTTGATAAGTTGATTCATACGCCCCCGCGCCAGCCGCCACAGCTTCAGTTACTTGCGGCTCCACAAACGTTCGCGGGGATGTTGTCGCGTAAGCAGGAGCCGCAGGCTCGTCGTCAAGATCCAAAACAAATTCTTCTTCCGCAACCCAAGGGTGCACTGGCTCACCAAGATCCAACAACACATCCGAATCGCTTTGAGAATCGTTTCGTGGTTCAGTTTCCATTTTTTCCTCACGTGGTAACGATTCCGTTGCGGCAGCCGGCTGTTCCACCTGGTGTTCGTTCTCAGTCAGGACTTGATCAAGCGGCAACGTGTCTGCCGTTGTCACTTCCAGCTGGTAAGTGTCCATGAACGCTTCTTCATCCTCCGGTTCTTCAACCTTCGGAAGTTCAGCGGTCGGCCTCTCTTTCTCGACCGGCGGCGGGCTTGTTACCAGGGCGCCGACCCGGTCGATCAGGCGTCGAATCGATTGAAATGGTTTGGTCAAGATGTCATCCGCGCCAACTCTGCGCGCCTCCGCTTCGTCGAACGGCTCAAAAGAGCCCACGAGCAGCACCACGGGGATGTGTTTCAGCTTCTCGTTGGTTTTGACATATTCACAGACTTCGTAGCCGTTGGGAGACGGCATAAAAACGTCTGCCAGAACTATATCGGGTTCAACCTCCAGGAGTTTGTCGATAGCCTCCTGGCCATTGCCGACAGCCACGACTCGCACGCCTTCGTCGGCGAACGTAAGGTCGATAACTTTCTGAATGGTGGCCGAATCATCGGCAAGTAGGAGTTTGCGTCCAGCTAGCAAAGCGAATCCCTTTAGCTGAATTGCACCATCGGCGGGGCCAAGTGCGTATGCATGGATGGCGCGGGCATGTCGTACGAAGCGGGCCTCTGGAAGAGGCCCTAAAAGAACCTAACACCCACGGTAAGCGGCAGTCAAGAGTTTGTTTTAGCGAGGTTTTTTGGTTAGCGACAATCACTGGTATGCTGAACGTCCAAATCACAGCCCAGGGAACTATAACGATGCGAACTCTTTCAGCAATGAAATATTTACTACTCTCCAGCGTTTTAGCTGTTTTTCTTCAACAGGCGGCGCTCGCCCAGGACCACGCGGCAAAGATTCAGGAGGTGCTTGCGGTCGCGCACAAGTACCGGCAGTTTAATGGCGCGACCCTCGTCGCGGAATATGGGAAGGTCGTTTATAAAGGCGCGTTTGGAATGGCGAACATGGAGTGGAACATTCCGAACACGCCCGACACCAAATTTCGCCTCGGATCGATCACGAAACAGTTTACCGCGACAGTCATTCTTCAACTTGTCGAGCAGGGAAAGATCAAGCTGAACGGCAAGCTGTCTGACTACTTACCGGAGTACCGCAAAGACGTCGGAGATAAGGTGACGATCCATCATCTGCTCACGCATACCTCAGGCATTCCGAGCTATACGAGCCAGCCGGGGTTCGCGGAAAACGTAAGCCGGAACCCTTACAAAGTAGACGAGTTTGTGAAGAAGTATGCGAGCGGTAATCTCGAATTCGAGCCGGGTTCGAAGTTTCTCTACAACAACTCCGGCTACTTTCTCCTTGGCGCCATTATCGAACGCGTCACTGGTAAACCATACGAGCAGGTGTTGAAGGAGAACATCTTCGACCCGCTCGGCATGAAGAACACCGGCTACGATCATTACGACACGATCATTCCCAAACGCGCTACCGGGTACAGCAAGACGCCCGACGGTTACACCAACGCGGTCTATCTCGACATGTCGATTCCCTACGCGGCTGGTTCACTCTACTCGACCGTCGAAGCGACTTGTCGCAGTTGGACGCGCTGACCGGTGGCGTTGATCAGCAGAAACGAGTTCTTCGCAGTTTGCGCGTCGAAGACCTTGCGCTGAATGACCGGGAAGCCTAAACGAAATCCGGGACTGGGAA
>Ga0307414_10001361_pt1 | contig 12637 bp, 9 predicted proteins | sample DK1Ometagenome_FD_203804 | JGI IMG/M metagenome (GOLD analysis project Ga0307414, IMG submission 203804) | Maize rhizosphere microbial communities from greenhouse at UC Davis, California, United States - DK15-O-3 | ecosystem: Host-associated > Plants > Roots > Rhizosphere > Soil | place: USA... | reverse complement strand
AATAAATAAGGCATAAACTTAGCATATTTATGACCGATGTTCGGCTTAGCAATATCATCTCTCACGAAAACGATAATTGGCTCCATAAAAGATTGCAAACCTTTTGGTGCTTTACCTACACGTTTACGATAAGAAGCTGCCACTGAAATAAATATTACAAGTATTACAAAAATCGCAACAAACATTGCAGCAACGTTTTTGGTTATAGAAAAATCCAAAACAGATTTACTTGCTTCTTCATCGATCTTTCCATCAGCACCAACTACCTTTACATGATCTTCTTCCAAACGATAATTATTGTATTTACCATTATAATCACGCTCTCCATGATGGAAATTACCAGAAGAAAAAACCTCTAAACCGTTAGCAGTATATAAAATTACTGGAAGTGGCAATGAAGTATGCCCCCAAAGATGCCACATATGCGAATCGGCAATGTGTTCCATAATTACTTTAGTTGGCTCGAATTTTTCTTCACCATGTTTAGCAGCGCCATGCTCACCAGAAACTGCTTCGGCAGATCCGGCTACAACACTATCAACAGGAACAACAGCGCTATCAACCTGGGCGAAAGTATCAATTTTGATAGATAAAAACGCGATTAAAAGCGTAAAAACAACAATTAGTCTTTTAACTTTCGACACAAAAACTTGGTTACAATCCATTTATTGGCAGTTTTTTACTTTAAATTTTGGTGGCGCAAGTTACGTAACAAACAGTAAATTTCAAAGGCCGTAAACAATAAATATAAAGAAAAAAAATTAAGCAGAAATATTAGCCCAATCCCCTTAGCTTTTATACTGTAAATCAACACAAAAGCCATACAAAAAATCATCTTCACTGCAATTGATCCCATAATTGCCATAATGCCTACTTCAGGATCGCGTTTTATACCGATATAAACAAGCATATACGCCACGTAAGTTATGCCGGCCAAAAAGCCAAACATTACCCAAAAGTTATTTACAAACAATTGTTTATCAGGAAATACGACAGGTAAAACGGCAATTACACCTATTAAAAGGCCCACGAAAATAAAATAGATACTGGTAAATTTGGCTAGCGTCAATGTATAATTTCTTAGCAGATAAAAACTTTTGCAAAGATAAGGTTTTTAGTATCAAGTAACTAGTGTGGGAGATAATTATTATAAAGGTTGATCACTGTTTAAATCGATTAATCGGTTAACTGAAGCAAACAGTAAATTGTTCTATTGCTTAATTGTTTTAAATTGATTAATCAGTTAAGCGAAACAAACCTTCTAATTTAAATTGTCTTATATTAACTGCTGATAGCAAACTGTCTATTGAAAACCGAGAATTGCCTACTGAAAATTGAAAACTGCCAACTGAAAACTGCCAACTGGAAACTTACGGCTTAGTGGCCTGCCTAATGGCCTGGTATAATGCAATCCCCACCCCTGCCAAAGCAAAAGCAGCAGTAATTAAATTAGTTTTGCTGTTCCTGTGCTCATCAATCTTATAGCCAATAAAAGTGAGCAGGCCAATGGTAGCAATCATCTGGAAGCCAATGGCCGAATATTTGGCGGCTGCATTTACCTTTTTCTTTGTATCTTCTTCTTTCGGATTTTCCATTTTTTAATGCAATAATTAAATTAACTTTGAATAATTAAAATTTGTTGCCAAATAAAATATTTTTCTACATATATTGTTTATTGTATATCCACCTAAGAGATTTATCATACTTGAAAAATTACGCTAGCAAAAACTTAAATCCCTTCATCATCCTTATAAGTGTCCTCCTTATTTATGGCTGTGTCGCAAATAAAGATACAGCAGTAGATCGCAGGTTTCAAAACTTAACGGCAAGGTATAACTATATCTACAACTCCAATGTTTTACTAACGGAGTACAATGAGAGCCTATTACAAAGTTATGCCGATAATTATGAAAAAACACTGCCTGTTTACCTCGATCCAGAGCCACAGGTAAATCTGGTGCTTACGCCAGGGGTAGCCAATAAACAGCTCGATGATGTTATTACCAAGGGACAAACTGTTATAAACGATAAAAGTTTTAGTAATTATATTGATGATGCCTATATGCTTTTGGGTAAAGCAAATTATTTAAAAGGCAATTATTTTATCGCATCAGAATATTTCGATTATACGGCAAAAACCTATAATAACGATTTAAAAACATTCATTATGGCCATGAACTGGAAAGCACGTAGCCAAATGCAACTGAACAATATGGTACTGGCCGATAAAATTATTGATACCATGTTGCGTGCCTCTGATGAGTTAAAAAAAGATCTGGCAGAACCTTTAGCCACTGCGGCTCAGATGCGTATTTATCAAAAACGCAATAAAGAAGCTATTCTTTTTTTAGAATCGGCAATTGCCCTTCCGGCCGAAAAACAGCTGCGTATACGCTGGCGCTTTATCCTTGCTCAATTGCAGGAGAAAGAGAAAAATCTTCAGGATGCTTATGCCAATTTTACCAAGGTTGAAAAAAGCAACGCACCGTTCGAGATGTATTTCCACGCCAATTTAAACCGCATTAAACTAAGGGCTTTGCTCAGCGGCGTAAAACTGAATAAGGAAGAACAGCTACTTGCTTTGTTAAAAGATGATAAGAATTTCGATTATACCGATCAAATTTATTATCAGGTTGGAGAGCTCTTTTCTGCAGAAGGAAACTTTGTAAAAGCTGAAGAGAATTACCACAAATCAGTTGCAAAAAGCACCAGGAACCAAACTCAAAAGGCATTGTCTTATTTAAGGATTGCAGACCTAAACTTTAAAGAGTTTAACAACTACATTAAAGCAAAACTGTATTACGATAGTACGGTGATGATTTTACCTAAAAACTTTCCTGACTACGATAACATTGTTAAAAAAGCCGATAACCTGAAATATTTAACTGATAGGTATACCATCATTGCCAAAGAAGATACTGCTCAGGCTATTGCCAAACTTCCTGCAGGCGAGCGCGAGGCTAAGGTTAAAGCTTATTTAACACCAAAAGTTGAGGTGAGCAATACTGGAGGGGTAATCAGCAATCAATATTTAAATGATCCTGATTTCCCTAATCGGTCGTTAAATGCCTCGAATAATACTGTGGGGAACACCTTTTATTTTAACAATAATGCAGCAATAAGCAATGGCTTTGGCGATTTCAAAAAACGTTGGGGTAACAGGCAGCTGGAAGATAACTGGAGACAAAGCACCCGGTCTTCTGCCCAGGAAACCAATCAGGTTTTGGCAGGTGGGAATGTTGCTACCGGAATAACGCCCGCAAATGGAGAAACGAATCAAACGGCTGTAGACCAAACCACATTAGAAAAACAGTTTTTAGATGGTTTGCCAATCACTCCAGCGCTATTGGCTACCTCCGATCAAAAAATCATTGATGCTTATTTTGAGATTGCAAGCTTCTATCAACAAGAGCTAAACGACAAAGCAGAAGCAAATAAGATTTACCTGGAACTGATTAAAAGATATCCGGATAATAACCATTTAGTTGCCATTTACTACAGTTTACATCTAAATTACAAGGGTGTTGATGAAGTAAAATCAGATCAGTACAAACAATTGGTGCTTACTAAGTTCCCTGAATCTAATTTTGCAAAGAATATCTTAGATCCATCGTACTCAGCCAAACAAACGGAAATGGAGAACATTGCCATTAACAATTACAATGTGGCCTTTAATGCCTATGCGAATAAAGATTATGCAAATGTGGTAAAACAGGCTGATGATAACATTACTGCTTTTCCCAATAACGATCTGGCACCGCAATACGCCTATTTGAAAGCAATTGCAATTGGCCGTACAGCAAAAGTTGATCCCTTGCTTACTGAATTTAATTTGATTACCACACTTTATCCAAACGATAAAATTATTACGCCTTTGGTGCGCGATCATTTAAAATATATTGAAGCGAACCTTGAGGAATTTAAACAGAGGCCGCTTGCCCTAATCGATTTTGATGCTAATGCGCCACGCTTTGTGAGTCAGGCTACACCAATTGCCGTTCCGACAAAACCTTTAGTAACTGATAATGCCACTGTTAAAACAGCAGAACCTGCCACTGTATCTAAACCTGTTGAGGTTAAACCGGCCGACCCTACCAAACCAGCCAGTATTTTTAGTGCAGCTAAATCAGAAGAGTATTATTATGTGATCGACGTTGCCGACGCAACTTTAACCTTAAGTTCATCACGTTTTGGAATAGGTCAGTTTAACCGTGGCAATTACCCCGATAATGATTTGGAACATAAATTGGTAGAGTTAGATAATGATCAGCTGATTTACATTACGAGTTTTATCGATCTTGAAGACGCCAAAATTTACGAATCAAGCATTACAGGTCAGTTAAAGAACATTATGAAAGTTCCAACCAACCTATATAAGAGCTTTATCATCAGCAAAGAAAACTTCGAAAAGCTAACAGACCGATCGCGCATTAACGAGTATCTTGAGTTTTTAAAAGACAATTATAAATAAGTCTAGAATATTCTAAGCTTGAGGCTAAAATCGATTCTGTAAAAAATTAATAAATTTGCATCCAAATCTCCTATCCTGGCGATAAATTGAAAAATAACAACACAAAATGAATAAGTCCCTTTCTGCACAAGAAACAAAAAGATATAGTTTAGTCATCTGGAAAATACTGATCGGGGGAATTGCCCTGTTTGCCATTTTTATTTCGATGATCGGCTTGGGCCTTTTCGGTGCGCTCCCTTCTTTCAGAGATATTGAACACCCAAAAAGCAACCAGGCCTCAGAAATTATTGCGGAGGATGGCCGACCATTAGGCACTTATTTTGTTCAAAACAGATCGAACGTTACTTATAAAGATATTTCTGAAAACGTAATTAACGGGCTAATTGCCACAGAAGATACCCGCTTTAAAGAACATTCAGGCATAGATTTTAAACGTACCTTCACCATTATCGGTTATAATTTAATCGGTAAAAAACAAGGAGCAAGTACCATTACACAGCAATTAGCTAAAAATCTTTTTCCAAGAGAATCCAACCTAAATTTTTTCTCCCTGGTGTTAACCAAGTTTAAAGAGTGGATTGTTGCCGTTAAACTAGAGCGCAACTATACCAAAGAGGAAATTATTACCATGTATTTAAACACGGTCGATTTTGGTAACCAGGCTTATGGCATAAAATCGGCAGCCAGGGTTTATTTCAATACCACGCCCGACAAATTAACCTTAACACAGGCGGCAACCTTAGTGGGCATGCAAAAAGGAATTACCATGTACTCGCCAACACGCCACCCCGAACGATCAAGAGACCGCAGAAATACCGTAATGGCCATGATGGTTAAATCTGAGCTTCTTACCCAGCAAGAATTTGACGAGCAAAAAGAGAAACCTTTAAACCTGCATTTTAATGCGGCAACGGTTAACGATGGTATTGCACCATATTTCCGCTCGGTATTGAAAAATGATATCAAAACCATTTTTCAGGAGCAATCCATTACAAAACCCGACGGAACACCTTACGATTTAGACCGCGATGGTTTGAAAATTTATACCACATTGAATTATGATATGCAGGTATATGCCGAAGAAGCGCAAAAAGAATACATGAAGGTGCTACAGGCACAGTTTATCGCCAGCTGGAAAGGTAGAAATCCATTTAAAGATAAAACTTTACAGATTGAACAGGGAATTAAAAGATCAGACCGTTACAAGTCGTTAAAACTGGAAGGTAAATCGGACGATGAAATTAAAGATGATTTTAACACCAAAACAGAAATGACCATTTTTACCTGGAAAGGTAATATTGATACAGTGATGAAACCGATTGACTCCGTTCGTTACTACAAAATGTTGTTGCGTAATGCCATGATGACCATGGATCCGACCAATGGACATGTGAAAGCATGGGTTGGGGGGATTAATTACGAACATTTTAAATACGATCAGGTTAAAATGGGGACCAGACAAGTGGGTTCGACAGCAAAACCGTTCACCTACGCCGTAGCAATTGAAAATGGTTATTCTCCTTGTTACACTGTACCAAATGTACCAGTAACGATAGATGGTTATGGAGAACCATGGACACCTAGAAATTCGGGTAAACCACTACCGGGCAGCATTACTTTACAAAAAGCCCTGGCTTATTCGCAAAACTTTGTTACCGCTTATTTAATGAAACAGGTTGGTCCTGTGGCCGTATCTACATTAGCTACTAAAATGGGCATTCCTAATGTCCCGGCATTTCCATCTATTTGTTTAGGGACATTCGATTCGTCAATTTTTAATATGGTAGGCGCTTATGGCGCTTTCGCAAACAAAGGAACCTATACCAAGCCGATTTATTTACTAAGAATTGAAGATAAAAATGGCGTAGTACTGTTTTCTCAAAAGGAAATACCAAAACCGATCATGAGTGAGGAAGTTGCTTATGTAATGACCAGAATGTTAAAAGGTGTAGTAACCAACGGAACAGGGTCGAGGCTGAATTATAAATACAAAGTAAACGCACCTATCGGAGCTAAAACGGGTACTACCCAAAATAATTCAGATGGTTGGTTTATGGCCATTACTCCTCAATTGGTAACAGGTATCTGGACTGGCTGCGAAGATAGGGCATTTCACTTTATCAGCACTAACCAGGGAGAAGGTGCCAATACAGCTTTGCCAATTTTTGCAGGTTTTATAAAGCGGGTATATGCCAATCCAGCACTCAAAATTAGCCATGCTGATTTTGAGGCGCCAAAATCTGGGGTTTCCATTACTTTTGATTGTAACCAATACCAACAACAAGAAGAAGGGGCAACAGAATTAGATGAAAAACTTGGTTTTTAGACACTATTTACAACCAAAAGTTTTCTCCTAAATTTTAGGAGATAAACATTAAATTTGTAATAGAAAATTGAAATATATGAGAGTTACACTGGAAATAGCAGATTTTGATGAGATGAAAAAACTCCTTTCTTTGTTTCAGTCCATGAAATTAGAGAGCATTAAAATTATTTCTCCTAAGAATGAGGCTAAGCCGAATATCTTGAAAGGGAACAAAACAATCAATCCAAAAGATCTTTTTGGCATTTGGAAAGATGCACCAAAAAACATAGAAGACATAAGAACTAAGGCCTGGGACCGTAAATAACAGTGATGGTTTTGTGCGATACTAATGTTCTAATTCATGCATTTAATGGCAATACGACTACCATCGAAGCTTTGGAAGAAATAGGCTTTGCAAATATTGTACTTTCATCAATTACAACGATGGAGCTATTGCAAGGCATGGGAAATAAAGCTGAGCTAGCACAGATGAAGAAAAAGATTAAGTATTACGACATTATTCATTTTGATAGCCATATATCGCAGAAATCTATAGAACCTATCGAAGGTTTTAAGTTAAGTCATCATCTTCAAATTCCAGATGCAATTATTGGAGCAACCGCAATTGTTAACTAAATAGAATTGTTTACCTACAACAAAAAAGACTTCGATTTTATGCCTAATATTACACTCTATTAAAATCACTTAATTTTGCTCCATTAATTCTCCATGAGCAGTTTCGACCATAAAACAGCATTAACCGCTATTCCGCATAAACCCGGTGTTTACCAATATTGGGACGCTGATGGAAAGCTCATGTATATTGGAAAGGCAAAAGACCTGCGCAACCGTGTGGGTTCTTATTTCAATAGCGACAGGAATCAGTTTAATGGCAAAACAAGGGTACTCGTTTCCAAAATCCGTAAAATTACATTCACTATTGTTGATACCGAGATTGATGCCTGGTTACTCGAAAATAGCTTAATTAAAAAACATCAGCCAAAATTTAACATCAACCTAAAGGACGACAAAACCTATCCCTGGATAATTGTTAAAAACGAAAATTATCCCCGTATTTACTGGACAAGGAAAGTGATTAAAGATGGTTCTACCTATTTTGGCCCCTATGGTTCGATAGGCATGATGCATACTATTTTGGATTTGATCAAAGAAACGTATCCCCTACGTACCTGCAGCTTACCTTTAACAGAAAAAAATATCGCTGAAGGGAAATTTAAAGTTTGCCTGGAATATCAAATTGGCAACTGTAAGGGTCCTTGTCAGAATTACCAGACCGAAACCGACTACGATAAAAACATAGGTGAGATCAAAGAAATTCTGAATGGTAAAATCGGGAATGTAATCCGGGATGTTAAAGGAATTATCAAATCGGCATCAGAAAACCTGAACTTCGAACTGGCGCATCAATATGCAAGAAGATTAGAGGTACTGGAGAAATACCAGAGTAAATCTACTGTGGTAAATAGCGCCATTACCAATGTTGATGTGGTGAGTATTGCATCGGACGAACGTTATGCTTTTGTAAATTACCTGAAGGTGATGAACGGAACCATTATCCAGACGCAGACCATTGAGGTTAAAAAGCAACTGGATGAGAGTGATGATGAGATTTTAACATTGGCGATGTTAGAATTCAGAACGAAGTTCAGCAGTGCCTCCAAAGAAATTATTGTTCCTTTTGAGCCGTCGTTAGAAGATGAAAGTTTAAAATTTACGGTACCTAAGCTCGGCGAGAAGAAAAAGCTATTAGAGCTTTCGCAAAAGAATGTATTGTTCTTCAAAAAAGAGAAACTTAATCAATACGAAAAATTAAATCCCGATTTACGCACCGATCGTATTTTATCTACGATGCAGAAAGATCTGCGCTTAACGCAGCTTCCAAAACATATAGAATGTTTCGATAACTCCAACTTTCAGGGGAAATATCCGGTTTCGGCAATCGTTGTTTTTAAAGATGCAAAACCATCAAAAAAAGACTACCGCCATTTTAATGTGAAAACGGTAGAGGGCCCTAACGATTTCGCGACAATGGAAGAAGCCGTTTTCCGTCGCTACAGGCGCATGTTAGACGAAAACCAGACTTTGCCTCAGCTCATCATCATTGATGGCGGTAAAGGGCAGCTTTCATCTGCCCTGAAGAGTTTAAAGTTATTGGGCATAGAAAACAAAGTTACCGTAATTGGTATTGCCAAGCGTTTGGAAGAATTGTTCTATCCTGGCGATTCCTATCCATTATATCTGGATAAAAAATCGGAAACCTTAAAAGTGATCCAGCAGCTACGTGATGAGGCCCACCGCTTTGGGATTACCTTCCACCGTAAAAAACGCGATCAAGGGACGCTTAAAACAGAACTGGAGCAGATTGAAGGTATCGGCAAAACTACCGCGGATAAACTGCTAACCCATTTTAAATCGGTTAAAAAAATTAAGGAGGCTACCGAAAAAGAACTGGCAGAAGTGCTGAATAAAAAACAGATGATTACCCTTCAGGCTTATTTTAACCAGGAATAGCTATTTCAAGCCAGATTCTCTTTGAAGAGGAATTAAGATTTCTCCTCCGAAGGAGTTCCTTTGGAACACTACGATCAAAATGACAATATAATTGTGTAGTCAGATGTTACCATCTGACTATATCTAAAATCATTGATCAAAAATCGGCATCATCTAGTGTAAGATGGTAACATCTGACACCACAAACATCACGAATAAGCCAAAGATTTCTCCATTCCGCTGCGCTCCAGTCGAAATGACGACCAATTTATAACCTGCCATAGCTAGCTAGTAAGATGCCTCACTCCACCTTTCTTACTAGTGCTTCTGTTTGCAATGACAATATGACGTTAACAAAAAAGGCTCCGATTTGTTATCGAAGCCTTTTAATAAAGTTAGTATTCCCAAAGACCTTGTTCGTAATCAAGAACAGATTTTTTAATCCTCTCTGATTCGTACAGCCTTTCTCTAGGATCGGTAATAATATCTCTGATCTTATTGTCGCCAGGATTTGATTCTTTTACAATATAGCTACTGAATAAGCGACGGATAAAGAAATCATCGAAACTCAATGAAGAAGCATCGTTATTGGTATTAATCAAACGTTTCTTTGTTAAAATCTCCCTCGCCTCCGGATAGTACACCCAAAATACCGGTTGCCATTGTTTAGAAACCTCGTTGTATTTTAATGGTGCAATACCTACAATCCGCGGTTCGAAAACAGAACGTTTGGTATCGAAAATCCAGTCTTCTTTAATTCTGAATTTCAAGAATAACTCTGGATTAAAATCATTAACTACAGTAGTAACTGTTCCGGTTTTGTTATTCGAAACCTCTGCTGTTCCTAAAGCCGATTTGGAAGCAGAATCTGCCGACATTGGATTAAGAAAAGCATCATCTTCGTTCAACGCACTATCAATTGGTGAATACGCTGTTAGTTCGTCTTTCTTAATTGCGGCAATCAATACATCAATTAGTCGGGATTTAGGAGATTTTAAGGCCGAGTTAACCGTATCACGTAAGTCAATTTCTCTCCAGATCCGTTTTGCATAAAAAACATCCTCTTCTCTCACATCAGCCAAAGGAACCATTTCAGTACTGTCAATATCCTTACGGGCATAGAAACCATCTTTAGGTGGTACCTTGAGTTTCTTTTTAGCTGTTTTAACAGGGGTTTTCGCTGTATCTGCTACTGGAGGTGCAGCAACAACGGGTTCAGCTTTTTTTGGCGCTAACTTGGTTGGCCTTTTTTGTGCAAAAGCAAACGAGGTTAACAAAACTAAAATAGCAATACTTAAAATCCTTTTCATCTTCTTCTTATTTTACACTAAACGCTAATGAAGGCAAAATTCTCTGACGACCATCTGGCCCTACAGAAACAATATCTTCAAAAAACACCCTTGTACCAGGCGTAATTGAGTTTATTGCACCCTTAACTGCGCCTGCGAAACTTCCACCACTACCTGCAATGGTAACAGCATCAGAACGAGGTTTGATAATTGTTAACTTATAACGTTGTATTTTAAATTTAACATCGAAAGGAAAATCATCCAGATCTGCTTCAATTTCAGTTTCGCTTTTTAACTGTACTGAAGCTACATCACCTCCAGCGCGACCACCAACCTTAGCTACAGGAGCTGGAATTGCTTTAACCCTGAATTTTTGTGAGCCTAAGCTAACCGTTTTACCAGCATTATTTGCCGATACATTAATGGAAACTTCCTGACCAACCATGCTTCCCGGAACGTTAACATTATAGTTTCCGTTAGCACCAGACATTGAACCTCCTGAAATAGAAGCACGAACACTTTCTAACGGAAAGCCTGCTGCCGATACTGTAAATGGATTAGCAATACCTGCATAAATTACATTCAGTTTTGTTGAAGAAACAGATGCCGATGGTTTCGCTACCTGATAAGTTTGTGGTTGCGTTTTGTATTCCTTTACTTGGCCATCAGTTTGGCGAACACGTACAGTACCTACCCAGGTAAACTGACCAACACTACCCGTACCACCAGTATAAATTCCTTTACCATCTTTAACGGATAATTTATTTCCGTTAACGGTAATATCAGGACTTGATCTTGAATCACTGGCTGTTAAAAATACTTCAGCAGTATAAGGTTGTCCTTGAATTACGTAAGAAGTTGGTGCTACAGCAACTGCTGCAAACTGATCTAAGTTAACCTGTGCTTTATCCATGTTTCCGAACAACTTTTTAACTACCTCTGCTTCAGCATTTTTGGTATCTGTTTGCAGTTTGGTTAAAATAGTCATTGCAGCAGTTAGTGGTGTTCCCTCACCGAAATATGTTTCCTGCCAGTTTCCTTTTCTTTTTCTTGCAGGATCTTTAGCTTCGAGAGAGAATGAAACATTTGCTCTATCAGCTGGGTCTAACAAAGAGATTAATTTTTCGCGCGTGGCATTGATTCTCTTTTTCAACTCATCTGCTTTCTTTTGATTGATCATGATATTCTGTGCAATATCCTGATTTGATCTATTTACTAAATCGTCAGTTTCTGGATCAATTCCATCACCTGCCTGGGTAAATTCTTTTTTAATGCTTTCAATATAATTATTCAAATCATCAGCGGCCTTCTGTGCCTGTTTTGCCTTCTCGTAAATTGGCTGTGCACGGGCTGGCTCTTCTTTCAACTTCGAATTTTCGAATGCAGAAAACAACTGATTAATACTTGTATTTACATTGTTTTTAGAAGTATCCAAACTATCGTTGATATTTTTGAATGCATCTAAAATGGTATCTGATACGTTTAAGGCGAGCATGGCCAATAATACCAAATACATGATATTGATCATCCGCTGCCTTGTTGTTTCTTTTCCGCCTGCCATGTTTGATGTAGCTTTTCCTTTAAAAATTAAAAACTAAACAAATTATACACGTGGGCCGTTCATAGCCGATAACATATTGCCATAAATTGCATTAAGCGATGATAGGTTTTTAGCCAACTTATTCACCTCTTCTTTAAACTGTTTCGAATCTTCCATCGATTCGTTAAAGTTTTGCATGGTTAATGATAAGTTTGAATAGAATTTATTCATCGATTTTAGATGCGCACTGGAATCTTGTAATTCTAATTCATATACTGCATTTAAAGCTGATAAATTTTTAGCTAAATTGTTAACCTGATCGTGGTAAGCCTGAGAATCTACCGTGCTCTCGCCCATTGCTTTCAAATTAGCGGTAGCCTTATCGAAAGATGCACTCAGGTTATCGAAACCAGCTGAAGCTGTCTTAATTTTGCCGGTAAACTCGTTGGTTGCAGTAGATGCATCTGCAACATTAGAAATCGTTGCTACTTTATCACCAAACGTGCGTAAACCTGTTCCTA
>Ga0307414_10001359_pt1 | contig 12670 bp, 8 predicted proteins | sample DK1Ometagenome_FD_203804 | JGI IMG/M metagenome (GOLD analysis project Ga0307414, IMG submission 203804) | Maize rhizosphere microbial communities from greenhouse at UC Davis, California, United States - DK15-O-3 | ecosystem: Host-associated > Plants > Roots > Rhizosphere > Soil | place: USA... | reverse complement strand
GCACAGGCACTACCCAAGACGGGCAGTGGCGGGCTTATCCGCCGCGTCCGCAGTCCCGAGACCGACGCCCTGCGCGCAGCTTTGTCAGCCCAGCCGGTGACCGCGATCCGCGCCGCACGTCGCTGGCTGGCCGACAGCATCGTGACCGGCGACTTGGTCGGCGAGCACTCGGCCGCCGAGCTCCTCGGCGACCTGTACGCAGGTAACACCGAGCTGGAGCGTGCTGCAGCGTGCTACCAATGGGCTGGCCGCACGAAGAAGGTTACCGACCTCGCCGCCGCCGGAGACCGCGTGCTGCCAGCAACACCGGTCGGTTGCGGGCCCTGGTGGCAGCCGTCCAGCAGCCTGGTCGTTCTCGCCGTTCAACATGACCTGCTGGACGACGACACCGCCGGCAGGCTGCTGACCACACTCCTGGACACCGTCGCCCGGGGACGGGCCGGAAAACTGGTCGACAACCCGACCCACAGCCTCCTGCTGCAAGCAACGAAGACCGCCTGCGTGCTCGCGGGCCGCGGCACCTGCAGCGACGCGCAGGCCCTGCTGGACCTGCTCGCCAGCGACGTCGCCAGGGACGAAAATCAATACCAGTACCACGACAAACAGCACGTCCAGGCATGCGAGTCGATCGCCGTCCACCATCCAGAGCTGGCGTGGCCAGCGGTCCAACGGATCTTTGACCTGGCCCAGGTAGGTACCAATGAAGCCCTCCACGCCCTGAACCGCTCACCCGTCCTCGACCTGTTACGCCACCCGGGTTCATCCGACTCGCTGGACCACGCACCCATCGCGTCCGCCCTGACCGCGCACCAACGTCACCTGCTGCTGGGCCGGCTTCAGGCAATAGCAGCCGCCGGCCGCTACGAAGCCGGCGTGACCGTCGCCAGCCTCGGCGGCACCGACCAGGCTGTCGTCGAGCGAGCCACCCAGGCCCGCGACAGGCTGCTCAACCGGTCGGAGCCCGGCGGGCAGGGGTTCGGCTCCGGCGGGCGGATAGTCTCCGACGCCTACCTAGTCACGTTCCTCAGCTCGGCTGAGCAGCAGAAGTGCCTGGACAAGCTGCTGGCGGTTGCAGCGGACCGCCGTGAGGCCGCGGCGAACCGTCAGGACGCCCTCGCCGCAGCAGCGAACCTTGTGCTCCAGTTGGACAACGACATCAAGGCCGATGTCCACATTTCCAGCCGGCCGTTCGCCGAAGGCCACCAGGACGGCAGCTTCCTGGACGCCGAGACCACCAACCCCCATCCCTTGAGCTTCTTGAAGATCAACCTCGGCACGGCCTCGCTCAGAGCAGCCGGCCTTCACCTCGCGCGCTGCAGCGCGGTCACTGAGGACGACCGGATGTGGGTGCGTCAGTGCGCCGTCGACCTGCTTGCCAGCAGCGACGAACGTCTCGTTCACCAGGGGGCCAAGACCCTGTCCAGCCTTGGTGAGGACGTGGTCGGTGATCTCGACGCAGCCCTGCTCAGTACGCATCGGCTGCCGATCGTGCGTCAGCTCGCCGCGATCGTGGCCACCGCCGCCCCGGTCCGGTACGCCAAGACGTTGCAGAACCTCGCGACCGACCCGGATAGCTCTGTGCGGAGATTGCTCGCGGAGCGGCTACACAGAGCCCTGCACGCGGAACCTCAGACCGGCGGCGCCGTGCAGGATCACCAGCGCGGCGCTCGAACCGTCATCATCGGCGTCCTCGACACCCTTCAACACGACCTGCGTCACACCGTGCGGCGAGCGGCAACTGGATGTGCTGGACGTTGAAGTTAGGTTCGGCGCATGAGTCGAGTGATGCCGGAGCCGGAAGCGGCCGACATCCCAGCCGCCTCGTAATGAGCACGCAGCTCGACAGACATTCGCCGCACGGCCGCCGTCCGCGGTCCGCATGTACGCCGCCCGCTCGGCGCGGACCGAGGCTCACACCCTGGCGGCTGCGAGGACGCCTCCTGGCATCGCGTGACGACTACACGAAGGACTCCTGCACAGAAGACGGCGCCCCCCGGCCGGATGTATCCAGGCCGTAGGTGCGGCCGAGCAATAGCGTGCCCAGAGTCGCCGGCCTGTGGGTACCAACTGAATGACTACGCGACCGTTGGTCTGGCACCGTTCGGTGCATATACACGGACGCTCGTCCGCCCGAAGTGAACATCGGCGGGGCCGGCAGGCCTGGTTTCACACCGGCGGCTTAAACGACTTATCGCCTGGCTCAGTGGCGGGTCGTCGTGTGCGACGCTCAGGGCATTGATTTTTGAACGGCACCGACAGCGGAGAGGAGCCCTGTCTTGATCATTGACACGACGTTCGACTTCCGCACCGACACGCCCCCAGGCAACGATCCCGACTCTCACAGCCCGACCCTGCGCCGATACCACCAGCTGCTCTGGAGCAGGCCCCTACCAAGCGGAGTGCTGTTCGAGCTGGACGCGACCACACCCGGCTGCTATTTGCTTCACCGCTCCCCGCTGGGCCAGTTCGAGTTGTCCAGCGATGCTGTCATGGCCTCCTACACCAGACACGTAGCGATGGCGCCAATCATCGCTCAGTTCAGCGAGGAGGAGCACGCAGCGTTTAACACTCTTGGATACACGATCGGCGGCATGATGGTCTTTCGAAGCAATCGGGTCGACCGAAAGATGACCATCAACGGCGCTCGAGGCTTCCTTCCACGAATCGCTGATCGGATGGATCTGACGCTCGAGTCGATCCGCCGGCGCTACCGTGACGAGCCCAGCCCGCTCGCTGCGACCCTTGCCCGCTACGCCAACTTCTTCGCATTGTTCGACGATTTTGAAGGCTACGTCGACTTCTTCCTGTTGCAAGACCTGGTGACCACAGACGGCGCAAAGGTCCGCTTCTTCATGCCGTTCGACGACTTCAAACCACCGGCTAAGCCTCGGGATGCCGAAACCTATCGCGAGTTCCGCCGGTTAAGCATCGAGTTCATCGAGGCACGGAACCGACGCATCGACGTCTTGGTCAACCAGGCCACGTAGGCCGCGCGGCAGCGGGACGCACTTGCCGACCCGGATTTTCAAGATCGTGAGCCGTTCACTCTAAGTTCGCCCCCCGGGTCAAGACCGAATCGGTCACCTCGCACCCAGTGTGGACGCGCACGGACTGGGCTTCTGTAGACCGGGCAACCTTCGCAAACGAGAAGGTCACGGTCTCGAGTCCTTAGTCGCCTGGTGAGCAACTCCAAGGTTTGTGCCAGTACCGATGGCAGGTCGCGTTCGGGTAGCCCCCGGTGAGAGCGGGCCACTGGTGGTTCCGTGATCATCTTCTTTGCGCAGGCAGCACGCGGTGTCGGGCCGACTGTTGATCTTGATGTCGAGTCCCTCACGATCTTGGTCATAGACGCGCGTGGCGAGTCCGTCCGGGCGACCCTTTGACCGCGCGGTTAACCGCATGAGGTCGCCGAATCGGCTATGGTTCACGACCGTTGCACAATGTTGCTCATCGTGCGCAAAGTAACGATGACTAGGCGGGATGCGCTATCGTGGAACGCTTAGCAACCACATGAGACACCCCCAGCGCGGTCTGGGGGTCAAGGGGTTGCGGGTTCAGATCCTGTCAACCGAGATCAGTGGGCTGCTCTCACGCGTACATCCTGCTCGACCGATGAGTTCGGCGGCGCGTGGGAGTCTCATTGTCATGACGTCATACAACCTGGTTATCGCCCTGCCCACCGCCGACCGCTCCAGAGCGTACGCGTTCGCCCAGGAGCTGGGCCTCGAGACGCCGGGCGAGCTGGCGGAGGACGGTGTCCCCGAACCGCTGCGGGTGCAACTCAACGAGCGCGCCTCTGTGATGTATGTCCCGACCGGTGGGTTCGGCTGGATCACGGACGGCCGCGCCACCGCAGAGCCAGGGACCTCGGAGTGCCTACTCAGCCTGCAGGTGGGCACCACCACCGAGGTCGACAACCTGGTCGGGCGGGTCGATGCGGCCGGCGGTCGGGTGGCGTCAGGTCCTGAGCAGAAGGCCTGGGGCTACACCGGATCGTTCACCGACCCTGACGGTCACCTTTGGGAAGCCATCGTCACGGCGATCTGACCGGCGGTCGGATCCGGACCGGTTGGGTGGTCGACGCCCGTGTGCCCCCTGTGTGCTCCCGGCGTGATACGCCCCGGCTCGCAGTGCATCGTCTGCAACCGGCCGGACAGTGGTGGACGTCCACTTCTCAGACAGGAGGAGCCTTCGCAACGAGAAGGTCAGGGGTTCGAGTCCCCTTAGCTCCACTTTGTGATGAGTCGAGACATCGTTCATATCTGAGTCGAGTCATCGTTCATATCGTGTGGCCATCGGCCGGGTGGTTTGTGTTGGTTTCGCCAGTAGCTGCGGTTGGGGTCGATGGCGTGTTCGCTGAGGACTTCACCGGGTGTCTTGGTGGATGACGGTGATGGTGTCGGCGTCGATGAGGATGGTCACCGCTGAGCCTTTGTGGGCGGCGCCGACGCCGAGGTGGTGCATGCGGCCGGCGCGGCGGAGGCTGGTCTTGCCGAGGCGGTCGAGGTGGTCGTTACGGACCTGATAGTGCGGATTGCTGCGCTGAGCGGCTGGGGCGGCTTTGATGGTGGCGAGATGGGCGTTGGCTGGGGTGGCGCCATGGAGCGCAGGATGTGGCCGGTGGTGATCACACCCTGGCCGGTGATGCGGCGGTAGGCGCGGCTGGCGAGCAGGTAGCGGGAGTGGTCATCAAGCCAGTTGATGATCTCCACACCGGTGCTGTCGGCTAGCTGCCAGTGGGTGAAGTCGGATTGCCAGCACTCGTTGGGCTGGTCGGCTTGGAATCGCCGATAGGAGCTTTTGGGCCGCTTCTTCGGTTCCGGGCTGATCAAGCCGGCGCTGGTGAGGATGCGGCGGATTGTGGAAAACGCTGGTGGCCGTAAGCCTTCGTGGGACAGCCGGGCCGCAATCGAGACCGGGCCGTGATCCAGCCCCGCGGCCTGCAGCTCGCACCGCAGCGTGCAGATCCGCTCTCGCAGCGCAGTAGCGACGGCCCGAGAGTTGTTGTGCGGGCGGCGGGACCGGGCTTCCACCGCTTCCCAACCGCCGGTCTGGTAGCGGGTCACCAGGGTGTGCACCCAGCGCCACGACACCTGGTATCGGCGTGCTGTTTCGGCCTTGCTCAGCTGCTGCTGTACCACTGACAAGACGATGACCCGTTCCTTCGACACGGCTCATCGTCGAAGGCCGTGAGATAGGAACGATGTCTCGACTCACCTATGAACGATGTCTTGTACCACGACACCCTTAGCTCCACGAGCTTAATATCGCTTTGACTAGGGCATTTCTTCTGTTGGCAGGCGAGTAGGACTGCCCATGTATTCCTCGTGTGTGCCCCCGGTGTTGCAGTAGTTGAGCTTCTCGGCCCAGGAGCGCCGCATATGAGAAGTCAGGGCTGCTTTCCGCTGCACGGGCACCCTTGAAGCTGTGCAGCCCAGTAGTAATCGAGCGCCAGGGCAGGCCCAGGCCGGCACTAATACCGGGCACCGCTACCTCACCCCCGCGGGAACCCTGGAGGGGCAGTGGCCGTCGCCTCGATGGTGCAGACGGCACTCGCACCGCCGCCAAGACCGCTACGATCGCCGACTCTTACTGGGCGACACGGACGGTTGATCACATCCTGACCGTTATGGAGGCGAGCCGCTCGACCTGGCAGATATGGCATGTCGGGGCCGAAGCACAACGACAGGTCCGCACGACCGGCGTGACAGCAGAACGTGGGAGTGCCTTGGTGGACCTGCTGGTCGATGAGGTGCTCGATCGCCGGCCTGTGGCCCTGGCTGCGCCGCACGACGGCATTGAGGAACCGGAGGTGTTGCGGGTTGAGATCGTCGTGCACTCCTGCCGAACAGATCGGGACGACGATCGAGGACTTAGTCGGCTGGCAAGGAGGACTCGCGGGCTACGAGGCGGCACGGTAGGGGCTCGACGCCGGACTTCGGTGGACCGGCGATTGCGGCGAATAGTCGCTGGGCAGCGGTGCGACCGAGCTGCTGCAGGTTCATGTCGATGGTGGTCAGTGGAGGGCGCGAATTCGTAGCGAGCGCTTCCCAGTTGTCGAAGCCAACCACCGAGACCTGCGACGGCACGGCCACCCCGGCCCTGTCAAGGGTGTCCAGTACCCCGCGGGCGATCTGATCCGACCCCGCGAAGATCGCGTCGATATCGGGGGCTCGCCGGAGAAGCTCGCGGGTGGCGTTGCGGCCCCAGGCCTCCGACCAGGCGCCGAAGAAGACTTGACCCCCCGCTAGTTCGAGGTCAGCCCGCTTGAGCCGGTCGACAGCGCCGCGGGCGCGATCTTGGGCGGCCCCGTAGGTGGCGTCGCCGGAGATGTGGGCTATCCGGGTCCGCCCACAGGTGAGCAGATGATCGATGGCCAGCTCTGCGCCGCCGTAGTGGTCGGTGACTAGCGACAGGTCATCCGGGTCATCGGATGGAGCGTACGCGTACACCACCGGAACACCGAGGTCCTGCCCCAGCGAGGGACGGACGTCGGGACGAGCGCCAACCACGATCAGGCCATCGACCCGGCGCGACAGCAGAGCCCGCAGGTGGTGCTGCTCTCGGATTGCATCGCCACGCGCGTCGCAAAGGAACACCGAGGTCATGTCGGAGCCGAAAGCATCCTCAGCTCCCATCAGGATGGGGATCGAGAATCGACCCTCGAGATCGGAGGTGAGCAGCCCGACCGTGCCGCTGCGTTGCGCGATCAGACTCTGGGCCAACGCGTTCGGCGAGAAAGCGAGCTGATTGGCGGCCTGCATCACCCGCTCGCGGGTGGCCTCGCCGACATCCTTGCGCCCGTTCAGCGCCTTGGAGGCGGTCGACACTGAGACACCGGCGATCCGGGCAACGTCGCGAAGGGTCGCATTGCGCGACGCGTCGCTGATTACTCGCGCTGTCATCTCGCCACTATCGATCGTCGGCATCGTTTGCGATGCCACTGTAATCCAAGCTTGCTTGACATGAGAATCCCGCAAGCCTAAGCTCCGAAAACGATTTCGCAAACCGTTTCGTGACCGCGGTACCCCGGTCACCGGACCAACAAGGGGTGCACTAGAAGTAGAGGAGAACTCAATGAAGAGATGGACCGTGGCGCGCGGGCTGCGCCGCGCGGTTGGTGCGGTGGCGGCGGCCTCGCTGCTGATCGGCTTGGCCGCATGCGGCGGTGACGCCGACCAGCAGCCCGGCGGAGAAGCCACTGTCGCCGCCAATCCTGAGGGAATTGACGACGGCACCAAGCTGACGCTGTGGACTCGGGCGCCGCTGGAGGCGCAGGCCAAGGCGCTCGTGCAGGCTTACAACGCTTCCCACAAGAACCAGGTCGAGCTGACGATCACCCCCAACGACGACTACGTCACCCGGGTCGGGGCGGCTGCGGGCAGCGGCAACCTGCCGGACCTATTTGCCGCCGACATCGTCTACGTCCCCAACTGGACTGAGCAGGGCCTGTTCGCCGACATCACTAGCCGCATCGCCACGTTGCCGAGTGTGGCGGAGATCAACCAGGGACACCTCTCGGCCGGCACGTACCAGGACAAGAAGTACGTGCTGCCGTTCGTGCTCGACCTCTCGGTGATCTTCTACAACAAAGAGCTGTACCAGGAGGCCGGCTTGGATCCCGACAAGGGTCCGACCACCTTGGCCGAGTTCAAGGAGCACGCGTTGGCCATCCAGAAGCTGAACAAGAAGGGCGTGTCCGGCACCTACTTCGGCGGCAACTGCGGTGGCTGCGGCGTCTTCACCTGGTTCCCGATGATCTGGGCCAGCGGCGAGCAGCCCATGAACGAAGACGGCACCGCCTCGAACCTTAACGGTGCCGCCGCTAAGGAGGTGTACGCGATGTGGCGCGAGCTCTACGAGGCCGGCGCGGTGGCGCCCGCCTCCAAGGAGGAGACCGGCGCGACGTGGGTCGGTGACTTCCAGCAGGGCAAGATCGGCGTGATGCCGTACCCGGCGACGTTGCTCGCCACGGCGGATAAGTCGGTCGAGGTCGGCGTCGCGCCCATCCCGGGCCTCAACGGCGGCCAGTCGACCTTCATCGGCGGTGACGGCATCGGCATCTCCAAGGACTCCAAGGTCAGCGACCAGGCCTGGAACTTCCTGTCCTGGCTGATGTCGGAAGACGCCCAGGTCGAGGTGCTGGCCAAGAGCAACAGCCAGGTCTCCCGCAACGACCTGGCGGAGAACAAGTACGCCACCGACCCCCGGGTCAAGATCATCAACCAGGTCGCCGCCGCCCCGGACAGCCACACCCCGGTGGCGCGGAACTTCCAGCAGGCGTTCAACGCGGCGGGCAGCCCATGGGTGACCCTGTTCCGCAATGCCATCTTCGGTGACGGATCCTCGATCGACGCCGACAACCAGGCCATCACCGAGGTCCTCGCACAGTAAGGGACGAATGAATGGCGACACCCGTCGAGCGGCCGACCGCAGTCAGGTCTGCCGCCCGCACCACCGCCGGCCCGGGCCCCGACGGTCAGCGGCGGCGGGCCCCCCGGCTTCGGCTCGCCCGACGGAATCAGGGCTGGCTCTACGCCGCGCCCACCGCCTTGTTCGTGACCGTGTTCTTCCTGATCCCGGTGCTGCTGGTCGCGCAGATGTCGCTGTCGGACTGGGGCCTGTTCGCCGGCAACCGCGGCTTCAACGCGCCGGACAACTACACCGACGCCGTGGGCCAGCGACTGTTCTGGCCGGCGGTGTGGTTCACGGTCAAGTACACGATCATCACGACGATCATCCTGATCGGCGTCGCGCTCGGCCTGGCCATGATGGTCCAAGAGGTCGCTCTGTGGAACTCGTTCCTGCGGACCTCCTTCCTGGTGCCGAGCGCGCTCGGCCTCGCCTCGGCGTCGCTGTTGTTCTACGCCCTATACGCGCCGGAGGGTGGGCCCTTCGCCCGGCTGCTTTCCGACCTGGGCATTGGCGACGGCACGGTGTCTTTCCTGGGCAGTCCGAACGCCGCCCTGTGGTCCACCGTGGCGGTGATCGTGTGGCGGTTCGCCGGTTTTTACATGCTGCTGCTACTAGTTGGCCTGCAGGGCATCTCCAGCGACGTCTACGAGGCCGCCCGCGTCGATGGCGCAAACCGGTGGCAGATCTTCGTTCACGTCACCCTGCCGCTGCTGAAGCCGTCGCTGGCGCTGTGCACCATCTTGTGCATCACCGGCTCGCTGCTGGCATTCGACCAGTTCTACATCCTTACCCGGGGTGGCCCAGACAACAGCACGATCACCATCGTCCTGCTGGTGTACAACATCGCTTTCGGGGGTCGCAACGACCTCGGGGTGGCTGCCGCACTGTCCCTGATCGTCCTGCTCGCCCTGATCGTCATCAACGTCGTCCAGTTCACCGCGCTGCGCGGTAGAGAGGACTGACCCCGTGTCCACCATGTCGCGTCCACTGCTGGCCACCTCTAGCCGGCGCGTCCTGACCGGAGCACTCGCGCTTCTCTTCTTGTTCCCGCTGGTCTGGGCAGCTGTGGCTTCGGTTGCGCCCCAGCCCGGCACGGCCCAGGTCGACGGCTGGGGTCTGGGCAACTACGCCCGTCTCGCGGGCTACCAGGCGGGCCTGACGCAGTACCTGATCAACTCCGTGCTGATCTCCGGCATGACGGTGATCTTCACCTTGGTCGTCTCGCTGCTCGGCGGGTACGCCTTCGCCCTGTTCAATTTCCCGGGCAAGAACCTGTTGTTCCTGGCCACGTTGGCGATCCTGATGGTCCCGTATGCGACCTTGCTGATCCCGCTCTACGTGCTGCTCAACAGCATTGGCTTGCAGAACTCGCTGGTCGGCCTGGCCCTGGTACTCACCATGTTCCAGCTGCCATTCGCTACGTTCATGATGCGCATCTCATTTGAAGCCGTTCCGCGTGAGCTGGCCGAGTCAGCGTACGTCGACGGCTGTGGTACGTTCACGGCCCTGCTGCGGATCCTCGTCCCCGCAGTAAAGCCCGGCTTGATCACCGTGGGCCTGTTCGCGTTCCTAGCCGCCTGGAACGACTTCATCGCCCCGCTGATCCTGATCAACGATTCCGACAAGGTCCCGCTCCCCCTTGCCGTGGCCAACATCCGCGGCCAGGTGATGGGCGTGGTGGACTACGGTGCGACGGAGGCCGGGGTCGTCATCCTGGCACTGCCCTGCGTCGTACTCTTCCTGATCCTGCAGCGGCACTACGTCCGCGGCTTCATGTCCGGCGCACTGAAGGGCTGAGACTGTGAGCTCGAACAGTACCGTCAACGACGTCCGCACCGGCCGACCGGCCGACCCGTCGCGGGGCGTCCTCCGCCCCCTCGGGATTGGCGAGGTGACGATCACCGGCGGCTTCCTTGGCCGGCTTCAGCAGCGCAACCACGACGTCTCGCTGAGCCACATCGAGTACTGGCTGGAGCACGAGGGCTGGCTAGGCAACTTCGATGCCGCCGTCGCAGGGCGCTTGCCGGAGGCGCGGCGCGGCCGGGAGTTCTCCGACACCGAGGTCTACAAGCTGCTGGAGGCCCTGGCCTGGGAGTACGGGCGGACTCTGGACCCGGAGATCAACGACCGGTTCGAGCGGATCGCGGCGCGGGTCGTCGCCGCGCAGGAACCGGACGGATACCTGAACACCAACTTCGGCCGCCCGGGTCAGGCGGCGCGCTACAGCGACCTCGAGTGGGGTCATGAGCTCTACTCCTTCGGACACCTCATCCAAGCCGGGGTCGCCCGGGCCCGGACGAAAGGTGAGGACGACTTTGTCCGCGCCGTCTGCCGGGCCGCCGACCACGTCTGCGTCACGTTCGGACAGGAGGGGATCCAGTCCGTGTGCGGCCACCCGGAGATCGAGCCGGCCCTGGCCGAGCTGTACCGGGTGACCGGGGAGAGCCGCTACCTAGAGCAGGCCCGGCTGTTCGTTGAGCGGCGCGGGCACCAGACGCTTGCAGACATCCAGTACGGGCGCTCCTACTTCCAGGACGATGTCCCCATCCGCGAGGCCGAGGTGCTGCGCGGTCACGCGGTGCGGGCCACCTACCTGTCGGCCGGCGCGACGGACGTGGCGGTCGAGACGGACGACGAGGGCCTGCTGCAGGCGCTCCGTCGCCAGTGGAATGCCACGATCGCCCGCCGGACGTACATCACTGGAGGCATGGGGTCCCGGCACCAGGACGAGGGATTCGGCGAGGACTTCGTGCTGCCGGCTGACCGCGCCTACTCCGAGACCTGTGCCGGGGTCGGGTCGATCATGTTCAGCTGGCGCCTGCTGCTGGCCAGTGGGGACGCCAGTCACGCCGACCTCATCGAGCGGACCCTCTACAACGTGATCGCGACCTCGCCGTCGCGGGACGGCAAGCGATTCTTCTACGTCAACACGCTGCACCTGCGCGAGCTCGGCGCCGAGCCCGACGCCGAACGAGCGGTCGGCCGGGCGGAGTCGACCCTGCGCGCGCCATGGTTCGGCGTCTCCTGCTGCCCGACCAACCTGGCCCGCACCTTCGCCAGCCTGGACGCGTACGTCGCCTCCGTCGACACGACGGGTGTGCAGCTGCACCAGTTGATCCCTGTTGTCGTCCGCACCCAGCTGCCGGACGGGCGGAAGGTTGCCTTGGAAGTGAAGACCGACTACCCCCGCGACGGTCGGCTCGTCGTGCAAATCGGCGGCGAGAGCGTCGGGGCGTGGACGTTGTCGGTGCGCGTCCCGAACTGGGCGAACGGAGCGGGCGGCGTCACCGTGGACGGATCCGCAGACAGTGTGGACTCTGACGGCTACGTCCGGATCTCCCGGGACTTCCAGCCCGGTGACACCGTCGATGTCACGTTTCCGATGGAGCCGCGGTTCACCGTCGCCGATCCTCGGGTGGACGCGGTCCGGGGCTGCGTCGCCGTGGAACGTGGCCCTGAGGTCTTCTGCCTGGAGTCGGTCGACACGCCGGGGAACGTGCACGTGGATCTCGTCCGGGTGGACGACTCCGTCGCGCCCCGCGAGGAGGACGGCGCGGTCCTGGTTCGCGTCCGGCCACTAATGCCGCCGAACTCAGAGTTGGCCTGGCCGTACGCCGGGCGCCGGGCGGGAGCGGACGGCGACGGTGCGGACGACGGCGAGGCCCAGGAGGTGGCGCTTCGGCCGTACCACGCGTGGGGCAACCGCGGCCCGACCACGATGCGCATCTGGCTGCCGACCGATGGGACATGAGATGCGACACGCCAGGCTACTGTCCCTGGGCAGCCTCGACGGGGCCCCACAACCAGGCCGACGGGAGAGGCCATCGGCACCGAAGGGTGGCACGGCTCCGGCATGGGCTTCCCTTGCTCCGCCGAGGCGAGCCGGACCGGCGGCGCCAGGGTCGCACGAGATGCCGGAATAGGTTCCCCGGCGAAGTGTTCGGCTGGAGCAGCACCGTTGGGGCACGCTCAGGCCAAAAAGCGGGAGTCGGGTGTCGGCCACGAGGGGGAAGCCAGGCCTCCATCATGTGCCCCATGTGTGCCCCCAGGATGCAACCAAGGCGCCCCTGCTGTTCCAACATGCATGTCAATCACGCGATGCTCGCGCCTAATTAGCTGGACGCGATGCCTTCGCAACGAGAAGGTCAGGGGTTCGAGTCCCCTTAGCTCCACCGTCCATGACCGGGCTCTAACAAGGTGCGATACGACAACCACTCGCGAATCTGCGACGTGGTCATTCGGACTCCACCACGTC
>Ga0307414_10001358_pt1 | contig 12671 bp, 13 predicted proteins | sample DK1Ometagenome_FD_203804 | JGI IMG/M metagenome (GOLD analysis project Ga0307414, IMG submission 203804) | Maize rhizosphere microbial communities from greenhouse at UC Davis, California, United States - DK15-O-3 | ecosystem: Host-associated > Plants > Roots > Rhizosphere > Soil | place: USA... | reverse complement strand
GTTTTTCCGCTGCCCAGAAATCCGCTGAGCACGGTTACGGGTAATAGTTTCTTTTCCATAATGCAATTAAGTTGCAAATATATTTCAATTAATATTACAAATGCAACATAATTGCTTTTATATTTGTGAATATTATTTTTATATGCCTCAAAAACTTATTAAAAAGATGATTCTTAAACCAAAAAAACTTGATCAGCTGGGGATTACCGCCTCCCTGGCATGTGCTCTGCACTGCGCCGCCCTTCCTTTTCTGCTCACCAGCCTGCCACTGTTAGGGCTGGGTTTTCTGGCAAACAGCTGGGTAGAAGTCAGCATGATCTGTGTTTCCGTACTTCTGGGCTTCTATTCTTTGCTGACCTCTTACCCAGCTCATAAACGAATAGCGCCCTTACTTGTGCTGCTCATTGGCTTCATCCTGATCGGAAGCGGGCATTATCTAATTGAAGACCTTGAAGGTTTATTGATCCCTTTGGGCGGCTTCAGCATTGCCGGAGCACATTTTCTAAACTGGAAGTACAGTAAATCTTGCTGCGTTTAACTAATTTTACACCCATAAGACATGAAAAGAAAAGTGCTATTTGGTATTCTGCTGTTATTCATCAGCCTGGTAAACCCCGGGTGCAAACATGATACTCCGGATGCAAAAAAAATGTATCTTAAATATTTACACAGCCGCGTCAAAAAATAATAAAGCATGATCTCAGTTAAATCAGTTTCACATGAATATCCTTCCGGCTACCACATCAATTTTAAAGACTGGATGGTAAAAGACGGAGAACAGTGGTTGCTACTCGGTGCATCGGGGAGCGGAAAAACCACCCTGCTACACATTCTAACCGGAATACTGAAACCCAGCCATGGACAGGTGACCATGGATGCCACGTCCGTATACGATCTGTCGCCTAAGGAGCTTGACCAGTTCAGAGGCCGCAATATCGGGATCATTTTCCAGCGCCCTCACCTGATTAAAAGTCTAAGTATTTCAGAGAACCTGCTAATGGCACAAAGCTTTGCTAAATTACCGGAAAACGAGGACAGGGTGAACGAAGTATTAAATTCTCTCGGCATAGCAGACAAGAAAAATGCTTATCAAAAGGAATTGAGCCAGGGACAATTGCAACGGGTATCTATTGCCAGAGCAGTTATCAACAAACCGGCATTGCTCATTGCCGATGAGCCTACTTCAAGTCTTGACGATAAAAATGCGTCCGCTGTACTTGAACTTTTACTGGAACAGTCCGGTCTGAATCATGCTACATTAATTGTGGCTACTCACGATAAGCGGATCAAAGACGCGTTCACAAACACTTATGAGCTATGAGTCCGTTAAAGATCAGCTGGAAAAACCTGGTATCGAAACCATTGTCCTCGGCGCTGAATATATTATTGATTGCTTTTGGGTCGGGTATATTAACAATGCTTCTGCTGGCGTCTGCGCAGATCAGCGAGAAGCTGGAAAATAACTCGAAAGACATTGATCTTGTCGTGGGTGCAAAAGGCAGTCCGCTGCAACTGATCCTCAGCAGCATTTATTACATTGATTTTCCAACTGGCAATATACCTTTAAAAGAGGCAATGGAGCTGGCGCATAGTCCTTTTGTAAAAAGAGCAGTACCATTGGCGCTCGGAGATAATTACAATGGTGTCCGCATAGTGGGTACAGATAGTAATTTTGTCTCCCTTTATAAACTGGAGGTTGGCGAAGGAGAAATATGGCACGCTGATTTTGAGACTGTTATAGGTTTCAATGTAGCATTGGCGCAGCACCTGAAAATTGGCGATACTTTTTATGGCGCACACGGACTTACAGGAAATTCTGATGTACATAAAGCGCATCAATATGTTGTTAAGGGAATTTTACAGCAACAGGGCAATGTGACCGACAACCTGATCCTGACCAATGTAGGCAGCGTATGGAAGATGCACAACGATCATGAGGAATCAGACGTCCATCATGAAGAGCCTAAAGAGCTAACCTCATTGCTCATCCAGTATCGATCGCCTATGTCTGTAGCCATGTTTCCGCGAATGGTCAATGAAACTACCAATATGCAGGCAGCGTCGCCTGCACAGGAAAGCACCAGACTATTCTCTTTAATCGGTGTCGGAATAGACACATTACAATGGTTTGCGGTACTGATCATGCTGATCGCGGCGATCAGTGTGTTTGTAAATCTATACAATTCACTGAAAGAACGCAGCTACGATCTGGCCATCATGCGTACCCTCGGCGCTTCGAGAAACCAGCTTTTTTTCATCGTGATCAGTGAAGGCATCATGCTTACCCTGGCAGGCACTCTGACAGGAATGGCACTGGGACACCTTGCAATACAGCTGATAGGAAGTTACCAGGAGAGCAGCCAGGCCAGAATGACCGGAATAGTTTTACTGTCTGATGAACTATACCTATTTGTTGCTGGCTTAGGTATTGGTATATTTGCAGCAGTAATACCTGCTATACAGGCATACCGGTCGAACATTTCTAAAATACTCTCTCAGAACTAATGGATTACCAGCCTCACTGTGTTGTTCAGCAAAGAGGCATAAAAATATAATAATGAAGAAGATACTATTTGCATTACTGCTCCTTACGGGTTTAACTGCCAAAGCACAGCACAATCCCGATGACCAGATTATGTCTGACAACTGGGACATCGTTGGCGGCGTAGATTTTAAGATTGTAAAGGATACGGAAATGCTGGCTGTATTTACTGATAAGATCAAGAAATATGCGGGCAAGCCTTTTGAACTGGAAGGCTATATAGTGTCCATTAAGGATGGTATGAAACAAACTAAGTTCATGCTGTCTACCTTGCCCATCAACCAGTGTTTTTATTGCGGGAAAAACGGTGTGCCGGTTATGGTCATGGTAGAAATGACGGAGCCTATAAAATTCACCTATGCTACCATAGTAGTTAAAGGAACATTGAAATTGAACTCAGGCAACGCGATGGACAACCCTCCTATTGTTTTAACCGCTGCGAAATCGATATAAGCAATGATAGATCCTGTTAATATATTAAAAGACCATGACCTCAAACACACCAAACAAAGGGTACGTGTACTGGAAGAGATTGCATTGGATAAGTCGGCTATTTCTCAGCCAGAGCTGGAAAAGAAATTGGGAAAGGAAATAGACCGGGTAACCCTTTACAGAATCCTAAATATTTATGAAGATAAGGGAATCCTTCACCGGATTATGGATATGAACGGCACAGCGAATTATGCCATTTGTTCGGGTTCCTGTTCGGAACATCATCATCATGATGAGCACGTACATTTTAATTGTACCAATTGTCTGAAGATCTATTGTCTTTCGGTAACCATACCGAAAATTAAAATGCCGGCGGGATTCAAAGCAAATGCCGTAAGCGCAACCGCCTACGGCATCTGTGAAAATTGTAATGTTATTTAGTGACCGGAATGACCATCAGCACCGTGCGCATGGCCATGGCTCAATTCATCAGGAGTAGCCTCACGTACAGTTAAGATCTTACCTGCAAAGATCAGGTTCTTACCGGCCATAGGGTGGTTTAGATCTACTGATACCGTTTCATCACCTACAGCAGTAACGCCAGCCCTGAAGTGATTGCCCTGGTTATCCTGCAGTGGGATCACATCGCCAACGGCAGGCAGGTCAACATCTTTAAACATATCTTTCGGAAGATCAGCAAAAGCACCCGGATCTATTTCTCCGTAGCCATCAGCCGCTGAAAGCTCAAAGCTATATTCATCACCTACATTTAAACCGTTTAAATGTTCTTCAAATTTTGGCAACATCATTCCTGTACCATAAAGAAATACGAGTGCATTCTGCTCATCTGCTTTCTCTACAAAGACTTGTTGTCCCTCTTCATTAGTCGTATGCAATTCGTACGTTAATGATACTACGTTATTGGGTTTAATACTCATTGTGATGTTATTTAATTATAAACTGTAATGCTTCCTCAACCGTAGTTACGGGCAACTGGCACGTTTTATTTCGGCAAATATAGATTTTTGTTTCAATGCTTCGCTTATCTTTTAACAATGGAAGCTGAGAATTTGTTCCGCCCAACACCACTTTATTTGGTATGTAATGTTTGTTGAGTTCCTTTTTAATCTCCCGGGTATCTGCTCCGGTTATTGCTATTTCATTTGTACCCGCTACTTCATTCAGCAACTGAATAGCCCAGTTGGAATAAGCCGAACCGTAAGCTTTTATTTGAGGATGAACGGCGGCCAGCATTGCCGCCGCTTTATCCGTATACCTTTGTTCATCAAACAACAAACCCAGTTTCTGTAAATTTTGTGCCATCGCAGAATTTGAAGAAGGAATTACATTGTCCATGATTTCATGCTTCCGCGCAATCAAAGCTTCCCCACCGGCTGTGGTATAGAACAGTATTGGGCTGTCTTTATCTTCAAAATTCCGCAGCACATAATCTGTGAGTCCTTTGGCTTCCTGCAGCCAACGTTCATCAAAATCTGACTGATATAACGCAATCAAGGCATCAACAAAAAAAGCATAATCGTCCAGAAACCCCGAAATGGTTGCTTTTCCGTTCTTAAAGTTTCGGAACAGCCCGCCATCAGCAGTCCGCAGATTCGCTAAAATAAACTCAGCTGCTTTTTTGGCCAAAGCATAATAATGCGGATCATTGAAGATCTCTGCGCTTTCAGCGAGTCCTTTTATGGCCATTGCATTCCACGCTGTAAGGCATTTATCGTCCAAACCGGGTCTGATCCGCTTGCTGCGCTCCGCCAGCAATTTAGCTTTAGCCGTTCTGATCTTTTGCTGAAACTCTATGATTTGAAGTCCTTTAACCTCTGCGTACTCTTCCTCAGTAAACTTCCTCAGCAAAATATTGGTTTCTTCTTCTTCCCAGTTCCCTTCCTCTGTAACCTGAAAATAATCTCTCAGTAAATGTGCATCATCGCCAAGTACTGCGTCAAACTCTTCCTGGCTCCAGACGTAGAATTTTCCTTCCACACCTTCACTGTCCGCATCAAGCGCAGAATAAAACAAACCTTCAGGCGAGGTCATTTCCCGCTCCAGCCATGCGATAGTTTCGGTTACAATCTCTTTAAAGACCAGCGAATGTGAGTATTGATAAGCCTCGGCATATAAACTGATGAGTTGCCCGTTGTCGTACAGCATTTTCTCAAAGTGCGGCACATGCCAGCTGCCATCTACCGAGTACCGGGCGAAACCACCACCTACCTGGTCATAGATACCCCCCATCGCCATTTTCTCCAGGGTCATCAGTGCTGAGACATGTGTTGCATCATCTTCCATAAGGTGACTGTACCGTAACATGAACTGCCAATTGTTGGGCAGCGGAAACTTAGGGGCACGGTTATACCCTCCTTCTGCCATATCAAAATAGCGTTTCCAGGGTCCGGTAATTTCGGTTAAATGCGTTTTATTGTATTCACTGACCTGCACATTAGGTATGATCTTTTCGGCATTGCGGATGCCATCTGTCAGACGGTCTGCATATTGCAGGGCTTTTTCCGGTTCATTAGCCCACATACCCGCAACGTTTAGCAATATATTGATCCAGTCATGCTTTCTAAAATAAGTGCCCCCGTAAACAGGTCTCTGGTCCGGCAGACAAATGCAGTTCAATGGCCAGCCCCCGCTCCCCGTCATCAGCTGTATAGCCAGCATATAGATCTGGTCAATATCAGGCCGTTCTTCCCTGTCCACCTTAATACAAACAAAATCATTGTTCATCACCTCAGCAACCTCGTGATCTTCAAAGCATTCTCTTTCCATGACATGACACCAGTGGCAGGCAGAATAGCCAATACTCACCAAAATCAGTTTATTCTCTTTTCTCGCCATTTGAAGCGCTTCCTCCCCCCATTCATACCATTTCACAGGATTATATGCATGCTGTAACAAATATGGAGATGAAGCCCTGATCAGGCTGTTGGGTTCTGTATTCATGTTATAAAGGTAAAAAGATAAATTGTACTTTTACGGTAACAACCATTACAATGAAGATCACCCGCATCGATATTTACCGCTACAGCATCCCTACTGAACCATTTGTCATCGCAACAGGAACTATGCACTACGCACAAAATGTTCTGGTAAGGATTTTGACCGGCTCAGGTATTTATGGTGTGGGGGAATGTTCCGCATTCCCTATGATTGTAGGCGAAAGCCAGGACACCTGCCTGGCCATGGCGAAAGAATTTGCGAGAATTCTTATCGGTAAAAATCCGCTGGATATTCCCGACAGGATGAACGACCTGCTGGGTTATGCCGCTCACAACAGCACCATTAAAAGTGCTTTTGACATGGCACTCTTTGACATCGCAGCCAAGAATGCCAAACAACCGCTTTACAAATTTTTGGGTGGGGAAAGGCGTACGGTCGAGACAGATATGACCATAGGTATTGGCACGCCTGAAAATATGGCCAATGCCGCAGTCACTTTTAAAAACAAAGGCTGCCGCATTATCAAGATAAAATTAGGCAAAGATGTACATACGGATATTGAACGTGTCCGCCAGATCAGGGCGGCTGTAGGCGATGATATCGCCTTAAGACTCGACGCCAACCAAGGGTGGAGTTTTGACGAGGCTATATTTGCCCTGGGCGCCCTTGAGCCTTTTGACATCCAGTTTTGCGAACAACCGATGCGTACCTGGTATGATGACAAACTTCCGGAACTGCGAATAAATTCCCGGATCAAGATCATGGCCGACGAAAGCTGTTATAACCATCACGATGCCCGTAAGCTCATCAACAGCGGTTCTGTTGACTACCTCAACATCAAGTTTTCAAAGTCAGGTGGAATACTGGAGGCGCAGAAGATCCATGAGATAGCCCTGCAGACTGGGGTCAAATGCATGATCGGCGGAATGCTCGAAACCCGTCTTGCGCTCAGCGCCAATCTGCATTTTGCTCTGGCAAGTCCAAATGTGGTATTTTTCGATATGGACTCGGCGATGCTTGGGCATTTGGCTGATCCGGTTATCGGCGGTTTAATTTATAGCGGCTACCATGTTGATGTACCAGATACACCAGGGATAGGAGCAGATGTAAAGCCCGAATTTTTAAACGCCTGCGAAAGCTGGACTATATAAGACATTACCTCAGGTATTTCACGAACGCTTTAGCGTATTCCTGGTAGCCTTGTCTCAGGTAAAACCGGTGGGCGTCTGTCCTTCTCGCATTACTGTGCAAAAAAATTCTTCTGCACTTGCGTACGATTGAAATCTCAACTGCATATTCCTCCAGTATTTTCCCTACACCTTGCTTCCTGGCTTTGTCTTCAACGATCAAATAACTGATTACTGCATAATCGGCATCAAATGCAATCTGCGGGATAAAATGAAGAGACATAAATCCAAGCACTTTATCTCCTGTTTCAGCAACTACATCCAGGTGTTCGTCATTATCTGCCAGAAGTGAAAGCCTTCTGACTACCAATCCGTTTTCTGTCGGATAACCCAGCTGTTCAAGCAGGCGGACGATCACCTCAGCATCTTTAACTTCTGCCTTTCTGATATTCATCTTTGAAGAGGATTGTTGCACTAATTTAAAAAACCTCTTTTACAATACATAGATCAATCATCAGCACAAAAGATCTGTTTAGGAGAAAAGAAGAAACTAAATTGAAGCCAGCGCTTTTTTACGTTTTTTTTCTCTTTTTCTGATCCTGTTGAGCCACATAATCACACCTGTGACGGGGAAGCTGAAAGTCAAAAGCGCGAGAATAAAGTTTAAAATCTTTGTTGGCATTCCGAAAAGCTCACCTGTATGGATCGGCTTGACATATGATCTTATCCTTTGTCCCAGATTCTTATCTGCGAACATCAGCCTGCCAAGTACCGCGCCTGAATACTGATCAATGAAATAAGCATCAGATTTATTTTCTGAACTTCCTGAAGGCAGTACATTGACCGCATAAACGCCCGATGAGTCTTTAGGTATCCTGATGTTATAAAATTCAACATTATCCAAAGGCACATTTGTCAATGCCGCTTCAACCGGTATGGTCTTTTTTGATGGCTGGTAAACTGAAACCGGAGGCTCTGGAATTTCCATGCTGCTTCCGGTGATGGTATAAATCCCTTTATTTACCCAGGCAAATGCCATGACCAGTCCGGTAACAATGATGACCAGCAAAAAGATAGAAGAATAAAAGCCGGTTACAACATGCAGATCATGGTTCAGACGTTTAAAGCTGCCATTTACTTTAAACTTCAACCGCTGCATCAGGATCTTTTTGTTCTTAGGCCACCACAATATAATTCCTGTAATCGTAATGATCAGAAAGGAAAATGTCGACAAGCCGATGATCAGCTTACCAATACTGTTTTGCCCGCCAAGCAGAAAGCGATGGAGCATCTCCACCTGGAAGAAAAAAGAACCTTTTTTGATATAGATGTCCAGAACCTGAGCATTATAAGGGTTCAAATAAACGAAAACGCCAGGTTTTCCTCCACCCTTCTTCTCCTTTTTCTGCTGTCTACCATCTTTTTTCTCCGGCACAATCAATGCAATCTCTGCAGATCTTGTTGGGTCAGAAAACACTTTAACAGCAACCAGCTTAGCTTTAGGTACCTGGTACAGGGCCTTTTCCAGCAGTTTTTCCAATGGTACCCTGACTTTTTGCTGTTCCACATAATAACGATCATGATTGCTCATATGATCGAGTTCGTCTTCAAATACCATAATGGCACCTGTAGCACAGGACAACATGATCACCAGGCCGGCGGCCAGCGCAAGGTATAAGTGGATGGTACGGAATATCTTTTTGATCATTTTTTATGGGTTTGACCGGAACTGTCTATTTAAAGGTAAACCGGACTACCAATATAGGTAGCCCGGCTTCTCTTGTTGATTATAATTAGAGAGCATCTAGAATTTATAAGATAAAGTAGTAATAAACTGTCTGGGAGCTATTGGATTCACGCTGTAGTTCTCATGAACATAGTAATTCAGTTCGTCAGTTATGTTAGATAGTTTACCCAGTATAGTGAACTTTCTGTAAGTATAACCAGCAGAAACGTCAAAAGTAGTAAAACCACTGATTGGAATAATTCCTGAAGAAGTACCAGCTTTGTTGGTGTTTCTACCGCCGTTACGATCTCCCGTATAAAATGCTGAAGCACCAAGTTTTAATCCTTTTAAGCTGCCTTCACTGAAAGTATAGAATAAAGTCCCGTTAGCAGTGTTCTTAGTTGTACCCACCAAACGTTCTCCTTCTACTATCCCGGTAATAATCGTTTCCTTACCCTTAGAGTCAATATATTTCCTTGTTTCAGAGGTAGAAGTATAGCGCATGTAGTTGTAGCTATATCCAGCAATAAAGTTTAATCCTTTAACTATAGTACCAGATAGATCAAACTCCAATCCTTCGCTGGCAGTTTTTCCTGTAAACCCTTTTAAATTAGTATCACCATTTGGGTCTCCATTAAGATTAAAATCAGCGGTCTGCGCAAATTTGTTATTAAGTATTTTATAGTAAGTTACATTTGCGGATAGTTTACCATCCAGGAAGTCATTTTTTACACCTGCTTCATACTGGTCAATGATTGATGGACGCATAGGTGCACCAGTAGCAACATCAGTACCAGCATTTGAGGTAAAATTATTGGCGTAACTTACATAAACTGATGTTGATTTAAATGGCTGGTATACCAAACCTACTTTTGGAGAGAAGGCTTTGTCTATTTTGTCTGCAATACCTTTTCCAACCTTTCCATTTGCTAAGGTATCGATAGTAGTACTTGGTGTTTTTTGGAAAGTCCAGCGAATCCCAGCTAATACTTTAAATTTATCAGTTAGTGCTACTAAATCTTGTGCAAAACCACCCATTCTGAAAATAGGGGCCGTTGTATTGGTTAGAAGACTGGCTTCTGGCATGTTAAAGTTTGATGGTATGTTAAATGATGCTGGATTAAGAATATTTACAAAATCGTAATAGGCTGTCTTTGCTGGATTTGTGTTTTTATCCTGCAAATTAGGGTTGCTGAAACCTCCGGTTTTTGTTCTAGATTGGTCTGCATCAATACCAACTAATAAAGTATGTGCAATTGAACCGGTTCTAAATGTTCCGTTTAAATTGATTTGCTCGTTATATGTTAACTCTTTTATCTTAGAACGTGTAAGTGCGCGATACCACGCTCCTTCACTATCAGCAAACGGACGCTCTGAAGAGAAATAGTTTCTATCATAAGATTGGAGTGAAACTACCGCGTTTAATTTCCAGTTGTCATTAAATTTATGATTTAACGCAGCCTGTGCTGTTGCGGTATTTGTTTTGTTATAAGCCCAGTCCGTATTAATGAAGGTATTCCTTGTAAGCGGAGACAACTTATTCCCAATAGTACCGATCCCGAAATCGGGAGTAAAATCACTTTTAAGATAATCACCCTGAAGGGTTAAATCTGTATTTTCGCTGATTTTATAAAGCAGGGAAGGATTTACATAGAATCTTTTTGAATCTACATTGTTTCTGAAACTACCAGCGGTTTCATAGGTTCCAATCAAACGGAACGCGATTCTTTGGGAAACAGGGCCATAAACATCTACAGTCGGCTTATATAAATCATAACTGCCAGCCCGCATAGAAACCTCAGCTCCATATTCAAATTTGGGTTTTTTGGTCACCATGTTTACCACAGCGCCTCCCGAAACACCACCATATAATAGTGCAGAGCTACCTTTTAAAACCTCTACCGACTCTAATGTACTTGCCTCAGGAAAACCTCCTATAGTTGTTCTTGCACCATTTTTAAAAATGTTGTTTGAACCAAGGCTGTATCCCCTTGCAAAAAAATTATCACCAACAGATCCACGATTAGCACCTAGAGCAACACCGTTTACGTTTTTCATGATGTCACTTAAACGATTAACTTGCTGATCTGCGATAACCTGAGCACCTATAACCTGAACTGATTGAGGTAAATCTCTCGGTGCAATAGCGATTTTTCCTACGCTTACCGGTTTTTCATTGGGTGTTCTGTATCCACTAATGGCTACTTCATCTAACTGAGCAGAATTTTCTGACAATGTAAATTCAACTGTTGTAGTTTGCCCTTCAGTAACAGATACTTTTTGAGTCTGCACCTGCAACCCCACATATGAAGTCTTAAGGGTATATTCACCTGTTTTCAAATGATTAAAAGTAAAATTACCATCTTCATCAGATGCTGTTTTCTTGTTGTTCTCAACAATTTGAACACTTACATAAGCTGCAGGTTTACCATCATTGGTCTTTATTTTTCCTGTAATTGTTCCCTTGGCGGGCAATACAGCCAACTGGGCTGATGATACTTGAAAACTTAATAAGAATGTAACGAGAACGAGTAGCTTGTAAATATGTTTCATTTGCTTTATTTAGATTAATTCTAACGGCGGCAAATGTAATACTCATCTTGCAATTCAGCAAGTTTATTTAGAATTAAAATAAATAGAGATTTTTAACGGCTAAAACTGTTTAACCAGGCTAAAGCCGACTTTCCCATTCTGATAACCAGGACTAAATATCATGTTGGCTGACTTCCCATTAAACAATCTGCGCTTAAGATATGGGTAAATAAGGTAAGAAATCTTGGTCGATAAGATACCAACACCCGCACCCGCCACCACATCACTTACCCAATGTGCATTATTATAGAGTCTCAGAATCCCGGTACCGGTAGCAATTGCATACCCCGCAACCCCATACCAGACCGACTGGTCCTTATATTCCTGATGAAGAAATTCCGCACTCATAAAAGCAAAAGAAGTATGGCCTGAGGGAAAAGAATCATCATTGCTGCCATTTGGCCGCATTCTGTGTGTTAAACTTTTAATACCGCCCACACTTGCCTGGGCAATCACAGCAGACATCAGTAACATGGCGCTTCGGTCGACCAGATTATGTCTGGCCTTTACTCCGGCCAGATCCAGTCCATAAACTGCAGCCGCAGGTACATATCTCGTAAAATTATCTACCTTCAGCGCAAAGGCCGGATGATCCTCCTGAAGCTCATTATTTGTACTATAGTCCAATCTTCTGATTTCATTATCGCTGGCCAGGGAAATCAGTCCGTAACCAATGAATACAGAAGGGATGATAAAAGCGGCTACCTTAGGTCTATTGTCAAAACTTACAACCGTGGTATCACGATCCTGGGCGACACAGAATATTGGGAAGCATAAAAAAAATAGGATGTTGTACTGCTGCTTATACATTACCTGAAAATATACATTTTTAGACAAACATCTAACTTTTGGACAAATTATAAAGTAATTCTGAATAAAAACAGCCTGCCATATAAAGATTTCATCCCTGTTGATAATTTCTTGTTGATAAGAAACACTAAAGATAGATTCTATATGTTAAGTATATGGTTAAGCTCCTGGTCTACGATAGTTTAACCTAATCATAAAATACATTGAACAATTAAGGTGTAGATTTTAAATAGCTTAGCGTATAACTTAACTACAATCATATGAATACACAAGAAGTGGCTGACAAATTGGTTCAGCTTTGCCGCGAAGGTAAAAATGAAGAAGCTATCGAAGCGCTTTATGGCGAAAACATCGTAAGCAAAGAGCCAAAAGGCTCACCCATGGAATTAACAGAAGGTAAAAAAGCTGTTAAGAACAAAACTGTACAATGGGAGGAAAGTGTTGAAGAAATACACAGCGCCTCAATTTCAGAGCCCCTTGTTGC
>Ga0307414_10001356_pt1 | contig 12677 bp, 5 predicted proteins | sample DK1Ometagenome_FD_203804 | JGI IMG/M metagenome (GOLD analysis project Ga0307414, IMG submission 203804) | Maize rhizosphere microbial communities from greenhouse at UC Davis, California, United States - DK15-O-3 | ecosystem: Host-associated > Plants > Roots > Rhizosphere > Soil | place: USA... | reverse complement strand
AAACGCCGTCAAATTCTATTGAAACGTTTTTGGTTGCCCAATCTTCCGGAAGTGTAAAGGTTTTGCGGTACCAGCCTTTTCCTGCCGGCAAAAATGCCTGTGCCTGTTTGGTTTTACTGTCTTTATCAAAAGTGCCTTCAATACTCCAGTCGTGTGGCAATTGCAAAGTTCTCCAATCGGCAGTACTGAAATCAGATTCGATTGCTGTTGGATGATCGCCTAATTTGAAGTTCCAGTTTTGATTGAAATCTTCAACGATTCTGGCGTTTTTACTTTTTGATGCACAGGCAACTAAAACCGATAATGCCAATACAATTGTTATTTTTTGTAAAACGTTTTGCTGTTTTTTTACCATTATAATTGTTTTTTTTCACCATATAAGTGATATAAGTTCATGCAACTGTGTGCTAAATTTATCTAAAATGAACTTATTTTTTAGCTTATTTAAGTTTTGCTTAAATTACCTTATATAACTTATATGGTTTAAATTATTTATTGAAACTCAAAAGAATCCAAAAGCAAACCTTTCATATCCTCTGATTCTATTGTGATTTTATAGGTTCCGGCATTGATGTAACCGCCGGAAGTTGTGTTTAATATCTTCCATTTTTCAATTGCAGAAGGAAATTCAATCGTGTCATTTCGCATCAGAATTCCGTAGGCATCTTCCATTTTGAATTTGACTTTCAAAGGTGTTTCGTTTCGATTCATGAATCGGAAACGCATCAGGTAAATTCCTGCCACTCCGGGTTTTACTTCGAACTGGATGCTGTTTTTTGTTTTTTGTGTAAACTCAATATAATCGGCTTTTTTGAAATTGCCTTTTTCAATTCCGGTTCCTGCTGTTTTAGCGGTTTCTGCTTCTAAAAGTACAATCGGCCTTGAGTCGTCTTTTTCGCCCATATCATAGGTTGGAACTACTGCGATTGAGTTGTTTTCAAAAAGTAGTTTTTCTCCTTTTTTTACTTTTTTATTGAAAACCGAAAATTCTACTTTATCTGAATTTTTAGCGGTTTCTGTCATTCTTTTATAACCTGAAATGGAATCTTTTGATTGGGTAAACAGATAAATTTCCGAATCTTCTTTGGTTATGAATGATCCTGAAGATTTAGCCTTAGATGAAATCTGCAAATAATCAGCTCCATAAACTTCAGCAGGTAATTGCGTAAAAATAACTTCCGAATCTGAATATTGTTTTGAATTAATATCTAACCAAGAACTAATTTTAGTGTTGGAATTACTCTCAACATTCTGAATATTTCTTGGCGAAGCCGAAGCTCCTTTTATCGTTTTATCTTTGGTGGCAATCGCAATTGCCGAAATAATCGCCTGACTCGCTTTTACATTTGGGAACGAGATAACTATTTTCCCGTTTTTGCTTTTTACGACGAAGGTTTTCTTAAGCGCAGAATCGTGGCCAACTTCACTCCAAATATCCAAATCTTTCAAAACTACATTATCATTGATGGCTAGGTCAAACAAACGCCAGCCTTTGCAATCCAATCCGCCTCCGGTTCCGTACCAAGGTTCTGTGAAATACAATTCCACCAGATATTCTCCGTCGGGAGCTGGAAATTCGTATCTCAATTTATCGATTCCGTATCTGAAATTTTGAAATAATTTCCAGTCTTTTGTTCTCGAAATTGGGTCGAAAGTACTTCTTTGACTGGCAAAAAAATCAGGCAATTGTTTAAAATTATCCGTCCACGATAATGAACCCCAAGTATTTTCTCCGCTTTTATGAACATCGGCCTGCCACAAATTTCCGAGAGAATCCGTGATTTCGCTACCGCCACTATTGACTCTGTAAATGTAATTGTAGTTTTTTTGAGGCTGTAAAAGTGTTTCTTTTTTGGTTTCTAATGCTTTGAAATTTGGCGCTTTTGGCAAACTATTCAATACGATATAATCTTTGGCAACGGCTTTTCCATTTACATAACCAACGGCATACAAAACATTATATTGAATATTAACATTGTTCCATTGAAAATGCTTTCCCAAGCCCGGATTTTTTAGTTTTCCAAGGGATATTTTATTGATATCATTAAACAATTCGACCTCATCACAATTGGAATAGACATCGATTCCGTTTTTGATTCCAACTGAATCCCAACGATTCGTCCAGGTGTGCGAAACGATATAGACCATAGGATTGGTTTTGTTCGAAACGTAATTGGCTCTGTACATATAATACGCATCCAAAGGCTCGCCCCAAATGCTAAAAAGCCCTTTGTAATTCACAGGTCCAACTTTGTCAATATCCCTAAATCCTTCTCCGTTTTGCACTCGTCCCGGATTTTCGTGTGAAGCAAAAAGCCAGTTGAATTGTCCCGCGATTTTATCTTTTACCGATTCGGCTTCACGGACTTTGATTTCCATTAATTGTGAGAAACGGTTTTCGCTTAAAATTCCTTTTTGGTCGAATTCGCCTTCGGTGTGCAGATCGTGTGAACGCCAGGCGCCGTATTCTCCGTTTAATAATTGCGCGCTCATTTCAACATCGTAATTGAAGGGATCACCACCATAGGTTCCCGACCAGTTTTGCACGACATTCCAATCCGTTCCTTCTCCTCCGTTACAGGTCGTCACAATGCGTTGCGAAGCAGACATGGGATCCATTTCGCTTATGATTTGGGTACATTCTTCTGCAAATTCTTTTGGAATCGTGCTTTCGTTTTGCAATCCCCACATTACAACCGATGCATTGTTTCGGCGTTCTTTAATCCATTCGCGTAATAAGGTTTTGAAATTCTCTTTGAATTCGGGTGTGTCGTACCAAATATGTGCCGAAAACTGACTCCAAAACAGAATTCCGTTTTGGTCCAATTCTTCTTGGTATTTTAAATTATGAGGCTGATGCGCTTCGCGAAAAGCATTGAATCCTCCTGCTTTAATTTGTTCAATTCTCGAATGAATTTGCTCGTCTGAAAACGAATGGCTGTTTCCGATTAAGTGTTCGTATTCACAGGTTCCGTTGATGAACAAAGGCTCATCGTTGATATAAAAACGATTATCTTTTCCGTCACGACTAACCGGCCAGCTGACCCAACGGATTCCGTAAGTTGTTTTTAATTCGTCTATTTTTTTTCCGTTCTCCCAAATTGTAGTGACTAATTCATATAAATACGAATTGGCTGGCGACCATAATTTTGGGTTTGAAAACTCTGGAAGTGTTTGTGCTATTTGTTTTGTTTCTCCTGAGGTATTTTTGATATCAGTTTTTACACTAACAACTTTTTTTCCATTTTTATCATAAAGTGTATTTTCGATAGTAAGGTCACGGTTTGAAGTCCCGTAGTTTTTGACTTCGGTGGTAATATTCAGAATTGCTTTTTCTTTGGAAGTTGCCTTGTTATTCCAAATGTGAACACCGAAAGGTTCTATGCGGACTTCATCGGTAACGACTAAAGTCACGGGCCGGAAAATGCCCATGGGTTGTGAACCTTCGGAGAATCCCCACTCTCCGGAACAGCCTCCACAAACCCAAGGCAAGTCAGCAATGAAAGATGGATGCGCGGCTTTGACAATTATATTATTTGCTTTTTCGAAAGAAACGGCTTTTGTAATATCGACTGTAAAAGTAGTTCTTCCGCCTTTGTGTTCGCCTACTTTTTTGCCGTTTACCCAAACTGTTGCGTAGGAACTTACGCCTTCGAAAAAGAGGAAAAGTCTTTTTGAAATATCTTTTTTGTCAACTTTTAATGTTTTGTGATACCAGGCAGTTCCGTGTAAATTCCCGTGTTTGGTTCTTCGGAATCCGTAATACTGATCCCAATTGTGGGGTACGTTTACTTTTTGCCATTGCGAATCTACTTTTGGATTTTGCACAAATATTTCTTCCTGTTCCGGAAGTTTATCCAATACAATGGTTTCCCAAGAGGAATTCAGCGAAACTTCTTTACGAAACTTCGCCGGTTCCTTTTTGCTTTGACTCCATATGAAGCAAGCACCTACAAAAAAACAAAAAATAAAAAAAACTATTTTCTTCATATTATTTTTAAACCATATAAGTCATATAAGGTTATTTAAGTATTGTTGCGTTTATTTTAATTAGACCTGACAGGTTTTGAAAACCTGTCAGGTCTGACTTATCCTTACACTGTTGCGTGAGGGATGGCAGTGGAGCTCTTTTTTTGAGAGGCGTTTTTTAGCCTCTCAAAAAAAAGCGGAACGTACAGCCCGACCCGTAGTTTTTACGGAGGGTCACGCCCAAATTATTTTAATAAAACAACCAGTCTACCGCACCTTTTTCGCCTTCGTCGATGTAGCCGACATCACGGGTCGTAATGGTTTGATTGGCGTCGATGAAGCCCAAAATCAGGACTCTTCCTTTGCCTAAATCGAGTTTGTTTTCGCCCGGCTGGAAGGTGTAGGTGTGAATGTTGATTCTTGGCAATTCCTTCAAATTCATTGCGCTTGCCAGGATTACTTCGGCCTGACCGTGGGCATTTCCGGCTGCATCAGTTTCTAAACTTGGCGGGAATAAAAATCTCTTTTGGTCGGAATTGAAATAACCTACCACCAGTTTTACGGCTTTGGTGTTTTTGAATTTCAGGTGTGTTCCGTTTTCGTTTTGAGCGGTTTCATCGAATGTGATTCCTTTTAGGTTTTGCAATTCAGGAGCTACTTTTGTCAGTTCTGAAATCGGTGTTCCATACACTTTTGTTCCGTTTTTGACTGCGTAAGTTCCTTTACTATCGCTCAATAAAGTTACTTCTGCAGTTTTCCAAGGCTTGGCTTCTTTGGTTACTATTTTACCATCTTTTGACGATTTTAAAAGTTCTAAATTTCGTTTGAAATTCGCTAATTCACGTTCGTAATGTGGCAATAATTCGGCCCAGGTTTTATTGTTTCCGTCGTCTCCGCCAATCGGGATTCGGCGTTGTGCGGTCTGCATACTGTTGGCGTACAAATAATGGTCTTTGGTTAGATTCACCAATAATTCGTAATGTTTAATGCTCTCTTCAAGATGCGGAAGTGCTTTATCTAAATCAGCAATTTCATTAGAATAGCTGTAACGCAAAACCAAAATCGCGGCTTTCACTTTTTCCGAAAAGAAATCGGCGAAGGCTTTGTAAGCGTGTACATCGTTTTTTAGACGCAGAAATTCTTCCTTGTCTTTGGTTACTTTTGACTCGGCTTTGTCGATGGCTTCAACGGCTAATTTTCCGTGTTGCGTGATTTCGGCAATAATTTGCGTTGGCAATTCCCCAACGTGTGGTTCTTTGTTCCATTCTTTTTTAGCGTATTCCAAAAGCAACTCGCCCACTGGTCCGCAAGATTCGTGGAATCCCGGATATACGCGCCATTTTGCCGGATTTACTAATTGGCTTTCGAACATTCCTAATAATAAAGTCTGACGATTTCCTTCGGTGATTCCGAAACGTCTTAATGTTTTTGGAGCGATTTCTCCCGACTCATCATAGGCTTTTTGGATATTATTTGCTGCTTCTAAATCAGTTCCGTATTTAGCTGCTAAATCTTCATTCCAATATTTAATTTCTTCGTTTCTGTCTCTTTTACTATTCCAGGCATACCTTGCCCAGGCTTTGTACCAAATCCAGTCGCGATCCATTTCGAGCAATCGTTCGCCGGTTTTTGTTTTATCAGCGGTGTAAGGCCAGTCCCAGTAGGAAGCCTGCGGATACAAATGAAGCGCATTGGCTCCGTGTACGGTGTGCATTGCTTGAACGGTTTTTTGGATAAAATCGGGAGATCCGTAACGGAAAGGCTCCAGATTCGCCAAAATATGCACATTTGAAATGTGAACCGAATTCAGCGAACTTAGTTTTTTGTGGATTTCTCCCCAAGGTCCGCGTGGCGTGTAAGTTGTCAGTGACTCGCCATTGTATTTGTGCATCGTGTACAGATTTTTATACAACGGAAGCGATTTTTCCATAACCAACGGTGCATCAGTATCGTGTGCACGAAGGATAATTGGCGGTTCATCTGTTTTTCCTAAGGCTTTCAGTCCGTCCTGAACGCCCGGAATAATCGTTTTGGTAAACCATTCTACGTCATCATCTATAGTGTTGATGGCTTCTCCCAAACATACCAGCAATCCTACGTTTGGATATTTTTCTATAAAAGCGGTGATTGATTTTTTAGTATAATCCGCGATTTCAGGCGTGATTGGACGCGAACGATCTTGTGTTTTGATATTGTAATGCTCCGCAAAAGGTTTGGAAACAATGATATTGTAGAACATTTGAATTACCCAGATTCCTCTTTTGTTCGCTTCTACGGTCAAGTAGTTATAAATTTCTTCGTTCTTTTTGAAATCTTCTTCGCTTACTTCCAAAGCAAACGGATAATCTTTTAGTTTTACCAACGAAGCAAACGGATGTCCGTTCCATAAATACAGGGAATTTAGTCGGTTTTCGACCATCATATCCAGGTATTTTGTCCACAATTTTTTATCGTAAAACCAAGGGAAAGATTCGGGCGTGTATGGATATTCGTAAACATCACGACCCGGAAGATATACCGGTTTTTGTACTCCGATACAAGTTCCTCTCAAGACCATTTCGGGGCTGTCCTCGATATTGATTTCAGATGGAATTTCACCTAAAGTTTTGATTCGGTCTGCCAGTTCCAAAGCGCCGTACAATGCTCCGGTGGCATCGGTTCCTTCAACGAAAATGGTGTTTTTTTGCGTACGGATTTGAAAACCTTCTTTCTTTGTTAATTTACTGTCTTCGATTTTAGCGTTTTTGGCATTTTGTTTCCAAAAATCCGTTCCTTTTTCACCAATAACGATTACCTTATCTTTTGATTTTTTAGGTGTTTTGTCTGCAAAAGTTACTTTCATTCCTTTGGCAGTTGCGGTTTCTGATAGTTTTTCGGCTCCATATTGCGCTCTTGGTGCTTTCGCATCACGAACGATGGTGATGTTTTGCGCTGATGCAAAAGTGGTATATAATCCTAAAAAAAGTAAGCTTAAGTATTTCATTTTGAATGGCATTGGGCTGTCGGCGATGGGCTTTCAGCTAAATTACACAGATATATTTTTATTCGATTTCGATGGCTTTTCGGCTTTGCAATAATTAACTGGATTTATTCAATTTTTGCTCAAAGCCCAAAGCTCATGGCTCATTGCCCTTGAAAAATTTTCTTCAAGTAAGCAACGTTTGCTTCGTAATTGGCAACTACATTATGCACTTGCGTTACATCTCTGGAACGCTCTACGATTAACCAGCCTTTCCAGTTCATATCGTCCAGCGTTTTTTTGATTTTTGGCATATCGACATTTTTATCGTTTTCCAGCCAGACGCGGTCTGTTGTGGAAGCATGAATTTGTGCTAAATGTTTTTTGCCTAAAATTTTTAATTCGGTGGCGATGTCTCTTCCGTTATCTACGGCATTCGCAAAATTGAAAGAACTTTTAACGTGCTTGCAGCCAATTTCTTCTAATAATTTTTTCTCTTCGGTAGCATTTAATGAAGTTTCGATGGCTATTACTCCGCCAATTTTACCGACTTGTTTGCCTGCCCATTTTAGCCTTTCGATAATAATCGGACGTAATTCAGGATTTTTATTCAAATCGCTTTCCGTTCCCAATGGAAGATAAGCCACTTTTACTTTCATGTTTTTCATTGTTGCCACACAATCGTTAATCATCAAGGTGATTGAATCTCTTTTGGCAAATGATTGTGCGTAAAATCCGGACATCGCGATCGAGCTGATTCCAACACCTGTTTCTTTGGACTTATCCAGAAACTTTTGTCTTTCAATTGGGTCGCCTAATTTGCTGTCGAATGTGGGTCTTTTTCCTAAACCGCCCATATCGAGTTCGATTCCGTCTGCTTTTATTTCTGCTGCACGTCCAAAAGCACCGAGTTTTTGCCTTTTTAAAATCATCCAGTCACAAACTGCTATTTTGTAGCGTTGCTTTTTTGATGATTGTGCAGAAACTTCGCCGTTAAATGTTCCTGCCAAAACAAGAAGGATTACAATAATTAAGTTTATTCTATTATTAAGTTTCATTTTTTTGAGTTTTTTTTGCCACAGATTAAAAGATTTTAATGATTAAAAATCTGCCAGATTTATCCAGAATTAAAAAATCATTCTAATCATTTTAATCTGTCGCAAACATTTTTAGTCTATTCCTCTTCTGCTTTGACAGCTTTCACCTCAACACCTTCTTGTCCTGGCCAGATTCCGTTTTTGATTGGAATTGCTACCAATTTACTTGGATCAATTTTTACATATTTTAGTTTTTGTCTTCTCCAGGTATAGACGATATGCACCATTCCGTCTGAACTCTGAATGATTGAAGGATAGGAATACTGGCTGATTTTTGAATCTTCTAAAACTAATGTCGCTTTCCAATTGATTCCGTCATCTGAAATAGAAAGATTCAAAGGCGTTCTTGGTCCTTTGGCTTCATTTCCGGGAGGCAAAACGTGATTGTAAACTAATAAGTGTTTTCCGTTTTTAAGCGTAACGGCATCGGTTCCGGAGTTGTTATTTGGCAAACCGATTAACTCAATATCTGACCATGTTTTTCCGTTATCTTTTGAGAATGTACTGAAAACAGCCCTGTTTCTGGTTCTTCCAATCGCCTGAATGCTTCCGTCTTTATGAAACAAAATGCTCGGCTGAATAGCATTGATTTTTTGTTTTCCTCTTGAAATGGTATCGCCCATCACCCAGGTTTTGCCAAAGTCGGGAGTTGATTCCATACGCAAATGCCAACCGTTTCCTTCGGTACTTGAAGGAAGCAATAAGGTTCCGTTGCTCAATAAAACCGGTTTGTTCTTAATTGGACCTAAGAAATCTTTACTCGGCATATCAATTTTATCAGACCATGTTTTTCCTCCGTCAGAAGAAGTTTTGTAAACTCCCCACCACTCTGATGGTTTCGGTCCGATTTTATAAAACAGCATCAAATCGCCACCCGGGATTTGGTACAAAACCGGATTCCAGGTCGGAAATCTTGTACCGTCTTTCATCACACCATCTGCTACCTTAATGGGTTCACCCCATTTATCGCCTCCTTTTGGTTTTATGGCCGAATAAATACAAACATCCGGATGTCTCTCGTGTGATCCTCCAAACCAGGCCGAAACCAAATCTCCATTGCTTGCTTCCACAATCGTTACCGAATGGCAGGACGGATAAGGCGCTTTTTCGTAAATAAATTCATCTACCAAAATCCCTTCTTTCCATGTCTTTTTTTCCAAAGCCGATTTACAGCTTCCCAAAAGTAGCAGTCCAAAAAAGGCAATTGTTATGTGTTTCAATTTCATTATTTATTTTTTAAATATTTATAATGTTTTTATTTTTAGCAGATTACACAAAAAATAGTGTGCAAAAATCCATTAAGTGTAAAAATAACACTAAACAATAAGACAAGCATCCTGTACTGTCCCGAATTATGCTATTAAAGCTTTAGATTTACAGTATAAGAACCCGAATCTAAAGTCACAACTATGTTATTATTTTCTGTTTTATAAGAGGATGAAAACTGAGCCAGTTTTTGTTTGTTGACCGTTACCAAAGAAGCATTCGCTGTTGGCAAATACACCACAGCCGATGAATTGGCCGGAATGGTAATTTTCCATTCTAAAGTATTTTTGGTTTTCTTCCAGTCGCTTTTAATCAGACCGTAAATGGACTCGTAAGAAGCATTTACAAAAGTCAGTCCCGCATTGAAATCAGGTTTCATAATGATTTGTTTGAAACCCGGAGTTTCAGGATTACTCTTGATTCCCGCCATATTTTCGTAGTACCAAATCATCAAATCACCCAAAAGCATTACGTGATTTTGCGAATTCATGGTGGGGTCGGCAGTGTTTCCGTTCCATAATTCCCAAATAGTCGTCGCTCCGTTTTCGACCATATAACCCCAACTTGGATATGTTTTGTTGGAAGCCAGTTTATAAGCCAAATCCCCTCTTCCGAAATTCGTCAGGGTTCGCATCAAAAATTGCGTTCCAATTACGCCTGTACTGATATGACCGTTTTTAGTCACCTCAACTTCGTGAACCATATTTTGAAAAACCTTGTCTATCATATTTTCAGGAACCATCCCGAAAGCCAAAGGCAATACATTTGCCGTTACCGTATTATTGGCGTAATAGTTTTTCTCTGCATTTAAAAATTTAGCATTGAATGCTTTTTTGATTCTCGTTGTCAAATCATCATAATGTGCAATATCGGCATCGGCATTTGCGATTTTGGCAAACTTTTTCATTATACCCAACAACTGATAATAAAATGCACTCGACAACAATTGTCCATCTGTTAAACGGGCAGGATCTTTGGATCGAATCAACTCCAATGATTCCGGCGGAACGCACCAATCACCGTATTTGTCCTTGTCCATTAAATCATTTTGCAGATAATTTTCTTCCATATACATCATCCATTTTTTCATAGATGGATATTGTTTTTTGATGACTTCGGTATCACCAAATTGTTTGTACAGCATATCGCCCACCGTGATATAGGTTCCAGGCCAGGTCACATTATCACCGTAATAGCGCCAAAATGCCGGAGCTACATCTGGCAATCCTCCATCCTGTGTTTGCGAATATTTAATATCATCCAGCCATTTGGCATACAAAGTCTGGTTGTCGAATAGAAAACTTTCACCATAAGCACCCGTCGTACGATCTCCCAACCAAGGCTGACGCTCATTTCGCTGTGGACAGTCGATTGGCATTCCTTTATAATTCCCACTGATTCCCCACCACGCATTTTTGAAAATCTGGTTCATCGTCGCATTCGAAGATTCGAAAGTTCCGGTAGTTTTTATATCATCATAAACCACTTTTCCAACGAAATTATCCAAAGTTGGTTTGGTCGGAAAACCCGAAATTTCTACAAATCGAAATCCGTGAAATATAAAACGGGGTTCCCAGATTTCTTCTCCTTCGCCTTTTAATGTATAAATGTCGGTTGTTTTTGCATCACGTAAATTGGCAATATAAAGCGAACCATCAGCCTGCAACGATTCGGCAAATTTCATCGTGATTTGGTCACCGCTTTTTCCCTTTACTTTCAGTTGCAGCCAGCCCACCATGTTCTGACCCATATCCAAAATATAAGTTCCTTTGGCAGTCGCTTTAATCGAAATTGGTTTTACCTCGCCCATTATTTTCATATTCGGCATCATCTGTGCTTCATAAAAACCGCCCGGCTCCTGAACGTATCTGGCATTTACCCAGTTTTTATCGCCAAAATTGGTCGTCGCCCAGCCTTTCATTTCCTTGCGGGCATCGTATTCTTCACCGTCGTATTCGTTGTTGGACAAAATCGGTCCGTCAGTAGTTAATTTCCAGGTGTCGTCAGTTCGGATGATGTCTTTGGTTCCATCGGTATATTCCACAAATAATTGCAGTGCCATTTTCGGGAAACCAAATGATTTAATTTTATACGGTTTATAGTCCTGGCGCATCGCAAAAAATCGTCCGTTTCCTAAAATCGTTCCCAGCATATTTTTGCCTTCTTTCAGTTGCGAAGTCACATCAAAAACATTGTATTTTACATTTTTGGTGTAATCCGTGGGAACGGGTGCCAAAACCTGATCCCCAATTTTATTCCCGTTGATGTACAACTCATACAAGCCCATCCCCATAATATAAACCTTGGCGCTTTTGACTTGTTTTTTCAGATTGATTTCTTTTCGCAAATAACGCGCAGACAATCTCGAATATTGGGAAATGCTATCATCTTTCGATAATTTTTCATAGCCAATCCAGCGTGTCGATTTCCAGTCAGCATAGGTTAAAATTCCTATGCTGAAATGGGCATTTTCAGTTGATTTGATTTCTCCTCTATTCGTGAAAACGGTTACTTTCCAAAACGCATTTTGTCGGTCTCCCAACTTTTTTCCGTTGTAAATAATATTAACTGATTCGTTGCTTGTTACTTTTCCGCTATCCCATAAATCGGCTTTATTGACATTAAGATTTTCCAAAGTCGAAGCAACTATAATTTGATAAGCCGTTTGTTTTACATCATTCACATCCGACTTTATCTGCCAGCTCAAACGGGGATGAACCACATCAATTCCTTCTGGATTGTTCAGCATTTCGCATTGCAGATTTGTTACGCTGATTTTATTTTGGGCTTGCGTCGAAAGTGAAATCAAGGTTATAATGATTAATGTAAGATGTAAAAAAAACTTTTTCATTGTTATATTTTTAAGCTGATTTGCTATAAATTTTTCTCACGCAGATTTGGCAGATTGAGCAGATTTTTTTTATTTCATCAAGTGTATCATTTCGACGAGGAGAAATCACATAACGAATTTTACGTTTTGTTGCTCTCTGGATGTGATTTCTCCTCGTCGAAATGACAAAAAAATCCGTTTTAATCCGTTTTAATCCGTTTTAATTCGCGTCATCCGTGTTCCAATTTTACTCCGATACTAATTTCTCCAATTTTTCTGAAACCCCAATCTCATTTCCGTTTTTAAAAATCCTAAACCCTTTTCCTTTTCCATATTTTTCCCCTGTTTTATCCCACAGAATCGTAATAATATTGCCGTGATACAACACATTATCCAAACAAAACCAATCCCACTTATCTTGTGGAATCAACGGATTTACCTCAATTTTTTCATCTGCTCTCGGGCGTAAACCCACCAATCCCGTAATCATCAAATCGTTAAAAGTCGAATGATTGTAATAACGGCTTCGTTCTCTGTCGCCCATTAGCCAATAACC
>Ga0307414_10001353_pt1 | contig 12681 bp, 11 predicted proteins | sample DK1Ometagenome_FD_203804 | JGI IMG/M metagenome (GOLD analysis project Ga0307414, IMG submission 203804) | Maize rhizosphere microbial communities from greenhouse at UC Davis, California, United States - DK15-O-3 | ecosystem: Host-associated > Plants > Roots > Rhizosphere > Soil | place: USA... | reverse complement strand
TGACCTTTTAAGAGAGATGTTGGAATCTGGAATTATTCGCTATGGTGATGATTTCATGCATTCTATGGAAGCTGGCGGATGGGATTTATCTAAAGTTGATAAATCTAAAATGAAAGAATCTAAAGCGACTTTCGTATTCGGACAAATGAACGAACCTCCTGGAGCGCGTGCACGTGTAGCCTTATCTGGTTTAACTATTGCTGAATATTTCCGTGATGGTGCTGGTGAAGCTCAAGGTAAAGACGTACTTTTCTTCGTAGATAACATCTTCCGTTTTACACAAGCTGGTTCAGAAGTATCTGCATTATTAGGACGTATGCCATCTGCGGTAGGTTATCAACCAACATTAGCAACAGAAATGGGTGCGATGCAAGAGCGTATCACTTCAACAAAAAGAGGTTCTATCACCTCTGTCCAAGCAGTTTACGTACCTGCGGATGACTTAACAGACCCTGCTCCTGCAACTACATTTGCCCACTTAGATGCTACAACTGTATTGTCACGTAAAATTGCTGAGCTTGGTATTTATCCAGCGGTTGATCCATTAGATTCTACTTCTAGAATTTTAACAGCCGATATTTTAGGAAACGACCATTATGCTTGTGCACAACGTGTAAAAGAGTTATTACAACGTTACAAACAATTACAAGATATTATTGCTATCCTTGGTCTGGAAGAGCTTTCAGAAGAAGACAAACTGGCGGTATCAAGAGCAAGACGTGTACAACGTTTCTTGTCACAACCATTCCATGTTGCTGAGCAATTTACAGGTATCCCAGGTGTTTTAGTAGATATTAAAGAAACCATTAAAGGATTTAACATGATTATGGACGGTGAATTAGATCACTTACCAGAAGCAGCGTTTAATCTTAAAGGAACCATTGAAGAAGCTATTGAGGCTGGAGAAAAAATGTTGGCTGAGGCGTAATAATAGTTGTCAGTATTCAGTCTCAGTCTTGAATGACTGTAAACTGAAAACTGAGACTGAAAACTAATAAATTATGTATTTAGAAATTGTATCGCCTGAAGCAACCTTATTTAATGGAGAAGTAACGAGTGTTACTGTTCCGGGAGTTAATGGGGATTTTCAAATGTTAAATAACCACGCGGCCATTGTTTCTTTGTTAAGAGAAGGGTTTGTGAAGATTTCAGGAAGTAAAGAATTAGCTGAAAACGTTAAAGATAAATTTAGTAAAGGCGATAATAATACGATTTTACTTAAAATTAATTCTGGAACGCTAGAAATGAAGGACAACAAAATAATCATTTTAGCTGATTAGTTTTAATTCTTTCAAAATATAAACAAAAACGCGAAACAAATGTTTCGCGTTTTTTTATGTCTATAATGAAGCTTTCAACCCTACTTTATGTCCAGAAAAAGCGTAATATAAAATAATAAGATAGCACGGTAAAAGAATCCAATACCCAAAAGAAGTGGCTTCAGCAATGGCAGAGGCTTCACCCATACCAGTTAAAATTAACTCTTCCTTTTTAACATCTACCAACATACCATATAATGGCGGAATAACAGCACCTCCAGAGATTGCCATAATAAGCAATGCAGAAGCTGTTTTGGTAAACTTTCCTAAGCCTTGTAAAGCTAACGGCCAAATGGCGGGCCACACCAAAGCATTAGCGATTCCTAAAGCAGCAACAAATAACACGGATACAAAACCATCCGTAAAAACAATACAAAATGAAAAAACTATTCCCAAAATAGCACTAGCCTTTAAAGCAAAGGCTTGGCTTATATATTTTGGAATTAAAAACACACCCAAAGCATATGTTACTACCATAGCCATTAATGTAAATAACGTAAAAAATTTAGCTTGTTCAACAGGGATATCCAAAGCAATACCGTAAGCTATGATGGTGTCTCCAGCAACCACTTCAACACCTACGTATAAAAACAATGCCAATACCCCTAGCCATAAATGAGGGAATTGAAAAATACTGGTTTTTACCGTGTCTCCTACTTTTGGTTCTTCAATAAGCGATTCCTCTACATTTGGTAAAGGTGCTTTTCTTATTAAAATTCCTAAAACAATCAAGACAATCGCCATAACAATGTATGGGGTCATTACACTATCTGCCATGGTATCTAACAAACGACCCTTTTCTTCAGCATCAACAACATCAAATTGTGCTTTTATTTTATCAATACCTGATAACAATAAAGCTCCGAAAATAACCGAGCCCAAAGCACCGGCTACTTTATTGGCTATACCCATAATGGCAATACGCTTGGCTGCACTTTCCATAGGACCTAAAATGGTAATATAAGGGTTTGATGCGGTTTGCAATAAGGTCATCCCAGCGCCTTGAACAAAAATACCCGTTAAGAACATCCAATACGTTCTGGCTTCGGCGGCTGGTATAAAAATTAAAGCCCCAACGGCCATAATAATTAAACCTAAAGACATGCTTTTTTTGAAACCTAATCTTTTGATGACATAAGACGCCGGAAGTGCCATAAAGACAAATGAAATATAAGAAGCAGATGCAACTAAATACGATTGCGCATCAGTTAGCTCATTGATGGTTTTCATAAATGGAATTAATGCGCCATTAATCCAGGTTACAAATCCGAAGATGAAAAATAATCCTGCAATAACAATAATGGGAATAAGTGTGTTGTTTTTTTGTGGAAGTGCTTTTTTTATTTCTGACATAAATTAAAAGTTGATTTTTAAAATTTAATACACTTTTTTTATCACGTTGGTAACAATGCCCCAAATAATAAAATCATTGTCTTTTGTGATTTTTATAATGGGATAATTAGGATTTTCTGGTTGTAACCAAACCTCATCTTTATCAACTTTTAAACGTTTTACGGTGAACTCACCATCTAAAAAGCACACTGCTATTTTATTGTTTTCTGGTTCCAGACTTCTGTCTATAACCAATAAATCATTATCATCAAGTCCGGCACCAATCATGGATTGTCCGCATACACGTGCAAAAAAAGTAGCTTCTTTGTTTTTAATAAGCTCTTTATCCAAAGACAGACGTTGTTCTTTAAAATCTTCGGCTGGCGATGGAAATCCGGCAGAAATTCCAGTATCAAAAAATAAAGCCCCTAGATTATTGGTGTCATCTGGAGTGAAAAATGTTAGCGGTTGAGAGTTACGTGATATCATCTTTTTTGTCATTCCTGCGAAGGCAGGAATCTAATTTATGATTGATTTGTATATTTTCTGGATTCCTGCCTTCGCAGGAATGACAGTAACTATTTCACTTTAATAATTTCATTAATATTGGTTGTATATCTTGGCGAAAGGCGTTCTTGACGCATTTTCCAAGTGCGTTTTAAATCTTGATTTCCTAGTTTTACTTTATAATCTGCATACTTTTTATTCAAGCCATCAATAGCATGCATCAATGGTTTATGTTTCGGGTTTTCGCTTTCAAATAAATCTATTTGATGATTATATGTAGGCACTAAACCCATAACAATAACGCCTGCGCGCTTGTATTTAATACCTGTTTTAAAAATGGTTGTTACGGCATGAACGGCTTGTTGACTGATAATCAAACTTGAATCTGTTGGAAAAGGTAAGCTTATTATTTTACTTGCCCTATGCTGTTCCAAATCTTTTTTATGTCTGTCGCTACTTAAGGTCACATAAATAATATGACAACTGGATTTTTGTTTTCTGAGTTTTTCCGCACAACTGGTTGCAAACGTAGAGATGCGTTCTTTAATATTATCTAAATCAGAAAACGTATATTCAAAACTTCGGGTGGTGGCAATGGCATGTTTTGTCTTTATGTCTTCCAATTTAATTTCTGAAATACCTTCCAAATCCTTTTTTAATTTCCACTCGGTGATTGAAAACGTTTTACGCACCCAATCATCTGATAGCTGTGTGAAATCGAATGCCGTCAAGCAGTTTTTAGCTTTCAGCCGTTTTTGAAGTTGCCAACCAATGCCCCAAACAGCTTCAATTTTAGTCCATTTTAAAGCCTTTATTCTTTTTTCTTCGGAATCAATGACATAAACTCCTTTTGTTTGCTCTGGAAATTTACGTGCAATTTTATTGGCGACTTTGCTCAACGCTTTTGTTGGCGCGATGCCCACACAGGTTGGTATGCCAGTCCATTTTAAAATACGTTGCCTTATTTGATTACCGTAATCATTAAAATCGTAATTATTAAACCCTTTAAATTCCAAAAAAGCTTCGTCTATGCTGTATGTCTCAACATCTGGTGTGAATTGTTCTAAAATCTGCATCACACGGCTACTCATATCGCCATATAATGGATAATTTGAAGACAATACCTGAATATTTTTTTCTTTGCAGAATGATTCCCATTTAAAAATAGGCGCACCCATAGGAAGCTCTAAAGCTTTGGCTTCATCACTTCGCGAAATAACACACCCATCATTATTACTTAAAATAGCAATGGGTTTATGGCGTAAATTAGGATTAAAAACGCGTTCGCAAGACGCATAAAAATTGTTACAATCTACTAGAGCGTACATAAAAGTAAATATACGAGAAAGACATCAAAAATAGAAAGCAACTAATAAAGAAATCTTTTTTATTATGGAAGTTGAATGCTAGCTACAACTAGTAATTATACACAGTTTGTTGGCAACTGTTTCTATTCAACTGTAATTATTCCAAGCGTTTTTTCTATTGGTTCCCGAATTCGTAGATTAATTTTTTCATAATCCCACTTATTATCTATTCGGGTAGCGGTAATATCCATTTTAGCCTTTCCTTTTGCGCCCTTTAAACGGATTGAAGTGTTTACAGTTTTATTATCCAGAGAGTATTTTACTGAACCTTCTAAAATAGCAAGTTTATCAATTGGCTCAATTTCTCCTAATAATTCAGTTACTCTTTTATCTGATTTTACTTTTTGAAGTGCGTTTTCATAAAGTTCGGTGTCGGCATACGCTTGCGTGAAGTCTGCCGTAATTCCGTCCAACCCTGATAAAAAGAAAATTACTATTGAAATCAATATAGTTCCAGTTATAGGAATGAACCATTTCCAATGCCGTTTCCACCAACTTTTTTGTTTTATTAGTTCGTTATTCATTTCCAATATTTTTGATTAGTAACGATTTTCTCAAATGGTGGGCAGATATTCAACCAAAAATTAAATAAATTGGCCTTTTCTTAAAATAGTATGTCCATTTCGTTTATAAGACACTTTGGTGCCATTCGCACAAAAATCATAGGCTCCTTTGGCTCTATCTTCTGATGCCGATAACAATATCACATCTTCTACTTCACATTTATTGTCTTTGGCCACTTTTTTCTTTATATCATCCATAGTTGCGCGGCCCTTTTTTAATTGCATTTGAAGGTTTTTATCTAACTCTGGTTCTATAAAATCTTGAGCCAAATTACATCCATTGGTTTCGGCTTCTTTTACTTTTTCTTCAATAGCATTTTTCACAGTAGGCGCTTCTGAATCAATATATTCCCAAGTAAAATCGGCTTTTAGCAAAACACGTCTGCCATCGTCTGTTTTTACAATATAATTATTTTGTGAAAAACCAATGAACGAGATAAAAAATAATATGATTAGAAGATACGTTTTCATAAGTAATAGAAATTAGAGTTTTTGATTATTCCAAAAATACATTTTTTAATGGAAAAAGAGGAGGCTAATCTTCAACATATTCTAAAATAAATAGATTAACCATGCAAAACCAAATCATAAGCCATCCTTAATTTCTTCACTATAATCTCAATTTCTTCTTCGCTTAAATCCCCAAATCCGAAACGGATACAACAGGTATTTTTGTCTTGGTAAAGAATGGTTTTAGGAAGAAATAAATCATTTTTATGAGCTTGTTCCGCCAACTTAATCAAAGATATTTGTGGTTCAAAGCGCAACCATAGGGCCAAACCTCCCGTTGGTTTTTCCCAAAATACATGATGCTTAAAATGTTTCGAAAGACATTCGCATAAAAAATCCCGTCTTTGTTTATAAATGAGGACGTTTTTCTTGATTAATCGGTGTATTTCACCTTCATAAATAAGTTCCGACAACATTTGTTCTTGAATTAAATCACCTTGCCTATCCAATATTTTTAAATAATTTTTTGCTTCGGAAATTAAATTTTCTGGAGCTATGACAAATCCTGTTTGAAAACTGGGGAATAAGGATTGCCCCAATTTTCCTAGATAAATAATCACCCCATTAGCATCGGAACTTGCCATAGGCAACATGGCAGAACCATCAAACTGGAAATCGTAATCGTAATCATCCTCAATAATGGCAAACTGATACTCTTTAGCGAGTTGCATAAGTTGTAAACGGCGTTCGGCACTTAGTGTGCTTGTGGTTGGGTAATGCCTGTGGGCACATACATATATACAACGAATGGTGTGTTTTGTAAAATGTTTTCTAATATATTCAACATCTAAGCCGTTGGAATCTATAGGGATGGTTCTAATGATGGCCCCCGATTGCTGAAAAATCATATTAGCCGCATAATTGCTTAAGTTGCCAACCAAAACAACATCATTGGGTTTTAAGAGCAATTGGGAAACAATATATAGACTCATTTCCGTACTTCTGGTGCTCATTAAGTTTGAAGGCTTAATATGAAAGCCACGTGTGGCATTTAAGTAATTACATAGCTGAATTTCAAACGTTGAATGTGAAGATAATGAGGTTTGGTTCCAATTCGGGATCAACGATTTTCGTTTCATGGACGCACTGTACCATTTTGAAAATTGATGCGTAGGATGTAATCTTAAGTCGGGTTGACCGTCATTAATACTGTATTTATTTTGATTTAGTTCTCGCGTAGAAGCTAAATTAAAAGAAGGCTGAAACGGAAACCCTGTTGTTACTGAATATTCATGTACCTGATCTACATGCTGCGAAGTTGCTTTGATAGCTGCGGTTTTCTGCTCTGGAACCAACACACAAGTTCCCTTATTGGGAACAATTTCTACCCAACCTTGCGAAGCAAGTTCATCATAAATGGCTACAACCGTATTTCTATTTATCTTAAATAGTTCACTAAACGTCCGCGTTCCAGGCAACCAAGTACCTTCTGTTAAGTAGCCTCGTTGAATCGAATTAATAATTTGTTGTGCCGCTTGAATGTATAGCGCGGTTGCATTCGATTTTTGGAGATGAATTACTTGAGTTAAAAGCTTATTAACCGGACTATTCATTATTTTAAAGCTGGACTATATAACTAGTCCAGAAAGTTACGAATTTTGCCCAATAAATAATACATTTACGTACTTATCATGAAAAACAAGGGTTTTTTAGCTTTATTTATATTCGTTTCTGTCATCATAAATGCCCAAACTGAGCAAAATACACACCAGGACACCACGGCGCTTGGTGAAGTGACCGTCACTTCCTCAAGAATAAATTTACCATTCAAAGAAAACTCCAGAACTATTTCCATCATATCTTCAGTAGAAATAAAAAATAGTGCGGCTACCAATCTTGCGGATTTATTACAACAAGAAGCTGGTATTGATATCCGCCGAAGAGGCACTGCTGGCATGCAAGCCGATTTATATATTCGTGGCGGTAGTTTTGATCAAACCTTGTTGCTTATTGACGGGATAAAAATGGACGATGCGCAAACGGGCCACCATACCATGAACGCCGCTTTGCCTTTAGAAGTTATAGAACGTATAGAAATCATAAAAGGGCCTGCAGCTAGGGTTTTTGGTCAAAATGCCTTTACAGGCGCGATTAATATTGTCACTAAAAAAGTAACGGAAAATAGCGTTTCTGCAAATTTGGAAATAGGTTCTTATAATCAGCTTAACGCATCTGTTACAACAGCTTCAAATCTTGAAAACTCATCACATATTGTGCATGTGAGTCGGTTAACTTCGGATGGATATCGTTATAATACTGACTACGACAATAGTAATTATTTCATTAAAAGCACGTTCAATAAAAATGGGCAAGCTATTGATATGATTACCTCGTTTTCTGAACGTAAATTTGGTGCCAATGGGTTTTATTCAACGCCGTCAGCCATTAATCAATATGAAGAAACCCAAAATAGTTTGATAGGTTTTTCAACACAGTTTATTTCGGAAAAATGGCAAATTACACCTCGGGTTTATTGGAAACGTAATCAAGACGAATATGTTTTTAACCGCTTAAATCCTCCTGCCTATAGAAACTTACATATTACGGATAAAATAGGTACCGAAGTAAATGCGTCTTACACCTCAAATTTGGGTGTTACTGGTTTTGGTATCGATATGTCAAAAATATACCTAAGAAGCAATAATTTAGGTGATAGAAATCGATTTATGACCACCCTATTTTTAGAGCATCAATTTAAATTGGCGAATAACCAATTGGATATTACGCCCGGTGTTGCAGTTACTTATTTCTCGGATTTTAAATTTCATGCCTTCCCTGGCATTGATATTGGCTACCGCTTGAATGACCATTTAAAAGCTTACGGAAACATAGGATACACCTACAGAATACCAACTTACACCGATTTATATTACAGAGACCCAACCACCAATGGCAACCCAAATTTAAACCCCGAAGAAGCGCTTTCACAAGAAATTGGTATTAAATATTTTACGCCAACTTTTACAGCTTCAGCAGCTATTTTCAACAGAGATGCCAGTAAATTAATTGACTATGTAAAAGACAATGCACCAGATTTATGGCAAGCTACCAATATTAGGGATTTAAACACCAAAGGTTTTGAAATCAATACATCTTACTACTTTAAAATAAACACCTTTAATCAAAACTTATCTTTGGGTTATACCTTTTTGGAAGATGAAGTGAAGGCACTTGACGTGAATTTTTCCAGATATGCTATAAACTCCCTAAAACACCAATTTACAAGTCGTTTAAGCACACAATTATTTAAAAATGTGAGTCAGAATATCATTTATAAACACGCTGAAAGAACCTCTGGTGAGAGCTACAATGTTTGGGATGCTTCTATCATTGTAAGCTTAAAACAGTTTGAAATAACTGCAACAGCCAGCAATATTTTTAATACCGAATATTACGAAACAAACTTAGTGCCCATGCCTAAAGGCAATATGCTTTTCGGACTTCGATATTATTTTAACTAAAACGATTATAGCTTAACATTCATTTTTTTTAAACACTTATTTTTAAAAGATTAAATTTTACTCATCCTAAAATTTAATCTTTTTTGTTTAATTAATTATTCCAAATTTAAACGCTTAAAAAATCCTTCTTTATAACGGCTACTAATAGGTATTTGATGTGACTCAATGTAAACTTGATTGTTTTCTATTTTATCAATATTTAGAATATTAATAAGATATGATTGATGTATTCTAACAAATTGAGAAGAAGGAATTTTTTCAATGAGTTCTACAAAAGTCATTCTTGGCGCATATTTTTTTTCTTTAGTAACAATATCTAGGTAATTCCCAGAGCCTTTCACGAATAAAATATTTTGAAATTCGATTTTAACGGTTTTAAATCCGTCCTTAATAAAAAAGAAATCCTTTTGTTTCTTTACACTATTTATTCGCTCTTCGGCTTTATATATTGCCAATTGGAATCGATCAAATTCAAAAGGTTTTAAGAGATAATCAATGGCATTAAAATTATAACTTTCTATCGCAAATTCCGCGTAAGCTGTTGTAAAAATAACCTGCGGTTTAAGTTGTAAATCGTTTAACATTTCCAATCCCGACATGTGTGGCATATTGATATCCAAAAAAATCAAGTCAACAGGATTTTGCTTTAAAAAAGACATGGCATCTTTTCCATTATAAAAATGAGACAAAAGCATCACATTATCCATTTTTGAAATATGATGCTGTATTACCTGTATGGCTTTTGGCTCATCGTCTATAGCTATGGCTGTTATCATTACTGTTTTGTGGTGATGTTTATTTTTACCGAAAAGGTATTGTTTTCTTTCACAACTTCAAAAGAATGTTTTTTGGGATATACTAATTCCAATCGTAGTTTGGCATTCTTTATACCAATACCAAAGCCTTGTTCTTTATAATAGGTTTTATAGTTATCATTGAAACTATTTATACATTCAAAATATATGCTGCTTTCATCACAAATAACGGAAACAACTAGTTTTGATGGTTTAGAGGGGTCAATACCATATTTAAAAGCATTTTCAACAAAAGGAATCAATAATCCTGGCGTTATAAAATGATTTTCAATATTCTTAAAATCGGTTTCAACTTGTGGTTCTACCGCACAACGTAATTTTTGAATGGCAATATAATCTTGTAAATACTTTATTTCATTTTCAAGAGGTATAAAATCTTTATCAATATCTTCTTGCATATACCTAATCAAGTTCGCCAATTTAGCTGTGCTTTCTGCAGTTTTTGGCGCTTTTTCTTCTAAAGCAGTAGCATATAGTGTATTTAAAGTATTGAATAAAAAATGAGGGTTGACTTGTGATTTTAAAAGCTGGAGTTCTGATTCTTTGGCTCCTAGTTTTTTGTCTTGATTTTGGATTTTAAATCGAATATAACCATAGGTAAAAGAGATTAGATAGATTGGCAAAAAAACAACAATTAAAAGCCTAGTAATAAAAGACAAGGTTAAAGATTTAGTAGTTGCAATTTCTTTTGGCAAAGGATCTAATGGGAAATAATAAATTAAAAGACATATTGTACAAATTCCTAAAAACCAAAGTAATGAAACTATAAAAAACTTTTGTTTTCTCTTATCTTTAAATAAGATTGGTGTAATAAAAAAAGTATTGATATAGAAAAAAATTAAATTAATTGTAACTAAGATTACTGCATCTTTGCTGAATCCTCGAGGCATAATAAAAACATAAAGCATAATCAGGGTAACAACACTAATGTTAAAGGTTGTTTCAATATTTTTTTTGAAAAAAGAAGTCTTTAACTTTTCCAAATCAGCAACAAATAAAAAATACAGCAATGCTATGGTTCCCATAGGAATTATTGTCATGGATAATCTAAGAATTAAATCCAAGTTAAAATATTCTAATGGGTCAGTAGTAATACTTTTTCTTAGCATTTCAGAATTACTGAGATGAATGGCTCGTATCCAAGCTAACAAAACAGAGTAAATGATAAAATATGTTATGGCTATTGGCAAATATTTTTTCCAATTCTTAAATAGTAAAGGAATTATCATAAATGCAAGAATATAAATTGTAAGAACAAATAATAAAGTATCAAAAACACTTCCATAAAATAAACTTCTATCGGCCCTTTTTAAAGCACCTATAATAGTTACTACTAAACTAAAAATTGAAAGAGTAAATACAACTATGTGTATTAAAATCTTGTACTTCGGTTTAAAAAATGTTTTTAATGTCATAGTTTTATGTTTTTAAGCAAAACTACTTTAGCTTAAAAGTTTTAAAAAAAGAATGTGATGGTTACCCCAATTTATGTTATATGCATCTTTTAACATTGTGATATTAAACATAATCTTTTATAAAACACAATAATACTATAAACTTAAATACTGAAAACGCGAACCGCAAGGTAACACCCTAAATACTATTTTTAATTAGATAACGTTTTCTTAACTTTGGCTCACTAAACTTTTTTTAGCCTTGGCACTAAACTTACAAGACATTCCTCGTGTAAAAACCATTACTAAAGAGGATTTTTTAAAGTATTACTTTAAACCACAAAAGCCCGTGGTTATTGAGCGTTTTATAGAAGATTGGCCTGCATATACTAAATGGAATCTAGATTATATGAAAGCCATTGGTGGCGATCTTACCGTTCCGCTTTATGATGACAGACCTGTAGATTATAAAGATGGTTTTAACGAGGCGCATGCCAAAATGAAATTGGCAGATTACATCGATTTGCTAAAACGCGAACCCACAAAATACCGCATTTTTTTATGGAATGCCATTAAGGAAATTCCGCAATTACAACAAGATTTCTCGTTTCCGGATTTTGGACTGAAACTTATGAAAGGGATTCCTATGTTGTTTTTTGGCGGACAAGATTCATACACTTTTATGCATTATGATATTGATTTGGCAAACATTTTCCATTTTCATTTTGAAGGCAAAAAACAGATTATTTTGTTCGATCAAAAACAGAATGATTTTTTATATAAAGTACCACATTCATTAATTACAAGGGAAGATATTGATTTTGCCAATCCAGATTTTGAAAAATGGCCCATACTCAAAAAAGCGCAAGGTTATAAAACTGAACTCAACCACGGCGAAGTATTATACATGCCCGAAGGATATTGGCATTATATGCGCTATATAACCCCAGGTTTTTCTATGAGCTTAAGGGCAATTGCCAGAAATCCTAAAAATTTTAGTCAAGCTGTTTATAATTTAGCAATCATGCGAAATTTTGATAATATCATGCGAAAGCTTAAAGGACAGAAATGGATAGATTGGAAAAATGAACAAGCCATTGTGAGAACGCACAAGAAGAATGGAGTTGCTTGTTAAATATCGTCATTGCGAGGAACGATGCAATCTGTTTCTTATTTAGTTCTAATGATGAGATTTCTTCGTTCCTCGCAATGACGGATTATTTTATCAATTCATTAGCTTTATCATGCACTAAATAAGATTCCCACCCAAGACGAATGAAATAATCTACAAATTTCTTTTTTTTCTTCCATTTATCCGATTCTTTAATCGATTGAACCTTTTTATCGGCTAAACTGTTAAAAACATCGACATACTCCTTGTCAGATATTACTTCAAGCGCATTATTTATGTTA
>Ga0307414_10001352_pt1 | contig 12689 bp, 14 predicted proteins | sample DK1Ometagenome_FD_203804 | JGI IMG/M metagenome (GOLD analysis project Ga0307414, IMG submission 203804) | Maize rhizosphere microbial communities from greenhouse at UC Davis, California, United States - DK15-O-3 | ecosystem: Host-associated > Plants > Roots > Rhizosphere > Soil | place: USA... | reverse complement strand
AATCGTGGCTCATTGGTTCGTGGTTCGTGGTTCGTGGTTCGTGGTTCGTGGAAAGCGTATCCGCTTTTTTCTCGTCATTCCCGCGAAGACGGGAATCGCTCTTTGCTCTTGCTTTTGCATTTGTTGCCGAAGAAGCGCAAAGGCAAGGGCGATTCCCGCCTTCGCGGGAATGACGAGCATAGGCAGAAAACCGGCCTCAGCGACCCGGCTCGTCGTCCCACAACAGCTTGTGCAGCTGCATCTGGAAGCGTACCGGCAGGCGGTCGGCGACGATCCAGTCGGCGAGGTCGCGTGGCGCAAGCTCCGATTTGCTCGGCGAGAACAGCACGTCGCAGCGTTGATCCAGACGATAGGTCGAGACGACATCACGCGCCCACTCGTAATCTCCGCGCCCGCACAGCACGAACTTGGCCTGGTCGCGCGCGGTCAGCAACGGCAGGTTTTCCCAACGGTTGCGCTCGACCTCGGCAGATCCCGGCGTCTTGATGTCGAGCACGCGGGAAACCCGCGGATCGACCCCTGCGATGTCGATCGCGCCGGAGGTCTCCAGCGATACGTCATGGCCGGCATCGCACAACGCGCGCAGCAGGATCAGGCAGCGCTTCTGCGACAGCGGTTCGCCCCCGGTGACGCAGACGTGGCGAACGCCATGCCCGGCGACTTCGGAGACGATGTCGGCGATGTCGCGCCATTCGCCGCCATGGAAGGCATAAGCGGTATCGCAGTACTGGCAACGCAGCGGACAGCCGGTCAGGCGCACGAACACGGTCGGCCAGCCCACGGTGGCGGCCTCGCCCTGCAGGGACAGGAAGATCTCGGTGATCTTCAGTCGGTCCGTGGAGGACTGGACGATATCGCTGGGGATGGAAGCGGCGTTCATGACGGGAAGATTAGCTGTTCCTTCTCCCACCGGGAGAAGGTGGCGCGCAGCGCCGGATGAGGGACGGAAAAGAATTTCCGCGGAAAAACCGATGTGACTTGGGAATTCGTTCCCCTCATCCGCCCTTCGGGCACCTTCTTCCGGAGGGAGAAGGGAAACAAATCAGCGGATGCTGCGGCCCAGCTGCATCGATCGCAGGCGGTCGTCGGCGGTGCGGGCGACGTCGCTGTTGGGGTATTTGGCGACCACGTCGTTCAAGGTGCGCTCGGCATCGTCGACCTTGCCCAGGCCATATTCGGACAGGCCCAGTTTCAACAGCGAACCGGAAGCCTTGTCGTGGGTCGGGTAGCGTTCCAGCAGGGTACGGAACTGCTGCGCGGCCAGCTGGTAGTTCTGGGTGACGTAATAGCTTTCGCCCAGCCAGTAGAGCGCGTTGGGGGTGTAGGCGCCGTTCGGGTAGAGCTCGAGGAAACTCAGGAACAGTTGCGCCGCATCGGCATAGTTGCCGCCCTTGAGCGCATCGAAGGCGACGTTGTAGGCAGCGCGCTCGTCGCCGGTGCTGGCCATTGCCCCGACATCGCCATGCACGGATGGCGGCCGCTCCGCGGCTGCGGGGACTGCAGGACCGGCGGCCTGGGGTGGAGCGACAGGCGGAGCAGCCGGCAACGTGCCGCCTTCGAGGCGGTTCAAGCGCCCATCCAGGTCAAGGTACTGGTCGCGGCTGGTCTGCTTGAGTTGCGTGTTCTCGTGTTGCAGCTGTTCCACCAGGGAACGCAGCTGCTGCAATTCGGTGCGCATCTGGCCGATCTGGTTCAACAGGTCGGTGTTGCCGCGGTCGCTGGCGGCCCGGGTCTCCAGGGCTGCCACGCGGTCGGCCAGGCTCTGGCGTTGCGCGTGGGCAGGCGCGGCGGCCGCGAGGGCCGCCGCGATGACCAGGATGGATCTGGACAGGATCTGCATCGTTTGCTCTTGCTGGTTGCCGGAATGCGCTTACTTCGCGGTGTACACGATCTCGACGCGACGGTTGCGGGCCCAGCAATCCTCGTTCGAATCGGTGCAGGTCGGGCGCTCCTCGCCGTAGCTGACCACCGAGACCTGGCTACCCGAGCCGCCCTGCGCCTGCAGCGCGGAAGACACGGCGTTGCCACGGCGCTCGCCCAGGCCCAGGTTGTATTCGCGGCTGCCGCGCTCGTCGGCGTTGCCTTCCAGGTTCATGCGCGAGGACGGACGGTCGCGCAGGTACTTGGCGTGGCAACCGACGATCGCCTGGAATTCCGGCTTCAGCGCATCCTGGTCCAGGTCGAAGTAGACCACGCGCTGGCGCAGGCAGGCGTCGGTGTCCAGGTCGTTCGGGCCGTAGGCGCCGGCGGTGGTGGTGCCGTCGGTGACCACGCCGGTGTCGGTCGGGCCGGTATCGGCCGGCGGGGTTTCCTTGACGGTCTTCTTGCAGCCCGCCAGGACCGCAATGGAGATAAGGGAAAGCATGACAACACGGGTGGTGGTATTCATCGTGGTTCCTCGGGGGGCTATGGCACGGGTGGAGCAACGGGTTTCACAATATTAACTCGGAGGCCCGCTCAACGGGGGGTGCGATAGGGGGACCAGGCCGGTTCGCGCACGTCGCCTTCGGCAAGGACCAGGCGCTGGCGCACGCGCGCGTCGGCGGAAACCGCATACAGCACTCCACGACGCCCTTCCCGGGCCGCGTACAGGACCATGCTCGCATTGGGGGCGAAGCTGGGCGACTCGTCCAGCGAGCCCGGCGACAGCGTGCTCCAGCGCGGCGAACCCAGGCTGCTGTCCATCATGGCGATGCGGTAGTTGTTGCCGCTGCCCTGGGCGACGGCGATCTTCTTGCCGTCGTAGGAGACGCTGGCCGTGGCGTTGTAGTTGCCCTGGAAGGTCACCCGCGCCGCGCTGCCGCCCCCCGCGCCGACCCGGTAGATCTGCGGGCGGCCGCCGCGATCGGAGGTGAAGTAGATGCTGGAACCGTCGGCGCTCCAGGTCGGCTCGGTATCGATCCCGAACTGGTTGGTCAGCTGGGTCAGCTGCTTGCTGCCCAGGTCCATCACGTAGATTTCGGGATTGCCGCTGCGCGACAAGGTCAGGGCCAGTCTGCGGCCGTCCGGGGAGAAGGTCGGCGCGCCGTTGATGCCGCGGAAGCTGGAAACGAGTTCGCGAGCGCCGGTGCTGATGTTCTGGATGTAGATCGAGGAATTGCCGCGCTCGAAGCTGACGTAGGCGAGGCGGCTTCCATCCGGGCTCCACGACGGCGACAGCAGCGGTTCGGCCGAACGCACCACGGTCTGCGGGTTGAAGCCGTCGGAGTCGGCCACCATCAGCGCGTAGCGCGCGTTCTTGCCGAGCCCGGTCTGGGTGATATAGGCGATGCGGGTCCAGAACGCGCCGCGCACGCCCAGGATCTTTTCATAGATGGCATCGGCCATCTGATGGGCGACGTCACGCATGGCGTTGGAGCGCGCCGTCAGGGCCAGGCCCAGCAGGCGTTCCTGCTTGGCCACGTCGAACAGTTCGTACTCGACCCGGTAACTGCCTGCGCCGGCATCGACCACGCGGCCGACGACGAGGTAATCCTGCTTCAATGCGCGCCAGGTCGGGTACTGCACTTCGCCGCCGCGGGTCGGGCGCTCGACCATGCTGGCCTCGGGCAATGCACGGAAGGCGCCGGAACGCTCAAGGTCCGCACGAACCACTGAGCCCACGTCGGTCTGCGGCGCCGCCGCCGAGCCCTGGTATGGCATGGGCACGATCGCGATCGGCAGGGCGGCTTCGCGGCCACCGATCAAATCGACTTCCAGTTGCTGGGCCAGGACCTGGCCGCCGGGAAGACACAGCATCAGCAACAGGAAGAGTTTTTTCATAAGACCTTGATTCCGTGGGATATCGTTGGATTGCAGGGATTGTCGGCCATAAAGATTGTCCGTCCGGCAACGTTGCCTGAACGTGACAATCAGCGAGAGGCCTGGAACCTGACGATGAAATCGCGCGCAGCCACTTCTTCGTAGCCCCGGTAAGGCAACGGGCTGGCCTTCAACACCGCCCGCGCGACGCTCTCGCGCGCAGCCGCATCGTAAGGACAATTCGGCTGCACGTCGGCCGACCTGACCACCCCACCCGGCAGCAACATGATGCGTATCGGGCAGATCACGCCCGGGGTCACCGACTCGGGCCGCACCCATTGGCTTTCGATGGCCGCCACCACCGCGCCAAGCCATTCGTTCTGCGATTGACCGCTGTTGCCGCGTGGCATGGCAGCGCTGCCAGCGGCCGGCGACGCCTGCTGCGAAGCGGCGCGCGCGCGCGCATCGGCGATCTGCCGCAGTTTCTGCTCGGCCAGCTTCTGTTGCTGATCCAGCTGCGCGCGCTGGCGACGGATCTCGGCCAGCCTGGCCTGTTTGTCGGCTTCCTGTTGTTTGGCCAGGCGCTGTTGCTTCTGCGCTTCCTCCACGCGCTTCTGCTCGGTCAGGTCGATCTGCTCCTGGCGGCGCTTTTCCTCCTGCTCGCGCAGGGCCTTTTCTTGGGAAACGGCCAGGCGACTGGCTTCATCCTGGTCCTGCGTGTCGGGCACCGGGATGCGCTCCTGCGCAACCTGCTGCTGGGGTGCGGGCGAATCCTGCGGGCGCGGTTCCTCGATCGGTTGCGGTGGCGGAACGGTTTCTTCCTCGGCGATTTCCTGGATAGGTTGCGGAAGCGGCACGGGATCGATGCTTAACGCACGCTCCACTGCGCGGTCTTCCGCCGCCGAGGCTTGCGTTGTCGCCTCGATCGACGCACCGCCTGTGGAAGAAACGTCATGATCCCAGCTGAGCCACGACGACAGCCATAGGAACAGCGCGATGAGGACGTGCAATCCCACCGCGAAAAGGAGCGGACGACCCAGGCCTTCGTCACGATAACCGTTGCTGCGGGAGAGTGTTCCTGCGTTCACTGCTGGCCTATTGCTTGGTCCACAGCACGACATTGGTCACCTTGGCCTTCTTCAGGGCCTCGGTGGCATCGATGACGCGCTGGTAAGGCGCCTCGCCATCGCCGGCGAGCAGGACCCGCAGGTCATTGCCCTGCTCGGCCCTTATCGGTGCCAGCATCGTCTCGAGGGCAACCACGTCTACCTCCCGCGGCTGCTTGTCGCCGGGCAACTTCAGGCCCAGGCGTCCGTCCGGATAGGCTATGACGATGACGGGTTCCTGCTTGCTGTCCAGCGCCTTCGCTGTCGACGACGGCAGCTTCACGTCAACCGATAGCGTGAGCAACGGCGCGGTGACCATGAAGATGATCAGCAGCACCAGCATCACGTCGATGTAGGGGACGACGTTGATCTCGGATTTGAGCTTGCGGCGCTTGCGGCGGAAAATGGCGGTGGCCATGGCGGACTCCCGGCTCTATGGGTGGCGTGTCACTCTTCGGACGGGGTTTGGCGTTGCAGGATGGAACTGAATTCCTCGGCGAATGATTCGTAACGCACCGAAAGCCGTTCCACCCGGGTGGTGTAGCGGTTGTAGGCCCACACCGCGGGAATGGCCACGAACAAGCCGATGGCGGTGGCGAAAAGGGCTTCGGAGATGCCCGGCGCCACCGCGGCGATGCCGGCCTGCTCGCCGCTGTTGAGCATGTCGTGCATGGTCACCATGATGCCGAACACGGTGCCGACCAGGCCCACGTACGGCGCGGTGGAGCCGATGTTGGCCAGCAGTTCCAGATTGCGTTCGAGTTTGTCGATCTCGCGCGTATAGGCAACGCGCATGGCGCCCTGCGCGCCTTCCAGTTGCGCGCGGCCGTCGAGCTTGCGCTTGTCGCGCAATCGGGCGAATTCGCGGAAACCGGCTTCGAACACCGCTTCCAGCCCGCTCACCACGCGGTTGCGGTCGACTGCGGCCGAATACAGCTTGTTGAGATCGGCGCCGGACCAGAACCGGCCTTCGAATTCGTCCGCATCGCGGTTGGCGCGGCTGAAAACGCGCGCCTTGCGGAAGATGATGACCCAGCTGATCAGCGATCCCGCCAGCAACAGCAGCACGATCAGCTTGACCGGCAAACTGGCTTTCAGCATCAGGTCGAAGTAGTTGATGCTGCTGTGGACCACCTCGGCGCTGGCCTGCGCGGCGGCGTTGGCGGCGTCTTCGGGCAGGGCTTCGACCACGGTGTCCTGCAGGGCCAGGAGCAGTGCAATCATCCGGTATTTCCTCAGGTTTCCGATTCGGGGTTGGACAAATTCAGGGCTAGCTCGGCACTTCCAATGCCTTGAACTCTTCGTACAACGCATCCGGCGCCGGTTTGGGTCTGAAACCGCTTGCGCTGAGCACCGCCACCCGCACTTCGGCGGTCAGCAGCACTTCCTCGCCGCGCCGGATGGACTGGGCAAACACCACGCTGGCGCGTTTGCAGGCGCGGATTTCCACGGTCACCGTCAGCAGGTCGTCCAAGCGCGCCGGGCGCAGGAATTCCAGCTGCATCGAGCGGACCGCGAAAACCAGGTCGAGGTCATGGCGCAACTGCTCCTGTCCGTGGCCGCGGAAACGCAGCCATTCGGTGCGTGCGCGCTCCAGGAAAGCAACGTATTGCGCGTGGTAGACCACGCCACCTGCATCGGTATCTTCCCAATACACGCGTGTCGGCCAACTGAACCGCAGGTCATCGGCATGCGTATCAACCGGCATCGTCGCCCTCCACGAAAAGCTCCGGGGCCGATTTCAGGGGCTTCAGGCCCAGGTGGCGATAGGCCTTGGCCGTGGCCATGCGACCGCGCGCGGTGCGGACCAGGAAGCCCTGCTGGATCAGGTAGGGTTCGATCACGTCTTCCAGCGTGCCCCGCTCTTCCGACAATGCCGCCGCCACCGATTCCACGCCCACGGGGCCGCCGTCGAAATTCTCGATGATCAGCCGCAGCAGGCGCCGGTCGAGTTCGTCGAAGCCTTGCGGATCCACGTTCAACATGGCCATCGCGGCCTTGGCCACGTCGTGGTCGATATGGCCCTGTGCGCGCACCTGCGCGTAATCACGCACCCGCCGCAACAATCTGTTCGCAATGCGCGGGGTACCGCGCGAGCGATTGGCGATTTCGGCGGCGCCTTCGGCCACGCAATCGATATTCATGATCTTCGCCGAGCGGCGCACGATCTGGGTCAATTCCCGGGTGTCGTAGAACTCCAGGCGCTGGACGATGCCGAAACGGTCGCGCAGCGGTGCGGTGAGCAGGCCGGCGCGGGTCGTGGCGCCGATCAGGGTGAACGGCGGCAGGTCCAGCTTGATCGAACGCGCGGCCGGGCCGTCGCCGATCATGATGTCGATCTGGAAATCCTCCATCGCCGGATACAGCACTTCTTCCACCACCGGCGACAGGCGATGGATCTCGTCGATGAAGAGCACGTCGTGCGGCTGCAGGTTGGTCAGCAGCGCGGCAAGGTCGCCGGCCTTCTCGATCACCGGCCCCGAGGTAACGCGCAGGTTGACCCCGAGTTCGTTGGCGATGACATGGCTCAACGTGGTCTTGCCCAGGCCCGGCGGCCCGAAGATCAGCACGTGGTCCATGGCCTCGCCGCGGCCCCTGGCGGCCTCGATATAGATCGAAAGCTGGTCGCGGACCGGTTTCTGGCCCAGGTACTCGTCGAGTTTCCGCGGCCGTATGCTGGCCTCGAGGGCGTCGTCTTCGCGGGTCGCCGCGGCGGTGAGGATGCGGTCTTCGGTCATGCGGCTATGGTAAAGGAGTGAGCGCAGAGGAGTGAGAAGTGAGGAGAGTGCTCTTCACTTCTCACTCCTCTCCGCCCGTTCCTGCCCCTCAGATCTCCACCTGCGCGCCCAGCTCCACCAGCCGGTTGCCCGGAATCCGGAAGAATCCCGTGGCTGGCGCCGCATTGCGGTGCATGACCGCGAACAGCTTGTCGCGCCAGACCGGCATGCCGCGGTGGGCGCTGGCGATGATGGTCTCGCGGCTGGCGAAATAAGTGGTTTCCATCGGGTCGAAATAGATCCCGCCCTTGTCGCAGGAACCCATCAGCGCCTGCGGCACGTCCGGGGTCTCGGCGAAGCCGTAACTGATCAGCACCCGGTAGAAATCGTCGCCGACCGGTTCCATCTTCAGACGCTTTTCCTTGGGCGCATAGGGCACGTTGAGCGTCTGCACGGTCAGGAACACGTTGCGCTCGTGCAGCACCTTGTTGTGCTTGAGGTTGTGCAGCAGCGCGTGCGGCACCACGCCCTGGTCGGCGGTCATGAAGATCGCCGTGCCCGGCACGCGCACCGGCGGGGCCAGCATCAGCCCGGGCAGGAAGCTGTCCAGCTTGATGCCTTCCTTCTGCACTTCGGCATGCAGGAGCTCGCGGCCGCGGCGCCAGGTGCGCATCATCAGGAAGGCGATGATGCCGATGACCAGCGGCACCCACGCGCCGATGCCACTGAACAGCTTGGCGCCATTGGCGATCAGGAAGGCGATATCGATCAACAGGAACAGCGCGCACAACGGCAGCACCCACTTGCGCGAATCCGGCCAGCGCGTATAGGCGACCACCGCCAGCAACAGGGTATCGATCAGCATGGTGCCGGTGACCGACAGGCCATAGGCGGTGGCCAGCGCCGTGGAGCTGCGGAACACCAGCACCAGCAGGATCACCGCCAGCAGCAATATCAGGTTGATCGACGGCACGTAGATCTGGCCGATGGTGTCCTGCGAGGTGTACTTGATCGACAGGCGCGGCAGGTAGCCGAGCTGGATCGCCTGGCGTGTGACCGAGAAGGCACCGGTGATCACCGCCTGCGAGGCGATCGCCGCCGCGACCGTGGCCAGTACGGTCATCGGGATCTGCGCCCAGCCCGGCATCGACATGAAGAACGGACTCTCCACCGCGGCCGGATTCTCCAGCAACACCGCGCCCTGGCCGAAATAGTTGAGCACCAGCGCCGGCAGCACGAAACCGAACCAGGCCCAGCGGATGGGCTTCTTGCCGAAGTGGCCCATGTCCGCGTACAGCGCCTCGCCGCCGGTCACGGTCAGGACCACCGCGCCGAGGATGAACAACGCGTGCCAATCGTGGGTCACGAAGAACTTCAGCGCCCAATAGGGATTCAACGCGACGAGCACGCTGGGGAAACCGGCGATGTTGAGGATGCCCAGCGCGGCCAGGACAACGAACCAGGTGATCATCACCGGGCCGAAGATCTTGCCGACCCTGGCCGTCCCGAAGCGCTGGAAGGCGAACAGTCCCACCAGGATCACAAGGCTGATCGGCACCACCCAGCGGGTCAGTCCGGTGGAGATGACGCTCAGGCCTTCCACCGCGCCCAGCACGGTGATCGGCGGCGTGATCATGCCATCGCCGAAGAACAGCGAGGCGCCGAAGATGCCGAGGATGCCGACCGTGTAACTCAGGCGCGAGCCCTTCTTCAGGCTGCGCTGGGCCAGCGCGGTCAGGGCCATGATCCCGCCCTCGCCTTCGTTGTCGGCGCGCATGATCACGATCACGTACTTCAGGGTCACGATCAGGATCAGCGACCAGAAGCCCAGCGACAGCAAGCCCAGCACGGTGTCCGGATCGGGTTTCAGGCCGAAGTGCGGGTGGAACATTTCCTTGATGGTGTACAGCGGGCTGGTGCCGATGTCGCCGAACACCACGCCCACGGCGCCCGCGACCAGTGCGGCGAGGCCTGCCTTGCCATGGCCGTGTTCGCCGGAATGGCCGGTCTTTGCCTGCGGGGAAGAAGTAACTGACATGGCTGCCTGAGGGTAGCGCGACGGATGTGAGTAAGGGCTCTGGAAACCGGTCAGCGCAACGCCGACTGCAGGGCCTTGCGGATGATCATCGCCGCATCGTCGCCGGGCGCGACCGCTTCGCGGGCCATGCGCACTGCTTCGGCCGGCTTGTAGCCCAGTTGCTGCAGGGCGATGGTCGCCTCGGACTGCGGATCGTTGGGCAGGCTGGGCGAACCCAGCGGATTGCTGCCCAGGTCGACCACGCGGTCGCGCAGTTCCACCACCATGCGTTCGGCGGTCTTCTTGCCGATGCCGGGAATGCGGGTGAGCGCGGCGACATCGCCAGCCTGCACCTGGCGCGCGAACTCGTCCACGCTGACGCCCGACAGCACCGCGAGCGCGATCTTGGCGCCGATGCCGCTGACCTTCTGCACGTCGCGGAACAACCGGCGCTCGCTCTCGCGCAGGAAGCCGTACAGCGACACGCTGTCCTCGCGCTGCGCGTGATGGGTGAACAGGATCACGTCGCGGCCCACGTCCGGCAGGTCGTAGAAGGTGCTCATCGGCGCCTCCAGCTCATAACCGACGCCACCGACGTCGATCACCAGCCATGGCGGTTGCTTGTAGGCGAGGATCCCGCGCAGGCGTCCGATCATTATTTCCTTCCCCAGGCTTCGCGCACGTTGACGCCCAGTCTATTCGCAGTGGCACGGACATGCGCATGGGTGATGGCCACCGCCAGCGCATCGGCGGCGTCGGCCTGCAGCTTGCCCTTGAGATTGAGCATGATCCCGACCATGTGCTGGATCTGCACCTTGTCCGCGCCGCCCTTGCCCACCACCGCCAGCTTCACTTCCTTGGCCGCGTATTCATGCACCGGCAGGTCGCGCAGCACCACCGCGCAGATCGCAGCGCCGCGCGCATGGCCGAGCTTGAGCGCGGAATCGGGATTGCGCGCCATGAACACCTGTTCGATGGCGACTTCGTCCGGCCTGTAGGTTTCCATCACCTCGGCCAGGCCCAGCAACAAGCGCTTGAGGCGTTGCGCGAAATCGCCATCGCCCAGCAGCAGCAGCGGCGCATGGTAGACATGCGTGGCCTTGCCTGCCGCGTCGACATCGATGATGCCGACGCCGGTGCGCTGGGAACCGGGATCGATGCCGAGGATGCGGGTCATGCGCGGTGAATCCGGCTGCCGCGCCGCCTGTGAAGCCGCGCACTGCGTGCGCTGTAAAGGGGAAAGGGAAACATCGCCTCGATGGACTATTCGCAGGTCGCGTAGCGACCGGCTTCACTCTTCGCAGCGGGCAACGCGAACGGCTTCACGCGTGCGCAGCCAGGTCGGCATTCGAATGGACCGCCTGCACGTCGTCCAGGTCCTCCAGCATGTCCAGCAGCTTGACCACCTGCGGCGCCTGCTCGGCGTCCACGGCGATGTCGTTGTCGGCGCGCATCGTGACCTCGGCATGGCCGGGAGCGAGGCCCGCGGCTTCCATCGCCTCCTTCACCGGCAGGAACGCATCGGGCGAAGTCAGCACGTCGATGGCGCCGTCTTCCGGATACACCACCACGTCGTCGGCGCCGGCTTCGATGGCCGCGTCGGTGATCGCGTTCTCATCGGCGCCGGCGTCGTAACTCAACACCCCGAGCTTGCGGAACATGAAGGCGACCGAACCTTCCGCGCCCATGTTGCCGCCGCATTTGCCGAAGGCGTGGCGCACTTCGGCCACGGTGCGCACGCGGTTGTCGGTCAGGCAGTCGACGATCACCGCGACCCCTCCGGGCGCATAGCCCTCGTAGCGGATTTCCTCGTACTCGACGCCTTCCAGTTCGCCGGTGGCTTTCTTGATCGCGCGTTCGATCACGTCCTTGGACATGTTCGCCGACAGCCCCTTGTCGACCGCGGTGCGCAGCCGCGCATTGTTGTCCGCGTCGCCGCCGCCGGCGCGCGCAGCGACGCCGATCTCGCGGATGATCTTGGTGAAGATCTTGCCGCGCTTGGCATCGGTGGCGTTCTTGCGGCCTTCGATCGAGGGACCACGACCCATGGGCGTTTCCGGACGTTTGCTGGGGAAGCCGCGAATTATACCGGTGCGGCACGGCCTCGTAGGAGCGCTCCATGGGCGCGAGCTCTCCACGCGACGCCGGGACGAAGCAAGAGCTCGTGCCCATGGGGCGCTCCTACGGCTGCTGGAAGCGGCCTTCGCGCAGGAAATGCGCCGCCTGGCGGGCGGCGTCCGCGGAAAGCACCAGGCCGCTGTGGCTGGCGGCGACCACGCAATGGTCGGCCAGCCCCGGCAGGCGGGTTTCATCGACGGCCACGGTGCCATCGGATTCGCCCTCGAAACGGGTGAAATGCCGGCCCAGGCCGTGGGCCACGTTGCCCGCGACCATGCCGACCCTGGCCTTGCCTTCCCAACGACCGACGCCGACCTGCAACAGTCCGGCACTTCGGCCCAGCGCTGGCGCCATCCAGGCACGTCCGGCCAGGCCGCGTGCCGCACCGCTGCCGCGCAAGGGCGTGCCCAGGCAGACTACGCGTGTCACCGGCAGGTCGGGCTCCTGGTTCAGCGCCTGCAACGCGACGAGTCCGCCCAGGCTGTGCCCCAGCAGCGCCACTGGCTCACTGTCCCGCAGGCGTGCGATCAACCGCGGCACCGCAACGTCGGGACCGCCGAACACGCTGGGATATCCGAACACTTCGGTCTCGAATCCCGCCGCGCGCAGTCGTGCCGCCAGCGGCGTCAGCCAGGCCTTCGCGTTCCAGATCCCATGCAGCAGCAGGACGCGCTGGGTCATGGAGATTTTCCTTCTCCCGCCGGCGCCCCGCAGGGGTGTGCAAGGCTGAGAAGGTGGCGCGAAGCGACGGATGAGGGAGGAGGAACGACGTGCCGCGAAAGATCGAATGCGAGCCGAAGATTCATTCCCTCATCCGTCCTTCGGGTCTCGAAGCGACAAGGGAAGCCTGCGCAGGATCAACTCGTCATCCAGCGTGGCGCCGACCGGGAACTTGTATTCGCCGACGCGCTGGAAGCCGTAGCGGGCATAGAAACGCTGCGCGCCCAGGTTCTCCGACCACACGCCGATCCACAGCGTGCGCGGGCCGTC
>Ga0307414_10001350_pt1 | contig 12693 bp, 11 predicted proteins | sample DK1Ometagenome_FD_203804 | JGI IMG/M metagenome (GOLD analysis project Ga0307414, IMG submission 203804) | Maize rhizosphere microbial communities from greenhouse at UC Davis, California, United States - DK15-O-3 | ecosystem: Host-associated > Plants > Roots > Rhizosphere > Soil | place: USA... | reverse complement strand
CATCCGGATTTAAAGGAAGTTTATCCTGATAGATCAGGGCGAAAAATCCGTATACCAACCAAACCATATTGATGGTCAACAGCGCTTTCATATGCTGTTTCCAGTTCATCGACTCTTCCGGATTAATTCCGGATAATTTATAAATACCTTTTTCAAGGGGTTTTAGAAAGTCTGTCCAGACTTTCTCACCTGCAAACATCTTTGCCAGATAAATACCTAGTGGTATTCCAATCAGCAAGGTCAGTCCGTAGGTGGCAATAATGCCAAGTAATTCAGTGTTCATAATAAATTAATTAAAATTTTTCAGGTTTAATCAGCACGTATACCATGTAGATAAATACTGCGATTGCGATAAGAAATAATGCGATCATAATTGTTAGATTTTTTCGAACCAGTCGATTGATTTGTAGAATACCCAGCACATCAGTAGCAGGGCGAGAAGTAGTGCGATTGTTAACATAAATTAGCTATTTTAGATAGCCATAGCCAATTGGCATACCAGAGATAGGACCAAAGCCATAAAACACTGATTACAAGCCAATAAATCAACAAAACAGCTAAATGCCAAAAATCATAAACGAAAAAACCCTTCCATTTTGGAAGGGTTTTTTATCATAATGAACGGTATTGGTTTTCTGCCTTAGCTGATCTTATACTCTTCCATTTTACGGTATAGGGTGGTCAGACCAATTCCCAATAACCTGGCGGTTTCCGTTTTATTACCTCTGGTATGCTTCAATACTTTATTGATGTGTTGCTTTTCGATCACCTGCATCTTCATAGAGTCTTCCTCCTGCGTCTCCGCATGAAACTCATAAGGCAGCAGGCTCGCAGTTACTATATTTCCGTCGGCAAGGATGACTACCCTTTCCATTACATTTTTCAGTTCCCTGATGTTTCCCTTCCAGACATGCTTCATCAGCAATTCGGTAAAACCATCATCCATCACAAAATCAGGTTTATTCACTTTCAAGCCAAATTCTTTCAAATAGTGCTTTGCGATCATGAGGATATCCGTTTTACGCTGAGAAAGGTTAGGCAGTTCAATAGAAAACACGGAGAGCCTGAAATAAAGGTCCAGCCTGAACCTTCCCGCTTCTGCTTCTTCTTTGAGGTTCCTGTTGGTTGCCGCAATGATCCTGACATTGACTTTACTTGTATGTGTATCCCCTACCTTAATAAAGGTTTGATTTTCCAGTACGCGCAACAGCTTCGCCTGAAGATCGAGGTTCATCTCGCCGATCTCATCCAGGAAAAGGGTACCTTCATTCGCTTCTTCCAGCAATCCTCTTTTGTCTTTCATCGCACCGGTAAAAGCACCCTGTTTGTATCCAAAGAGCTCACTTTCCAAAAGCTCAGGGTTAAAGCCGCTACAGTTCAGGGCCACAAAGGGTTTCATCTTCCTTGGGCTCTCGTAATGAATCGCCTGGGCAAAGACTTCTTTTCCCGTTCCGGTTTCCCCCAGTAATAATACCGTAGTATCCGTTGCAGAAACTTTCTGTGCCAGGTCCAGCGCCTCTTTCATCGCCTTGGATTGGCCAAGAATACTACTGAAACTGTGTTTTTTGATGATCTTATTTTCCAGATCATAAACCCTGCGCTGGAGTTTTACTTTATCCATTGCCTTATAGACCAATGGAATGATTTTATCGTTGTCATCACCTTTGGTGATGTAATCAAAAGCGCCATTCCTCATTGCCATGACCCCATCCGAAATGGTTCCAAAAGCCGTGAGGTTGATCACCTCTACATAAGGTTTGATCTTTTTGATTTCTTTTACCAGCTCCACGCCATTGATATCGGGTAGTTTTACATCGCTGATCACTACGTCGACCTCCTGCATGGTCAGGGTCTTCAGTCCTTCCTTTCCGGTATTTGCCTGAAACACCTTAAATCCCTCCAGTTCTATAATCCTCGCGAGTAGGCTACAGATTTTCTTTTCGTCGTCTATTATGAGAACCGTATCTTGCATAGCTGATAATTTAGACAATATTAATAATTATCTGAGACAAGTAAGTTTTTCTTCTTTCCATGATTGCTAAATAGCGCCTCCAGCAACCAGATATATGTCGCCACCCCTTCCCTGATTTCATCCACCAAGATAAACTCATCTGCCATATGTGATCTTGCAGAGTCGCCGGGCCCCATTTTCATAGAAGGAACTTCCAGCCAGCCCTGATCGGAACTGGTGGGCGAACAATAGGTTGTTTTTCCAATTTCTTTTCCAGCCATTACCAAAGGGTGATGCCCATCAATAAAAGAAGGGTTCATAATGTTTGGCCTCACGCTGATTTTACAGGTCGTATGGTTATAAATGGTCGTTAATATTTCCTTGGGTGTCCAGGCATGCGTAAAACGAATGTCCACGGTAAAATTGCATTCCCCCGGGACGATATTGTGCTGAATTCCTGCGTTTACTTCTGTTATGGTCATCTTTACCGGACTTTGCAAATCTCCTTCAATCGGGAAGATGAATTCCGAAAACCATTGCATATCGGCAAAGGCTTTATAGATCGCATTGTCACCTTCTTCCCTTGCCGCATGCCCGGGTTTGCCAAAACTTGTACAATCCAGCACCATTGATCCCTTTTCGGCAACGGCCATTTCCATTTTTGTCGGCTCTCCGACGATGGCAAAGGCAATGTTTTGAAGTTCAGGCAGGATACATTTAAGCCCATTCTCTCCGGAGGTTTCCTCTTCCGCTGTGGCAGCCAGACAAAGGTTATAAGGAAGGTCGCTAAAATCATGGAAATGAAGGAAAGCAGCGATTAAAGAAACGAGGCATCCCCCGGCATCATTGCTGCCAAGTCCATGCAGTTTCCCATCCTTTATAAAAGGATGAAAAGGATCATGCTGATAAGCTTTCGAAGGCTTAACGGTGTCGTGATGGGAGTTTAGTAAAAGAGTAGGTTTGGAAGGGTCGAATTTTCTGTTGTAACACCAGATGTTATTGAATTTTCTGAAGGTAAACACATCATGGTGATTGAGGAAGGACTCAATCTGGTCGGCAGTATTGATTTCTTCGCCGCTGAAGGAAGGGATGGCGATTAATTTCCTTAACAACTGGAGGGGGTCTTCAGTTAAAGTATACAGGTCGGGCAGACTGCCGGAGCTTTTTGCGAAATTGGGATTCATATGCTTTTGATTTGATGATTCGATTTTAGGATCTGACAATTTTAATGATTCGGTGATTTGATTTTAGAATTTCAGTTAATACCTGGATTCTAAGCGGTATTTCTGAGGGCTTAGTTGTTTTTGGAGAGGTACCGCTGATAAGATTCGATTGGCATGGCCGGCTGTTGTTCCTGTGTAACTTTTAAAGGATCGAACAGCATCGCTGTACACAGACAGTTGCACTTTTTCTTGCCTTCCAGAATGTCGTAGTTGACACAGCTTTTACAGCCTTCCCAAAAGGAAGGGTCATGTGTGATCTCCGCAAAGGTGACCGGTTCAAAGCCGAGTTGGGTATTCATTTTCATGATGGCTATACCGGAGGTGATGCTGAAAATCTTTGCCTCCGGATACCGGCGGCGGGAGATTCTGAAGATCCTGTCCTTAATGGCTTTGGCCACTCCGAAATTGCGGAATTTCGGAGAGACAATCAGTCCGGAGTTGGAAATGAACTTATCGTTCTCCCAGGTTTCAAAATAAGCAAAGCCGACCCATTCTCCGGCAGTGGTCACCGCAATAACGGCCTTCTCGTCCCTCATTTTCTGAGCTAAAGATTCCGGACTTCTTTTTGAAATCCCCGAACCCCTGGCAATGGCAGAGGATTCCGTTTCCTGAATTATTTCATCGACGTATTTTATGTCATTTATGGTAGCAATACGCACAAAGATCATTGGATTTTCCATTATTAAATTATTTTACCAGAGCTCTGGTCAAACCGGATGCCCAATCGTGCCAAAAAGCAGAAAAGCCGCTTTGAAGATTAATTGGGGGTTGAATAATAATTTCATGACGCTATTGTGGCAATAGTGGACCTTATCAAAATGACAGGGTTAATTTCATTTTAGCTACCTTTGGCGGATTCAATAATAATAAAATTATGAAGCTGAACTTTTCCCTCCCGTTATCGTTTTTATTTGCGCTCGCAATCTTTATCTCTTCTTGTCAGGACACCAAAAAATTACCCATCCTTGGCCCCAGAGAAGCGGTATCTGTTAAAAATGAAGATGGCTCCATGGGTGTAGACACCGTGTATCAGACCATTCCTGCATTTCGTTTCTTAAACCAGGACAGTGTTTACATTACAAACGATCAGTTCAAAGACAAAATCTATATCGCAGACTTCTTTTTCACTTCCTGCACCACCATCTGTCCAACAATGCACAGGAACATGAAAACCATATTTGAAAAATATAAAAACAACCCGGATGTGATGTACCTTTCACATACCATTGATTTTAAATACGATAAACCTTCAGTATTGAAAAAATACGCACAGAAACTGGGTGTAGATGGCAATAAATGGCAATTTGTATACGGTTCAAAAGACAGTGTATATAAACTGGCAGAACGCAATTACCTTGTTGCAGTGATGGAAGATACCACGGCAAGAGATGGTTATATCCACCAGGGATGGCTGGTTCTGATTGACAAGCAAAAACGCATCCGCGGTGCTTATGATGGAACAGATCCAAAACAGGTAGAACAACTGACGAAAGATATTCCTGTGTTACTTGCTGAAGACAAAAAATAACCATGCGAAAACTACTCATCAGTACCATTGTCTTATTTACCCTGCTCACGATGATCTACTCTTGTCAGAGTGCAGATCAGGTGAAACAAGACATCTATTATACCAATGGCCGGGATTATTACATCAAATATTGCCAAAATTGCCATGGAGCTAAAGGGGAAGGCCTGGGTGCATTAGCCCCTCCCCTCACCGACAGCGTCTTTTTAAAAGAAAACAAACAGAAACTAGCCTGTTATATCAAGAATGGCATGAGCGAGGCCATTACCATTCATGGTCAGAAATATGAAGGCAAAATGCCGGATTTTCAGACCCTCGCTGCGATAGATATCGCACAGATTGTCGTTTACATCACCAACTCCTTCGGGAATAAACAAGGGATGTATACTTTGGAACAAACTTCCAACGATCTGAAGAACTGCAAATAATTCTTGCTTTAAAAGCAATGAAAACTCATCTTATGGGGGCTAATTAAGCCCCCTCAGCAATCCCCCGCTGAATTTCACTAAAATATTACAAATGGTAATCTCCCGAAAAACAGAGTTTTTTATGGGATAATAACGTTTTAGCATTTCATCTCTATTAAAAATCAGCTGTAAAATATTCCATAGTCTTTATTTATTTCATAATAATGTAAAAGATTCTACATAATATTGTTTACACACACAAATGAAATCATTATGAGTTCCTCCTCCATTAACCCTGGACTAAAGACGCATTGGTGATTTTTTAAAAATCTATCAAATGAAAAAATCATTGTTACTATTTGTAGCAATGGCGACTGGTATGGCCGCCAATGCTCAGTACGAAAACGCCAAACAGGTGTTCAGTAGTCCAAAACTGCAGGAAGCAGTAAAAACCCACAAATTAGTCGCTATTTTACCTTTTGAGGTAAAGATGACCTACAAAAAACAACCCCGGGATTTCGATATAGAAACCAACCGGGAAAAGGAAAGAGAAAAGGCTTATTCTATTCAGTCCAGTATCTACACCTTTTTGCTTCGTAAAGCCTCAAAATATACGGTAGAATTTCAGGACGTAGAAAAAACCAATGTGCTGTTAAAGAAAGCAGGAATGGCCGACAAACTGGGAGAATTCACCAAAGATGAAATCGCTAAAGCCCTGAATGTAGATGCAGTGATAGCTGGTAAATTCGAAGCAGAACAGTCAAAATCTGAAGCAGGAGCCATCGTAACCACCGTATTGTTTGGTGGTGCCGGAAGCAAGACCGGTTCCGGAGCATTGACGATGATGGTAAATGATGGTCCTAGCGGAGATTTATTATGGAGGTTTTTCAAAAGCATGAACGACGATGTGTTCAGCTCCAGCGATGAGCTTATCGACCGGATGATGAGAAAAGTTTCAAGAAACTTCCCATATACTAAATAATTATTTTGATACCCCTGAATTGGTTTGGTGGTTCTGTTTCTCCCCCCCTAAACGAATCACCAGCCAATTCTAATTGCTTAATCCAATAAAAATATCTATAAATTAAGGGATCATGATCGCTTAATAATCATAAAAAAATATATACTGATGAAAAAGTCTCTTTTATTACTCATAAGCATGTCAATCGGTATGATTGCCCATGCACAATTCACTACAAAACAAGTATACGCCAGTCCTGATCTGAAAAAAGCCATGAAGGACTATAAGGTAATTGCCATTTTGCCGGTAGGCACGCAATTGAGCTTTAAAAGCCAGGTTCCCTACCTCAATGAAAGAAATCAAGCCAGCGAAAGAATAAATACTGGTTTGGCCAATCAGTCCAGAATATACAGTTATATTTTACCTAAATCCGATCGGATGAAAATAGAAATTCAGGACATTGAAAAAACCAATCTTCTGCTCCTGAAATCAGAAATGAGCGCCAGGCCGGATCAGTATACGAAAGAAGAGATTGCAAAGATTCTGGGTGTAGACGCAATACTATCAGGGCTGTATGAAAGTGATGCCTTTCTTATAGAAGACCAAATCACCAAGGATTCTACCTCCCATTCCATCAGGACACCAAGATTCTCTGCCTCTGTTAAAAATGTACTTACACTGACGCTTTATGACGGGAAAACCGGCAAACAAATGTGGAGATACTACAATTACCAAACACAGTCCAGCTATATCTCCGATGAGTTAATAGAAGGAGCGGTAAGAAACTTGCCTTTTATCCAATAATCGCCGTTTTTGATATCTTTGCAACACAAAAATGCAAGCCATTCTATCAAGTCTATCATAAGCATGTTCAAAACATTGAACTGAGCTTAAAAAAACAAAAAAAGACAGTCTAAAACGCGAAAGAACAAATCTACACAGATGAAAAAATATTTTTTATTATCAATTGCAATGGCCATCGGAATGATCGCCAATGCACAACTATTCAGTAACAAACAGATCTTCAACAGCCCTGACTTAAAGAAAGTAACGGAAAAACATCAGATCATCGCCATTTTACCTATCGGAACAAAACTGAGCTACAGAAGCCAGATCCCTTATCGGATTGAAGGTGATGAAAATACGGACAGAATAAATACAGGTCTCGCTACCCAATCCAGGTTCTTTAGCTATATCCTGCCTAAATCAGGTAAAATGAAAATCGAAATTCAGGACATAGAAAAAACCAACCTTTTATTGACAAGAGCAGGCATGGACAATCGGCTGGATCAGTATACGAAAGAGGAGATCGCCAAAGCCCTGGGTGTAGATGCCATTGTTTCCGGCCTATATGAAAAAGACACCTTCATTTCAGAAGACAGGAGCACTACCGATTCTGCTGCTGTCATCAGACACTTATCCAAGACCTCCATTTCTGTCAGGACAGCCGCTACTTTTACGCTTTATGACGGGCAATCAGGAAAACAACTGTGGAGATACTATAATTTTTTCACGAGCACTGCCGATCAGACCGATTATTTGATAGATGTAGCCGTAAGAAGCTTCCCTTATATCAAATAAGCGCCGTTTTTTTATATCTTTGCAGCGTAAAAAATGCAAGCCGTTCTATCGCTGCGATTTATCGGAGAGGAAAGTCCGGGCAACACAGAGCATCCCGCTTCCTAACGGGAAGAGGCTTAGGATTGAAAACCTGAGTTATGGAAAGTGCCGCAGAAAACATACCGCCGATGGCTTTTAAGCACAGGTAAGGTTGAAAACGTGAGGTAAGAGCTCACGAGTATTCCGGGCAACCGGATTGCTGGTAAACCCCGGGAGTTGAAAGACCAAATAGGCTAACGCATGTAGGGCTGCTCGTCCGATGTTAGCGGGTAGGTCGTTAGAGATAAATGGCAACATTTATAGTGGATTAATGGTAGAAATTCTGAGCAATCAGTTTACAGAACCCGGCTTACAGGCTTGCATTTTTTATTTTATCACTCCTTGTTGATAAAAGTAATATATTCGTATCTAATAAAAATGATGAGCACTACCTATGGCAAAATTATTAATAATTGATGATGAACGGGCGATAAGAAGCACTTTACGCGAAATCTTAGAGTATGAGAACTACGATGTTGACGATATTGATAATGGTGTAGACGGTTTAGAACTGATTAAGAAAAAGAAATTCGATCTGGTATTATGTGATATCAAGATGAATAAAATGGACGGAATGGAAGTGCTGGAACAAGCATTGGCCTATAGTCCTGATCTTCCTTTCATCATGATCTCCGGTCATGGAACAGTTGAAACCGCTATTGAAGCCAGCAAAAAAGGAGCCTTTGACTTCATCTCAAAACCACCTGACTTAAACAGGCTGTTAATTACGGTAAGAAATGCGCTCGACAGAGGCACATTGGTTACTGAAACTAAAGTCCTTAAAAGAAAAGCGAGTAAAACAAGAGATATATTAGGCAGTTCAGAGAGCATTGGAAAGATCAAAGAAACCATTGAACGTGTTGCCCCTACTGATGCCCGTGTATTAATTACCGGCGCAAATGGAAGTGGTAAGGAACTTGTTGCAAGATGGTTACATGAGAAATCTAACCGCGCGGACAGCCCTTTAATTGAAGTAAACTGTGCTGCCATTCCCTCAGAACTAATCGAAAGTGAATTGTTCGGTCATGAGAAGGGATCTTTTACCTCTGCGGTCAAACAAAGGATTGGTAAATTTGAACTGGCAAACGGCGGAACACTTTTTCTGGATGAGATTGGCGACATGAGCCTTTCTGCACAGGCAAAGGTATTACGTGCTTTACAGGAACACAAAATCAGTCGTGTAGGTGGCGAGAAAGAACTGGAAGTGAATGTAAGGGTCCTTGCAGCAACCAATAAGGACCTGCTGAAAGAAATTGAAGACGGGAATTTCAGGATGGACTTATACCACCGCTTAAATGTAATCAATATCCATGTTCCTCATTTAACAGAACGTGTGGAAGATATCCCTGAGATTGCTCAAAATTTTCTGGAGGAAATCTGTAAAGATTATGGCATGCCGGTTAAAAAGATCGGTGATGCGGCAATGGCTGCACTTCAGGCTTTACCATGGACAGGAAATGTCCGTGAGCTGCACAATATGATTGAGCGTCTGATCATCCTGAGCGACAAAGCCATTACAGAACATGATGTTGCGGCATTTGCAAATCCTGGTGGAGGAACAAATATCGGCGCTGCACACAGCTCATCGGCTAGTACGGTTACACGTACCGCTACGCCAAACTACGATAACTTTAATAATTTCCAGGATTATAAGGATTATGCAGAAAAAGAATTCATCAAATTCAAACTGGAAAAGAACAACTGGAATGTTTCCAAAACTGCCGACGACATCGACATTCAGCGCAGTCACCTTTACAGTAAAATCGAGAAATTCGGATTAAAAAGATCCACTGAATAAAGATACAAGACCTACGAAAAAGCCAACTTCCTGAAGTTGGCTTTTTTTATGATCAAACATTTTTTCTATTCCATATAATCGGCCTGCCTGCTCAGCAATGCGCGATACTTATTAAAGATTGCTGTTTTAGAAACAAAGCCAATGTACTTGTCCTGCTCATTTAAAACAGGCAGCAACCAGGCATTTTCCTTTTCCATTTTCTGCAATACGATTTTCATCGGATCATCAAGGTGTAAAGTATCCGGAGCAGCAACCATTAACTCCTCCACCTTAATCTCTTGCTGATCAGTATGGTTAATACCTTTTTTCAGCACATCTTCTACATAAATCAATCCTTTAAAACACAGATCCTCCCCTCCGATCACCGGAAAAAGGTTCCTTTTAGATTGCAGGATTTCATTCAGCCTTTCAGCAATGACATCGTCTTCATTCAGCACCAGGTAATCACGCTCTACGAGGTATTTCAATTTCATCATGTTCAATACGGTAGTATCCTTATCCTCATGAGAAGAAAGCTCCCCTTTCTCCGCCAGTGGTTTGGTATAGATAGAATACTTGTTTGCACTACGGTTGATCAGGTAAGAGATGGCCGAAGTGATCATCAAAGGAACCATTAATACGTAACCACCTGTAATTTCCGCAATCAGGAAGATTCCGGTCAGCGGTGCATGCATGATGGCACTTAATGAGGCGGCCATTCCTGCAACAATAAAGTTGGCCACATTCAGATGAGCGATTCCAAGGGTGTTGACGGTATAAGCGACCATAAAACCCATTAATCCACCCATAATCAGGCTCGGCGCAAAGATTCCTCCGTTTCCACCAGCACCCAAAGTAATCAATGTGGCAGCAGATTTAGCAAAAAGTGTGATCAATGTAAACAATAACACCACCCATGGCAGGTTACTATAAGAAGAAAAGATGCTGTTATTGATAACCGCAAAGTAATTTCCTCCTAACAGGTTCTTAATCGTAATGTAACCTTCCCCGTATAAAGTAGGGAATAAAAACACGAGTAATCCGAGCATCAAACCACCCAATACGACTTTCTTATAAGGATGGTTGATCTTATAAAAGAAGCCTTTGATGAAGCTGTTTGCCTTGGTAAAATAGATGGAAAAGAAACCAATTAAAACAGCCAGGATTACATAATAGATGAGGGCATCCATTTTCCATCCTTCCGTAACGAGGAAGAACAATTGTTCATTGTAAAACAACCTCGCTACTACCGCTGCTGTAGCAGAAGCGAGCAACAAAGGAATAAAGGCCGGAATCGTGAACTCAGGCAACAGAATTTCAATAGCGAACACAATTCCTGCAATCGGACTGTTAAATGCACCAGCGATCCCCGCAGCAGCACCACAGGCCAGCAACATCGTCGTCTCCCTGTAAGATAAACCGAGAAAACGGCCAACGACTGAGCCAATTCCGGCACCACTGGTTACAATCGGCGCTTCCAGACCTGTCGACCCACCAAAACCAACGGTCATAGCGGCAGTAATGATCTGGGAATAAATGTTATGGGGTTCCACTTTACTTGATTTCCTGGAAATGGTGTACAACAAAGGCGTTAATCCCGTTTCAAACTTCCCCTTTCTAATGAACCTGCGGACATACATGACCGACAATAAGATCCCTATAAAAGGAAAGAAGAAAAAGAGATAATACTTGTACTCCCAATGAAATCCTGTTTGCAGGAAATCCTCAATATGGTGTGTGATGGTCTTTAGCAGTGATGCAGCAAGCCCGGCAAGAACGCCGACAATCAATGCTGCAATCACTAAAAAGTTTCTGTTTGAGATCTTCGTCCTCCGGTATTGGTTAATTGCGTCTACATAATTTACCAGCCGTACGTACATATCTTTTTATTTAAGCGTCAAATTTATCGAGTAATTTGATGAGCGTTGCAAAGTCTTTCGGATAAGGGGCATCGATCACAATGTCAGCGCCATCGAGTCCTTTAAATACCAGATGCCTGGCATGTAAAGCAAAGCGTTTCATAATCGGCAACTCTTCATCATCTTTCGCAATGCGGTATCCTTTTTTCATGCTGGAAAGGAAAACCGGTTTTCCACGGTACATGTCGTCCCCGGCAATCGCTGCCCTTTGGGTGGCCAGGTGAATCCGGATCTGGTGCATACGACCGGTAATCGGCTTACATTCTACCAGGGTATAATGACGGTAATTTTTTATGGAATTAAAGATGGTTTCTGCACGTTTACCTTCTTTTCTGTCGATGGTAACACTCTTATTCCCATCATTGAGGATGGGAAGGTCGATAAACAGCTCGTTAAAAGTAAACTGTCCGTCTACCACCGCGTGGTACACTTTGTTCACTTTACGTTTTTCAAATTGCATCGCTACAGAGCGATAAGCTTCAGGTGTTTTTGCTATAATAATCGCACCTGAAGTTTCTTTGTCTAAACGATGACATACCTGTGCATCAGCAGAATACTGCTTTGCCAAACGTAATATATTGACCTCGCCTGATCCGCCACGCTCATCCAGCGAGGCTACAAATGGAGGTTTATTTACAACGATATAATCATCGTTTTCGAATAGGATAAGATCTTTAAAAGAAGGATATTTCAATACAGTAAATTTAATACTGTACAAAAATACTAAGAAAGTTCGAATTTATAGCCTACACCCTTCACTGTTGCCACATATCGCTCTCCTAATTTCTCACGAAGCTTACGGATATGTACATCAATTGTACGGTTGGTGACCACTACAGAGTCTTCCCAGATGTTTTTCAAAATAGATTCCCTGGTGTATACTTTTCCCGGTTTAGAAGCCAGCAAGTACAACAATTCAAATTCTTTTTTGGCTAAAACCACTTTCTGTCCGCCTTGAAAAACAAGATAAGCTTCTCTGTCGATCACAAGATCACCAATTTCTACTTTATTATCAGAAACTTCATCTGCACTGGAATTTCTTCTTAATATGGCATTAATCCTACTAATTAATGCTCTTGGCTTAATCGGCTTCGCAATGTAATCATCCGCACCAACGTTAAAACCGGCAATCTCTGAATACTCCTCACTTCTGGCTGTTAAAAATACCATAAATGTATTTTTAAACTCCGGAATCGCACGCATTAACCTGCAGGCTTCAATCCCATCCATTTTGGGCATCATGATGTCGAGAATGATCAGATCGGGATGGA
>Ga0307414_10001349_pt1 | contig 12695 bp, 7 predicted proteins | sample DK1Ometagenome_FD_203804 | JGI IMG/M metagenome (GOLD analysis project Ga0307414, IMG submission 203804) | Maize rhizosphere microbial communities from greenhouse at UC Davis, California, United States - DK15-O-3 | ecosystem: Host-associated > Plants > Roots > Rhizosphere > Soil | place: USA... | reverse complement strand
GACGAAGAAACCGATCAGGTTCTCGATGTCCATCCGGTTTCGATTTGCGATCGGTGTGCCGACGATGACGTGGTCCTGGCCGGCGTAACGCGCCAGCAGAGTTTTGAAAGCCGCAAGCAACGTCATGTAGAGCGACACGCCTTCGCGACGGCTCAAGTCTTTGAGTGCATCGGTTAACTGTTGACTGATCTCACAAGTTAAAAAAGAGCCTTTGTAAGTTGGGACCAATGGACGCGGGCGATCGGTGGGCAGTTCGAGCACGGGTGGATTGTCACCCAGATGTTCGCGCCAGTATTGCAGTTGTTGGTCGATGACTTCGCCACTCAGCCATTGCCTTTGCCAAACTGCGAAATCAGCGTATTGAATCGGCAGTTCCGGCAGATTCGGCGTGGTGCCTTCAACAAAGTTTTCGTAGAGCGTTGCGAGTTCGCGAATCAGCACTCCGAGTGACCAGCCATCCGAGACGATGTGGTGCATCGTCAATAAGAGCAGATGCTCTTCATCCGCAACGCGCAGGAGGCTGGCTCGAAACAGTGGCCCACGCTCCAGATTGAATGGCCGCAGTGCTTCTTCCCGCAGCCGGCGCGTTTCAACAGCGCGCTCGCTATCCGGAAGATGCCTCAAATCAATTGCGGCCAGGGTCAACGGCAACTGCGGCGCGATGATCTGCATTGGCTGTCCGTCGATGGTGGTAAACGTCGAACGCAAAGCATCGTGCCGCGCGACGATCTCGTTGATGCTTCGCTCGAGCGCAGCGACGTCGAGTGGTCCAGTCAATCGTGACGTGGCGGGAACGAGATAGTTGCTATCGCCGAGTTGTTCCAGAAACCAGAGTCGCTGTTGCGCGAACGAAAGTGGGACGGGACCTGAATCCTTGCGCCGCGGAATCGTTTCGTCAGGAGTTGTCTCCGCCGGCTTTTTCTTGAAGCGCATAACCAGCGCGGCACGCTCGCTCGCTGAGAGTTCATTCAAAGTTTTTGCAGGCTCACTCACGACACTTGCCTCCGGTTGTTGTGCCGAACGTTTCGTCTCTTCCACAATTTGAGCCAACTGTGCGATCGTCGGAGCATCGAAGAGAACTCGCTGCGGCAACTCTACTTCGAGCAACTGGCGCACGCGCGTGATAATCATCGTGGCCAGCAGCGAATGACCGCCGAGGTACAGAAAATCGTCATGCACTCCGACGCGATTTCTTTCCAGCACTTCCGACCAGATTTCAGTTAGGGTCTCTTCAATCTTCGAACGCGGTGCGACGTATTCAACTTCACATTCGCTGAAGTCAAACTCGGGGAGGGATTTACGATCCACTTTGCCGTTTGGCAGGTGCGGTAACGACGCGAGCGTGACGTACGCAGCGGGAAGCATATGTTCCGGCAGCTTTTCGCGCAGGTGTTGCCTCAATTTCGCCGCCATATCGTTTGAGCCGTTTTGCTCAGTCACGACGTAAGCGACCAGACGGCGATCGTCCGGACCGTTTTTCTGAGCCACTACGACAGTCTGTTGAATTTGCGGGTGCGTGCTCAGCACCGCTTCAATCTCGCCGAGTTCAATGCGTATGCCGCGTAGCTTGATCTGGTGATCGATGCGCCCCAGGTACTCGATGTTTCCGTCGGAGCGATAGCGGGCCAGATCTCCGGTACGGTAAAGGCGCGCGCCGCGTGGCCCGAATGCGTCGGGAATGAACTTCTCCGCCGTCAAGTCCGCGCGATTGAGATAACCACGCGCCAGCTGTATTCCGCCGATGTACAACTCGCCATCGACGCCGTCAGGTACCGGATTGAACTGCGGATCGAGAATGTAAATATCAGTGTTGGCGATTGGTTTTCCGATCGGCACGACCGGCGAGGTGCTGTCTTTTTCACACTGCCACCAGGTGACGTCTACCGCCGCTTCAGTTGGACCATAAAGATTGTGCAGCTCGGCGGCCGGCAGTTTTTCAAAGAAGAGTTGCTGCACGTCAAACGTCAGGGCTTCGCCGCTGCAAATCATTCGTTTCAGGCTGGTACACCGCTCGACCTCGGGTTCTTTGAGAAAAGTGCGCAGCATTGAAGGCGTAAAGTGCATCGTCGTGATTCCGTGCTCGCGAATGAGTTGCACCATGTAGGAACCATCGCGATGTCCGCCCGGTCGTGCCACCACCAGGCCGGCGCCGGTCATCAGGGGCCAGAAGAACTCCCACACTGAGACATCGAAATTGAAAGTTGTCTTTTGCAGAACTCGATCGGCTACAGTCAGGTTGTAAGTCTCTTGCATCCAGCAGAGACGATTACTGATCCCGGCGTGCGTGTTCAATGTTCCCTTTGGCCGGCCAGTGGAACCCGATGTGTAAATACAGTAGGCAAGATTTTGTTCGCTTACGATCGTAACCGGATTCTGAATACTCTCGGTGTCGAGACCGGCGCGCTCATCGTCAAGAGCGATAACGTTTGCTGGTCGCTCGTCGGGAAGTGAGTCGAGCAGATGCTTTTGAGTGAGCAGCAGCGGGAGCTGCGCGTCGGTAAGCATGAACGACAGGCGGTCGCACGGATAATCCGGATCAAGCGGCACGTAAGCGCCACCGGCTTTGAGGATGCTGAAGAGCGCGATCACCATCTCGAATGAGCGTTCCATGAAGACGCCCACGAGCACATCTGGTCCAACACCCAACCTTCGCAATCGATGCGCGAGTTGATTCGCGCGAGTGTTGAGATCGCGATAGGTCAACTGGCGATCTTCGTAGAGAAGCGCGACGAAATTCGGATTCCGTTCCGCCTGGATTTCAAACCACTCGTGAATGCAGAGCTCTGCGCGATCACACAGGTGCGCTTCAGATGCAAACATCTGATCGGTGCTAATCATAAAAACGAATGACGACTTAAAGAGTTTGGAGCAAAAGAATGAAAGACATTTCGTTTGTCCGCAGTTAAAGAATCATCTTGCAAGAATGAAAATACATCGTGCTGTTTCGCACTAAAGACACACCTCGACTGCGCCTGTCCTTGGACCTATTCCGCACAATAGGCGAATCAAGCCCGTCACGCCGAACCCCGTTAGGGGAAGCCTCGGACGCGAGGCAACGCTGACTTTTTAACCGCGCGCGTAGCGCAGTGTTGCTAACTTGTGGCTCGCGGGAAGTGACTTTCGTCCCCGCTCTGGGCGAGCATCTTGTTCAAAGGATTCACTTGGTCCAACCAGTGTGTACGCAGTGGGAAGGATTACACATCTAGTAAGATCTGAGGCTCGTGGTGATAAAAACAACCTCCTTAAAACACCTATCAGGCTTTGGAGGGTCGCCATACTACCCTCCGTTTCGGATCGTGTCAACACATGGATTTTTCACAAGTGGTCCATAAAACTGAATTCCATGTGTGTGTGAAATTACAATCGATCCATTACACTAATAACGCGAAATCGAATCCGCTTTTGGTCCACTGCGAGTTCACAGACACACCCGGACCGGAGCGAAAATAACAACGAGATGCAGGTGAGAGCCTCTCTGCGTGAGGTGTCACTGGGCAGTTTACGGGAGGCCGTAAGAGTTTGAGGCCGTCAAAAAACGTCAGCCTCCGACTTCAGTTTTTTACTGAGCCGGCTAGCGGATTCTGAGGAACCTTAATTACGGGCTGCGGGATTATACACGGATTTTTCCCTGCGCGATCAATTTCTGCTGCGCTTCACCACAAAAAATTTCTACCGTCTTTACAAGCGCCAAAGGCGCGGAATATGAACGCCAGGGGCAAGCGCAGCAAACATGAAAAATTCCCCGGGACAAGCCCGTGGTATCTTCTTGACTTCAGGCCTCGACCTTTCTTTGGGTGTACTTCACCAGGGGCGACGCTGCCGGGAGTGGCCCTAAATCCATTAGAAGTGCGCGTTAGTGAAATAGATTATGTTTGCGAAAGGAAAAGAAAAAGGGGTTCCCCCCATGAAACTTAAAGCCAAATACGTAGTCTTTTTCATGATCGCAGTCGCAACCGTTTATGTGATGCAACACAATGAGCGGTTTCTCGTAGACCCTGAACATCCAGTCTGGAAACACTATGAATCGTTCAAGTGGTGGCTACTACCGCATGGTGTTTTTGGCGCCGTAGTTCTGCTGTTTGCTCCATTTCAATTTTCTGATCGCCTGCGCAAGCGATTCACGAAAGCTCATCGCGTGATGGGTCGTTTCTATGTGATAGGCGCGCTCGGACTCGCGCCACTCGGTGCATACATTCAATATTACCAGGAACGCATGGGCGCACCGCGTTCGTTCACAGTGCTGGGCGTAGTCGATGCTGCAATGCTTATGAGCGTCACGATCATAGCGTTTGTATTTGCATTCAAACGCAAGATCGCGCTGCACAAGCAATGGGCGACGCGTAGTTACGCCGTCGCACTCGTTTTCATCGGCGGTCGATTTGTCCTGGGCGTGACTGGTTGGGAAACTCTCGGTGTCGAGATCGTGCAGGCAGTCATCTGGTCGTGTCTGGCTCTATCAGTGCCGCTGGCTGATTTCGCACTCAGTTGGAAAGACCTTCGCTCGCGCTCCGCGGCCAGTGTGAAAAACGCGATCGCGAGCAAACAAAGTGTTGCAGAACCAGTAGTTCGCGCAGCGTAAACATAAGATTCGCGCAAAGTCGCGAAGGAAGCCGCCAAGACGCAAAGGGATTTTAAATTCTCTTTGCGTCTTTGCTTTCTTTGCGCCTTTGCGTGAAACCGTCTTTGGAGAGACAATGATGACGCTCATAACGGTCATTTTTTCCTTATCAAATTCTCAACTGCACCTGGATGATCGGCCAAACCATAGCTCAATATCGGATTATCCGAGAACTTGGACGCGGAGCAATGGGCGTCGTCTACCTGGCTGAGCATGTTGTTCTCGGTCGCAGGGTTGCAATCAAGACGGTCAGTTCAAACTACGGTCGATTTCTCCGTGAGGCGCGCGCCGCTTCCGCTTTGTCTCATCCTCACATTGCCACGATTCACGACTACGGTAAGACAGACAGCGGTCAGCCCTACATCGTAATGGAGTACATCGAAGGCAAGACGCTCGCTGATTTGATCCTTCAGGGAAACTTAACCATCGCAAGGTCTCTGCGTATCGTTCGCGAAGTTGCGGAAGCACTGAGCGAAGCGCACCGGCATAACATCATTCACCGCGATATCAAACCCACAAACATTGCGGTTGACGATCGTGGCATCGTGAAGGTCCTCGACTTCGGCCTCGCGAAGCAGGTCGGACTCGAAACAGAAGAACCCGACAACAACCACGACGCGAATTCACTGAACACGCGAACGCGCGAGGGAGTGCTGGTGGGTACTCCGATGTATTTCTCACCGGAACAAGCAATGGGATTGGAGCTCGATCCGCGCAGCGATCTTTTCTCACTCGGACTCGTGCTTTATGAATGTTTGTGCGGCAAGCCTGCGTTCTCGGGCGTGACACCAATGGATATCTGCGCCAAGGTGATCCGCGACGAACCCGTTGCACCCTCGCAGATTAATCCTTCCATTTCCACCGACGTTGAGCGCGTTACTTTGCGAGCACTGGAAAAGGAAAAAGACAAACGTTACCAATCGGCCACTGATTTAGCTTCTGATTTGGAAACTCTTGAGCTCAGCTTTTCGAGCGCGGGCCGTTTATCGATCGATCAGATTCAGGGTCCGCCCAAAGAAAAACCAGTCGTCATAGATCGCGGCCGCAAAATAAAACGCCTGGCGCTTGTCCTTTTGGGAGTGCTCATCATTGGCCTCATTTCAGCCTGGTGGTTATTCAGCAGTCAGAGGCAGAGGCCAAAACCGGAGCCTCCAGTACCTGAGCAAGTGCGATTAGGAATCGGTGGAAACATAATCGAGGCCGCAATCTCACCCGACGGAGAATTCGTTGCCTATGTCAACGATGAAAACGGCAAGCAAAGCATTCGATCACATCAGTTCAGGACCGGCAGCGATATCCAGGTAGTGAACCCAGGTAACGCGAAATACAAAGGGCTTTCGTTTTTTCCAAATTCTATATATTTGTCTTATTTGAAAACTGAGGGTGACACTGCGGATTTGTATCAGGTTGCCACAATCGGCGGCGCCTCGCGAAAGTTGGCCAGTAATGTTGATACGCCGGTGAGCTTTTCTCCTGATGGTGGACGATTCACGTTTGTGAGGTACTCCGCCGCGGAACACCTGACTACGCTACTGATTGCTGATGCTAACGGCAGCAATGAACAAACGCTGGCAACGCTCAAGGAACCGCAACGCTTTAGTCGCGGTGGTTTCTATTCGAGTGGTCCTGCATGGTCACCTGACGGAAAGATCATTGCCGTCCCCGCATTCAGCGTATCCGACGAGACATACCGCGAAATAATCCTTGTAAACGTCTCCGATGGCGGCATGAATACAGTCACTATGGGACGCTGGAACGTTATCGAGAAGATTGTCTGGTTGGCCGACGGCAGTGGATTCCTGATGAACGCCATCGAGGTGAAGTCATCGTTGTTCCAGGTATGGCTTGTAGATCGACAGGGAGGTGAAGCACGAAACATCACGAAGAATCCGAGTGACTATATCGGTCTCAGTGCGACTAAAGATTCGCAGGTAGTATTGACAACTCAAAATGAGCGCACCTCTTCCGTTTGGATTCAACCTGCTTCAGTAGAACAGATTCCTTCAAGTCGTCGTCTCGGATCCTTTGGCATTTCCTGGACCGCAGACGGCAAGTTTGTGCTCGCTTCCAACATTGACGGCAACTACCAGATCTACACTATGGACGCAGACGGAAGTAATCGAAAGCAGGTGATCTTTAACGATCAGACCAATTTCGAACCTGTCACTTCACCTGACGGTCGTTACATCGTTTACGCATCCTACGAAGGACGCCATCCACATATCTGGCGCGCAGACATAGACGGAAACCATGCGAAGCAATTGACTTTTGGTGCTGACGAAGATCTGCCTCGTTTCACACCGGACGGAAAGTGGATCGTTTATCACAACATCGATCACAACAGATACAGCATTCGCAAGGTGTCGATCGATGGAGGAGATCCGATCACCGTCGTAAGTGAGCATTCAACGCAGCCGGATGTTTCGCCGGACGGAACTAGGGTTGCCTGCTTTGCGCAACGTGCGGGCACCACGACCTGGGAAATACTGGTCGTGCCGATCGACGGCGGCGCACCAGTCGCGAGATTTCCGTTACCGCCGACAGTAAACTCGGAATGGCCCGGCCTGCGTTGGTCACCTGACGGTGACGGTCTAACCTATGTCGCCACCGTGCAGGGAGTTTCGAACGTTTGGCGTCAGGCTTTGAGCGGCGGCGAGGCAAAGCCGTTAACAAAGTTCAAAGAGAACCGGATCTTCTTTTTCGACTGGTCACGTGAACGAAAGTTAGTCCTGGTGCGCGGCAGTGACACCAGAGACTTAATTCTCGTTCGCAATTTTCTGGATGCAAACAAGTAACTGCATTAGCAGCTTCCTGCTGTGCACCCAGCGGGAGAACAACACGCTCTTTCCGGAGAAGTTTGAGACACAAGTTGAATCGAACAATCGTAGGTAGTGTTGCCTTCTTTGGTGGCAGTAAAACCCTGTAACTGGCCGTCGCCATTTACCGTCAAGGTGAAGACATAATCTTCACCCGCGATTGTAAAGTTCATGAGTAAACTCCCTATCAGGCTTATTGGTAAGGGTAGAACGGACGTTAATGCGACATTCTTCTCGGGATTGAGGATCCCGGCTGGGGTTGAGGTTTTTATATTCGATTCGGGCTTCATGAGTTTTCCTGTTCTTTCTGCATCTACGTGAGTTGCCGCATCAAAACCCCGATTCAACTGCGTGGGAGCCCCGGTGGACGAATCGGGGGTGAGGTAACAGACAACTCACGAGCGATTTGGTTGTTTGGACACGCTCAAGATGAACGGGGAGATCGGGGATCTGGGCTATTCGTTCGTCTTGAGCAGCACTGGTATTAAGAACAGGAATGTTATGTGCCATTCGCGTGCCACGTGTTAGGCGTGGCAAAAGCCGTAATTTCCCCGACATAGACACTCTCTTAAGAGTCTTGAGACTATTACTATTGATAGTCTCCCTATCATTTCTGATATATGCTTCGCGTGAAATGATCCCTCGATTAATCGCTATCTCCGGATCGCTGAAAGGAACGACCTTCGCCCTCGCTCAGGAAGAAACCTCTATTGGTCGCGATCTCTCAAACACCATCTCACTCAACGATCCTTCGGTGTCACGCCGTCATTGCCTCATCAGTCAGAACGGTAACGGTTTTCACATCACCGATTTAGAGAGTTATAACGGCACCTTTGTGAACGGCCTGCCGATCGCCGAACAAGTCCTGACTCACGGCGATCACGTTGCCCTCGGCGATATTCGTTTCATCTTTCTTACCCACGACGATGCCGTTACTACTGCGATCAACCTCCAGGATGATGATCTGGTTAGTCGTTCCACCATCAGGCTCGAACGCGAACAGGCGTTTTACCTTCGTCCTGAAGGCGCTCTGTCCGAGAGTTCGCTTGACACGCGCGCGATTCGCGAGCGCAACGCGTTGTTAAAAATCAGTGCCACCATCAACTCGATCAGAGACTGCAACGAGTTACAACTACGGCTGCTGGAACTGACGTTTGAAGCGGTGCCGGCTGAACGTGGCGCGATTCTGCTGACCGGCAAAGACAATGACGACTTTGTTTCGTGTCGTGGTTGGAACCGGCTCAATGGCGCCGACGACTCGATTAGAGTAAGTCAAACTATTTCCAGGCAGGTGTTGCGAGACGTAGTTGCCATTCTGAGTAACGACGTCGTCAGGAATGAGAATACGGGCGGGTTACCGAGCCTTTTGGAGGCGCAGGTTTGCTCGTTACTGTGTGTGCCGCTCGTGGCTTTCGATAAACCGCTCGGTGTCATTTACCTCGACATCAGTTCGGGCGCGACTCAGTTCGATGAAGCACATCTGCAACTGCTGACAGCGATTGCCGGCATCGCAGCCATCGCTTTCGAAAACGCGCGTCGATTTGAACTATTGGAAAAAGAGAACCGTCGCCTTCAGCACGAAGTCAAGTTGGACCATCAGATGCTGGGCGAGAGCGAGTCGATGCGCCAGGTCTATGCCCTGCTTTCGAGAGTTGCGCCTACGTTTTCCACAGTGCTGCTGCTTGGCGAAAGCGGAACCGGCAAGGAACTCGCCGCGCGCGCCATTCATTTGAATAGTCCGCGCGCCGCCAAACCTTTCGTCGCGATTAATTGCGCTACGTTGACGGAAAGCCTGCTCGAGAGTGAATTGTTCGGGCATGAGAAGGGAGCCTTTACGGGTGCGATTTGTCAGAAGCCAGGTAAGTTGGAGCTGGCCGAAGGTGGCACGATCTTCCTGGATGAAATCGGTGAGTTGTCGCCTGCGATTCAGGCAAAACTCCTGCGAGCGTTGCAGATGCGAGAATTTGAACGTGTCGGTGGAACACGGCCGATAAAAGTCGACGTGCGTGCGATTGCTGCGACTAATCGCGACCTCAAAGCGGCGATCAAAGCCGGGCAGTTTCGTGAGGATCTCTACTATCGTCTGAATGTCGTCTCGATCCCAATGCCGCCGCTGCGAGAACGACGTGAGGACATCCCGCTGCTCGCTACGTACTTCGTGGCGGAGTACAGCAAAAAGTGTAAGCGACGCGTGACTGGAATCTCACCGGAGGCGCGCCGGTTGTTATGCGCTTACGATTGGCCCGGGAATGTGCGCGAGTTGGAGAACGCGATTGAGCGAGCGGTGGTGATTGGACAGGCCGAGTTGATCGTACCCGAAGATCTGCCGGAGACAATCTTTGAAAGCCAGGCACCCACGGACGACCCTCCGGCTGGCTATCACGAAACAGTCAGAGCATTTAAGCGTCAACTCATCTCGAAAACTCTTCAACAAACAGGCGGCAACTTTACCAAGGCCGCAAACTTATTGAAGATCCACGCGAACAACCTTCATCGAATCGTTCGCGATCTCAAAATTCGCGAGTAGCGTTTGCGGTTTGAGAGCCACGCCAGAGGCTAAGAGCTGCGATGAGACAGGCGAGCGGGCAAAGCAACATCGAGTAACGCATGTTGAGAGGTGTGACAGCGGCTCCGAGCCAGTCATTGACCTGGCCGATGATTAGCGAACCGATGCCGTAAGCGATGATCACTGCGAAGAAGTAAACACCGATGCCCAAGCCCCGCAGTTCAGGACCGGCGATGTCGTGAACGTCAGCGGCTGCTGGTCCAAGCCAGACGAGCGAGAGCGCCAGCAACACCAGATTCGCAATCAATAACAACAACAGATTTCCCGAGAAGATGAACAACAACCAGAACGGCACTGCGATCAGGGCGGCGAGCGCGCCAAACAACATGCGGCCCCCGCGTCCGAATCGTCGAAACTTATCCGCGAAGTAACCGCCAAGAATCGTTCCCGGCACGCCCGCGACCAACGTTAACAACCCGCCCCATTTGCCAATCGTCAACAAGTCGAGCTTGTAGACGCGCGTTAGAAACGTCGGCCCCCAAAAGGAAAGGTTGTTGGCTGCGAGACCGAAGCAACCGTACCCGAGATAGTGATAACGCAGCGGCACTGATTGAAAGAGAATTTTCCAATCGTTAGCGGTGTATTTCGTGGTAGCGGCTTCAGTCGTGCCGCGCGGTTCTTCGCGCAACAAAAAGACAACGATGGCAATCACGAGTCCCGGAAAGCCCAGGGCGTAAAATGCGAGACGCCAACCGTAGTACTGGCCCAACCAGCCGCCGAGAAAGAAGGCGAGGCCTGCGCCGATCGCGATCCCTGACGAGTAAATAGCCTGTACAGTCGCTCGCACACGAGGCGGGAAGTAGTCGCTCAATAACGACAACGCGGCTGGTCCAAGTGTCGCTTCACCCACACCGACCATCACGCGACAGATCAACAGCGACCAGAAACCGGTGGCGAAACCGGTCAGACCCGAAAACAGACTCCAAACCGCGAGACCCGCGGCAATCATGTTCTTGCGAACGACGCGATCCGATAAACGTCCGAATGGAATTCCAAGGACCGTGAAGAAGATGACGAACGACATGCTGCCGAGCATTGCGAGTTGCAAGTCGGTAAACGCCATCTCTTTTTTAATCAGCGGCAGGAGGATGTAGATGATGGTGCGGTCGAGATAGTTGAAGACGTAAACGAGCGTCAACAACGAGAGCGCGTACCACGAGTAGCGGCGAACCGAGTTCTGATCTGTGTTCATCTGCGTTTATCTGCGGCTAAGACAGTCGCCTCACCGCGGATCACGATCTCGCCGCGCTGATTAATGCAGAGGGTTTCGAGTTTAACGATTGGTTTGTCTTCGCGAATCTCTTTGACCGTGACGCGGGCGGTGATTACGTCCCCTGGAAAGACAGGCTTAAGGAACTGGAGCGTCTGCCCGAGATAGACACTTCCCTCACCCGGCAGTTTGTTTGCGAGGACTGACGAGATGAGCGAAGCAGTCAACATCCCGTGAACAATGCGGCGCTCGAAGCGCGTTGTCTTCGCAAACTCCTCGTCAACGTGAACGGGATTATGATCACCCGTGAGATCAGCAAACGCATCAACATCCGCTTGCTCGATTGTCTTTGTGATTTCGGCGCTATCACCGGGCTTCATCTTCATTGAGCTCCGGCGCTGAGAAATTTGATCACCGCCGCATTGAATTCGCCGGCCTTTTCGATGTTGGGCACGTGGCCACAGTGATCGAACACAATCATCGTTGAGCCCGTTATGTCTTTGTGGAAACGCTCGCCCTCGCTTAGCGGGATCAGGCCATCTTCGCGTCCCCACACGATCAGCGTCGGATGCTTGATTGTCTTGACAAGATCGTCGAGAAAATCTTCACCGCGAATGATCGACTCGGTGATGCTTTTGATCGTGAAGCCATCGCCGGCAGCGAGTCGCGCCGCCATCGCCTGATCGATTGCCGCATCGCTCAGGAATGCCTTGTTGTAAAAAACCCGCGCCGAGAGCACCTTCATCCCTTCTCGCGTGGTCGGATTCAGAGCGAAGAACGCTCGCGTGTCGAAGTCTTTCGGCGGCGCATAACCTCCGGCATCGGCGAGCACGAGTTTATCGACACGCTCCGGATAGGTCGCAGCATAGATCGCCGCGATCCATCCGCCCATCGAGTTACCAACAAGCGTCGCACGCTCAATCTTCAGTTGCTTATAAAACTGATCGAGAAAATCGACGTAAGTGCGAATGCGGTAATTGACGAGCGGTTTATCAGACTTTCCGAACCCAATCTGATCGGGCACAAACACATGATACTTCTCGGCGAGTGGTCCAATATTGAACTGCCAGACCTGCGACGAACCACCAAGCCCGTGCAACAAGATCACATTTGTTGCCCCTGACCCCGCCTCGATATAGTGGATCTTCTGCCCGTAAATAGTGATCTCTTTCGGCGTCTGCGCGTTGATTTGCGCGGAGAGACAAAGCACGCCCAGCAACAAGAGCCAAATCCGCATTTTTTTCATCAGCGTTTATCCGTGTACAGTTTTTCTATCACGTCTCTGAAACGATCGGTAATCACATCCCGCTTCAGCTTCCCTGTCGGCGTGATCTCATCACGCCCCACCTCGAAATCACGATCCAAAATCTCAAACCGCTTGATTGACTCCGTCGACGACACACGCCGGTTCACCTTATCAACAATCTCCTGAACGATTTCACGCTGCACGGTCGCATTCAGTGTGATCAACGCCACCAGATAGCT
>Ga0307414_10001348_pt1 | contig 12703 bp, 13 predicted proteins | sample DK1Ometagenome_FD_203804 | JGI IMG/M metagenome (GOLD analysis project Ga0307414, IMG submission 203804) | Maize rhizosphere microbial communities from greenhouse at UC Davis, California, United States - DK15-O-3 | ecosystem: Host-associated > Plants > Roots > Rhizosphere > Soil | place: USA... | reverse complement strand
TCTCAACTTTAGTTTCAGCCGGCTTTCCTTCCGGCGGCGCCCCTTCATCAGACTCACACATCGCCGGCACACGAGCGAGTGCCGCCGCAAGCTTCGCACGATCGTTAGTGAACTCAGTCAACCAGAGCCGCTCCTCGTCTTCATTCATGTCCATCGCCATGATCGCGACTTCATCACCCGGAGGCAGTTTGGCGAGCTCATCTTCCATCGCTTTCAAAATCTCGATGCGTTTGAGAAAACGGCCGGCGCCGTCTTCGCGCAAGTCAAGAATCAGAACGAGCGCGAGTGGTTTGCGAGCCTGGCCTTCGCGCGTGAAATAACTAATGTTGCGCGGCTTACCATCGTCTAAGACGGCGAAGTTGTCGGTCGTCAAATTCGAAATCGGGAGATTGGTCTTCTTATCTTTGACGAGCGCATCGAGAAACACGACGCGCGTTTTGATCTTGATCGTGTCTTCAACTTCCTGTGCGTTGATCGAGAACGACGCAAGGAGGACGATGAGTAGTAGAAAGCTCAAGCGATATTTAGACATAACCTACTCCTGATCGATTATGGTTGCTTCTTGAGTGATGGACTTGCCGGTGCCTTCAGGATCTTTCAGTAACAGCGCGAGGTTTTTTCCGGAGACTGTCACCTGGACCACTGTCGCATCGCGTTCCTCGATATTGATTACGAGCACGTTGTATTTGTCGCCCGCATTTTTGAGATAGATGTAATTCTGTTCCGCATTTTTGGCCGAAAGTGTTTGAATCAACGGCATCCAGGTGTCGTTCAGCGCTCCGTTCAGCGATGCGCGAAACCTGGTAAAGTCGCCTGCAAACGCCTGGTTCTCAAACACCGCCAGCTTGACGCTGCCGGCTTCGGCAATGCGCCTTGCTTCGCCGCCTTTTATACGCGCCGCGGTAGTGGCGACTTTCATTCCGGCTTTAGCGAGAAAGGGAATGCCCTGATGCTTCACGCGGTAGAACTTTTCGATTATCTTTACGACCGAGTTGAAGTCATCACCACTCGCGTGGACCGGCGTGCACGCCAGCAGGACTGCGATCGCGATGAGAAGTTTTGTATTGATGTTCTTCATCGCAGACCTCACTTCTCGTCATTCTTCTTCGTTTTCTCGATGCCCAGTTCGGGAACGCCAAACTGCCCTTCAAGTGAGGCAAGTTTGTCGAGATCTACCGGCCCCACGATGTTGACGACAGTGATCTCCTTCGGGTCCGAGTGGAGCACGGCGAGACCGCCGACCAAGTCGCCGTTGAACAGCAGATAGACCTCAAGATTTCCTTCCTTCTTGCTGGTGACGTTGACCAGCCGCGTCCAGCCTGGACCACGGAGTTGCGTCCGGATCGTCTGGAGATCAGCCGCGCTGTATTGCCCCTCAGTTTCAAACTCGAAGCTCCTGACGTAGATACCCTTCAATCCTTCGATGAGCTTCTTCACTTGTCGCTCATCAACATCTTTCTCGTTGAAGAGCTTGGAGGCCATTTTCATCAGACGCTCATCGACATTGACATCGACAGTCTGGTTCGCTTTCGCCGCGAGATGATCGAGGCTGCCCAACTGAAGGCGTGAGTCCTGTGCCTGGACCACCAGGGGCAAAGCAACAAGCAGCGATAGGATAAGATTAATTCGAAAGAGTGCTTTCATAACTCGCTCCATTCATCCAACTCTGTGTTGGTTCTTGATCTGATTTGCAGGCGTTGTGTTCTGAGGCTTTCGATGGACAAGGCTCAACTTCTCAGTAGTCAGCCGCAAGGCCATCATTAATTGTTGTTTCGCTAGTAGTGCTTCTTCTCGTTCGCGTTTCGATAAAGCTGTCGGCGCCGGCCTGTGTCGATGTTTATGGTTCACTGCGATCACTTCCTGCGGGACAACCTTGGGAACGATCTGCTCAGGCTTTTTCTCCTCGACTGGTGACGGCGTGGAAACGACTTTCGCTTCCTGTGGCTGCGGCGCACTTTGATTTCGCACTCGAAGCCAAACACCTGCCGCCAACAACGCCAGCAGCACCGACGCGGCGATAGCGAGCAGCGGAAAATAACTTCGTCGCCGTGGCACCGGAAGCTCGAGCGGCCTGGGCTGGTAACGCAGCGTGCCGAGAATCTCTTCCAGTTTCTGTATCTCAGGATCAGGCTGCCCGCTTTTGTCCCACAAGTAATCGTCTTTCATAAGCCCTCCATAACTCCGAGCTTTTCTCGCAATTGTTTCATGCCACGGTGCAGGTTCACTCTCACTGAAGCTGCCGTGAGCCCGGTGCGCGCCGCGATCTCCGGGCCGGTCATTCCCTCGACGAGTCGCAACACGAGTGTTTCGCGATACGCTTCGGGCAAACTGCGTATCAACTCCAGAATCTCCGCGGCCCTCGAATCGTGCGCCTCGCTGCCGCGCATGTCGTCATTAATCTCCACCATCTCCCGCGAGCGCCGGTGAAAATCCACCGCCCGGTTGCGGGCGATCATCGCGATCCAGGGCCCAAACGCTGCGCTGTCGCGCAACGTGTGAAGCTTCTTGTACGCGTGGAGAAAAATGTCCTGCACCAGGTCATCAACTTCGGCCCGCGGCACACGCGCCAGCAGAATGCCGTGTACGAGCGGCGCGTAAAGAGCGTAGAGACGGGCAAAACAATCCCGGTCACCGTCCAAAACCGCCCTTACCAAAACCACCTCAACCGCCTGTTCTTGCGGTTGGTCAGCGGCGTGTGCCTCAGGGGTCATTAGCAGCATGTCGGCGGTGGCGTACATTGTGTGTCTCAACCGGGCGCTAACCCGTGCGTTTCAGGACACCGATTAAGACGGGAGAGAGGTAAAGACTGTTAACAACAGCATTCGGTGCGCTTATGCGTGATCGTCTGCAGGACGAATGCTTAGTACGGACGGATGCGTGACCGGGTTTTCTTCGGAAGTCAATTTCTTCAATTCAGGGTCGGCCGAAACCGGCGACTTTAACAAGAGAACGAGCGTGGCAAGCGCGAGCGCAATCGTCCCGGCAACACCGCCTTCAACGCCGTAACTGCCCCCAGTCAACCAGTGTGGACCCGTGTCGCTCGCTTTCAGTAGCGTATGAGAAGTAACGCTCAAGCCGCTCACCGGCAAGCCAAAGAACCAACCCAGGGCCCAGTTCCAGCTCCAATGAAGTCCCAAAGGCAACCAGAGACTGCGCGTGGACAGGTAAGCCACTGCGAACCAAAGACCGGCAATAGCCGTGTTGACGAAAGTAAACCCGGGAACTGCATTGGGATTGGTGAGATGTGCGATTCCGAATAACGCCAGCGTTAACAGGACACCGAGCGATGCGAGCTTGGCGCGCGCCAACGTCTGCAACGCGTAGCCACGGAACATCGCTTCCTCTGCAAATGCAGCAACAATCAGTATCACACCAGATCCAATCATTGACCTGATCACCGATGCCCAGTCGTGATTCAATGAAAAACTAAGTCCGTGTCCGATCAGTGCGACGACGACAGCGAAAGCCAGTGTCGCAAAGCCAATAACGGATCCAATGCAAAAATCTCTGAACCAACCTTTATGAAAGCTCGCTCCCAGAGATCGCCAGGGCAGTTCTTCCAGAAAGTGTGCACACAGGTAACCGACGCCCAGGGCCAGGACCAGCAACCCACCCCTGAAAGCTAATGAGAGTAAAAACTCGGGATGAGGAATCGACCGGTATGTCGAGATAAATCCGTATAGAGTCCTGACGATCTGCTCCAACACGATGGACAGGACGATCAAGAGGAGCAGGTATATCGTAAGTCGCCAGCCGCTGCGCAGCCGGCCATACGCGTTGAAGAAGATCTCGGACATTTGGGCGGTGCATTCTAACAGGAATCCGCGCAATCCGTGTTCATCTGTGGCTGTATGCTAAACTTTCGAACACATCCGCATGAGTGACAATCGCGATAACCTGAGCCCGGAACGCCGAGAACGAAATCGACGCCGGCGCCGCGTTTTGCTCTGGGTCCTGGGCGCTACGGTCCTCTTATTGCTCGCGATCATCGTGTCGCAGCAATTGTGGCTTTGGACCGTCGTACGTCCCGAGACGCCTGCTGACGCGCTCATTCTCTACGCGCTCTCGACGCTCAACTTCGTCGCGTTCGTCGTCTTTCTCTTCATCTTTGTCCGCAACCTGCTCAAGTTGCGACGCGAACGCAAAGAGCGGCAACTCGGTTCGAAAGTTAAGACTCGTCTGCTGGTCTATTTCATCTCGATCAGCTTTCTGCCGATCACGGCGATGGCGGTCTTTTCTTACCTGTTTCTCAACCGCTCACTGGAGAAATGGTTCAATCCGTTTCCGGACGAGATCGTGCAGCAGGCCACGGAAGTCAAGCGTCTGACACTGGCGAGTCAGGACAAAGCGCTACGCGACACGGCTTCATTGCTCGCGATGTTGCTCGCGAGCCAAACAGCGGAAGAGCGTCAGGCTACGATGCAGCAGGTGGTGAACTCGGGTCAGCTCGTACGGATTGAGATCTCCGGCAGAGATGAATCAACGATTTTTGAGAGTCCGAATTTATCCAGGGAAGACTCAGAGCAACTGGAAAAACTTTTTAGCAACGCGCGGCAGGTTCATGGTCCAGAGGGTCTGAATCAAGTTGACGGAAAAGAGTTTGATGCGCTTGCTGTGCCTTTGAACGAGTCAGAGTTACTGATCATAGCACCGCAGAAACGTGCATCGAACGACCTCACGGATCTGGTCGCAGATTCCGAACGTGATTACCAGGATCTCGTAAGCAAGCAGCGGCGTGTGCGTTTGCTGGGACTATCAACGCTCGGATTGATGACGTTGATACTGTTGTTCGTCTCGAGTTGGGTAGCTATCTATCTGGCGCGCGGCATCGCGACGCCGATTAAAGCTCTTGCTGAGGCTTCCAACGAGATCGCGCGCGGCAATCTCACGCATCGCGTCACGACGATTGCTGATGATGAACTCGCCCTGCTGGCTGATTCGTTCAATCAAATGACGACCCAGCTCGAAGAGAACCGCAGCCGAATCGAAGCAGGCGCGGCGGAGTTGCGAGACACGAACCTCGCGCTGCGCGAGCGGCGCAATTACATCGAAACAGTGTTGCAATCGTTGTCTACGGGAGTGATATCGCTCGAGGAAAATGATTGTGTGACCACTCTGAATCCTGCGGCCGCACGAATGCTGGCATTGGTCGATAAAGTGGAAGACAATCCCAAACTGAGCAGTCTTATCGGCAGTGAAGACTGGCTGGTTGTCGATCGTTTACTGCGACGTGCGCGGCGCACAGGTCATGCGACGGAACAGACGCAATTAGGGAGTGGAGCACTGCCTGTTTCGATGACTGCCACTGCTTTGCCCGATTCGCGCGGACCGCGACGCGGAGTGGTTTTAGTAATCGAAGATCTTTCCGAATTGCTTGCGGCTCAACGTGCGGCTGCGTGGAGTGAAGTCGCACGGCGTATGGCCCACGAGATCAAAAATCCGTTGACGCCGATTCAACTTTCAGCCGAACGCATCGCGAAGAGTTACGGTCGCGCAATAGCCAACGGGGGAAGCAACGGGACCAATTCCATAACTGATGAGCGCCTTGACGACAAACGTGTCGCAGCAGTCATTAGTGAGTGTACCGAAACAATCACGCGCGAAGTTGCGGATTTGAAAGCGATGGTGGATGAGTTTTCACGCTTCGCGCGGCTGCCTGCCATACGCCTCGAACAAGCAAATCTTAACGACGTTATTACTCACGCTGCCGGTCTGTATCAGGAACGACTCGACGGCGTCTCCCTCGCGCTCGATCTCGATCCCGAGTTGCCATCGTCAATGCTCGACGTCGAACAGATCAAACGCGTGTTTGTGAATTTGATCGATAACGCACTTGAGGCTGTTTCGAGGGTTCCCGGCGAGACACAGATCACGATCGTGACTCGTCACGACGCGGAAAAGATGCGTGCTGAGGTGGCGGACACAGGGCAGGGAATCGAACCGGCAGATTTCCGCCGATTGTTTGAGCCTTACTTTTCTCGACGAGACAGCGGCACGGGCCTCGGACTCGCGATCGTGCAGCGCATAATAATGGACCACGGGGGACACATTCGCGCGGAGCGAAATCAGCCGCGCGGCGCCAGGTTTGTAATTGATTTGCCCGCAGTATAAATGGATTCAATTCTCATAGTTGACGACGAGCGCGGCATTCGCGACACGCTGCGCGCGGTGATGGAAGACGAGGGCTTCGATGCCGACGCCGTCGCCACCGGTGAGGAGTGTCTGAAAGCGCTCGGAAAACGCGCGTACGGTTGCATCCTGCTCGACGTTTGGCTTCCCGGCATTGATGGACTCGAGACGCTGAGACAACTGCGTGCCGCCGGATCCGATGCGGCTGTCGTGATCATCTCAGGCCATGGAAACATTGAGACTGCCGTGCGTGCGACGAAGCTGGGCGCGTTCGATTTCATCGAAAAACCGCTCTCGATCGAGAAAACCGTGCTCACGGTTCGCAATGCGTTGCGGCAACAGCGACTGGAGTTGATCAACGCCGGCATGGCTGCGGCGCTCGCGCGCGAATACACGATGGTCGGTGAGTCAGTTGCGATGCGAGCCTTGCGCAAACAGATCTCGATCGTCGCGCCGACCGACGGCCGTGTTTTGATCTATGGTGAGTCAGGCACTGGAAAAGAGTTGGTCGCGCATGCGATCCATGCTGAATCGCGGCGCGCCGCAGCGCCGTTTATCGAAGTGAACTCGGCGGCGATTCCGGAAGAGTTGATCGAGTCGGAACTCTTCGGACACGTGAAGGGCGCGTTTACGGGTGCTACCGCTGCGAAGAAGGGAAAGTTTGAACTGGCGGACGGCGCGACCATCTTTCTCGACGAAGTCGGCGATATGAGTCCGAAGGTTCAAGCGAAGGTGTTGCGGGTGTTGGAAGAGCAACGCTTTGAGCCGGTCGGAAGTGGGACTTCGGTCACGGTTGATGTGCGTTTGATCGCGGCGACCAACAAACGTCTTGATGTCGAGATCGAGCAGGGAAACTTTCGCGCCGATCTCTTTTATCGCCTTAATGTGATTCCGTTTGAGTTGCCGCCATTGCGTGATCGTCTCGAAGACGTGCCGCTGCTGGTTGATTACTTCAACGAGCACTTCTCGAAGGCTTATGGAAAGAAGTTGAAGCAGTTTTTGCCTGAAGCGGTCGAGGCGATGCAATCGTATTCGTGGCCCGGCAACGTGCGTGAACTAAGAAACACGATTGAGCGCGTGGTGATCATGCATCCCGGCACGAAGGTTTCGGCCAACGATCTTCCGCCGCAAGGAAAAGACGAACCGCCGGCGGCATCGTTCCGGTTTCCGTCCTTTAAAGAGGCCACCGAGGCCTACCATCGCGAGTTCATTCAGCGAAAGCTCGAAGAGGCGGACGGCAACGTCTCGCGCGCCGCCGAACTAATGGGCGTGGACCGCAGCCACCTCTACCGCCGCATGCGCGCCCTCGGCATCCAAAACCGCGAACGCAACGCCACCACGTGATCTCTGCGATCTCTGCGTACCTCTGCGATCCTCTGCGTTAAGGATATTTTCACGCAGAGTTTGGCAGAGGTACGCAGAGATCGCAGAGATGGCGTTTACCCGCCAGCAAACTCTCGTTGACTTTCTATCTTCAAATAGCTTAAGAAGTTAGTCGAGGTTTTTTGATGGATTTTACGACTAAAGAATTATTGAAACGCTACGCAAAACTGGCCATTGGCCAGCCGTTTTCACCGGTGTTGCTGAACATTCTGGTGACTTCGGTTTGCGACATGCGCTGCACGCACTGCTTTTTTACTGACGAACTCGACGATCGTCCACGCAAGAAACTCCAGATGAAAACGCACGAGATCGAGCGAATCTCGGAAACTCTGGGCGGCAACCTGGGCGTCCTGATTCTCGCCGGCGGCGAACCATTCACGCGGAAAGATCTTCCTGAAATCGCCCGGGCGTTCTACACCAACAACAAGCTCGAATCGATCTACATCATGTCCAACGGTCAGATTCAGAAGCGAATCTTTCCGGACGTCACACGTATACTGCAGGAGTGTCCGACCCTGAACGTCACAGTGGCGCTCGGCATCGACGGACCAAAACACGAACACGAGAAGATTCGACAGAAGCCCGGTTCGTGGGACATTGCGATCGACACTGCGCGCCAGCTTCAGACGATCAAAAAAGAATATCCACAACTCGACGTGCAAACGTGTACCTGCTTCATGAACTCGAACCAGGACACGATCTTTGAGTGGTACGACTTTCTGAAGTACGACCTCAAGCCCGACAAAGTTAACTTCAACTACATTCGCCCGCCATCAGCCGATCCGAAAGAGTTGGAAATCGATCATTCGCGCTACGCGAAGCTCGCCCAGATGATTGACGACGACTCGCGTCACGCCGCAATCAAAAACAATTACGGCGGCAAAGCGGGTTTCTTCAAAGCCGCGATCGACATCTACATGCACGGTCTGATTGCAAAGACGCAGGAGACACAGACCGCGCAAATGACCTGTTACGCAGGTACGGCCGGCGGTGTGATCTACGATGAAGGCACCGTGTCGTCATGCGAAAACCTCGAGCCTGTCGGCAACCTGCGCGACTTCGACTGGAACTTCCAGAAGCTCTGGCTGTCGCCGGCGATGCAGGCCCGTCGTAAGAAAGCGCACGACGGTTGTTTCTGTACGCACGAGTCAAACAGTTATTACCCGTCGCTGCCGTTCAATCCAGGTCACTTGATCCAGATCAAGAAGCTGGAACGTGAGATGAAGAAGGCGCGTAAGGCGGTGGAGAAGGCAGAGCGATTGCCGATTGCCGATTGCCAATTGCCGATTGAAAGATAGAGCTAAGCACAAAGAACAAAGTTAAATGCAGCAACGCATACCAAAGATTCTGATCATTTCGTCTGACACGGGCGGCGGGCATCGTTCGGCGGCGGCCGCGATTGTCGCGGGTGTGCAGAAGTTTCTGGACAGTGAGTCGTATGCGATCAGGGTCGTGCGCGCGGTTGAGGAGTCACATCATCTCAGCGCGAAACTCGTGCGTTTGTATAACTGGTTACTGCGCAACCGGCAGCACTGGATGAAGTATTACTACTGGTTCATAAACTACATCCGGCCGGAGACGAGCGCCTTTTTTTATAAACGCTGTGTGGGTTATGTCGCCGGACTCTTTGAGCGCTGGTGTCCGCATATCGTGGTCAGCGTTCATCCGCTTACGCAGCATATTTTTGGTCGCGTGTTGAGAGAATTGAAGCTGGCCGACCGCGTTCCGCTAGTGTCGGTGGTCACGGATCCTTGTTACGGATTTTGGAAAGGCTGGGCGTGCAACGACGTGAGCCTGTATCTCGTCGCGAGTGAAGATGCGCGTCGCCAGTTGATCGATTACGGCGTGGCGCCGGAACGGATCAAGATTTCCGGTTTGCCGGTGCATCCGAAGTTTGCCTATCCCGGTGAGGAAGCAGCGCAGGCCGCGCGTCGCGCGCTCGGTTTGGATCCTGAAAAGTTTACCGTCTTTGTGAACGCCGGTTGGATCGGCGGCGGCAATATTCCTCAGATCTTCCGCGAACTAGTGCGTGGCGAGTTGGATATGCAAGCCATTTTCCTCGCGGGCAAGAACGAAGACTTGCGCGTCGCAGCCGAATCTATAGCACTCGACGCGCCGTTTCCGATTAAAGTGATTGGTTACTCAGACGAGATTGAGAAACTGATGAGCGCCGCGAACGTCATGATCTCAAAACTCGGCGGGCTGACGACGTTCGAAGCACTCGCTTGTCGCGTTCCAATCATCGCCGACATGATCACTGAGCCCATGCCGCAGGAAGCCGGAACCGCCAACCTGATCGAGCAACGCGGAGCAGGCGTGATGCTCACGCGCTCGACGGACGTGGTGCCGGTGGTGCGACGAATGATGGAAGACGAAGTTCACTACTCGCGCATGCGCGCCGCCACCGCCGCCCTCGCCCTCCCGAATGCCACGCGGCAAATCGTCGAAGAGATCGCCGCTTTAATCCCACAACCAGAACCAGCTACCCTCAGCGAAGTAGCTTCCGCCTGATCTGAAACTTTACTGCGCCGGGGTTGCCACGCGGATGATCTCTGCTGAAGGTTGGTCCACGTGTGTGGCGACCTCCGGGCAGCGAAAGCACGCAGCTTTACCTTCCTGTTGATACCAGCGACATTCAGGCCTGATGCTGCACGGAGGGAGTACTTCGACCGCGCGCGGCAGAATCTGCACGATGCGTGTGGCGAGTTGGCAGTCCTGACCGTCGAAGTGAACGCATTTGCTCTCTTCGCAACGCGCGGCGAAGCGAAAAATGTTACGAGGATCTACGTCGCGAGTTAACGAAAGCAGTTGCGGCGTGACTGGTTGAGGCTCTTCGATCCACGCCAGTCTCTTCCCATCCGGCGTATCTTCCAACACGCCGAGCACGAGGCTGTCTTCCATGTCAGGCTGGGCGCTCGGACACATCAATGGTTTCCGAGCGCCGTTGTCCGCCTTATCCATGACGTGCTTACCCGACGACTTCCTTGATCGGCTTCATGACAAAGCCCATCGTGATGATGCCGCCGTCGATAGTAACTTTCGGCGTTAGTTTAGCGTCTGGAATAACAGCCTGGACCTGTTTCGTCACCTCTCGTGCGACTGCGTTGACGTCGATTTTTTCGCCGAGGGCTGCCTTAATTTGACGGCCGATGATCGTCCCGCCCGGTAATCTTCTGCGCGCGCTTGCTGTGACTGCTTGTTCGATTACGCCGTCGAGATCAGCAAGCTTGATTTGTTTTGCTCTAGTGACCATAGCGCTTTGATTTTCTCCTTAGGTAAGAACTGAGGTGTTGCGCTTGAGAACGGGCTGCACTCTATGCGCGTGTGGGTGTTGCTGTCAATAAAAAAGTCAGAGAAAGTATTTCTTGACAAGGTGGTCCGAATAAACTAAGAACGACGTATTCTCAGTCAACTCAATCATTCGTCTCTAACGGAGGTCCTTTATGCCCACTACCAAGAAAGCCACTAAGAAATCAGCGACGAAAAAATCCAGCAAGATTGCCGCCCGACCTGAAACCGGTGCAGTGCCGCCGTACGGTGATCCCATTCGCGGAGCAATTGCGCGCGGAGACGTGCAGGAGATGAAGAACACCGCTGCCAGTGCACGCAAGTGGGTAGCCGATGTGCAGTCTGCACTCAAGCAACTCGACACAGCGATAAAAAAAGCCGGAAAGTAATGGCTGGTCCAACGCGTTATCTGTCGTCGCGCGATCGCGCGTCGTTTTTACCCGTACATGCAGTTTGGGAGATCACGCTCGCTTGCGATCTGAAGTGTCATCACTGCGGGTCGCGAGCAGGCAAACGTCGCGCAGAGGAGTTGACGACCGATGAGTGTCTGGACCTTGTGCGGCAACTGGCCCGCATGGGCACGCGCGAGATAACACTCATCGGCGGCGAGGCGTACCTGCGTCGCGATTGGCTCCAAATCATCCGCGAAATCAGAAACCAGGGCATGGACTGCACGATGCAGTCGGGCGGACTAAATCTCACCGAAGATCGCATCAAATCAGCAGTCGATGCCGGCGTTCAGGCGCTGGGTGTTTCCATTGATGGACTGCGCGAAACTCACGACAAGCTGCGAGGCGTAAAAGGTTCGTATGACGCCGCTTTCAAGGCGCTTCACCTGATTAAGAAGTACGGGATCACCTCGAGCGTTAATACCCAGATAACCTCACTCGTTATTCCGCAGCTTCGAGAGTTGATGAACCTGTTTATTGACGCGGGCGCGACGAGTTGGCAAGTGCAACTCACCGTCGCGATGGGCCGGGCTGCCGATAATCCGGAACTCTTACTGCAACCGTACGAGTTGCTGGAGCTGATGCCGTTGCTCGCCGAGCTTTACCGCGAAGGAGCAGACAGGGGATTTCTGTTACTACCGGGTAACAACATTGGTTATTTCGGGCCGTACGAGTCAGTATGGCGCGGCAGTGGCGACGATCGGATCTACTGGACCAGTTGTAATGCCGGACAGAACACGATCGGGATTGAGGCTGACGGTACGATCAAGGGCTGTCCTTCGCTGCCTACCTCGCCTTATTCCGGCGGCAACATTCGCGACCTCAGTTTTAAAGAGATCTGGTGGCAGTCAGACGCGCTGAACATTAATCGAGGTCGAACGAGCGATGGTTTGTGGGGTTTCTGCGGCAGTTGTTACTACGCTGATGTTTGCAAAGCCGGTTGCACCTGGACCACGCACAGTTTATTTGGACGATCGGGAAATAATCCATACTGCCACCATCGCGCGCTGGAGTTGTCGAAGCAGGGACTGCGCGAGCGAATCGTACAGATAGAGAAGGCGCCTGGCACGCCGTTCGATCACGGTCGTTTTGAACTGGCGGTCGAGAGTGTTGATGGCAGTTCAGTCGTCGATAGCTTGCCGGCGAATGGCGCGACACTCGTTCAGATCGGGCGCAGAAAATCGAAGAAGCAGTTGATCATTTGCCGGAACTGCGATCGTCACGTCTTTGCCGGCACAACCGTTTGCCCCTTTTGCAACGAAGACGTCCTGGCAGCCGCAAAGCGCTACGAAATGAACTTAAGGGAAGCAAGAAAAGCTTACCAACGACTCCTAAAACTCCTCCCGACAACTGTTGCGGTTAAATAAACTTCTCGGGTGTTATTTGTAGGGGCGGCCCTCCGTGGCCGCCCGTCTTGCGAATATTGTTTGTCGCGAATGAAGGGCGGCCACGGA
>Ga0307414_10001345_pt1 | contig 12712 bp, 8 predicted proteins | sample DK1Ometagenome_FD_203804 | JGI IMG/M metagenome (GOLD analysis project Ga0307414, IMG submission 203804) | Maize rhizosphere microbial communities from greenhouse at UC Davis, California, United States - DK15-O-3 | ecosystem: Host-associated > Plants > Roots > Rhizosphere > Soil | place: USA... | reverse complement strand
GTTGGTGTTGGCGGCGCCGCCGTACAACTGCCAGATGCCCGGGCCATTCTTTACAACGCTCAGCGTGTTGCCGGTGCCGTCGGCAATAATCCCCCGGATGGTGCTGCCATCGATGTTGACGGCATGCGTGCCATCCAGCGTGAGCGTGATGTTTCCGATACTGTCCACCCCCGCGATCGTGGCGACCGAACTGGTTACGAACGCTGAAGCGGCGTTGCTGCTATTGTCCGTCCACGTCTGGCTCGCGGCCAGCAGGTAGGACGGGAGGCTGGAGGGGGCGGTAAACCGGGCCGCGTTCGTGACCCTGATGCCCCCGCTGCCCAGTGTGAGAGAAGGGGTGCTAATCCCCGCCAGAGTGAGTTGGTTCCCCTCCTCGATCACGATGCTTTTTGCGAGGCGGGCACCGGACAGGGTCACCGTGAAGTTTCCGGTCGCATTGGTCCCGGCGGAGAAAGTCAGATCGTCGTCAAGGGTGGTCGTCGCCGTGAACGTTCCCGCGCCGCCGGTGGAATCGGTATTCCACAAGCTGCCCGTCCCCCAAGTGCCGGCCGCTGTGGTGCTGTTGGTGGCCCCCGTGGCGGCGGCGTTCACATCCCAGTAGAGATTGGTCGCCAGAGCCGATTGGGACGCGGCCACAGAAACCGCGGCAATGAGAGCACAAGCCAAGAGTTTGCTCCGCGTCGTGGAGCCCGGATTGTCGGCGGATAAGGCGAGCGGGGAGAATGGATTTCGGATAACGCTATTCTGGGGTTTCATGAGAGGTCTTGGGGTCCTTGGTCGGGTTTGAGAGGCGAAGATCGAATTTCGCCTCTATCCCCTCACGGGCGGATTTCCCGAAGGGAACCCGACACGGAATCTCGCGTTCCACATTCTTTCGCGCCAAAAGCCCGCCAGAGTAAGCTTCCAAGGGACCCGCGCTCTCCTTGGTCACCTCGATATTTCATCGCCGCCGCCGTGCGGCATCGGACCCCGAGTTTCCCGAAAATGCCCTTCAGGTGCTTGCGCACCGTTTCGGGCGAGATGTCCAGGCGATCGGCAATTTCTTTGTTTGCGAGACCCTCGCAAACGAGGCCCAGGACCTCCTTCTCACGCTTGCTTAAGACGTTGCCGTCCGCCCTTTGCCCCACGGACTGATGCAGCCCCTCCACCAAATGACGCGCGATCTTCGTACTCACGGGAGCACCTCCGTGAAGGACGAGGTGGATCGCGCGGCTCACCTCCCCGGGAAGCGCCGATCTCATGAAATGCCCCGAGGCCCCTGCCATGAGAGCGGGAACGATGGTCTCCGCATGATCCCCAGCCGAGACCGCGATCATCTGAATCCGGGCAAAGCGCTGCTTGATCCTCGCTATGGACTCAATCCCCGCGCTATCCAGCGAGTCGATGTCCACCAAGATCACATGCGGGCAAGCCTCGCTGATCTGCCTGTCCGCTTCGGGGCCTTGAGTGCAAATCAGCGCACAAGGCAGCTTTGCCGCATGACAGAGTTTCCTGAGCCGTTCGCCGCATACGTCGTCTCCGGCAAGCACCGCGACCCGGGGCTTCTTCTCGCCGGGCGCGAGGTCGGGGCCGCGCAGTGACTTGCCGGGCACGGAGGACTTGGCGCCGATGGTTGGACTAATTGAGGCCCGTCCGGATGAAAATGGAATCTCGGCTCTCACTGGCCAATGGTTTTCCTTTCGGTAGGTGCATGTGATTTCGAAGGCGGGGCCGGACACGTCGGGCTCCTGGCCGCCCCTCGACTAAGGAAGGCGTAAAAACGTGGAGCCAGCCGACACGAAATCCGCACTCTCCACCGGAGCGAACACCTGCCGGAGCCGGCCCGCCGTGGGAGCCTAGCGGCTGGAGCAGGAACCCTCTGCTCCAGCCGCCCCCTTGTCCCAGGACGCCGCCGGCCCATAACCCGAGGAATCCGGCGGCAATAACCCAAGGAAGTGAGGCGAATCCGGCATTTCCGCCGACATCCGTCCCACATCAGCAGAGGCGGAAATCCGTGCGCGATGCCGACACGGAAAAAGGACTATTCTTCCTCCGGCGGTTTCTCCTCCGTTGCTCCGGGCATGCCTTCAGCCTCGCGAAGCAGAATCCGCGCGACCCCCCAGTTCGACCACGAGATCCGATAGCTCGACTCGATCTGGAAAGGACCCGCCTCCCAGTGTCGGACTTCCTCATGCACCTTCTCCAATACCTGACGGGCATCGTCGGCCCTGCCTTGCTTGAGGTCGATCATCGCAAGAATAACCCGGCTCGCCGCCGTGCGCGGCTGGTTTCCCGTAGCGGCCGAACTGAGGCGGGCCCACTCGGCAGCCGTCTCCAGATCGCCCTGGCGGTAGGCCAGTAGAGCGAGGACGAACTGCCGCCAAGCCACCAGATGATCGTCCTTCTCTCTATTCGGTCCGACCAGCGACGCCTCGATCACGCCGGCAAGCGGGGCGATCGCCTTCAACGTTTCCTGATCAGCCGGCTGCAGCAACGTGACCTTCAGCAGGTGCTCCGCCACGATGGGATTGGAGGAAGTGGCAAAGCGCCTGATGGCCAGCCTGCGGAAGTCCTCGTATTGCCAAGGTTCCCCCCATTCGCTGATGGCGGTGGCGGCGGGTAACCACTCGCGGGAGTTCGCATCGGTGTCCTTCATGTCCACGCTCGTCAGCACGTGGATCAGAGCGTGGAACCGATCGGCGGCTTCCTTCCAGCGGCCCTTCGCGAGGTTCGAATTCGCGACCGCGACCAGAGTGTTGGATGCTTCCAAGGATGCCGGGATCAGATCTGCACGCAGTCCCGAGAGCAGTTTATCGGCCTCATCCATCTCCTTGTACCTCACGAAGACCGCAGCTTGCGTGACGACGTCCGCCGCCTTCGCCCTCTGGTGCATTCGGGCTTCGTTGGCACGAGCTTCTTCCGCCATGCTCCGCGCATGTTCTGCCTCCGCCCGCAGACGCGATTGCTGCTGCCGGGCATCCTTTTCGAGAAAGAACAACCAGGTTGAAACCCCGAGGCCGGCCAGCAGCCCGAACAGGGCAACCCCGCTCGCCGCAAAGAGCACCCGGTTGCGACGCACCAGCTTCGAGAAGAGATACCGGCGGCTGGGAGGACGTGCCAACACCGGTTCCTCATCAAGGTAGCGCTGGACATCCATTGCCAGCCCGTTGGCAGTCTCGTAGCGGCGGCGACGGTCTTTCTCGATCGCCTTCATCACGATCCAGTCGAGATCGCCCGCTAGCTCGGCCGGCAGGCGCTGCGGATCGACGGCGCGACGTTCGGCGATGCTTGTCATCTCTTCACCCCCTACCGCCTTCAACCGGGCGGATGGAACACCCGTCTCCTGCTCTCGCAGCATGCCGCGGATTTGCTCCACCCCTCGATCCTTGAAATCCTTGTGCGCGAACGGGGGATGACCGGTCAATAGCTCGCACAGCATGGCCCCGAGGCTGTAGATGTCGCTGCGCGTGTCGATGTCACCACTCCCATCCGCCTGCTCGGGGCTCATGTAAGCCGGAGTCCCTAGAAACTGGTCCGCACGGGTGAATGTCGCCTCTCCTTCGACCCCTCCGGACGTGGCCTTGGCGATGCCGAAATCGATGATCTTGGGCACCGGCCGGCCGTCATGGTCCCGTACCAGTACGTTGGATGGTTTGATGTCCCGGTGGATTACCCCCTTCTGGTGCGCGTGCTGGATCGCTTCGCAGACTTGGATGAAAAGCTCGAGCCGTTGGCTCAGACCGAGACGTTTCCGGTCACAATAATCGGTGATCTTCTCGCCATCGACGAGTTCCATCACAAAATACGGTCGCCCCGAGGCGGTGGTGCCGGCATCCAGGACCCGCGCAATATTAGGATGATCCATCAGCGCCAGAGACTCGCGCTCCATCGAAAAGCGGGCGATCACGCTCTCGGTGTCCATGCCAAGACGAATGATCTTGAGGGCCACCTTACGCTTCATCGGCTCCTGCTGCTCGGCCAGATAGACGACGCCGCAGCCCCCCGCACCGAGGCGGTCAATCAGCCGATAGTGGCCGATCCGGGCACCGATGCCGCTGTCTTCATCGCCAGCAACAGGCGCTGGATTTTCCATCGTCGGCTCGAGTTCGAAGAACTCCTTCGCGCCCCCCTCCAGCTCCAATAGCTCCTGGATGAGATCGCGCAGTGCCTTGTCGCCTTGGCAGGCGAAATCCAGAAAAGCCTGTCGGTCCTCCTGGGAGGTGATGCTCGACGCTGCCTCGAACAGGAGCCTGTCGATCTGCGAGTTCATCCTTGAAAGCCTTCTCCCGTTTCCTGGTGAATCATCCTGAAAAGCTTCGTCCGCGCGAAAGCCCAATGCCGTTCGATGGTTCGTTCCGTGACTCCGTCCATCATCGCGATCTCCTTGTTGGTTAGCCCGCCGAAGAACTTCAACGTGATCACTCGCACGCTGTCGGGATCATCCTGCTCGAGCCGCGTCATCATCTCGTCGACCATGAGCACCCGCTCGTCGACCGACACATCCGCGATATCGAGACTTTCGAGTTGGAGGAGCGCCGGATTGCCCCCTCGCTTCTGGCTCCCCTTGGCACGCGCCCGGTCCACGAGGATGTGCCGCATCGCCAGGGCGGCTGCGCCGAAGAAATGCCCGCGATTGGTCCAGATGCGCTCATCATTTCCCGCTACGGACAGCCACGCCTCATGGACCAAGGCGGTCGCTTGCAAAGTCTGACCGACGCTTTCATCCGCCAGCCGCTTCGCCGCCAACGCGCGCAGCTCATCGTAAACCAACGGCAGCAGCTCCGATGAGACGAGGCCGCCGGGCAACTGAGATGCTTCCAGAATCTTACGGATTTCGTCCACTGCCTGGGGTTTGGTGTTCGAAATAGGACGTCGCACTGACCGGTGCTTGGTCCCTCGTTCATCCTCAGAGAGAGGAAGGGGACGGAATTTGCAAACCGGAATTTCGGCACGTCCGCCGCGGAGGCCGCTGCGACGCAATATCGCATTCATCTGCCGGCATCGGACGGAGGACTTAGCCCGGCCCTCGTTGCTGAACGCGCATGCGGATCCGTCCTTAAAAATTTGGTTAAAAAGTGTGTCGGGATCCTTGGCAAAGATCCGCCCTCGGATTTGAGGGCGGTTCTTTCGTCGAACCCAGCTCTCCAGAGCCAACCAAAGAACCCGAGACCTAGCCGCTTCCAACTCGTCTCTGCGGCAGACTCGAAAACCTCCGAACCCGAAGCGAAGCCGACCATCATGGATAACCGACCCACCAAACAAGTCACGGGATGCGTTGCATCTTTCCTCGCCACCGGTCTTTTGGCCTTCTCGGCGGCTCACGCCGAAACCGTCGTCCAAACGGCGACTGACACCGGCACAGGCTGGAATAGCGACGCGGTCTGGGGCAGCGCGACCACCGCCGGAAACGACTATGTCACCATGGTCTTCAGCAACAACGACCCTTCTCGCGTGGGCACCCCGACCGTAAAGGGGCGGGTTCGCGGCATCACGGGCCAAGAGACTTTTAACGGCGACTCGCTTGAGATCGTGCCGGAGACCGAGCTGCTGATCAAAAACACGGGAACTTACGTCGCGAACATCACCCTCAACGGAGGCCTTATCCGCCATTCCCCCAATGTTGCGGTGAACGCGACGCTAGCAGGCACAATCAACGTGGCCGCGGACTCCGTTCTCGGGTCGGTCCAAAGCGGCGTCCAAGTCTTCACTGTAGCCTCCACAATCACGGGGAGCGCCACGCTGCGTCTGGCGGGCGGAACCGGAGCAAACCAGACAATCACCTTCGACGATGGTACCGGTACTTCGCTGAACGGGTTTGCGGGGACCTTGGAAATCGGCGGAGGGGAGACCAACGCCGGAGGAGCCAACCCGGTCACGGTGGATTTCAATCAGCCTTACGGAATGAGTGAAGCCGCTGTGGTGATGGGCCAACTCGCCACGGCTGACATCCTCAACCTCGACGCCAACATCTCGGTGAAATCCTTCGCCTTCAACGGTACCGGCCTCGGAATCGGCACCTACGACGTCGCCACGCTGAACACGACCTTTGGCAACGGCCTCCAATTCACCGGGACCGGCACCCTGACCGTGACGGTTGGCCCTCCGGTCAACGTCAGGGTCGTCGGCACGAACGTCGCCACGGGGGGCGGCGGTCAGGTCACGCAGGTTCAGGTGACCTTCAGCGGCCTGGATACCAGTAAGACCTACGCGCTCAAGCGCGGGACGGATCTGGTGACCTTCCCGGACACGGTAGACACCCACCAGCCCGCGAGCGACTCGGAGACGTTCACGGACTCCAACCCGCTACCGACAGCCACATCCGGCAAGGCCTTCTATATCCTTGAGGATGCGCCATGACGCCCTGCAGCGGTTAAACTCAAGAATGATGAAACCGTCACACACCCGGTCGCGTCGAGGGCTTTGCACCACGCTGCATTCGACAGCCCGCCCTCCCGACCGCTCGCACGCGTCCTGAGATGGCGGCCACATCAATCCCCGATCCATCTTGTATTGAATCGAAGGAAAAACCCAACCATGAATAAAACCACATACCTCCGAACCGCACATTCCAGCGGTTCTGGCTCCTACACTGGAGCCCAGATTCCGCTCGGCGAGCACGATGCGGAAAAGGATAGCAGCCGTGTGTTTTCATCCTCGGCTGCCTGCCATTCGCGCCGGTCAGCTGGCCGAAGAAGAGATCCCGCGAGCGGATGGCTCACCCGGCTCCGGGCTTTCGCCGCCGTGGGCTTGGCCGCGGTCGGCACGGCGCACTCGCAGTTCGTCCACCCGGGCTGTCTCTCGACCCAAGCCGATCTGAGTCGAATGGCCACCAAGGTAGCTGCCGGAGCCCAGCCCTGGAAGGGCAGTTGGGACAAGCTGGTGAGCAACACCAATGGCTGGACGAACCACACGCCGGAAGCGGTGGCGACGATCACCGTCGGTGGGGGGCTCCCGGAGAATTACATCCGGTTGGCCCGTGACGCCGCCCGGGCCTATCAGCTCGCCCTGCGCTTCCACGGCGATGGCAGCACCTGGGCCGCGAACAAGTCGGTGCAGATCATGAACACTTGGGCCGCCACGCACACGGGGTGGAACGGCGACTCGAATGTCAGCCTGCGAGCGGGCCTTCACGGGTATCAGTTCGCCTGCGCCGCGGAGTTGATGCGCGATTACAGCGGCTGGCAACCGGCGGGTTTCACCGCGTTCAAGGATTACCTGCGCCTCCAATTCTACGCCAGAAACAATTCTTTCCTCACCGGGCATCATGACACTCGTGGAACCCATTACTGGGCCAACTGGGAGCACGCGAATGTGGCGTCGGTGATGGCGATCGGCGTGCTTCTGGACGACCAGCCGATGTTCGACCAAGCCATCGACTACTTTCACAACGGCGTCGGCAACGGGAATATGAACCTTGCTGTGACGCGCGTTCATCCAAACGGCCTGGGCCAATGGCAGGAGAGTGGCCGCGACCAAGGGCACTCGATCATGGGCCCGCAGTTGTTGGGGGCAATCTGCGAGATCGCTTGGAATCAGGGGCACGATCTGTATGGCGCCCTCAACAATCGGTTCCTTTCAAGTGTGGAGTACATCTCGAAATACAATACCTGGCACCATGTTCCATTCGCTCCTTATGTGCGGGACTACGGGCGACTCGATAGCCCGCTGGTAAGAGAAATCCATTTAAACATTTCGTCCACGTCCCGCGGTCAGTTAAGGCCTGGCTGGGACCTCGTTTACAACCACTACGTCAACCGCATGGGGATGACGGCACCCTACACCGCCGACTATGCGGCCAAGACCCGTCCCGAGGGCGGCGGTTTCAACTTCGGAGATACCAGCGGCGGCTTCGACGGCCTGGGCTTTACCACACTGACACATAGCCGCGATCCGATCACCTCGAGCGCCGCGCCCAGCGGACTGCTGGCCACACGCGCTCCCTGGCAGGTCACCCTTTCCTGGTGGGGCTCGGCCCATGCCACGAGCTACAATATCAAGCGAGCGACCACGTCCAGCGGACCCTACCGGACCATCGCCCAAGTGGGTGTCAAGAATTTGTTCTACGTCGATAGGGGCCTGACAGCGGGCACGACTTACTACTACGTCGTCTCAGCCAATATCCCCGGCGGCGAGACCGCCAACAGCCCTGAAGGATCCGCTATGGCTGTGGCCACGGGCGGCGATTCCTATCAGGCCGAAAATGCAAGCTATGGAGACGGCGCGCAGCTCATCACCCATACCACCAATCACAACGGCACCGGGTCCGTCGTGCCCCAGGCCACCGGCTACATCGAATGGACGGGCATCGATGGCGGAGCCGGCGGCCCGACCACGCTGGCCATCCGCTATGCCCTGGGAGGCCCGAACCGAACAGGTATATGGACTGTAAACGGTGTGCAGCACGACGTCCTGACTCCCAGCACGGGCGATTGGGACAGTTGGGATGAACGTCTCGTGACGGTGACGCTCAACAGCGGCGCGAACAACACGATTCGCATCACATCGGACGGCACGGATGGCTATGCGTACGTTGATGAACTGATCGTGAAAAACAGCAGCGCCGCGCCGCCGATGGCGGTTCCTTCGGCACCCGGCGGGCTGACTGCTTCCGTCGCTGGCGTGTCGCAAATCGACCTGTCCTGGAACGCGGTTGCCGGGGCGGACAGCTACAACGTCAAGCGTGCCAAAGCGAGCGGCGGACCGTATGTGATTTTGGACAATCAGACAGGGACGACCTTCAGCGACGAGCGTCTGGCCGACAGCACGACGTATCACTATGTGGTCACGGCGATCAACGCTGCGGGAGAGTCAGCTTCCAGCCAGATCTCCGCGGCCACGACGACGATTCCGAAGTTCCAGGAGAGCGGAGGAGTGGTTTCGATGGAAGCGGAGAACGGCCTGCTCGGCAGCCGCTGGCTTGCCGGCACGGACAGCGGAGCCTCCAATGGTGCCTACCTTGAGGTGGATCCGGCGTACGATTGGGGCGGCAGCGCTCCCGAGGGCACGACCGGTGAATATCACACGATATACGGGTTCAGGATTTCCAGCGCCGGCAACTACCGGTTCTGGTTCCGGATGTTGTCGAACAACGGGGCCGACGATTCGTTCTTCTGGCGCATCGACGGCGGTAGCTGGAGGTTGGAGAACAGCCGTTATGGTGGGTGGTTCTCGACGGACACGTTCCAGCTCGACGGACTCAGCGCCGGCGACCATGTACTGGAAGTATCGTACCGGGAGAACGGCGCGCGCTTGGATAAGTTTGTGGTCCAGTTGGACAGCCTGACCGCGCTGAGCGGCAGCGGACCGGTGGAAAGTCCGTTGGCCGACACCACGGCCCCGGGAGCCCCAAGCGGTCTTTCCGCCGCAGCCGGAGATAGTAGCGTCGCGCTGGATTGGAACGACAACCCGGACACGGATCTCGCGAGCTACACCGTTTACCGCTCCACCACCAGCGGCAGCGGTTACAGCGTCCTTGCCTCTGGAGTTTCCTCCAGCGCCTACGCGGACAACACCGCAGCCAACGGTGTCACCTACTACTACATGGTGACGGCGATGGATTCTTCTTCAAACGAATCCTCCACCAGCTCCGAGGTCTCGGCCACGCCGGAGGATTCGCAGGCTTCCCAGATGCAGGCCGAGCAGGGTTCGTACGGCGGCGGGGCCTCCGTCGAGAGCAGCAGCGGCGGTTTCAATGGAACGGGATACATCAACTTCCCATCAAACGGAGGCTGGTTGGAGTTCACCCAGATCGACGGAGCCTCCGGCGGCGATGCCATCCTGATCATCCGCTATGCCTTGGGTGCGGCGAGCTCCCGGACCGGCGTCCTGACCGTCAACGGGGTTTCACAGGCCATCACCTTTGATCCCACCGCCTCATGGGCCGATTGGGCGGTGAAGGATGTCACGATCCAACTCAACAGCGGCACGACCAACACCATCCGGATCGAATCCTCCGGGCAGGATCTTGCCAATATCGACGAGATCACCGTGACGCCCCTGTTGCCCAGTCCTTGGCAAAGCTCCGACATCGGAGCGGTCGCAGCCGCCGGAAGCGCTACTTACAGCACGGGCACCTTCACGGTTGCCGGCTCGGGGGCGGACATCTGGGGCAGCGCGGACGAGTTCCGCTATATCTATCAGACGGCCAGCGGCGATTGTGAAATGGTGGCGCGGGTGACCTCGGTCGAGAATACCGATACGTGGGCCAAAGCCGGCGTGATGATCCGCGAGAGCCTCGGCGCGAACTCGCGCCATGCGTTGGTCGTGGTGACGCCCGGGCAGGGCATTTCCTTCCAGCGGCGTACCAGCACCGGCGGCAGCACGTCGCACGCCACCCACCCAGGTCTGACAGCGCCCTATTGGGTCCGCATGGTCCGCAGCGGAAGTACGTTCACCGCTTATCGCTCCGCCGATGGTTCGAGTTGGACCACGATCGGGTCGCAGACGATTTTGATGAGCGCGAACGTTTCCATCGGCCTGGCCGTGACCAGCCACAATGACGGGACGGTCTGCACCACCACCTTGGAGAACGTGACTGCCACTCCTTAAATCATGAAAAGATTGTCCGGGGGGAACCATGCCACTGGTCTGCGGAACTTCCGCAGGCCAGCGGCGATCGCCTGTCTGTTCATCGCGGTCGCTGGCACCGCGGCGTTCCTGCCGGACCGGCAGACCCATCGGACTTCGGTTACGAAACCAGTCTCAGAGCGGGTCCGTCCGGATTCGTCTCGTGCCGCCATCCCGCGTCTCGAGGCCATCCGAAAGGAAACCGATCCGATGCGACGTGAACAACGGATCGCGTACGTCATTGAGAGCTTTGGACTGACGCGAGTCCCCGCCGCTTTGGACGAACTTCACCACCTCAAGGACGACCCTTTGACAAACGAATTGGGTATGCGGTTGTTGCACCGGTGGGCGGAAGACGATGCCGCAGCAGCAGCCGGTTGGGCGGATTCGTTGCCTGAAGGCAAGTGGCGGACGGCTGCGCTGAAACAAGCCGCGATCGCCTGGTCCAATGAGCATTTGAATCAGGCTGAGAACTGGGCGCGATCGCTGCCCGACGAACTGGAGCGCGACAGCCAGCTTCTAGCGATCGCGCACGAGGCGGTGCGCAGCGATCCGCTTCAGGCGCTGCAGATCGCCGCGGATCTGCCCGCGAGCGGATCGAGCGATGAATTGATTCGGCGGGCAGCCATGGAATGGGCATTAAAGGACGCAGAAGGCGCTGCGGAATGGGCGCGGAAGATCGAAGGCACGACCCTGCGCGAACAGGTCCTGTCCGGCGTGGCCTTGGCGTGGGGCGCTCACGATCCGATCGCGGCGGCCACTTTTGTCGTAAACGAACTGCCACCCGGACGGCTGCAGACCGATGCCCTGGTCGGCATCGTGCAGCGTTGGACTCAGAACGACCCCGTCCAAGCCACCGCTTGGGTTAAGTCGTTTCCCGAAGGAACTCTGCGGCGGGAGGCGATGGCGAGTTTGGCCCAACAAGGCCGACGTGCGGCCGAGTGAGCCGCGGCGCGCTGACATGATTTTCAACGCCCACAGAAGCATGGTGAGTTGGACCGGCGCGGCCAACGACGAATCTGTACCGCCACCTCCGAAACATCGGAGTCACGCCATAGGGCTCGTTCGCCACCTCCTTGAAAAGAAAGAGCACGAGGAGAGGCTCGCCGCCCGGAAAGAAAAGCAGCGCAAGACCGGGCGCAAGCCGTCCGGCCCGCCGCCGGTGCCGCCCGCGGCAGGACCATCACCCGCCGACCAGGTCAACCTCACCGATCCGGAAAGCCGGATCATGAAGACCCGCGGCGGCTTCGAGCAATGCTACAACGCGCAGGCCGCCGTCGATGTTGCGAGCCGGCTCATTGCCGGCGGCCATGTCGGCAACGCGCCCAAAGACAAGGAACAGCTCCTGCCGGCGCTGGCATCGGTCAGCCCACTTCCAGCCGGGCTTCGCGGCGCTGGATTTCATCCGGAATGCTCAGGCCGTTTTGCAGCGGGGTGCTGTCGGCGTCCTCGGCCTTGGCCAGCAGTTGCGCGATCTGTTCTTCCAGCAGCAGCACCTGCTGCGTGGCGTGGCCGTGGCTAGGCGCGGCGTGCTTGCTGGCATTGGCGAGGATTTTGGTGCCGCCCACCGCCAGGGTGATGTCGCCGACCCGCAGGACCTTGGAGAGCGCGGCGCAGTGGCGGATGCGTTCAAAGGCGGCTTCAAGCAGCTCCTTGTTCTCGCGCCGGAACTTGCAGATCGAGTCGTGGTCGGGATGGGTGTTGGCGCAAAGGTAGCGCACCGCCACGTTCTTGTGGGTGAGGGTCTCGATGCGGCGGTTGGCCTGACCTCCGTCGGCGCCTATCGCGTCCGCGCGGTGAGCGGAGACACGGGCTTCGACGACGGCTTCCACCACCTCTCGCCGGCGTGCGGGAGGTCTGCCGGCCTGCCTATGCCGATGCTGGCCGCGGCGGGCGTATCGATCCCGTGGTCTATTGGGCTTAATCACTCAAGCAAATCTGACGGAGAGCCAAAAAATCGGCATCCGGAGGGCATTTCCACCGGATGCCGGAGATTGCTGAGGCTGCCTGCCGATCAAGCGCGCCGGCGGCGCAGCAGACCAAGCAGGCCGAGACTTCCAAGCAGCGCGGCCGAGGGCTCCGGAATCACAATCAGGCTGCCAGTTCCCGTGAATTGGGAACCGGTGCCGAACGATCCGTTGAGGTCCGTGGTGGAATAGATTCCTGC
>Ga0307414_10001344_pt1 | contig 12713 bp, 12 predicted proteins | sample DK1Ometagenome_FD_203804 | JGI IMG/M metagenome (GOLD analysis project Ga0307414, IMG submission 203804) | Maize rhizosphere microbial communities from greenhouse at UC Davis, California, United States - DK15-O-3 | ecosystem: Host-associated > Plants > Roots > Rhizosphere > Soil | place: USA... | reverse complement strand
GGCCGATACGAGCATCATCGTCCCCTGATGCGGATTATTGCGCCGGAACGGGTTCGGCGCCGTCGGTGCCTGCACTGGCATAGGTTGCGGAAATCTGACGATAGGATTTCGACCGCAGCGCCGCGATGGTGACAATGATGCCGAGCAGCCCGGTGATCGTGAAGACGAGCGCGATACCCCTTTCGGGGCCCCGCCCGTACCAGTCGCCGATCGCCTCGGCGCCCGCGCCGTCGGTCATCAGCGGTACGAAGACGAACTGGGCGAGCGGGGCGATGAGGAAGGCGGTCAGCGGCGAAGCGGCCTGTTCGATCGACTGGGCGAAGCCGAAAACGCGGCCTTGCCGTTCGAACGGCACGACCTTTTGCAGCGCGGTTTGTTCGGCCGCTTCGGCGTAGGGCCCCACGAAGAGCCAGATGAAACAGCCGATCGCGAGCAGCGGGATGGATGACTGGATGGTGAAAACGGCAGCGACCACCCATTCGATCATACAGACGAAGAGCAGAGTGCGGATCGGATTGGTGCCGAGCCCGGTGCGGGCGATCATGGCGCCGCTGAGAATGAAGGCGCAGGAGACGAAGGCCCAGAGCAGCCCCCATTGTTCGACCGCCATCAGCGACAAGCCATATGCGTCCATCAACGCCATGAACACGCCGCCGAGCAGATTGTTGAACGATGAGAAGAGGATCAGCGCGAACAGCCCCGATATGCCGGTGACGAGGCGAAAGGTTCCGGCAAGGTCGATATTCCGCGGCGCGTCATGCTCGCCCGAACTCCGCGGCTCGTCGATAGGAACGAACAGCAGATGAAGCGCGACGCACAGAGCAAAGATCATCGCAAAGCCCAGCGTCGCGACCATCCCGCCCCATGCGACGAGGAAGCCGCTGATCGCCGAGGTCGTGAGAAAACCGATGCCTGACACCATGCCGACCAGCCCGTTCGCCTTGTCGCGCCGGTCTTCGGGGACGAGGATGGTGACCAAAGTGGGCAGCGCGATCATCCGGATATTGCCGACGATGACGCCGGCCATGGTAAGCAGGATGAACAGCCACAAAGTGACGCTGGATGTGTTTGCGGTGCGGATATCGGGGACGAGCGCATAGGCGCCGAGCGCCGCGGCATAGAATGTCAGGGACATGATGCTGGAGGCGATCATCATGTTGCGCTTGCGATGATGGTCGACAAGGCTGCCGAACCAGATTCCGAGCATCGCGGTGATCACCAGATAAATACCCGCGATCATTCCTGTCGCAAACACCGACCGGGTTTCGAGAAAAATCCAGAAAGTCAGCGCGAACCACACCGTGAAATTGGTGATGTTGGCGACCAGATTATTGGCGAGGAGGAGGTGGAAGGGCTTCATTACAGGCAATCTTCATGGCGCAGGTCGATGCCGCCCTGTCCAAATGCTAGCATGGCTTGCCGGGATCGAAAAGATACGCAGCACCCCAGTCATGCAGGGCAGGTTGCGGGGCACGCCAATTACCGATCGGGCGTCATTGCGTCGCCGGAGGAGGAGGGAAGCCGCGCAAGCATGGCGACCAATTTGGCCTGGCTGACCGCGCCGGTCTTTCTGAAGACCCCTTTCAGGAGGAAGCGGACGGCGTTCAGGCTGACTGCGCGCTGGGCGGCATAATCCTGCAAACTATGTCCGGCGGCGAGGCCGACGGCCAGCCGCGCCTCGGCCGGGGTCAGCGCGAACCATTGCGCCACCCTGTCGATTTCAACGACGGGGGTTTCGCCGGGAGCGCTGCCGAGGGTCACGATCAGCGACGCGCCCGCGCTGAATCCGCCGATCTGCTGCACCGATTGCTGCGTGATGCGCGCGACCAGCACCGGACATTCGGCGCCCGACGCGCTGACCGCCTGAAAGGCGAGGCCGGCCGGATTGGGACTTTTGACCAGATCGAGCAGCCTTTTCTGGCTGGCGGGGTGAGCGAAGGCGAAGCGATCCTGCGTGACGCGGATGAAACCCGCCTCCGCATATTGGGCGGAGCGGCTGTTGGCGGCGAGAATGTTCAACTGATCGTCGAGGCTGAAGATGGCGAAGGGAGCAAAGTCGGTCGCCGCGCGGGCCGCGCCGGCGGCGAGTTCCAGCGTAGCGATGCGATCGCTGATCCGCATGGCGCGCTGAATATGCGGCGCGAGGATGCGCAGGCCGCGCTTGAGCCGTTCGACATCGCGGTCGCCCGGGCCCGGCAGCATCAATCCCAACCGCTCCTTTCCGCGCCGGTCGAGCATGACGCAAACCATCCGGTCGATTCCCCATGGTTCCAGGAAATTGCGGAAAAAAGCCGATTCCGAAAATTCCTCACGGGTCATGATGTCATTGCTGTCGACGACGCTGCCATTGCCATAGCGCATCAATTTTCGCGACCAAGGGTGGGTTCCGGCATAGACCGCCGAATAGATTTCCTGAACGCCGGCGGCGAGCCCGGTGGCCGCGACGAAATGCGCGCGGGGCGGGGAGTTGCTTTCCCACAGAATGAAGGCGGCTTCCCAACTCAGGGGGCATAAGGTGCCGGTTATGTGTGCGAGCGTTTCGTTCCAGCATTCGGGGTGGAGCACCGAATCGTAAATGCGCCCGATCAGCGCGTTGAGGCTTTCCCATTCGGCAGGCTCATTGTGACCCCGCGCAAGGATCGGAGCATGATCAATCGACACCCGCATCCCCCGTTGAGACGATTGGCCGCGACGCCCTTTGAGACGGGCGTCGCCATAATATACCAAGGCCTGAGGCGGAAAGCGCATAAAAAATTTCGGCGCTACTCAAGTGGGTAGCGAAAGAACGCGTCAAATGGGTCATTCACCGGGTGCGACCCGAGGGCAGGATGGTCGGCAAGGCCATCCTGTTCCTTTTAAGTCCGCCGGTCTTTGCCCGGCGGACTTCTTTTTTTGCGTGAAGTCGGCAGCGGCGGACGTCCGGCGGCATTCGCGCCGCGCGGGACGCGCGTTCCGGTGATATGGGGCGAAATCGACTGCGGCTGAGGCGCCCGTTTGGCGAATAAAGAAGGGGCTGGTCGCATCGCTGCGCCAGCCCCCTTTGTTTCGCTTGTCTCGCGTCGCTCAGAACAGCTTGGTCACCGTCGCGCTGCGGCGTTCCTGTTCGACTTCGCCGGTGTAGAGGCTGGCCATCGGTTCATCGCTGACGACGTGGATTTCCTCGGCACCAAAGCCGTTGAACTTGGTCCGCATCGCGCAGCCATAGGCGCCGAGCATACCGATTTCGATGAAATCGCCAGCCTTGATATCCGCGGGCAGGAAGAAAGGGCCTGCCATATGGTCGAGGTCGTCGCACGTCGGGCCATAGAAGCTGAACGCCACCATCTCGGCATCGCTTTCCACTTCGCGTTGCAGGCTGACGGGGAAGCGCCAGCCGACATGCGCGGCGTCGAACAGCGCGCCATAGGCGCCGTCGTTGATATAAAGCTCGTCGCCGCGGCGCTTTTCGACGCGCACGACCAGCGAGCTATATTCCGCCGACAGCGCGCGGCCCGGTTCGCACCATAGTTCGGCCGAATAGCTGATCGGCAGGCTTTCGAAGCTGCGGTGGATCGTGTCGAAATAGGCACCCAGCGGCGGGGGCTCCATACCGGGATAGGATGACGGGAAGCCGCCACCGACATCGATGATGTCGACGGTGACCGACGCCGCGACAATCGCAGCGCGGACGCGCTCCATCGCCTGCGCATAGGCATGCGGGGTCATCGCCTGGCTACCGACATGGAAGCAGATGCCGAGCGCATCTGCCGCCTGACGCGTTGCCATCAACAGTTCAGCGACTTCGTCGGTTTCGGCGCCGAATTTGGCGGCGAGGCTGAGCTTCGAATGATCGGACGAGACGCGCAGACGCACGAGCAGGTTCAGGTCCTGTGCGCCTTCGGTCGCGCGGACGATCTTTTCGAGTTCATCGAGCGTGTCGAGCGAGAAGGTGCGCACGCCATGCTTCCAATAGGCCTCGGAAATCGCTTCCTCTGCTTTTACGGGATGCATGAAGCAGAGCACCGCCTGTGGCAGCGTGCGCGCGACAAGCCGCACCTCGGCGATCGAGGCGACGTCATAATGCGTGACACCCGAATCCCACAGCACGCGCAACAGGTCGGGCGATGGGTTCGCCTTGACCGCGTACAGGGTCGTGCCGGGAAACCGGTCGATGAAGAAACGCGCTGCGCGCCGCGCGGCGTGCGGGCGGACAAGCGTAACAGGTTCGACCGGCGAAAGTGCCTGAATCAGCCCGTGGGCGCTATGATGCTGGTGCAACTCAAGGGACCCCCAAAAATAACGTTCAACACAAAGGCTGCCTTGCGGTTATTGGAAGTCCCCCTGGGGCAGCGGAGGCGCATATATGGTGGGGGGTCCCCCCTGTAAAGACCCTATGCTTGCATCCGGTCGCGGACGAAACACTTTATGTCGCCGAGGCGACGCAATAATAAGCTATTCCGGGCCTTTCGCGCCATGCGAAGAGGACCCTTAAGGAGAATTCGATGATAGCCCGCGCCGACGTCAATTACGATTTTACCGACGCGGAACTCACCGAACTGGCGGCATATGGCATGATCGAGTCGCACAAGGCGGGCGATCTGATCGTCGCCGAAGGCGCGATGGCGCCCGATTGCATCGTCACCCTGTCGGGACATACCGACATTTTCGCTTCGACCGATGAGGGGCGAAAGCGCGTTGGCTGGATGGAGCGCGGGCAATTTGCCGGCGATCTGTCGGTGCTGACCGGCCAGCGGCACCTGTCGCGGGTCGAGATGGGCGCGGATGGCGAGATATTGCGGATCGCCCACGCCGACTTCCAGCGATTGATTGCGGCCAATTCGCATTATTCGGACATTTTCGTCCGCGTCCTGTCGGCGCGGCGCGAGTTCAGCAACCATCGCGGTTTTGCGGTGGTGATCGTCATCGGAGCGGCGATGGATCGCGGCGTCTATGCGCTGCGCGACTTGCTGGCAAAACATGGCGTCGCGCATCGCTGGTTCGACCCCGCCGATGGCCCGGTCGCGGCGCATCTGATGGCCGAACACGGATTGACCGAAGAGCAGTTGCCGGCGGTCATATTGGGCGCCGCCGATGTGCTGGCTCAGCCGACCCCCGAACAACTGGCGGCGGGGCTTGGGCTCGACCTGCTGCCCGATGGTGCGACCGCCGACGTCATCGTCGTCGGGAGCGGACCCGGCGGGCTGGCAGCGGCGGTCTATGCGGCGTCGGAAGGGCTTTCAGTGATCGCGATCGATGCGCTGGCACCGGGCGGACAGGCGGGGACATCGTCGAAGATCGAGAATTATCTGGGTTTCCCGACCGGCATTTCGGGCAATGAACTGGCGCGGCGCGCGACGGTGCAGGCGCAGAAATTCGGCGCACGGATTGTCGCGCCGGTGCGCGGCGCGGCGATCGACCGCGACAGTGATGCCTATTGCCTGAGCCTTGCCGACGGGCGGAGGCTCCGCTCGCGCGCCGTGGTGATCGCGAGCGGGGCGCAATATCAGCGGCTGCCGATCGACGGCATCGAACATTATGAGGGTCGTGGTATCTTCTATGGCGCGACGCCCATGGAGGCGCAACTGTGCGGCAATGCCGAGGTCACGGTCGTCGGCGGGGGCAATTCGGCGGGGCAGGGCGCGATCTATCTCGCCAATGCCGCGCGAAAGGTTCATGTCGTTTTTCGCCGTGGCAGTCTGCGCGAAACCATGTCCGAATATCTGGTCAAGCGGTTAGAAGAGCATCCCAATATCGAATTGCACGCCGCGACCGATGTCGTGGCATTGCGAGGAGAAGACTGGCTCGATGCCATTTCCTATCGCTGCCGGGTGACCGGCGCCGAAACGGATTGCGGCTGCAGCTTTCTGTTCCTGTTCCTCGGCGCGAGCCCGAACACGGGGTGGCTGCCGAAGGAAATGGTGTGCGACGAGCGCGGCTTCGTGAAGACCGGTGTCGACATTGCGCCGATGGAGCTGGTCAAAGCGGGCTGGTCGCTCGACCGCATGCCCAGCCGGTACGAGACCAGCTGGCCGCGCATCTATGCCATTGGCGACGTGCGCAAGGGATCGGTGAAGCGCGTCGCGTCATCGGTCGGCGAGGGATCGGTGGTGGTCAGCGATATCCATCAGGCGCTGGCGGAACTCATCCCGGTTGTGGGACAGGAGGCCGCCGCCAAGGCCGGGTGACGGACAGGGGTTAGCTCAACCGCGACTTGAAATCCTCATATCCAAATTCGCGGATCGGCTTCAGCACATCGCTCTCGCTGTCCCACAGCCAGATCGACGGCAGCGGCACGCCGTTGAATGTGTTGGTTTTGACCATCGAATAATGCGCCTGATCGAGAAAGGCGAAACGCTGGCCGATGCGCGCGCCGCCGGGGAGGCGGTAGTCGCCGATCACGTCGCCCGCGAGGCAGGACGGGCCGCCAAGCCGCGTAGGGGCACCGTCGGTGGCTTCACCGAGCATTGCGGGGCGGTAGGGGGCCTCGATCACGTCGGGCATGTGACAGGTCGCCGAAATGTCGGTAATCCCGATCGGCATGCCATTGTCGAATAGGTCGAGCACTTCGCCGATCAATATGCCGGCATCGAGCGCAATCGCTTCGCCGGGTTCGATCATCACGTCGCAATTGGTTTCTGCCCGGACGCGTTTCAGGAAGGCGATGAGATCATCGACCTGATAATCGGCGCGGGTGACATGATGGCCCCCGCCGAAGTTGATCCATTTCAACTGGCCGAAGAAAGGGCGCAGCATCGGGTGAACCGCGGCCCATGTGCGCGCGAGCGGAGGGAAATCCTGTTCGCACAGGCTGTGCATATGAATGCCGTCGATGCCCTCCATATGTTCGGGGAGCAACTGGCTGACTGGATAACCCAAGCGGCTGCACGGTGCAGCGGGGTCATATTTTGCGACCTCACCCTCGCTGTGCTGGGGGTTGATGCGCAGCCCGATGTCGAACGTCTCACCCGCCGCGCGCAATTCGTCGAGCAGAGGGCGAAAGCGCGCGATCTGGCCAGGTGAGTTGAAGATCAGATGGTCCGACAGGCGCGCAATCTCGGGAAGGTCGGCTTCTTTATAACCGGCGCAATAGGTCGCAACCTCTCCGCCATATTCTTCGCGGCCAAGCTTTGCTTCATAGAGCCCCGAGGCGCAGACGCCGTCGAGATATTCTGTCACGGTTGATCCGAGCGACCACATCGAAAAGGCCTTGAGCGCCGCCAGAACGCGGGCGCCGGACGCGTCGCCGATATGACGCAGCACCGACAGGTTCGCGCGCACTTTCGCCGCATCGACGACGAAAGCGGGCGAAGGGACGCTGGCGAGATCGAAACGGGCGAAAGCTCCGGGGTCGCCGGCACGGGTTTCCATGGTCGAAAATTCCTATGAGACCGCAATCGGTCCCTTGAAGATGAAAAAGGCCCCGCCGGCAATCAGCGAAAAGCCGACGAGATGGTTGAGCGTCAGCTTCTCGCCGAGCCAGAAGACCGCGAAGCCCGCAAAGATGAGAAGAGTGATCACCTCTTGCAAGGTCTTGAGTTCGGCGGCGCTGTAAACGCCATAGCCGATGCGGTTCGCGGGAACGGCCAGGCAATATTCGAAGAAGGCGATGCCCCATGCGATCAGGATCGCGAGCCACATCGGCCGCGACATGTCCCCCAGATGCCCGTACCAGGCGAAGGTCATGAAGATGTTGGAGATGATGAGCAGCCCGATGGGCGCAAGATAGGCCGTCATACACACCTCGTCGGTCATGCCAGCGAAGACGTCGCTGACGCGGTTGATGACCGGAAACGGCCCCGGCTTTAACCGGGGCCGATCTTACATCAAAAGTTCAGCGGTCCGTCCAATTCCTTCACCTGCCAGGGCAGGCCATGCTTGTTCAGCATGTCCATGAAGGGATCGGGGTCCATCTGTTCCATGTTGAACACGCCGTCACCCGCCCATGTGCCCGTGACCATCATCGCCGCGCCGATCATCGCGGGAACGCCGGTGGTATAGCTGACCGCCTGATTGCCGGTTTCGGCATAGGCGTCCTCATGGTCGCAGATATTATAGAGATAGAGCGTCTTTTCCTTGCCGTCCTTGCCAAGGCCGGTCGCGATGACGCCGATGTTGGTCTTGCCCTTCGTCGTTTCACCCAGGCTCGACGGTTCGGGAAGCACGGCTTTCAGGAATTGCAGCGGGACGATCTCGCGGCCTTCGTAGATCACCGGATCGATCCGCGTCATGCCGACGTTCTGCAGCACATTGAGGTGGGTGATATAGGCCTCACCAAAGGTCATCCAGAAACGGATGCGCTGGATTTCGGGCAGGTGCGTCTTCAGGCTTTCGATTTCCTCATGATACATGAGGTACATCGTCTTTTCTCCGACCGCCTCGAAGTCGAATTTCTGTTTCACCGACATCGGCGGGGTTTCGACCCAGTCTCCGTTTTCCCAGTGGCGCGCGACGGCGGTGACTTCGCGGATGTTGATCTCCGGATTGAAGTTGGTCGCGAAATGCTGGCCATGATCGCCGCCGTTGCAGTCGAGAATGTCGAGCGTGTCGATGCGGTCGAAGTGATGCTTTTTGAGCCAGGTCGTGAATACGCTCGTCACGCCGGGATCGAAGCCCGAGCCGAGCAGCGCCATCAGGCCGGCATCCTTGAAGCGGTCTTGATACGCCCACTGCCAATGATATTCGAACTTCGCCTCGTCGCGCGGTTCGTAGTTAGCGGTGTCCATATAATGCGCGCCGGTCGACAGACACGCCTCCATGATCGTCAGATCCTGATAGGGGAGCGCGAGGTTGACGACGTGGGTCGCACCGATTTCGCGGATCAGCGCCGCGGTGGCCTCGATATTGTCGGCGTCGACTTCGGCGGTCTTGATCGTCACGCCGGTGCGGGTCTTCACCGAATCCGCGATCGCATCGCATTTGAACTTGCGACGGCTGGCCAGCGTGATGTCGGGGAAAATATCGGCGTTCATCGCCATTTTATGTACCGCGACCGAACCGACGCCGCCTGCGCCGATCACCAGAACCTTGCTCATGAAAAATCTCCTGTGCGGACCTTTGCCGCCTTGTCTAGTATGAACGGCCCTATAGGACGAAGCCATGACACAGCAAAGCCCCGATCCCCTCCTGAACCCCAATCGTGCGCCCACCCTGGCTGGGGTCGAACGCGCTGCGGCAAAAGTCGCTGCATTGCTGCCGCAGACACCGCTGTTGCCGCTGGAGGTCGATGGAAGGACCATCTGGTGCAAGGCCGAGTGCTTGCAACCGGTCGGCGCGTTCAAGATTCGCGGCGCGTGGCACCGGTTGACCGACCTGACACCGGAACAGGCCGCGGCGGGCGTGGTTGGCGTGTCGAGCGGCAATCATGCGCAGGGCGTCGCGTGGGCGGCAAAGCGGCTGGGGATATCCGCGACGATCGTGATGCCGGGCAATGCGCCGCAGATGAAGATTGCGGCGACGCGCGCGCTGGGCGCCGAGGTGGTGCTGTATGACCGGCTGACCGAATCGCGCGATGCGATCGCGGCGGCGTTGATCGAAAAACGCGGCGGGACACTGGTCCATGCCTATGGCGATCCGTGGATCATCGAGGGGCAGGGGAGCATGGGGATCGAGGCGCGCGCGCAGATGAAGACGCGCGGCGTCGCTGGCCCCGACCGGATTATCGCCTGTTGCGGCGGTGGCGGCCTGTCGGCGGGGCTGGCGCTTGCCTGTCCCGATGCAGAGGTTTTCGCGGTCGAGCCCGAAGGCTGGGACGATGTGACGCGCAGTCTGGTGGCGGGTGAAATCCTGGCGGTCGAAGACCTTGCCTGGCCGACTGAATGCGATGCGCTCCAGACGCCGCAAACCTGGCCAATCAATTTCGCGGTGCTGCGCGCGCGCGGCGTGCAGGGCGTTGTGGTGACGCGCGACGAGGTCCGTCACGCGATGCGCGTCGCATTCGAGAAATTGCATCTGGTGGTCGAGCCCGGCGGTGCGGCGGCGCTTGCGGCGGTGCTGGCGGGAAAGGTCGAAGTCAGCGATGCGACATTGGTTACGCTTTCAGGGGGCAATGTCGATCCCAAGCTCTACGCGGAAATTTTGGCAGGATAGGCTGCGGAAACTTATCCGCCGCGGTGCGTTTGGACGGGGAAGGAGAAGCATGATGAAGATGAGCATGATCCTGACGGGGGCTGCAGCCATGGCGTTGCTGACCGGATGTGAAAAGGCAGAGGCGCCCGCGCCGACCGATGCGACGGTGACCGAGGTTCCGGTCGAAACGGTGCCGTCCGAAACGCCCCCCGCCCAAGATGCCGCCACCGCGCCGCATCGCTTTTCAAGCTGGGCGGGCAAATGGACGGGGGTGGAAGGCATGTATGTCACCATCACCCCTGCCGAGCCCGGAAAATACAAGCTGGAGATGCAGTCGGATCTCGATACCAAGGGTACCTATGACGGCAGCGACAGCGAGCATGGCATCCAGTTCACGCGCGGCGCCGAGAAAATGTCGCTTACCCGTGCGAGCGGCGATGAAACCGGCCTCAAATATCTGGCGGGCAAGAAAGAGTGCCTGAAGGTCAAGGACGGCGAAGGCTATTGCCGCGATTGATAGACCAGCCCGTTTTCTCTTGCGTCATTCCCGCGAAGGCGGGAATCCAGCGGACACAGTAAAAGCTGGATTCCCGCCTTCGCGGGAATGACGAGGGGGTGGGATGAACGAGATCATAGCGGCCGGTAAGGCCGATCATGCGGCAGTAATTGAGACGCTGGCGCAGGCGTTCCAGACCGATCCCGCGCTGTCGTGGATATTGCCCGACGCCGCCCACCGCGCTCGCGCTTTGCGCAGCCTGTTCCGCATCCTTGTGCCCGCCGACGCGCGCGCGGGCATTGCGCTTCGTGCGCCCGCCGACGAAGCCGCCGCGCTGTGGCGTGCACCCGGGCAGGCGAATGGCGGAACGATGGAGTTCCTGCGCACTGTCGTTCCGCTTGTCGCAACCTTCGGTACGGCGCTGCCGCGCGGATTGAAGGCGCAGGCCGGGATCGACACGCACCGCCCCAAGGGCCGCTTCTGGTATCTCCACTATGTCGGCGTTCGCCCCGAGCATCAGGGCAGGGGCCATGGCGGTCGGATCATCCGCGCGCAGACCGCGGTGGCCGATGCCGAAGGCCTGCCGTGCTGGCTGGAAACCGCGACGCCCGAGAATGTGCCACTTTACGAACGACTGGGTTTCGTCACCCAGGTCGAATGGGATGTTCCCGGCGGCGGCCCGCATTTCTGGGGAATGATGCGGCCGACGCGCTGAGGTCAGTCGAAGCCGACGAACCGCACGGCTTCATCAACGCTCTTGCGGTTCGACACCACGGCGTTGGCGGGGAAATCCTCGTCCGGCCAACCCATCGCGACGCAGATCATGATCACCTGATCGTCGGCTATATGCGCATGTTCGCGCACGACGGGGCTTTGCATGATGCCCTGGCTGTTGATGACGCAGCCCAGCCCGCGCGACCAGGCGGCGTTGACCAGCGCATTGGTCACCGCGCCGCAGTCGAACGGCGCAATGTCGCTGCCGAGCAGGACGCGGTCGTAGGTGACGACGACGCTTACCGGCGCATCGAATTGACGAAAGCCACGCAAGACCCAGTCCTGCCGCGCGTCCTTGTCCTCGCGTTCGATGCCCATAGCGCCGAACAGTTGCTTGGCGATCTCGATCTGGCGGGCGCGATGGTCGTCGGCGATGCCGTCGAAGCGGCGGAACTCGCGGCTGTCGGGCTTTCCGCCCAGAATGCCTTCGGTATTGCCCTGACGGATCGCCTCGAGCGGGGCGCCGGTGACGACCGAGAAATTCCAGCACTGATTGTTGAAGGAGGAAGGCGCGCGCATCGCGACCTCGATCACTTCGGCCACCAGCGCCTTGGGGACGGGCTTGTCGAGAAAACCGCGGATCGAGCGGCGTCCGACGACGATTTCGTCAAATGTCTTCATGGTCACCATCACTGTCATTGGGAGCCGATTGCAGTTCGGCGAGGGCGAGCCACTCGGGGTCGTCATATGCCTCAAAGGCGAGCGGGAAAGGATCCATCTCGCTCAGGACTCTGTTGAAATTGTCCATGAATTCGGAGGTGTCGGGTGTGTAAAATCGCCATTCGCGAATGCCGTTTTCGGTCAGGACGGCGACGCCCGAACCCCAATATTTCTCGTGGTCGGAAGCCTCCAGAACGGCATCCTCGAACTCGGTCATCTGGTCGAGCGTGTCGTCGTCGGGCAAACTACCCGTGTTCGGATCGGCATATTGCCAACGAATGATGACGAGGTTCGAAAACAGCGCCCGGTCTGCGCTGGACGGCATGCCGTTCCGATAGCGCGAAAGGAAGGGGCCATGCGGTCCCATTCCCCTCGCTACAGCCCAATCGTCCGTTGGGAAAATGCCGGAATCGCTCACGCGGCTTTCTTGAGTTCCAGCTCCAGCCGGCCCCAGATTTCGGTCAGCGCCACCGTCAATTCGCGCATCATCGCCTCGTCATGCGCCGGGCCCGGGGTGAAGCGCAGGCGTTCGGTGCCGCGCGGCACGGTCGGGAAATTGATCGGCTGAACATAGACGCCATATTCGGCGAGCAGGATGTCGCTGATTTTCTTTGCGCGCACCGGATCGCCGACCATCAGCGGAACGATATGCGTCGTCGAGTCCATCACCGGAAGCCCGGCGTCGCGGAAGCTCTGCTTCAGGAAGGCTGCGGCCGCCTGCTGAGCGTCGCGCTCGACG
>Ga0307414_10001343_pt1 | contig 12716 bp, 10 predicted proteins | sample DK1Ometagenome_FD_203804 | JGI IMG/M metagenome (GOLD analysis project Ga0307414, IMG submission 203804) | Maize rhizosphere microbial communities from greenhouse at UC Davis, California, United States - DK15-O-3 | ecosystem: Host-associated > Plants > Roots > Rhizosphere > Soil | place: USA... | reverse complement strand
GTGTTCTTTGGTGTGTTCGAGAAGGGCGTCTGAGTGATCAGTAAAACGTGCCATTGCTTCAAGGGTCCGGTGTTGCCGTCGCAGCACGGGCGCTTTTGTTCGGGAAGGGCGTCCGGGTGATGAACAGGGTTTTCCATTATTTCAAGAGCCTGATGCTGGTCGAACTGGTCCAGGGCATGTGGCTGACGCTCAAGTACGCGTTCAGGCCGAAGTACACGGTGATGTACCCGATGGAGAAGTTCCCGCAGTCGCCGCGTTTCCGCGGCCTGCACGCGTTGCGCCGCTATCCCAATGGCGAGGAACGCTGCATCGCCTGCAAGCTGTGCGAGGCGGTGTGCCCGGCGCTGGCGATCACCATCGATTCGGAAAAGCGCGAGGATGGCAGCCGCCGCACCACGCGCTACGACATCGACCTGTTCAAGTGCATCTATTGCGGCTTCTGCGAGGAAAGCTGCCCGGTGGATTCCATCGTCGAGACCCACATCCTCGAATACCACTTCGAGAACCGTGGCGAGAACATCGTCACCAAGCCGCAGCTGCTGGCGATAGGGGACCGGCTGGAAGCCGAGATCGCCGAGCGCCGCGCCGCCGATGCCGCCTTCCGCTGAGGTCATGATGGATCTGCTGTTGCTCTCCTTCTACGCATTCGCCGCCATCGCGGTCGTCGCCGCCGGCGCGGTGATCAGCGTGCGCAACCCGGTGCATGCGGTGCTGTGCCTGATCCTGACCTTCTTCTCCATCGCCTGCGTCTGGCTGCTGGTCGGCGCCGAGTTCCTGGGGGTGGCCCTGATCCTGGTGTACGTGGGCGCGGTGATGGTGCTGTTCCTGTTCGTGGTGATGATGCTGGACATCGACATCGTCAAGATCCGCGAAGGTTGGGTGCGTTACCTGCCGGTCGGCCTGCTGGTGGCGGTGGTGATGCTGGTGGAAATCCTCGCCTTGATCGGTTTCAAGGCCAAGCTGGCGACGCCGTATGCAGCCAACGCCGCATCGGAAGCGGCCGATGCTTCCAACACCAGATGGCTGGCGCACGCGCTGTTCACCGAGTTCCTGCTGCCGTTCGAGTTCGCCGCGGTGATCCTGACCGTGGCGGTGATCGCCGCGGTCATGCTGACCCTGCGCAAGCGCCCGGGCACCAAGACCCAGAAGCCGGCGGAGCAGTCGCGGGTCAAGGCATCGGATCGCCTGCGCATGATCGACGTCGCGGTGGAGAACCCGGTTCGCGAGACCCTGATCGTCCCGGCAGCGGCCGCAACATCCGACGCAAGCTCTCCGGAGGCCAAGCCATGATCGCCCTGGGCCACTTGCTTGCACTCAGTGCAGTGCTGTTCTGCATCAGCGTCGCCGGCATTTTCCTCAACCGCAAGAACGTCATCGTGCTGTTGATGTCGATCGAGCTGATGCTGTTGGCGGTGAACGTGAACTTCGTCGCGTTCTCGCGCCAGTTCGGCGATCCGGACGGTCAGATCTTCGTGTTCTTCATCCTGACCGTGGCCGCCGCGGAGGCCGCCATCGGCCTGGCCATCCTGGTCGCCCTGTTCCGCGCCCGGCACACGATCAACGTGTCCGAAGTCGATAGTCTGAAAGGCTGATGCACCGATGACAGGTCTGGAAATTTCCAAGAATCTCCTTCTGGCCGTGGTCCTGGCACCGCTGCTGGGCAGCATCGTGGCCGGGCTGTTCGGGCGCAAGGTCGGCAGGGCCGGGGCGCACTGGGTCACCATCCTCGGCGTGGCCACCAGCTGCGCGTTGTCGTGCTGGGTGCTGTACCAGCTGGTCGGGCAGGGCGCCTCGCCGTTCAACCAGAACCTGTACACCGTCTTCGAAGTAGGCAGTATCCACGCCCATGTCGGCTTCATGATCGACAAGCTGACCGCGATGATGATGGTGGTGGTGACCCTGGTCTCATTGCTGGTGCACATCTACACCATCGGCTACATGGCGGAGGATCCGGGCTACCAGCGCTTCTTCAGCTATATCTCGCTGTTCACCTTCTCCATGCTGATGCTGGTCATGAGCAACAACTTCCTGCAGCTGTTCTTCGGCTGGGAAGCGGTCGGTCTGGTTTCGTACCTGCTGATCGGCTTCTGGTTCAAGCGTCCCAGTGCGATCTTCGCCAACCTCAAGGCATTCCTGGTCAACCGCGTCGGCGACTTCGGTTTCCTGCTCGGCATCGCCGCGGTGCTGAGCATGTTCGGCACGCTGGACTATGCCGAGGTGTTCGCCAACGCGCCGCTGCTCGCGGGCAAGGTGGTCCAGGTGTGGTCCGGCTCCATCGGAACCTGGCAGGTGCTGGACCAGCCCGCGGTATGGTCCATCGCCAGCATCATCTGCATCTGCCTGTTCATCGGCGCGATGGGCAAGTCGGCGCAGGTGCCGCTGCATGTGTGGTTGCCGGACTCGATGGAAGGCCCGACCCCGATCTCGGCGCTGATCCATGCCGCGACCATGGTCACCGCCGGCATCTTCATGGTCGCGCGCATGTCGCCGCTGTTCGAGCTGTCGCAGACGGCGCTGGATTTCGTGCTTTTCATCGGCGCCACGACCGCGTTGTTCACCGGCATGATCGGCATCGTGCAGAACGACATCAAGCGCGTGGTCGCCTATTCGACCCTTTCCCAGCTCGGCTACATGACCGTGGCCCTGGGCGTGTCGGCGTACTCGGCGGCGGTATTCCACCTGATGACCCACGCCTTCTTCAAGGCGCTGCTGTTCCTCGCCGCCGGTTCGGTGATCATCGGCATGCATCATGAGCAGGACATGCGCAAGATGGGCGGGCTGCGCAAGTACATGCCCATCACCTGGATCACCAGCCTAGTCGGTACCCTGGCGCTGGTTGGCACCCCGTTCTTCTCCGGTTTCTATTCGAAGGACACCATCATCGAGGCGGCGGCGCACCACCAGGAGCAAGCCGCCGAAACTGCGCACAAGCTCGCCGAAATGGGCGCGATGGCACCGCAGGGCATCCACGGCGCCAGCAGCTGGATCGCGACCTACGGGTACTGGGCGGTGCTGCTGGGCGTGTTCGTCACCAGCTTCTACAGCTTCCGCCTGCTGTACCTGACTTTCCATGGCAAGGAGCGCTTCCGCGATGCGCAGGCCGACCAGGGCCATGACGACCACGCGCACGACGACCATGGCCACCATGGCGTTCACGAGCCGCATGAATCGCCCTGGGTCGTGACCATACCGCTGATCCTGCTGGCCATCCCATCGATCGGCATCGGTTTCCTGACCATCGGGCCGATGCTGTTCGGCACCGACTGGAGCGGCCACCACGAGCAATTGCCGTTCTTCCTTGGCGCGATCGACTTCATCAATCCGGGTCGCGACACGGTGTTGGCGCTGAAGGAAACATTCCACGGGCCAGTTGCTTTCGCTTGGCATGGAATATGGGCGCCGCCGTTCTGGCTGGCCTTCGCCGGCTTCGCCCTGGCTACCCTGCTGTACATCGTGCTGTCGCCGGAATGGCCGGCGCGCATGCGCAACAGCCGCGTCGGCGCGTTCCTGGCCAACATCCTCGACAAGAAGTACTGGATGGACACGATCTGGATCGGCGGCCTGGCCGGCGGCGGCCTCGCCCTGGGCGACCTGTCGCGGAAGGTCGACAGCAACGTGATCGATGGCGTCGCGGTCAACGGCAGCGCCCGCCTGGTCGACCTGGCCGCCAACCTGTTGCGACGCACCCAATCGGGTTTCCTCTACCACTACGCCTTCGCGATGATCATCGGCCTGATTGCACTCCTGGCCGTGCTCCTGCGCTTCTGGCAATGAACGCCGCGGCGTTGAACTGACGGACTAAGAACACGTGTCGAACTGGCCACTACTGAGTGTATTGATCTGGCTGCCCATGCTGGGCGGCGCGCTGGTCCTCGCCCTGGGCAACGCCCGGCCGAGCGCTGCGCGCTGGACCGCGCTGGGGGTGGCGCTGCTGACCTTCGTGGCCAGCCTCGGCTTGCTGACCGGGGTCGACATCGCCGACCCGGGCATGCAATTCGTCGAAACCCATGCGTGGATCCCGGCCTACAAGATCGGCTACAACCTCGGCGCCGACGGCATCTCCATCGCCCTGATCGTACTGACCTCGCTGACCACCGCGCTGGCCCTGGTCGGCGCATGGACGGTGATCGAGAAGCGCGTCAGCCAGTACGTGGCCGCGTTCCTGTTCCTGGAAGGGATGATGATCGGCGTGTTCTGCGCCACCGACGCGATGCTGTTCTACGTGTTCTTCGAGGCCATGCTGATCCCGATGTTCCTGATCATCGGCGTCTGGGGCGGTCCGCGCCGCATCTACGCCTCGGTCAAGTTCTTCCTGTACACATTCCTCGGCTCGGTGCTGATGCTGGTCGGCTTGATCTACCTGTACCTGAAGGGCGGCAGCTTCCAGTTCGTCGACCTGTACCAGTTGCCGTTGAACGCCAAGGAGCAGACCTGGCTGTTCTTCGCCTTCCTGGTCGCGTTCGCGGTCAAGGTGCCGATGTTCCCGGTGCACACGTGGCTGCCGGACGCGCACGTCGAGGCGCCGACCGCAGGTTCGGTGATCCTGGCGGCGATCATGCTTAAGATCGGCGGTTACGGGTTCCTGCGCTTCACCCTGCCGATGCTGCCGGACGCGGGCCGCGAATGGGCCTTGCTGGTGATCGTGCTGTCGCTGATCGGCGTGGTCTACGTGGCCCTGGTCGCGCTGGTCCAGGAGGACATGAAGAAGCTGATCGCCTACTCGTCGGTCTCGCACATGGGCTTCGTGACCCTGGGCATCTTCATCTCGTTCGGAATGATGAGCGACGGCAACCTGGACGGCGCGCGCCTCGGCCTGCAGGGTGCGATGGTGCAGATGATCTCGCACGGCTTCGTGTCGGGCGCGATGTTCTCCTGCGTCGGCGTGCTCTACGACCGCATGCACACGCGCATGATCCGCGACTACGGCGGGGTGGCGAACGTGATGCCGTGGTTCGCGGTGCTGTTCGTGTTCTTCGCCATGGCCAACTCCGGTTTGCCGGGCACGAGCGGCTTCGTCGGCGAGTTCATGGTGATAGTGGCGGCGTTCCAGCGGAACCCGTACATGGCCCTTATCGCCGCGACCACCCTGATCACCGGCGCGGCCTACACGCTGTGGCTGACCAAGCGGGTGATGTACGGGGAAGTGGCGAACGCGCACGTCGCGGGAATGAAGGACCTGAACGGCCGCGAGGCCCTGGTGCTGGGCGTGTTCGCGATCGGCGTATTGGCGATCGGCCTCTGGCCGAAACCGCTCACCGACCTGATGGAACCCGCGATCGCGCAACTGGCGATGCAGCTCGCCAACAGCAAGCTGTAAGGAAGAACGATGACCACGCCGACGCTGTCCACCACCGCCGACCTGATGCCGCTGCTGCCCGAACTGGTGCTGATCGGGGGTGCGTTCGCGCTGCTGATGCTCGACCTGTTCCTGGACGCGAACCGACGCGCGATCACCCAGGTGCTCGCTTTGGCTCTGCTGGCCGCCGTGCTGGCGATGGTCGCCTGCGGGGCAGGCGGGCACGGCACGGTATTCCACGGCATGTTCGTGCGCGACGTGATGGCCGACGTCAGCAAGGTGGTGATCCTGCTGACCAGCGCGCTGTCGCTGCTCTATGCCTGGCCCTATCTGCGCGAGCGCAACCTGTATCCCGGCGAGGTGCCGGTGCTGATCCTGTTCGCGACGGCGGGCATGATGATGCTGGTCTCGGCCGGCAACATGGTCATGATCTACCTGGGGCTGGAATTGCTGGCGTTGTGTTCCTATGCGCTGGTCGCGCTGAACCGCGACGACGGGCTCTCGACCGAAGCGGGCATGAAGTACATCGTGCTGGGCTCGCTGGCTTCGGGCTTGCTGCTGTACGGCATGTCGCTGGTCTATGGCGCCACCGGCACCCTGGACCTGGCCGCCATCCACGCGGCTTCGGGCAATGTCGCCGACAAGACCCTGCTGTTGACCGGCGTGGCGTTCCTGGTCGCCGGCATCGCCTTCAAGCTGGGTGCGGCGCCGTTCCATATGTGGCTGCCCGACGTCTACCAGGGCGCACCGACCCCGATCACGTTGTTCATCAGCGCCGGCCCGAAGCTCGCCGCGTTCGGCATGGCCTACCGGCTGCTTGAAGCCGGCGTCGGCCCGATGTCGGCACAGTGGCAGTTGCTGCTGGCCGGATTGGCGGCCGTGTCGCTGGTCATCGGCAACGTGATCGCCATCGCCCAGACCAACCTCAAGCGCATGCTGGCTTATTCCACGGTCTCGCACATCGGCTTCCTGCTGGTCGGCCTGGCCGGCGGCGACGAACGCGGTTACGCCGCCGCGCTGTTCTATGCGATCACCTATGCGTTGATGTCCACCGCGGCCTTCGGCGCCATCGTGGTGCTGTCGCGGCAGGGTTTCGAGGCCGACAGGATCGACGACTTCAAGGGTCTCAACGCGCGCGATCCGTGGCAGGCTGGACTGGTGATGTGCGCGATGTTCTCGTTGGCCGGCGTGCCGCCGTTCCTGGGGTTCTGGGCCAAGCTGCTGGTGCTGGGCGCGGCGGTGCAGGCGGGGCTGACCTGGCTGGCGATCCTGGGCGTGGTCTGCGCGGTGATCGGCGCCTTCTACTACCTGCGCGTGATCAAGGTGATGTACTTCGATGAACCGGCCGGCGAACTGCCGCCGCCGCGCAAGGACCGGGTGGCGCCGATGGTGCTGGCGGTCAATGCATTGGCCCTGCTGGTATTGGGCCTGGCGTGGAATCCGATCATGGTGTGGTGCCAGCAAGCCTTCGCCTGAAGCTGAAGCTCTGGCCATGGATCAGGGCGGGAAAAGCGGATAGGGCGATAAAGTGATGCGGCGATAAGGCAATACGCATGTGAGTTTGTTTTACCCGCATTTTCCGCCCTGATCCGCGTCGAAATGCTTTCCGGCCACAAGCCATACCCCCTCAAGCTCTCGAGGTTGGCGGGGTTCGTGAGCGGAGTGGGTTCAGTCCGGGGCTTGCATTAAACAGGCCGAATCACCATAATCCCGCTTCTGATGCGGGGTGGAGCAGTCTGGCAGCTCGTCGGGCTCATAACCCGAAGGTCGCAGGTTCAAATCCTGCCCCCGCTACCAAGCTTTTCGGTCGGACTGGAAGGCCTCCCAAAGAGGCTTTTTTACTGACCAGGGCCTGGGCTCGTGAAGGCGCATGTTCCCGCCTGCACACCGGAATCCAGCAGTATCGGACAAGGGGCCCATCAGGGCCCTTTGCTGTTTCCGGGCCATCGTTTTTCCACTCAGCGGGCAGATCGTCACCACGTGAGCGACAAGGCAAAACAAATCGCGAACCTGCTGTCGCCCACGGTGCAGGCCCTGGGCCTGGAGCTGCTGGGCGCCGAATACCTGCCCGCGCCGGGCAGCGCCACGCTGCGCCTGTACATCGACGTGCCCGAGGCTGAACTGGCCACGCGCATGGTCAACATCGAGGACTGCGAGGCGGTCAGCCGCGAGGTCTCCGCACAGCTCGACGTCGAGGATCCGATCACCGGCAACTACACGCTGGAAGTGTCGTCGCCCGGCATCGATCGCCCCTTGTTCACCCTGGCCCAGTTCGTGCGCCACCAGGGCGAATCGGCCAAGGTCGTGCTGAGGATTCCGCAGGAAGGTCGTCGTCGCCTGCAGGGACCGATCGTCCGCATCGAAGGCAACGCCATCGTGTTCCTGGTTGACAACGCCGAAATGACGGTGGCATTCGAGAACGTGGACAAGGCCAGGCTGATGCCCGACTGGGTGGCGCTGGGCCTGGCCCCGCAGCCGAAGAAGGGAGCGGCCGCCAAGGCGGCGCCAGCCAAGCCGGCCGCAAAGAAAGCAGCGCCCGCGAAAAAGGCGGCGAAGAAGAAACCGGCCGGTAAATCGGCCACAAAGAAAGCGGGCCCGAGACAGGGCCAGGCAAAACCCAACCAACCGGCGGCCAGGCGGCCGCGCGCGGAGTGAACGATGAGTAAGGAACTGTTGCTGGTAGTCGACGCGGTGGCCAACGAGAAGGGCGTACCGCGCGAAGTCATTTTCGATGCGATCGAGGCCGCGCTGGCCTCGGCTGCGAAGAAGCGCTACCCCGAGCAGGAAGTGCTGACCCGGGTAACCATCGACCACAAGACCGGCGAGTACGAAACCTTCCGCCGCTGGGAAGTGGTGGCCGACGACGTGGTGATGGAGTCGCCCGACTTCCAGGTCCGGCTGATGGACGCGCTGGACGAAAGCGACGGCGCGGAAGTGGGCGACTACGTCGAGGAGCAGATCGAGAACCCCGATTTCGGCCGCATCGCCGCCCAGGCCGCCAAGCAGGTCATCGTGCAGCGCGTGCGCGAGGCCGAGCGCGCCCAGGTCGTGGACGCGTGGAAGGATCGCATCGGCGAGCTGGTCACCGGCATCGTCAAGCGCGCCGAGCGCGGCAATATCTACGTTGACCTGGGCGGGAATGCGGAAGCCTTCATCCCCAAGGACAAGGGCATCCCGCGCGACACCCTGCGTGCCGGCGACCGCGTGCGCGGCTACCTCTTCGACGTGCGCACCGAGCCGCGCGGCCCGCAGCTGTTCATCAGTCGCGCCGCCCCGGAATTCATGATCGAACTGTTCAAGCTGGAAGTGCCGGAAGTGGGCCAGGGCCTGGTCGAGATCAAGGCCTGCGCGCGCGATCCGGGCGACCGCGCCAAGATCGCGGTGCTTGCGCACGACACCCGCACCGATCCGATCGGCGCCTGCATCGGCATGCGCGGTTCGCGCGTGCAAGCGGTGTCCAACGAACTCAATGGCGAGCGCGTCGACATCGTGCTGTGGAACGACAGCGCCGCCAATTTCGTCATCAACGCGATGGCCCCTGCGGAAGTGCAGTCGATCATCGTCGATGAAGAGAAGCACTCCATGGACCTGGCCGTCGCCGAAGACCGCCTGGCCCAGGCGATCGGCAAGGGCGGCCAGAACGTGCGCCTGGCCAGCCGCCTGACCGGCTGGCAACTCAACGTGATGACCCAGGACCAGGTTGCGGCCAAGTCCGAGGGCGAACAGGCGATCGCCCGCCAGTTGTTCGTTGACAAACTGGAAGTGGACGAGGAAATCGCCGCCATCCTGGTTTCGGAAGGCTTCAATACGGTCGAGGAAATCGCCTACGTGCCGGTCGGCGAACTGTTGGCGGTCGAAGGCTTCGACGAGGACATCGTCGAAGAACTACGCTCGCGTGCCCGCGAAGCGCTGCTCAACGACGCGCTGGCGGAAGAGGAGGGGGTCGACGGGAACGCTCCTGCCGAAGACCTGCTGGCGCTGGAAGGCATGGACGACGAAACCGCTTATGCGCTGGCGGGCCACGGGGTTCGCACCAGCGAAGACCTGTCCGACCTGGGCACCGACGAGATCGTCGAGTTCGGTATCGAAGGCCTGGACGGGGATCGCGCCAAGGCACTCATCCTGGCTGCCCGCGCCGAGGAGATCGCACGGTTGGAACGCGGCGAATGAGCCGGCAATGAACGCCGCCCTGAAGCATACAGGGCTAGAATCCGCGTTCCCTTCGCAATACGCGGGGGGCGCATAAGAAGGTCACGGGATCCGAATGACGCAGCAAACCACCATCCGCAAGCTTGCCGAACTGGTCAATACGCCGGTCGAGAAACTGCTTGAGCAACTGGCCGAGGCCGGCATGAGCTTCAGTGGTCCCGACCAGGTCGTGACCAGCATGGAGAAAGTGAAATTGCTGGGCTTCCTGAAGCGCTCGCACGGCAAGGCCGAGCCCGCCGCCGAGGACGCCGCGCCCAGGAAGATCACCCTGGCCCGTCGCAAGGTGCAGGAAGTGACGGTCGCCGCAGGCCGTACCAAGACCACGGTCAACGTCGAGGTCCGGCAGAAGCGGACCTACGTCAAGCCCGACGAAGTCGAAGCGCCGCCGAGCGATGAACGCGCCGATGCGTTGCGCAAGCTGGAGGAGTCCAGGCAGCGCAACCTTGAAGAGCAGCAGCGTCTCGCCGAAGGCGACAAGAAGCGCGCCGACGAGCGGGAACGCCAGCGCCAGGCGGAGGAAGCCGTGCGCCTGCAGGCGGAAGCCGAACGCACCCAGGCCGACGCCGAGGCCGTGGCCGCCGCTACCGGCGCCGCGCCGGCCGATGGCGAGGAAACCGCCGCACGCCCGGCCAAGCCCGGCGGGCACCACGTGCCCAAGCCGCCGGTACGCAAGGATCCGCCGCGCGCAGACGACCGCAACACCACGGCCGCCAAGCACAAGACCCGCGGCTCGCACGCGATGGTCGCCGGCGTGGAGGACGACGACAGCACCCAGCGTTTCGCCGGACAGTTGCATCTTTCCGCCGCCGATCGCGCGCGCCGCACGACCACCCGTGGCAAGCCCAAGCCGCGCCGCCAGGAACAATCGCGTGGCGGCACCGGCACCCATGGTTTCGAGCGTCCCACCGCACCGGTCGTGCGCGACGTCGCCATCGGCGAAACCATCACCGTGGCCGACCTGGCGCAGAGGCTCGCGCTGAAGGGCGGCGACGTGGTCAAGGCGCTGTTCAAGATGGGCGTGATGGCCACCATCACCCAGAGCATCGACCACGACACCGCGGCGCTGGTGACCGAGGAACTCGGCCACAATGTGGTTCGCGCCGACAGCGGCGACGTAGAGGACCACCTGATAGCGCATGCCGAAACCGACCAGGGCGAACTGCGCTCGCGGCCGCCGGTGGTGACCATCATGGGCCACGTCGACCACGGCAAGACCTCGCTGCTGGATTACATCCGCCGGACCAAGGTCGCCACCGGCGAAGCGGGCGGCATCACCCAGCACATCGGTGCGTACCACGTCGAAACCAGCAAGGGCGTCATCAGCTTCCTCGACACCCCCGGCCATGCCGCTTTCAGCCAGATGCGCGCGCGTGGCGCCAAGCTCACCGACATCGTGGTGCTGGTGGTGGCCGCCGACGACGGCGTCATGCCGCAGACCATCGAGGCGGTGAAGCTGGCCAAGGCGGCCAACGTGCCGCTGATCGTGGCCGTGAACAAGATGGACAAGAGCGATGCCGACCCGGGCCGGGTGAAGAACGAATTCCTGACCCACGACGTGGTCGCCGAAGAGTTCGGTGGCGATACCCAGTTCGTCGAGTTGTCGGCCAGGACCGGCGCCGGCGTCGACAACCTGCTCGACTCGATCCTGCTGCAGGCCGAAGTGCTGGAACTCAAGGCCGCGGTCGAAGGTCGCGCCAGCGGCGTGGTCATCGAATCCTCGCTGGACAAGGGCCGTGGCCCGGTGGCCACCGTGCTGGTCCAGCAGGGCACGTTGAAGAAGGGCGATTACCTGGTCTGCGGTACCCAGTACGGCCGCGTGCGCGCGCTGTTCGACGAAACCGGCGGCCAGCCGGCCGAAGCGGGTCCGTCGATCCCGGTGCAGGTGCTCGGCCTGTCCGGCGTGCCGGACGCGGGCGACGATTTCGTCGTGGTCGCGGACGAGCGCCTGGCCAAGGATGTGGCCCAGCAGCGCGATGCCAAGCGTCGTGAATCGCGCCTGGTCCAGTCCGCTGGCAGCCGCATGGAAGACATCATGTCGCAGCTCGGCAAGGGCGATGGCCAACTGGTCCTGAACCTGGTGATCAAGGCCGACGTGCAGGGTTCGGTGGAAGCGCTGAAGCATTCGCTGGTCGCGCTGTCCAACGACATGATCCGGATCAACATCATCCATTCCGGAGTGGGCGGCATCACCGAGTCCGACGCCAATTCGGCGTTGACCTCGAAGGCGACGATGATCGGCTTCAACGTGCGCGCCGATGCGGCTGCGCGCCGCATCATCGAATCCAACGGCGTCGACCTGCGCTATTTCTCGATCATCTACGACGTGATCGACCAGGTGAAGCAGGTGGCTTCCGGCCTGCTCGGCGTGGAGATCCGCGAAGAGATCATCGGCATCGCCGAAGTCCGCGACGTGTTCCGCAGTTCCAAGTTCGGCGCGGTTGCCGGCTGCATGGTCGTGGAGGGCACGGTCAAGCGCAACAAGCCGATCCGCGTGCTGCGCGACAGCACCGTGGTCTTCGAGGGCGAACTGGAGTCGCTGCGCCGCTTCAAGGAAAACGTCGACGAAGTGCGCAATGGTACCGAGTGCGGCATCGGCGTGAAGGCTTACAACGACGTGCAGCCGGGCGATCAGATCGAGTGCTTCGAGCGCATCGAAGTGCAGCGCACGCTGTGATGAAGCTAGGAACGAGTGGAGAGGAACGAGGGGCGAGTATTCATGCCCGGCTTGGTTCCGTTCTTCCTCGTTCCTCGTTCTTCTCCACTCGTTCCTGACTTATGCCTATCAAATCCTTCCACCGCAGCGACCGCGTCTCCGCCCAGCTCCGCCGCGAACTGGGCAAGCTGGTGCACGAGTTCGTGCGCGAACACGGCCTGCCTTCGGCGAGCGTGTCGGACGTCGAGGTCACGCGCGACTTGGCCCATGCCAAGGTCTTCGTCACCGCGCTGATGCAGGAGCGGGCGGCCGAGGCGGTGAAGGGGCTCAAGGAGCTGTCTCCCCAGATCCGCTACCAGCTGGGCAAGGCGATGAAGCTGCGCCACGTTCCGGAACTGCATTTCCACTACGACGACTCGGTGGATCGGGGCGAACGCATGGAAAACCTGCTGCGCGATTTACCGCCACCGCCGGTGGACGACGAAGAAAGCCAGGAAAAATAATCGTGTGGGGATTGTAGGAGCGGGCCATGCCCGCGACGCTCTTCCTACAGACAAC
>Ga0307414_10001341_pt1 | contig 12721 bp, 12 predicted proteins | sample DK1Ometagenome_FD_203804 | JGI IMG/M metagenome (GOLD analysis project Ga0307414, IMG submission 203804) | Maize rhizosphere microbial communities from greenhouse at UC Davis, California, United States - DK15-O-3 | ecosystem: Host-associated > Plants > Roots > Rhizosphere > Soil | place: USA... | reverse complement strand
TCAACGACGCCTTCCGCCGAAGCGTGACCGTAGGAGCGCCCCATGGGCGCGAGCTTTTCGCTTTTTTACGATCCAGCGTAAGAGCTCGCGCCCATGGGCGCTCCTACAGAACCTTCCACTGGCCGGGCAGCAGTTCGCCCAGCGCATGTTCGCCCACCGAAACCCGCACCAGCCGCAGCGTCGGCAAGCCGACGGCCGCGGTCATGCGCCGTACCTGGCGGTTGCGGCCTTCGCTGATCGTCAGTTCGATCCACGCATCCGGCACGGTCTTGCGGAAACGCACCGGCGGATCGCGCGGCCATAGCGCAGGTGCGGATTCCAGTGCGCGCGTCTGCGCCGGCAAGGTGATGCCGTCGTTCAGCGCCACGCCCTGGCGCAGGGCCGCGAGTTGCTCCGGCTTGGGTTCTCCTTCCACCTGCACCCAATAGGTCTTGGCCTGCTTGTGGCGTGGATCGGTGATCCGGTTAGCCAACACGCCGTCATCGGTCAGCAGCAACAAACCTTCGCTGTCGTAATCCAGCCTGCCGGCCGCATAGACGTCCGCTGGCAAGCCGAATTCCGCCAGCGTCCGCCGCGACGGCAGGCTGCGGTCGGTGAACTGGCAGAGGACGTTGAAGGGTTTGTTGAGGGCGATGAGCATGGTGTTTTTCCTTCTCCCTTCGGGAGAAGGTGGCGCGTAGCGACGGATGAGGGAGGAAGAATGATGTGCTTTTGAAATTCAGCACGACCTGATAGTCCTTTCCCTCATCCGCCCCCCGACTAGAGCATTCGGGGGCAGGCTCTCCGGGCACCTTCTCCCGGCGGGAGAAGGAAAGCACTCACTACTCCGGCTTCACGAACCGCAACGTCATCCGGTCGCTTTCCCCGATCGCCTTGTACTTCGCATCATCCACCGCGTCGTGGTTGTTGCCCGGCGGCAGGGTCCACACCCCATTGGGATGGTCCTTGGTGTCATGGGGATTCGCGTTGATCTCGCTTTTTTCCGCCAGCTTGAAACCGGCGGCCTCGGCCATCGCGATCACCTGCGCCTCGCCCACGTAGCCGCTCTTGTCGTCGGCGGGCACGTCGGCCCTGGCGCGGTGCTCGACCACGCCCAGGATGCCGCCGGGCTTGAGCACGGCGAAGAAGCCCTTGAACATGCCTTCGGCCTGTCCCGACGAACGCCAGTTGTGCACGTTGCGGAAGGTCAGCACCAGGTCGGCCGAATCCGCGGGCCCGAACGTCGGGGCCTTCGGATCGTAGGCCAGCACTTGCGCCTTGCCGTATTGCGCCGGCATGGCGGCGAACTTCGATTCGAGCGCGGTCCTGTTCTTCTGCTGGTAATCGCGGCCCTTGCCTTCGGCGACGGCGGATGGATCGACCACCGCGGCGACATAGCGGCCATTGTCGCGCAGGTAGGGCGCCAGGATTTCCGCATACCAGCCGCCGCCTGGGGTGATCTCGATCACCGTCTGCTGCGGGGCGATGCCGAAGAACGCCAGCGTCTGCCGGGGATGGCGATACACGTCGCGGGCCACGTTGGCCGGGTCGCGCCAACTGCCTTGCAGCACGTTGTCGAGCGCCGGCGATGCGCTGGCCGGCGCGGCATCGCCCGTCGCCTGTGCGAGCAGCGGAGAGGAAGCGGTCAGGGCGACCAGCACGCCAAGGCACAAGGAAAGACGATTCATCGACAACCCTCCACGGTCAAAGTGCGGTGAGCCTATCACGGCGATTAAAAATGGGTGTTGTTCAAAAAAGGTTATCGCACGGGTCACGGGCGCGGAACACAGTATCCGCGACGATGTCCTCGAAACAGCGATCTTGCCGCCTATCCTGTCGAACCCGCATCGCAGGAATTCCCCCATGACCCTCGCCTCGCAGGCCCGTGAACTGGGCAGATCCGGATTGAAGGTGCAGTCGCTCGCGTTCGGCGGCAACGTGTTCGGCTGGAGCGCCGACGAAGCGGTTTCGTTCAAGCTGCTCGATGCCTTCGTCGGCGCCGGCTTCAACCTCGTCGATACCGCCGATGCCTATTCGGCGTGGGTGCCGGGCAACCACGGCGGCGACTCGGAAACCATCATCGGCCGTTGGCTGCGCCGCAGCGGCAAGCGCAACGACGTGGTCATCGCCACCAAGGTCGGCAAGTGGAGCGAACACGCCGGGCTGTCGGCGCCCACCATCGCCGAAGCGGTGGAAGGATCGTTGAGGCGCCTGCAGGTCGAGACCATCGACCTGTACCAGGCGCATGAAGACGATCCCTCCGTTCCGCTCGAGGAAACCCTGGGCGCATTCTCGCGGCTGGTCGAACAGGGCAAGGTGCGCGCCATCGGCGCCTCCAACTACAGCGCCACGCGCCTGGCCGAAGCGCTGCAGGTGTCGAAGCTGCACAACCTGCCGCGTTACGAAACCCTGCAGCCGCAATACAACCTCTACGACCGTGCAGGTTACGAGGCCGGACTTGAACCGCTGATCCGCGCCGAAGGCATCGGCGTGATCAGCTATTACTCGCTGGCCAGCGGTTTCCTCACAGGCAAGTACCGCAAGGCCGCCGACGCGAAGAAGAGCGCCGCGCGTGGCGCCAGCGTGGTCGACCAGTACCTGAACCCGCGCGGCCTGCGCATCCTGCAGGCACTGGATGCGGTCGCGGCCGATCACAATGCGAACCCGGCCCAGGTCGCGCTGGCCTGGCTGATCGCACGCCCCGGCATCACCGCACCCATCGCCAGCGCCACCACCACTTCGCAACTCGCCGACCTGGTCGCGGCCACGCGGCTTGCATTGTCAGCGGCGGAAATCGCGGCGCTGAATGCCGCCAGCGCCGAAGGCTGAGTCTGCCTCAGGCCAGCCGCGCCGCATCCGGATACGGCGGCGTGTCCGGATAGTCGCCGTCGCGCAGCCGCGCCTGCAGCTGGCGCCACCAGTCGGGGTCGAAGATCTCGCCATGCGCGCTTTTCAAGACGGTCATCAGCGGTGGCGACAGGCCGAGGAATTTCGGGAACTGCTCGGGGAAGATGTCGTTGGGCGCGGCGTAGAACCAGCCGTCGTCCATTTCCTCCTCGTGGTGGCGGGCCTGCGGGATCGCGCGGAAATTGCATTCGGTGATCAGGCACAGCTCGTCGTAGTCGTAGAACACCGCGCGTCCGTGCCGGGAGACGCCGAAGTTCTTCAGCAGCAGGTCGCCGGGGAAGATGTTGTTGCGGGCCAGGTCCTTGATCGCCTGGCCGTAGTCGATCACCGCCAGGCGCGCGGCTTCCGGCGCCTGTTCGCGCAGGTACAGATTCAGCGGGCGCATGCGCCGTTCCACGTAGCACAGGTGCACGACGATGTCGTCGCCATCGGCGGTGATGCCGTTGGCGCAGGTCTGCAGCAGTTCCTCCAGCAACGCCGCGGAAAAGCGCGAGCGCGGGAAACGCAGGAAACGGTACGGTTGCGCGTCGACCAGGCGGCCGACGCGGTCATGCAGGAACACCAGCGCGTACTTGCCCTCGACCTGGGCGCGATTCATTTCCTTGGGATAGGCGAAACGGTCGCGGATCACCTTGAACACCAGCGGGTAGCTGGGCAGGGTGAACACCGCCATGACCATGCCGCGCTCGCCCTCGGCCTGGGCCAACGGTTCCTGCGGCTGCGCGGCGAAATGGCGGAAGAAGGTGCGGAAGCGTTCGGTCTTGCCCTGCTTGGCCCGGCCGAGCACGGTGTAGATCTCGTCGATGGGCTTGGCCGGCAGCAGGGTGCGCAGGAATACCACCGCATCTCCGACCGTGCCCAGGTCGGCATGGAAATAGCTGCGCGAATAACTGAAGAGATGCGCGACGTCGGCGCGGTGGGTCAGCACCGCGTCCACGCGCAGGCCGCGCTCGTCGTTGACCAGGGCGATGACGCACGGCGAGAAGCGGTGCTCGCCGAACACGCGCCCGACCAGGTAGGCGCGGCGTTCGCGGTAGAACACGGTTTCGAGCAGTTCCACCGAACGCACGGGATTCGGTCCCCAGTGGGCCAGGTCGTCCTGCAGCCGGACCACGATCGCCGCGGCGCAACGCGTGCGATGCGCGTACGGCACGTCGAAACGGTAGTCGCCGAGCAGCCGCACGAAGCTGTCGACCGGCCGCAGTTCCGACACCGCGTAGCTGTGGCGACCGACCGGATGGGTGATGGCATCGGTGGGCTCGATGTCCATGGCGATGAATTCGATCGCCGCATCCACGCCGCGGGTGCGGAAGAAACGCCGGGTCAGGGTGTTGTAGAAGGTCTTGAACAGTTCGCGATCGATCAGTCCCTCGATCAGGCGCCCGTAGCTGTCGCGGATCGCCGACCACAGCGCGCGGTCGTGGGCGCCCTGCTGCAGGCTGGCCTCCAGCCGCAGCATGCATTCGCCGACGCACTGGTCGTACAGCTCGATGCGCTCCACCGCGTCGGTGCGTGCCGCCGCCCAGTCACGGGTCTCGAACCGGCGCCGCGCGCGCCGCGTCACCTCGGCGAAACGCGCGTGGTAGTCGGCGAAGGCGTCGCGGATGATGGTGGCGAAGGCATCGGCGGGTTGCATGCGGGTATCGTAAGGCCAATTGCCGGCGGGCCGATATGTGCATGCGCCGCTGGAATCGACAAGGCAGACCGAGATCAAAGCACCGGCATGCCTTGCATCTGGATAACACGGGCAATGGCAGCGTACAACCCAAAGCGGCCCTTGAGGTCGGTCTCTAAGGGGTGCGAAGGCAACCGTACGCGTTTAATTGCCGTCCTCTGCGAACCTTAACGATGCCGCGTTTCCAGAAAGGGCGATGTTGCAGGGCACTTCGCTTACCCATACCTATGCGGGTTGCTCTTCTACGCTGCCACCCCACTCTTCTGGTCTCTTTCGGAACATCTGTTTGTCGATCGGGCCACCGTCGTTGAGATACATGAAGGATTTAGCACCTTCGGTTCTCACCAACTGTCCTTTTCCAGGCTCCAAGGTTTCATAGTTGAATCCGGACAGCTCGGCCCGAATGGGCATGACCCCCAATTTTCTGTTGTCGATGCTCATGACTAGCGCAGTCTGCAAGACATACTCATAAGGTCGCACTGCCGAATGGATGTCGACCGCGTCGACCACTTGGATGGGACCCAAACCTACTTCACGCCGCTCGCCTTTCAACAGCCAATAAGCCAAGTGAGTATCGTTTTCATCATCTTCGGCCAACCTGAAATCCTTGCTGAGGATCCAATCCGAATCCAGAGCCTTGGCTACCTTGTGAAGGCGGCCTATCCAGAACAGAAAACGTAATATCGGCCGAACCCCCTCAATGTCGGATACGGTGGTCTTCATGGCAGGCCCCGTCGACCAGAACTTCAACTCGATTGTCATGGCGCCTTGCTTCATCACCTCATGGGCCCAGTCGCCAAGCACGCCTAGTTCATGAAAATCCCGAAGCGGCGCTTGTTCAATCTTTTCACTTCTGAGTCCCAAGTTGAAATTGAGTCGTCGCTCCATGTCTCCGCGAACATTCAATCCAAATATGCCTTCTACACCGTCGTTGGTTACCGAAAACCCTTCCTGCCCGCGATAGAGCCGGGCCGGCAAGGGCAAGGCGGTGGCGAGCATCGAATAGGTAGTTCCAGGATGAAGAGTCACGATGCCTGGCGTGGCGTTGTTTGCTCCTATCGACAGGCGTCCTTTGAGCGATCCAGTCATCCCGATGGCATCAAACAGCCTGGATCCCGAGAAGCTAAGGTTGTCGACCTCTACGGTGGTTGGCAGGCCGAATCGGATGGCGTCGATTAACTTTTTCCCTCCTTCAATCTGATCGATAGGCGTCACGTTGAATTGGAATTCAACAGGATGTTCCTTTGCATGTAGTTCGTAGCTCGTCCCACCGTCTTTCAGGCCTGCCTTCACCAACAACCTGGGGTCAATTTGGGACAGGTAGTTGCTCCGCTCCTCTGCCAATTCGGGAAGGCTGGCCATCCTCTCCGCTGCGGGCCTGAAAACGTCCCTCAAGTAGTCGACGAACCTCTCCTTGTTTTCCAGCGTCTGCCCTTCTGGCATGCTGACCCCCGCTTCACCGTCTTCCGCCAGACGTAGCATGTTGGCCTTGGCCCATGGCTGCACATGGAGCCAATAGAACTTGCCGTCTGGCGTCACGCGAATGAGGAATACGGGCAGTGGGTTCTTGGCGTACTGACGCATCCGCATCTTGGCGACTCTGGCGACGACCTTTCCGCGCTTTGAATGCTTGGTGGATTTGACTTGCACCAGGAAGCGGTGTCCGCGGAATTCAGCGGTGGACGGCTCGACATTGAGGTCATACCCGGTGTCGATGTGGTCTTTCCCTACCGTCCACGACCAGGAAGTGAACAACCGGGTGATATCCAACTCGCCGAGTTCGCCCGTTCTTTTATTCTCTGGAAAGTTCACTCCCCATACCTCCTGGTCCAAAAAATGGATCGGTTAATCCCTGCTCTGGAAAGTTCATCTGGAAGCGACATTGTGTGCTGATGGGTAGGACGCCACCAGCCCCATAAATACGATATCCCGGGCACCTTGCCCTACGGGTCTCGATTGAATACTTTCCTCCGATGACACGATCATCGAACTGGCAACCATGCTGATATCAGACCTCGTAGGGCGCAATAACCGAAGGGCATTGCGCCGCATGAGTATCCGAAGGGGAGAGAGCCTCAGTCGTCGTAGACCAGCTTGCTGTTCTCTACGCTCCCACCCCAATCAGCGGAGTAGACGCCTTGTTCTACCAATCGGTGGAAAGTGGAGTACGGCCAATCCACTACCCGGGTGACCAGGCCATGCTTGGCCGGGTTGAAGTGCACATAATCCATGTGCGCCTGTAAATCGTCCTCGTCGCGGATCAGGTGCTCCCAGAACCGCCGCTGCCAGATGCCACGTTCGCCACGGCGTCGGTGCACTTCCGATCTGCGCTCGGTTGCGGGCATGCCCTTTGAGAACCCCATCTTGATCAGCCGCCAGCGGACGGAGAAATCAACGTCGCCTTCCGGCAGTTCGATCACGCAATGCAGGTGGTCGGGCACCACCACCCAGCCATGGATGCGGAAGGGGTGTCGACGACGCACGTCCGCGACCACCGTGCGCAACAGATCGATTTCCCGTGTGATCATTGTTGCGCCGCTGCAACAGGGTAACGGTGAAGAAGCAAGTGCCTCCTGGCTGCCAGGCGCGGCGGTAGTTGGGCATGGCTGCAATCCTTTGCGAGCATTGGGTGTGTTGCGTTGGCGGGCATCGCGGCGCAATGCCCTTCGGTTATTGCGCCCTACGTAGCTAACCCTTACCCAGCCGTCGCCTTGGCGGCTTCCGCAATCAGATCGGACACCGCGGCAGGTTGCGAAGCCAATGACGCATGGCCCGCGGCCAGCGTGATTGTCTTGCGCGGGTTCATGCGCGCGGACATCGTCTTCTGGTTCTCGGGATTGATCATCCGGTCTTCCGACGAGATCTGGTACCAGCAGGGTTTGGTTTTCCACGCCGGCGCCGTCACGTTGTCGCCGAAGGTGCCGGCGAGTGGAGCCTTCTGCGTCACCTCCATGGCCAGCGCCTCGTCCGCAGGCAAGTCCTGGCAGAAACTCTCGTGGTACTTGTCGTAGTTGATCCACAGGTAGCCGTCGCTATCGGGGGTCAGGTTGGCGATGGCTGCAGGCGGATGGGCCTGGCTGATCCCGCGGGGGCTTCGCCGACGTCCGGGGCGAAGGCGGCGATGTAGACCAGGCCGACGACGTTGGGAAGGTCGCCGCTTCACTGATGACCGCGCCCCCGTAGGAGTGGCCGACCAGCAGACCTCGTAGGGCGCAATAACCGAAGGGCATTGCGCCGCATGAGTATCCGTAGGGGAGAGAGCTTCAGTCGTCGTAGACCAGCGTGCTGCTTTCTACGCTCCCACCCCAATCAGCCGGATAGACGCCTTGCTCGACTAACCGGTGGAAAGTGGAGTACGGCCAATCCACTACCCGGGTGACCAGGCCATGCTTGGCCGGGTTGAAGTGCACATAATCCATGTGCGCCTGTAAATCGTCCTCGTCGCGGATCAGGTGCTCCCAGAACCGGCGCTGCCAGATGCCGCGCTCGCCACGGCGCTGGCGTACCGCTGACCTGCGTTCCGTTGCGGGCATGCCCTTCGAGAATCCCATTTTTATCAACCGCCAGCGGACGGAGAAATCAGCGTCGCCTTCCGGCAGTTCGATCACGCAATGCAAGTGGTCGGGCAACACCACCCAGCCATGGATGCGGAAGGGGTGTCGACGACGCACGTCCGCGACCACCGTGCGCAACAGATCGATTTCCCGTGTGAGCAGATCATTGTTGCGTCGCTGCAACAGGGTGACGGTGAAGAAATAGGTGCCTCCGGGCTGCCAGACGCGGCGATAGTTGGGCATGGCTGCAATCCTTTGCGAGCGTTGGGTGTATCGAATGGCCGGGGATCGCGGCGCAATGCCCTCCGGTTATTGCGCCCTACGATAGCTTCCGGAATCCCGAAAAGGCCTTCCTGAAAGCAAAAAAGCCATTCGGGAACAGCTAATTGCTCTTACGGAAGACAAAAAAGCCTTTCCAGAGTCACTAATTTCTCTTCGCGAAAGGAAAATATCTATTCCAGAAAGGAAAATTGCTGCAACGGAATAGCTTTTTTGTCTTCCGTTGATCAAATTTTCATCAACGGAACAGCTTTTTTGTATTCCGGAAGACAAAAAAGCCTCAACGGAAGACTAAATAGCTTCAACGCCCGCCTGCTCCAGGAGCCAGCCGCGCAACGTCTGGAAGCCCGGGTGCTGCAGGCTGCGCTCGGGGTAGACCAGGTAGTGGGCGAATTCCGCCTTCAGCCGCTTGCGGGTGAGCAGGACCAGGCGGCCGCTGTCGATCAGGGGCTGGGCCAGGGTCTGCCGGGCCAGGGCGATGCCCAGTCCCTGGGCCGCGGCCTGGTGCAGGGTTTCGGTGTCGTCGAACACCGCGACATAACGCGCCGGCGCAGTGCCACCGAACGCGGCAAACCAGTCGCGCCAGCGGTCTGCCGGATCGCCCAATAGCGGCAAGGACGAAATCGTCGCCAGCGATGGCTTGCCATGGCGGGCGATCAAGTCCGGGCTGGCCACCGGCGTGATCCATTCGTCGAACAGGAATTCCGAAGCGACCCCGGGCCACTGGCCGCCACCGAGGCGCAGCGCGGCGTCGACCGGTTCGCGTTCGAAATCGACCACGTGCGTGCTCGACTGCAGGCTCAGGCCCAGCTCCGGATGCCGCGACAGGAACTGCGGCAGACGCGGTACCAGCCAGGCGGTGCCCATCGACGGGATCAGGCTCAGCGTCAATGAATTGCCGGTGTGTGCGCCGAGGCGACGCAAGGCATGTTCGATGGTGTCGATCGGCCCGGCCACCGCATCGAACAGCCGCTGGCCCTGCGGAGTCAGCACCACCCCACGCGGACCACGCGCCAGCAATTGCTGGCCCACGCGTTCCTCCAGCAGGCGCATGCGATGGCTGAGGGCACTGACCGTGAGGTGCATGGCCTCGGCGGCGCGGGTCAGGTTGCCCAGCCGCGCGGCGATAACGAAGGCGTCGATCTGGTCCAGCGGTGGCCGGCTCATCTTTATTTTCCCTCAAGTCTGGCTTGCGGAGGTTTCGCTTTTTCAGCCTCAAGGATGGGCCTAACTTGTCCGTCATTCAAGCCGGATGGGCCGGCGAGGAGCAGACCATGAAGACCAGCACCTACAACTCCTGGTGGCGGGAAATGGGCGCCATCAGCCGCGGAATGATGTTCATCGAAGGCAATATCGCCACGCCGGCCGGCCTGGATCACGCCGGGCAGGACGGGCGCGCAAGTGCGCCAGCACCGCGCCCTTCGTCGCAGTCCGACGTTCGCCCGGATCCGTCTCCGGTGCGGAAGCAGGAGACCTTCAGCCTGTACGAGGACCTGTTGTTCCTCGGCGGCCGGCCGATGACATCGGGCCACAACGACGATCTCGACGAACCCTTCCCGCAGACCTTCGCCGAACCGAAGTACCGCACGCACCGGTTCGGCGAGCGCCGCCCAACACCGCAACCGCAACACTGCGCGACCTGCTGACCGACAGGCGGGCCAGGTGGATCGCACCCGTGGAGCAAACACTATGAGCAGCAAGCGCTTCCTTCCTCTGGTCGCGGCCGGCGCGCTGGCCGCGACGATCGTCTTTCCGTCGCTGGTGAACCAGCCTTCTGCCTCGGTTGCCGAGGCCTCGCCCCGCATCGTCGACCTGGCGGTCATTACCGTGCGTCCCGCCGCCATGGATGCCGCGTACTACCAGGCGCACAGGATCGTCGATCTGCCTGCCGTCACCGTGCAACCGGAGGCCGCGGACCAGGCGTCGTTCCTGGCAGGGCTCGCACTGTGGGAATCGTTGGCATGCCGCTGCTGAGCGGGAGCGCATCGTGATCGCACGTCTCTGGCATGGTGTCACCCTCGCCGAAAAAGCGCAGGACTACCTCGCCTTCCTGCAGGCCCGCGCGCTGCCCGACTACCGTGCGATTCCCGGCAATCTGTCGGTGGACATCCTGCATCGCACCACGGGCGCGATCACCCACTATCTGATCGTCACCCATTGGGAATCACGCGAGGTGATCGAGGCGTTCGCCGGAAGCGACATCGCGCGGGCGAAGTACTACCGGGAGGACGTGGACTTCCTGCTGGAGTTCGAGCCAACGGTCGAGCATTACGAGGTCTCGTAGGACATTCGTGGGAGCGGCGTCCCCGCCGCGAGCTTTTGCTTTTTTTTGAGGCGCGAGAGACGCAAGAGCTCCCGGGGGACGCCGCTCCACCGCTGTCGTTATCGATGAAGCGTGCTTCATGGGAACAACTGGCTTTTTCCGATTGGTAGTGGGGTGTACGCTGGCGCGAGCGCGTCCGCTGATGCGCTGTCCCGACACTTCCTCATCTGCCCGGAGAAACCATGCACCGCACCCTCATCTACTGCGCCCTGATGCTCGCCGCGATGTCGGCCAACGCCCAATCAGCGCCCGACGCGGCACGCAAGCTGGCGCAGGATGCCGTCATCGTCGATACCCACATCGACGCGCCCGGGATGTTGATGGACGGCTGGAAGGACCTGGGCGTGGACGCCGAGGGACGCGAGTTCGATTATCCCAAGGCGCGCGCCGGTGGCCTGGACGTCGCCTTCATGTCGATCTACACCTCGCCCAAGCAGGACGCCGACGGCAGTGCCTGGCAGGTGGCGAATGAGATGATCGATTCGGTCGAGGCACTGGTGCAGCGGCATCCGGACAAGTTCGCGCTGCTGCGCTCGCCGCAGCAGGTCGATGCGCTGCGCAAGGGCGACCGCGTGCTGCTGCCGCTGGGCATGGAGAACGGCGCGCCGATCGGCGACGACATCAAGAACCTGCAGTTTTTCTTCGATCGCGGCGTGCGCTACATCACCCTGGCCCACAGTGCGGCCAACCGCATCGCCGATTCCTCGTACGCGCTTGAGCGCAAGTGGCATGGCCTGAGCCCGTTCGGCAAGCAGGTCGTGGCCGAGATGAACCGCCTCGGCATCATGGTCGACGTCTCGCACCTCTCCGACGAGTCCGCGCGCGAGGCGATCGCATTGAGCACGGTACCGGTGATCGCCAGCCATTCGGCGTTCCGCCATTTCACCCCTGACTTCGAGCGCAACATCAGCGATGAACTGGCCAAGGCCGTGGCCGACAGGGGCGGCGTGGTCCAGGTTCCGTTCGGCACCGCGTTCGTCGATCCGAAGGGCGCCGCCGACACCCAGGCGCATTTCCGCGCGATCAACGATTTCAACCAGCGCAATGCCGCGCTGAAGGCGGCCGGCAAGCCTCTGGAAAGCAAGGAGGCGTTCGACAAGGCCTGGGCCGAAACGCATGCGGCGCCGGTGACGAAGATCGACGCCGTGCTCGACCAGGTCGACTACGCGGTGAAGCTGATCGGCATCGACCATGTCGGCATCGGCTCGGACTTCGACGGCGTCGACGGCGAACTGCCGGAGGGCTTGCGGACGACCGCCGACTTCCCGAACCTGGTCGCGGGATTGCAGGCGCGCGGCTACGGCGATGCCGACATCCGCAAGATCCTCGGCGGCAACCTGCTGCGGGCATGGACGGCGATCGAGGCCGGATCCGCAGGCCGCTGAAACAATAAAGCCGCTGAAACAAAAAGAGCCCCGCGATGCGGGGCTCTTTTTGTTGCGACATGTGCTGCTTGCGGCACGCAGCCCGCGATCAAAACTGCCTGATGATCTCGTCGGCGAACTCGCTGCACTTCACTTCGGTGGCGCCTTCCATCTGCCGGGCGAAGTCGTAGGTGACGCGCTTGTTGGCGATGGCCTTGTTGAGACCGTCGATGATCGCGTCGGCGGCTTCGGTCCAGCCCATGTAGCGCAGCATCATCTCGCCGGACAGGATCACCGAACCCGGGTTGACCTTGTCCAGGTCGGCGTACTTGGGCGCGGTGCCGTGGGTGGCTTCGAATACCGCATGGCCGGTGACGTAGTTGATGTTGGCGCCCGGCGCGATGCCGATGCCGCCGACCTGCGCGGCCAGCGCATCGCTCAGGTAATCGCCGTTGAGATTCAACGTCGCCGACACGTCGTACTCCTTCGGCCGCAACAGGATCTGCTGCAGGAAGGCGTCGGCGATCGCGTCCTTGATGACCAGGCCCGCGCCCGGCTTGCCTTCCGGGATCACGTGCCAGGGACCGCCGTCCAGTTCCACCGCGCCGAAGAAATCGCGCGCCACCTGGTAGCCCCAGTC